>SXGT01342033.1_pt1 | contig 24596 bp, 21 predicted proteins | sample 3176221 | NCBI WGS metagenome assembly SXGT01 (sample SAMN11356862, study PRJNA531348) | freshwater metagenome | isolation source: freshwater sample F1-120 | place: China: Fuxian Lake, Yuxi | collected 2017-12-25
CTTGTCGCAGCCGCCCATCAGCACGCAGCCGTCCGCCGGGTACGAGCGCAGCAGCTCCTCGGTCTCCATGGCGAGGAAGTTGCGGTACATCATGGTGGTGGGCTTCTGCATCGTCTCCGCGAGCGCCATCGCAGGCATCTCCAGCGGGAAGCCGCCCGCCTGCCAGACGCCGCGCTTCACCTCTTCGACGCGCTGCTTGAAGTGCGTGTGGCAGTGGTTGATGTCCGACCAGGTATTGATGATCGCGATCACCGGCTTGCCCGCGTAGTCGGCGCGGTCGTATCCCATCTGCGCGGTGCGCGAGCGGTGGCCGAATGCGCGCAGGTCCTGCACGCCGAACCAGCGGTGGCTGCGGAGGTCTTCGGGTTTCTTGCGATCGGCCATGGGGGGTGTCGTCGGGGCTGGGCGTCGGAGCGCGCATTGTAGCCGGGCGGTTGCGCCGTATACTCGCGCGCATGCGAACCGGAACTTCCGGGCTGTGGGTGCTCGAGCGGGGCGGCGGCGCGGTCCTCGGCATGCTGCACGAGGGCGCGTTCGTGGTGCGCTTCGTCTATGCGGCGCTCGCCGCGGCCCTCACGCCGTCGATCTATCTCGTCGCCACGCGCAACGTCACGCGCCGCCAGGTGTACTTCACCGCCTGGAAGGTGCTGCCGGGGTTCACGCTGCTCGCCGCCGTCCTGATGCTGGTGCTGATGGAGATCGCCGTCCGGGTGGCGCGCGCGCAGGGGCTTTCGCCGCTCGCGCTGGAGCTTATCCTGCGCGCGTTGCCGCTCGAGGTGATCCCGTTCCTGACCGCGATGTTCGTCGCGCTGCGCTCCGGCTCCGCGATCTGCACCGAGACCGCGCTGATGCACGTGCGCGGCGACCTCGAGCGGCTCGAGGCGGAGGGCGGCGACGCCATGCGCGACGAGTTCATCCCGCGCATCGTGGCGTGCGCCTTCTCCGTGGTCGCGCTGATGGCGGTCAGCAGCGCGGTGGCATTCGTGCTCGCCTATCAGGTGCTGTACGGGTTCTCGCCGCACGGCTTCGACGAGTTCACGCACGTCGTCGGCCGGGTCTACAGCCTGCCGATCGTCGCCGGGCTGGTGGTGAAGTGCGCGATCTTCGGCATCGTCGTCGCGGTGGTGCCGATCGCGTCCGGCCTGACGATCCGGCGGGACATGCAGCAGGTGCCGGTGGCCGTCCTCAACGGCATGGTGCGCCTGTTCTTCATGATCGCGCTGGTGCAGGCGGCATCGCTGGCGGCCAAGTATGTCTGACGAGGAATACAAGGCCACCCATCCCGCGGTGATCCGCCACCTCGGCTTCAAGGTGGCGCTGCTCGCCGTGCTCACTGCCGGCCTGCTGGTGACCTTCGTCGGCTACATCCTGTACGCGCGCGGCGCGTTCGAGGCGGTGCAGTACCTGACCCTGAGGACGGATTCGGCCGAGGGCGTGAACGTCGGGATGGACCTCAGCTTCAAGGGCTTTCCGATCGGCCGCGTGACGCGCATCACGCTGGGCGACGACGCCAAGGCGCACATCGTCATCGCGATCCCGCGCGACGACGCGAAGTGGCTGCGGAACAACAGCCAGTTCCTCCTCGAGCGCGGCCTGGTCGGCGGCGCGAAGATCCGCGCGTTCACCAGCGACTTCGGCGCGCGGCCGCTCGAGAGCGGCGCGGTGCGCGACGTGAACCGCGGCGACGCCACCGAGGAGGTCCCCCAGATCCTTGCCAACGTGAAGCGGATCGTCGAGAACATCGAGCGCATGACCAGCGACAACTCGACCCTGAACGCGAACATCGCCAGCCTGCAGGTTGTCACCGAGCGCATGGCTGGAAAGCAGGGCGCACTCGAGGCGGTGCTCGGCAGCGCCGAGAACGCGCAGAAGGTGATCGCCGCGCTGGACCGCAGCAACCAGCTGCTCGCCAGCCTGCAGGGCGTCACCGCGAGGGTCGACGGCGTGGTGGCGCGCGCGGACCAGCGCGTGCTCGGCGCCGGCGGCGTGATGGACCAGGCGCAGAAGGCCGGCGTGCAGCTCAACACCATCCTTGCCGAGGCGCGCGAGAGCATGAAGAAGGCCGATGCGGTGCTCGCCAACGCGCAGGCGCTGAGCGCCAACGCGAGGGGCGCGACGACGGACCTCGCGGCGCTGCGCGCAGAGGTGGACGCCAGCGTGCGCAAGCTCGGCGCGCTGATCGACGAGGTGAACCGCAAGTGGCCGTTCGAACGCGACACCGAGGTGCGACTGCCGTGACGACGGCGCGCCTCGCGCTGGCCGCGCTTGCCGTCGCGGGATGCGCCGGCGGGCCGCCGCCGCAGGAGTGGCGCCTCAACTCGGCGGGCGCGATCCAGGCGTTCGAGCGGCAATACTTCGCCGGCAACAGCGCTGTCGCCGAGGCCGAGTTCCGCCGCGCGCGCGGCGAAATCGGCAGCACCGGGCGACTCGACCTCCTGGCGCGCCTCGAGTTGCGGCGCTGCGCGGTGCGCGCGTCGAGTCTGGAGTTCGACGATTGCCCGGGCTTCGAGGCGCTGAGCGCGGATGCGGCGCCCGCGGAACTCACCTATGCGGACTATCTCGCGGGGCGGACGCCTCGACCCGAGGCGCCGAGGGACGACGATCCGCTGGCGCGGCTGGTGGATGCCGGCGTGCAGTTCCGGCAGGCGAAGCTCGCGCCCCAAGGGATCGTGGCGGCGGCCGATACCGCGTCGGCGCAGGGCTGGCGGCGCCCGCTGCTTGCTTGGCTCGGCGTGCAGCTGAAGCGCGCCGAGGCCGCTGGCGATGCCGCCTCGGCGGCGCAGCTTCGCCGGCGCATCGATGCCGCGCAGCCGCGCTAGCGGCGATCAGTTCTGCAGGTGGTGGATGGTGTCGTTGGCGAAGCGCAGTCGCCGCCCGAGTTCCTGGGACAGGCTCGTCAGCAGCTTCAGCGCGATCGCGTGGTGGCTGGCCACCAGTTCATCGAAGTCCTTGCGCCGCATCACGTGGCACACCAGCGGGCCGTCGGCCTGCACGCTCGCCGATCGCGGCTTGGCGTCCAGCAGCGCCATCTCGCCGAACACGGTGCCCTCGCTGAAGGTGACCAGCCGGTGCGAGCGCGCGCCATCGGTGCGCCGCACGCTGGCCGTGCCCATCGCGATGACGAACAACTCGTCCCCCGGGTCGCCTTCGCGGAACACGTAGGCGCCGGCGTCGAAGGCGCGGCGTTGCAGGCGCGGCGCCAGGACGGCGAGCTCGGCGCCGGTCAGCAGCGCGAAGGGCTGCAGCGCGCGCAGCGGAATCTCGGCGCGCACGCTGCGCTCTCCCTGCTGCGAGTCGATGATGTCGTTCTCCGCAAACTCCAGCGCGCGGTCGGTGTCGGGCGCGAAGGCCCGGTCGCCGAGGTGCTTGACGACCCCGGTGTCGACGAGGAAGTCCCACTGCGGCTGGCCCGGCGCCGCCGGCGCGACGATCAGACGGCTGCCATGCGCGCGCACGCGTTCGTCGAGCTGGATCAGCATCTGCGCGCCCGTGGTGTCGACGTCGTTGACGCGGCCGAGGTCGAGGATGACGTGCGTCGCGCCGTCCTGCAGCAGTCTGTCTATGCGCTCGATGAGGTCGTCGGCGGTGCCGAAGAAGATCACGCCCTCCAGCTCGATGACGACGATGCGCGAGCCGAACTTCTCCAGCAGCTCCATCTGCGCCGCGCTGCGCGAGCGGCGCGAACGCATGGCGTCGCCGCGGCTCACGCGCCGCACCACCGAGTGGCTCATGTTGACGAGGAACGACAGCACCGCGATGAGCAGGCCGGCGGCGACCGCCAGCGGCACGCTGGCGAGCATCGCCACGGACGCGACGATCAGCATGACCAGCACGTCCATGGCGAGGCGCGCGCGGTTACGCACCATGCCGCCGGCCAGCCGGCGGATGGTCTCCAGCGTCGGCCGGTCCACTAGCCGGACCGAGATGACGACCAGCATCGCGGCAACGACCGCGTGCGGGATGGTGCCCAGCACGCTGCCGAGCGTCACCACCACGGCGATGCCGATCGCCGCGTGCAGCACCACGGAGACCACGGTGCGGCCGCCGGAGGCGTGGTTGAACTGGCTCGACGACAGGCTCATGGCGACGGGAATCGCGCCGAGCAGTGCGGCCACCGTGTTGCCGATGCCATTGCGCGCCAGTTCGCGCTGGGTGTCCGCGCGCTGGTGCGTGGTGCGCTCGAAGGCCTTCATGTTCAACAGCGACTGCAGCGAGACGATCACCGCGAGGCCGAAGGCTGCCGCCGCGATGCCGGGCAGCGCCTGCGAGAACGTGACGCTGTCCATGAACGCGGGCAGGCGGTCGGAGGTGTCCAGGCGCGGCAACAGCGCCGCATGCTCGCCGAGAACCGGGCCGAGCGTACGCGCCATTTCCGCGGCTGCCAGCGCGTGGTGCGCGATCCAGCCGACCACGAGCGCGATGACTGACCCGGGGATGCGCGTGCCGAGCAGGCGCGGCAGCGCGAAGGCCGCCAGCGTGATCGCCGCAACCAGCATCGCGCCCGCGCGCATCTGTCCCGGCGCGACGAGGACTTCCATCGTCGATGATCCCGCCGGCATGCCGAGCAGCGCCGGCACCTGCGCGATCAGCAGCAGGATGGCGACGGCGTTGAGGAAGCCCGCCAGCACCGGGTGCGGCAGGTACTTCACGAGCGTGCCGAGCCGGAACAGGCCGATCAGCGCCTGGAACGCGCCGCACAGAGCGAGGAAGAAGAAGGTCGCGGCATAGACGAACTCGGGCGGCAGCGGCTCGCGCGTAAGGCCCCGGTGGATCCCGGACACATCGAGCAGCATGGCCGCCACGAACACCGCAGTGATGCTGACGGGCACGTTGATGGTGGTGCCGCGGCTGCCGAACAGCGCCTGGAGCAGGGAACCGAGGATCAGGCCGAAGACCCCGGCGGCGACGCCCAGAGGCGCGAGGCCGGGCCCGAGCGGCTGCAGCGTGACCACCCCGAGCGCGATGGCCATCGGCAGGGACAGCGAAGCCGCCGCGGCGGCGCCGGCCAGGTCGTGTTTGAAGTCTGCGCGGGAGTAGCTTGCCACGGGAGGCGCGAAGTTTACCGCGTGCTACGATTGCCGTACGCGCAAGGCGCCGGAGGCAAGGCAATGAGCTTGAAGGACTGGTTCGGGGGCGGCAAGAAGAAGGAGCAGTTCCGCGAGGCGGTGAAGGAGGCCGTCAGCGACGGCAAGCTCACCGACGAGAAGCGCGCGGAGCTCGAGGCCCTGCGCGAGCAGCTCGACGCGGACCCCGGCGACGACAAGACGCAGCTCAGGCGGGACGTCTACAACGTCGCGGTCGGGGCGGTGAAGGCGGGCGGCAAGCTGACGCCCAAGGAAGAGGCGGAGCTCGCCAAGATCCAGGAGTTCCTCTCGCTCAAGGACGACCAGGTCGACAAGACCCGCATGGACCTGCGCCGGCTCCGGGTGGTCACCGAGATCAACAAGGGCAACCTGCCGGTCGTGTCGCCCGAGCACACGGCGCTGAAGGGACTCGCGCTGGATCCGGGCGAGACCGCGCACTACACGGTCGCCGCGGAGAGCTTCGAGGCCGGCGACCTCGGCACCGCGATCGGCTCCCGCTTCGTCTTCGGCACGGCGTTCCGCCCGGGCATGGGGCGCGCGTTCGCGCTGCCCGTGAAGCCGGCGACGAGCAACGGACAGGGCGTGTTCATCCTGACGAACCAGCGCTTCATCTTCCGCGGCCCGAAGAGCTATGGCGTGAAGCACCAGCAGCCGGACGAAATCTACCTCTACCGCGACGGCATCCGGCTGAAGATGAAGAAGACGCAGGCGCTGCTGCAGATCCGCGACGAGTCGGTGATCGACATCGTCGGCGCGATCCTCGCCAAGGCGAACGCGCCCGGCTGAACCGCCTGGCGGGGCCGCGCTACTTCTTGGGGGGAGGCGGCGCCTCGCCGACCTCGGTGGTGATCAGTTCCGCGTAGTTGAACATCGGCAGCGGCGGCTCCAGCCGCAGCCGCTCCGCCGCCTTCATGCGGACCTGGAACGAGAATCGCGTCAGCGTCTCGACCGGCACGTCCTGCGGCCGCATCTTGCGCACCAGGATGCGTTCGGCCTTGTACGCGGTGAACTGGCCGATGCTGTAGTAGCGGCTGACCAGTCCCGCCAGCGCGCCCGCGTCCATCAACTGCTCGGTCGACGCGAAGGTCGGCAGCCCTGCCTCGGTGGCGGCGGGGATGACGATCTTCTCCGCGATGGTGCCGAGGTACGAGTCGGGCGGCAGGTACAGCCACTGCGCCTGCGCGGCCTTCATCTCGCGCACCATGTCCGCGGCGCCGTCGGCGGTGACCTTCCTGGCGGCGTCCATGCGGAACGCCCGCTCGACAACGGTGAAGCCCATCCTCGCGCCGACTTCCTTGAGTTCCTTCAGGATGACGACGGAGTTCTGCTCGGTCGGGGTGTACAGCACGCCGACCGACTTGAACGGCCGGTACGAGGCCATGGCGCGCATCTGCGCGTCGGTCGGCGCGACGTGGAACACGCCGGTGACGTTGCGCCCGGAGGACTTGAGCGCCGGCACGATCTTCGCCTGCACCGGCGCGGCGACCAGCGTGAACACCACCGGGATGTCGCCGATGTTCTTCTCGCGGTCAGGTTTGTCGTGGGGGCCGACGACGCCGAGCGTAACCGAGGTGCCCCAGGTGTAGACGAGGTCCGGCTTGGTGCGGCGGATCTCCTCGAGGAATCCGGGCATCCGCGTCGCGTCGCGGGCGAGGTCGCGCCAGGTGATCTGCACCTGCACGCCGCGCGACGTGAAGTAGTCCTGGAAGCCCTTCTCGACGTCGGTCATGCCGCGGAAAGTGATGGCGTAGATGCGGAACGGCTTGTCCTGCGCGAGCGCCGGCAGGCCGCCCGCCAGCAGCGATGCGCCAAGCGCGAGGATGGCGAGGATGCGGGTCATGGCGCCTGCGTCGCGACGGCCGGCGGCGAGCGCCGGATCAGCAGGATCAGCATGGTGAACAGCACGCCGCAGCCCAGCACCAGCACGCTGATGGCGATGAAGGCGCCCTGATAGTCGTAGCGCACCACGAGCAGGCCGGCGATCAGCGGTCCGAGCGCGTTGCCGAAGCGCTCCAGCATGCGGTACACGCCGTAGACCGAGCCGTCGCCGTAGCGCGCGATCTCGTCCTTGCAGAGGTCGCCGACCAGCGCGCTCTGCGACGCGATCGACAGCGCCTGGCCGAGCCCGAGCAGCAGCACCACCGCGAAAATGACGAGGAAGTTGCCGGAGTTCAGCAGGAGCAGGCCGCCGAGGCCGGAGATGAGCAGCCCGAGCGCGACCAGTACCTCGCGCCGCGCGCCGCGGTCGGCGAACTTGGCCGCGATCGGCACGATCAGCACCATCATCACCGCGTACACCATCAGCATGCGGCCGGCCATCGCCTGCGTGCTGCCGATCGAGACGATGTACAGCGGCACCAGGTAGAAGCAGAAGCCGGTGAGGATCACCTTCGCCGGCATCGCCGCGAGGCCGGTCAGCGTCATGAAGCGGAAGTTGACCAGCAGCCGCGCGAAGTCGGCCATGGTCGGCGGACGCTCCGGGCGCCGGCTGCCCGCGCCCTGCGTGCCGGGCAGCATGCGAATGGCGATGATCGACAGCGCGCACAGCACCGCGGAGACGCCGAACGTCATCCGGTTGCCGAGGTTGTCGGCGAGGATGCCGCCGATGGGCGGCCCGCAGATCGTCGCCACCATGATCGCGCCGATGAACAGCGCGAAGCCCTGCGCGCGCTCCTGCGGGCGCGCGTGGTCGAGGATGTAGCCCTGCGCGGCGACGAAGACGATGGCGTAGCCGACCGCGCACAGCGACCGCCACAGCAGCAGGTCGAGCAGGTTGTAGGCGAGCGCGGTCGCCGCGAAGCCGGCGGTGCCGATGATGGCGCCGATGAGCATCGCGCGGCGCCGGCCGACGCGCTCGCTCCAGGCGCCGAGGAAGGGCTGGCCCAGCGCGACGATCAGCATGAACAGCACGATCGGCAGGCCAATGACGATCTGCGGCGACAGGCCGGGGACGGGCACGATAAGCTGGCTTACGTAGGCCGGCAGGAAGGAGCGCGACAACTCCTCGGCGAGAATGAATGTGAAGAGCGGGGCCCGGATGTGCGCCATCGCGCCGACGTCCTCGGCCTGCGCCGTCGTCGCGGCGCCGAAGCGGAACTTGGCCTGCACCTGCGCCCACGCGGTGGCGGTCGCGCGCAGCTTCTCCGCTGCGATCCCAGAGCCCTGCGCCATCGCGGCCTTCACCTGCGCGTCCAGCGCGTTGTAGCCTTCGTTGAGCCGCACGATCGCGGTGTCGACCAGCGCGAGGATGCGGCCGATCTCGTCGCGTGACTTGGACTCCACGCGCCCGCCGAAGTCGCCGCCCTTCACGCGCGTGATGGCGATGGCGAAGTCGCGCAGTCCCGCGGCGAGCGACGCGCCGGCGAGGAAGTGCAGCAGCTCCAGCGTGAAGAACAGCGCGACGATCAGCACGACGACCACGTCGAGCAGGACCTCGAGCATGATGTCCTGGATGAACTTCTGGGCGATGCCGATGTGCAGCAGGCCATAGGTGCGCCCTTCGTTCGCGATCGGCATCGTCACGATGTAGGTGCCCCCAAGCAGGGTCGGCGACAGTGCCTCCGCGCCAGGCGCGAGCGCGCGCAGGAGCTTCGGGCTGACGGAATGCTCGACGATGCCGGGCGGGCGCGGGCCCGACTCCCACAGCAGGCGGCCGTTCTCGTCGGTCGCCGCCATGTAGGAAAAGTCCTTGTTCTCCTCCCGCGCCTCGACGAAGGCCTGCTCCACGCCGTACAGCGACGGGTAGGCGATGCCATAGCCGGTGGCCTTGTCGATCAGCGACTCGATCGACGCGCCGACCGTGAGCGCCTTCTTCTCCATCTCCGGCACCAGGCTGCGTTCGAACGCCTGGTGGGACAGGTACGAGATGGTGCCGAGCGCCACCACCATCACCAGCATGATCGCGCCGGTCAGCTGCCAGTAGATATGCCGGAGGTAGAGCTTCTCCATGGGCCTACCGCGCCGCCGCCAGGCTGGCACGCACCCGGGCAAGGCCCGCATCGGCGTCCGCGATGGCGCCTCGCAGCTCCTCGACGGCAGGTGCGAACGCTTCCGGGATCGCAGCGCCGTCGCCGGTGCCCGCGATGCGGTCCTCGATGGCCTTCATGTCGCGCTCGTAGCGGCGCAGCAGGAACGAGAGGATGCCGGCCGCCGCGGCGAGCGCGCAGGCGAACACGATGGCGCCGATCAGGATCAGCCGCTTCGCCATCTCGCCGACGTTCTGGTCGACGTAGTCCCTGGTGTAGCGCATCGCCAGGTAGCCGACGGTGAGGTCGAAGTTGTTCTTCAGCGCGATGCCCGCCACCAGCTCGGTCGGCTCGGCGAGCGACCATTCGCGGCCCTTGACGCTGCCCGCCGCGCTGATCCACTCGCGCGCGGCGGGCTTGCCGACGCGCGCCGGGTCCGTGCTGTAGAGGACCTTGCCGCCGGTCTCGAACACGTCGATACCGGTGATCAGCCGGTCGGACTGCTTCTCCCGCGCCATCATGGCCGGCAGCGTGTTCAGGTCGTCGAACGCGAGGCCCAGGCCGAGCGAGCTCTGGATGCTGTTCTCGATGCCGTAGCCGATGACCAGCAGGCGCGTCTGAACCAGCTGCCCGAGAGTGGCCTTGTACTTGTAGTAGTTCAGGAACGTCGCCATGCCGGTCGCGAACAGGCGGACCAGTAGGGCTACGCCGATGAACCGGCTTCGGGTGCTTTGCATCGCGCGCAGGATAAGGTTTGGCGGATCAAATACCTATGAACGTTTCGACGGCACGGCAACATACGCAAGATTGTCGCAAGCGTCAGCAAGTTTCGCGTCAGGGATGGTATCACGCTGTTCGGGACATGCCTCAGGAATCGGCCCTAAGTCCCTGTTAAAGTAATGCTTTTGGTGCGCCGGCGCACGGCCTATGGTAGGGTGTCGTCCGCACGGGGCGGTACGCGCATCGAGGGAGTGGCACATGGCAGAGGACATCAGGTCGTTCGGCAAGGGCGAGGCGTCGGAGAAGACCGTCGTCGATCCCAATTCGCCCCTGCACCAGAAGACCATCGAATCCGGCGCCGATTCGGACAAGACGATCATTGATCCGAACGCGGCCAAGCACCGCGCGCAGGCTGCGGCCGCCGATTCGGACAAGACCCAGATCGACCCGAATTCCCCGCTGCGCCGGGCGCAGCAGCAGGCTGCGGCGGTGCCCGCCGCCGACCTCGAGAAGACGCGCATGCTGTTGCAGGACGTGGGCCGCATGCTGGTGCAGGAGGGCGCGCCTGTCGAGAAGACGCGCATGCTGCTCGGCGACGTGCACAAGCTCGTCGTCTCGACGACGCCGGTGGTCGCGGGAGACCCCGACAAGACGATGGCGCTGCTCGGCGACGTGCGCGCGATGCTGCTCAAGGAAGGCGTCAAGCTGGACAACGACAAGACCCGGATGCTGCTCGACAGCATCGCCGGCCTGGCGGGGACCCCGGCCGGGAGCGACAAGACTGTGGCCAACCCGCGCACCGCGGCCTCCGGCGGCCTGCCGAAGATCGCGCCGCCCGACTCCAGGACCAAGACGCGCCCAGCGGCCGCGCCGTCGGTCACGCTGCCGATCGGCTACCGCCTGTTCGAATACCGCATCGACGCGCTGCTCGGCCAGGGCGGCTTCGGCATCACGTACCTGGCGACCGACGTCAACCTGAACTCGAAGGTGGCGATCAAGGAGTACCTCCCCGAGGACATCGCCTATCGCAGCACCGACGACTCGGTGTCGGCGAAGAATCCCGAGGACCAGGAGTTCTACGACCACGGGCTGGAGAGCTTCCTCGTCGAGGCGCGCACGCTGGCGACGTTCCGCCACCGCAACATCGTGCGGGTGGCCCGGTTCTTCGAGGCGAACAGCACCGCGTACATGGTGCTGGAGTACGAGCGCGGCAAGTCCCTCAAGGCGTGGTGGCAGGACAAGAAGAACATCGCCGAGCGAGAGCTGCTGACCCTCTTCCTGCCGCTGCTGGACGGCCTGGGGGCGGTGCACGAGGCGGGCTACCTGCACCGCGACATCAAGCCGGACAACATCTACGTCCGCGACGAGGACGGCAGCCTGGTGCTGCTCGACTTCGGCGCCGCGCGCCAGGCGAAAGCCGAGGCGGACGAGGCCAACGTCGTCACGCCCGGCTATGGACCGATCGAGCAGTATTTCTCCGGCGACCAGGGACCGTGGACGGACATCTACGCCTTCGGCGCCACGCTGTACTGGATGATCGCCGGCAAGAAGCCGATCGAGGCGCCGGCGCGGATGGGCGACCCGGACCCGCTGCCGCCCGCCGTCGAAATCGGCAAGGGCCGCTTCAGCGAGGAGTTCCTCAAGGCGGTCGACTGGGCGCTGAAGCCGGAGTCCAAGGACCGGCCGACGGACATGCCGCACTTCCTCGAGTCGCTGTACGCGGCGAACGCTTCCACGCTCGGGCTGCAGCAGGCGCTGCGCAGCGGGGACGACGCGCACGCCGGCGGCGACAGCTGGATCGCCGCGCTGAAGTCGCCGAAGCTGCTGAAGAGCAAGATCGGGCGCGCCAGCCGGCTGTTGTTCCGGCCGGGCTCCTGGCCGCTGGCCGCGAAGATGACCCTCGCGATGGTCGCCACGGCGCTTGCGCCGATGCTGATCACGGCCTACTACAACCTCAACGGCAGCGTGGCGCGCGTCAGCCAGTCGGAATTGCGCAACCTGGAGCAGCTGTCGACGAGCGTCGCGGGCCGCGTCGCGCAGCTGATCGCCGACAGCAAGAACCTCGCCGCCTTCCTCGCCAGCGACGACGACTTCGTCAAGTTCCTCGCCGCGCCGAAGGAGGAGGAGAAGCCCGCGCTGAAGTCCAAGCTCGACGGTCTGGTGAAGTCCAATCCCGACGTGCAGCTGGCGATGGTGTTCGACAACGGCGGCACCGCGGTGGTCTCCAGCGACCCGCAGGTGATGGGCAAGAACTTCAAGTTCCGCGAGTACTTCAAGGTCGCGATGGAGGGCAAGCCCTTCATCTCGGGCATCATCGTCGGCGCGGTGGCCGGCGCCGCGGGCGTGTTCTATTCGATCCCGGTGTTCGACAACGACAAGAACGTCATCGGCGCGGTGGTGCTGCGCATCAAGGCATCGTCGATCGCAAGCATCCTCGACTCGGCCAAGCAGGGCAACGACCGCATCCCGTTCCTGGTTGACGACGACGGCATCATCATCCACCACCCGAACGAGAAGCTGCTGTACATGAGCCTGATGCCGCTGACGCCGAAGATCATGGAGGAGATCAAGGCCGACCGGCGTTTCCGCAGGGACCGGATCGACGACCTGCGCATGCCGCAGCTCGCCAAGGCGATGGTGAATGCGAAGACGGCCGGCAGCATCAGCTATGTCTCGACCATCTCCGGCAAGGAGGAGATCGCGGGCTACGCGCCGGTGGCGGGGCACAACTGGTCAGTGGGCGTGACCGAGAGCCGCGAGTACTTCGAGTCGCCGCTGAACGAGCTGTTCCGCACGGTGCTGTACAGCGTGGTCATCGTCGGCGCGGTCTTCCTGCTGCTGGCGCTGGTGTTCGCGCGCACTATCGTGCGGCCGATCGAGGAGCTGACGGCGGCGGCGCACGCGCTGAAGTCCGGCGACTACGACAAGGCGGCGGTGGCGGTGAAGTCGAACGACGAGATCGGCCAGCTCGCGCGCACGTTCAACGTCATGATCGACGTGCTGCGCCAGCGCGAACGCGAGCGCGGCACGCTCGGCCGCCGCGGCGGCACGAAGACGTGAGTCGCCCGGCGCGCGGGAAGCCGGCCGCGCGCGGGCGGGCAAAGGCCCTGCCCCGGCGCGGCGAGTCCGCTCCCCGCCCGCGGCGCCATGCCGCGCGGCCGAACTGGGAGCCCCCGGTCCCCGGGCGGCGAGCCGTCCTCGCCAACTGGGACGAGTACATCGCGATGGCGCGCCGCGTCGTGGGCCGCTTCCACGCCGATTTCGCGCTGCGCCATTTCGACTACGTGCATCCGGTGAAGCTGCAGCGCGGCGTGCCAAAGCGCCTGCAGAAGCCGTACTCGGTGCGCGTCGCCTACACCGACTGGGGCGATCCCGGGCGACCGATCGTGGTCTGCTGCGGCGGCGTCGCCAACTCCGCGATGCGCTTCAACTACCTTGCTGCGGACCTGCGCAGCGACTTCCGCATCGTCAGCATGGACTGGCTGGGGCGCGGCATGTCCGGCTGGATGCACGACGAGCGCGACTACACGCTGGCGACGTACGTCGAGCAGCTGCGCCAGCTGATCGAGCACCTCGGCAGGCCCGTGGTGATCCTTGGCTCGTCCCTCGGCGGCAGCGTCGCCATCGAACTCGCCGCGCGCTACCCGAAGCTGGCGCAGCGGCTGATCCTCAACGACATCGGCCCGTACATCCCGCGCGCGCGCCGCAAGCGCCGCTCCGAGACGCTTGCCCGCTTCTACGTCTTCCGCGACCCGTCCGAATTGCTGCGGCGCGTCGGCGCATCGCAGAAGAACGACGGGCCGATCAGCGACGACATCCGCTTCAACATCACCTTCCACCAGACCCGCTGGTCCGACGAGGACGGCGGCCGCGTCTACCGCTACGACATCCGCGCGATGCAGGCCTACCGCAAGGACGCGCAGACCAGCCTGCGGCAGTGGAACCACTGGGCAAAGCTGCGCTGCCCGATCCTGCTGATCCACGGCATGATGTCCGACGCGCTGCTGCCGGAGACGATCCTGCGGATGCAGAAGACCAAGCCGGTCGCCGTCATGCACGTGCCCGACACGGGACACACGCCCGTGCTGTCGGACCGCAACCAGACCTGGTTCATCCGCGAGTGGCTCCTCGACATCGGCACCGCCACGGGCGAGTGGACGGTGCTCCATGCGGCGCTGCGAGACACCGCGCCGGCGGCGCAGCCGCCGCACGCCCTCGTGCCGGTGTGTTCGCCGGTCGCGGCGAAAACCTAGCCGCGTAAGGCTCGTCCCGACAACCGGTTCAGCCGACCTGGTGCGGGCGGTGGACCTTCAGCCTGAAGCCGCCGCCCTCCGCGGGCACGCCCGAGAACTCCACGACCTCCCCGTTCGCCACCGCCAGGCGGCCCTCGCCGCCCATGACGGTGTTGATGATCCGCCCCACCCCGCGGCTGCTGACCACCAGGGTCTTGCGGTCGAACTGCGCGCGCAGCTTCTCCAGCGCGCGGCCGATGCGCTCGGTGAACTGCGCCTCGGATTCCCCGCCGGGGGGCGTCACGCCCTGCGCCAGCAGCTTCTCGTTCTCGGCGATCGGCTTGCCGTTCCACTCGCCCAGGTGGCGCTCGTTCAGCATGGGCTCGGTTTCGATGGGGATGCCGCCGAGCACGCCGCTCATGATCAGCGCGGTCTGCCGCGTGCGGATCAGGTCGCTGGCGATGATGTGCACGATGCCGAGCTCGAGCTGCTCGATCTGCTTGCCGAGCAGGTAGGCCTGGTCGCAGCCGAGGTCCTTCAGCGGGATGTCCATGTCGCCGCCGCAGCGCAGGCCCTTGAAGTTGAGGTCCGTGACGCCGTGGCGCACGAAATAGAAGGTGAACGGATGGTCGATTTTGAAGGTCATGGCGCTAGTTTGGCGCAGCCCCCCGCTTCCGGCAACCGCCGTTCTATAATCTCCCGTCCGCACCATGGGAGCGACGCGATGAACGAAGAACAGGCCACCAAGTACGTCCGCGAGCTGCTCCGCCTGATGGTGAGCCGCAAGGGCTCCGACCTCTTCCTCGCGGACGACTTCCCGCCGTCGATCAAGATCGACGGCAAGATCACCGGGGTGGCGCAGCAGAAGCTCACCGCGGTGCAGACCCGCGCGCTCGCCTACGCCATCATGGGCGAGAAGCCGCGCGCCGAGTTCGAGCGCGACAAGGAGTGCAACTTCGCCATCAGCCCCGAGGGCATCGGCCGGTTCCGCGCCAACGTCTTCATGCAGCAGGACTGCGTCAGCGCGGTGCTGCGCACGATCCCGACCGAGGTGCCGACGATCGAGAAGATGGGCCTGCCGGAGCGCCTGAAGGAGATCGCGATGTCGCGGCGCGGCCTCGTGCTGATGGCCGGCGGCACCGGCTCCGGCAAGTCGACCTCGCTCGCCGCGATGATCAACCATCGCAACGCCACCTCGGCGGACCACATCATCACGATCGAGGACCCGATCGAGTTCGTGCACAAGAACCTGAAGTCGCTGGTCAGCCACCGCGAGGTGGGGCGCGACACGCTGGGCTGGGCGAACGCGCTGCAGAACGCGCTGCGCCGGCGCCCGACGTCATCTTCATCGGCGAGATCCGCGACCGCGAGACGATGGAGCACGCCATCGCCTTCGCCGAGACCGGCCACCTGGCGATGGCGACGCTGCACGCCAACAACGCCAACCAGACCCTCGACCGGATCCTCCACTTCTTCCCCGAGGACAAGCGGGCACAGGTGCTGCTGGACCTCTCGCTGAACCTGCGCTCGGTGGTATCGCAACGGTTGATCCGGCGCGCCGACGGCAAGGGCCGCGTGGCCGCGATCGAGATCCTGCTGCAGTCCGCGCTGATCTCCGACCTGATCTTCAAGGGCGAGGTGGGGGAGCTGAAGGAAGCGATGATCAAATCGCGCGAAGTCGGCATGCAGACCTTCGACCAGGCGCTGTTCGACCTCGTCGAGGCCGGCACCATCACCCAGGACGAGGCGCTGCGCAACGCCGACGCCGTGAACGACCTGCGCATCCGCTTCAAGCTGGAGGGCAAGGCGGCGAAGGGCCTCGATTCGATGGTGCAGGGCGCCGCGGACCTGTCGCTGGAGCGCGACCTGACCCGCAAGCTGGGGATCAAGAAGGATCCTCTGGCCCCGTAGGGGCCAGAGGATCTCGTCCATGTGAACGAGGGGCGCTGCGCCCCACTCGTGCTCCCCTGCAGGAAAATTCTAAGGCTCGGCGCCTTCGCTATGCGGCGCGCGCGGTCTTCGGGGCGAGCAGCGGGGCGCCGGTGAGGCGCTGGAGTTCGGCGAAGTCCAGCCCGTCGACCAGTTCCACCACCTGCAGACCCTCGGGCCGCACGTCGATCACCGCGAGGTCGGTGTAGATCCGGCTCACGCAGCGCACGCCGGTGAGCGGATACGCGCACTCCGCGACGATCTTCGGCTCGCCCTTCTTCGTCACGTGCTCCATCATCACGAAGACGGCCTTCGCGCCGGCGGCGAGGTCCATCGCACCGCCGACCGCGGGGATCGCATCCGCCGTGCCGGTGTGCCAGTTGGCAAGGTCGCCGCGTGCCGAGACCTGGAATGCGCCGAGGACGCAGATGTCGATGTGGCCGCCGCGGATCATCTCGAATGAATCGGCGTGGTGGAAGAAGCTCCCGCCGGCGAGCAGCGTGACCGGCTCCTTGCCGGCGTCGATCAGGTCCTCGTCGACGTCGCCCGGGGCGGGGCGGGGGCCGATGCCGAGAACGCCGTTCTCGGAGTGCAGCAGCACCTCGCGGTCCTTCGGCAGGTGCCCGGCGACGAGCGTCGGCAACCCGATGCCGAGGTTCACATAGGCGCCCTCGGGGATGTCGCGCGCGACGCGCGCTGCGATCTGGTTGCGGTCGAGTCTCTTCACGGGCTCCTCTCCTTCACGCGGCCTTCGCCGCGGCGCCGGGGATGCGCACCACCCGCTGCACGAAGATGCCGGGCGTCACCACCGTCTCGGGGTCGATCTCGCCGAGCGCCACCGTGTGGCGCACCTGCGCGATGGTGCACTTCGCGGCGGCCGCCATGATCGGCCCGTAGTGGCGCGCGGTCTTGCGGTAGACCAGGTTCCCCCAGCGGTCCGCGCGGTCGGCGCGGATCAGCGCGAAGTCGGCGTGGATCGGGTACTCGAGCACGTAGTCGCGCCCGCCGATGCGCCGCGTCTCCTTGCCCTCGGCGAGCCGGGTGCCGAATGCGGTCGGCGTGAAGAACGCGCCGATGCAGGCGCCGGCTGAGCGGAGGCGCTCGGCGAGCGTGCCCTGCGGCACGAGTTCGAGCTCGATCCTGCCCTCGCGATATCCCTTGTCGAAGTGCCACGAGTCGGCCTGTCGCGGGAACGAACAGATCATCTTGCGCACGGATCCCGCGGCGATCAGGGCGGCGAGTCCGCTGTCGGCGTTGCCGGCGTTGTTGTTGACGACCGTGAGGCCCTTCGCGCCCTGCGCGATCAGGGCGTCGATGAGTTCGGAGGGCATGCCGGCGTTGCCGAAGCCGCCGATCATCACCGTGGCGTTGTCGTGCACGTCGGCCAGCGCGGCCGCCGGCGAGGCGAAGAACTTGTCGATCATGGGGTGCGGGAGGCCTTGGGACGCTGGAATCTAGCACACCGCCACGGCCGGATTGTGAGCGTCCGCTCACCTCCCGTGTCATCTCATGTTTCACTTTGACTAAAATTCGCAACAAATTGATTTAAAAAGTTAATTTATTTCCAGACTCTGCTTGCGAATTGTTTGCTAAGTCATTGTCCTGTCTGGAGAAAATCCTTGACCGACCAGATCTCTATCGCATAAAGTGGTAAAACGTAGAAAAAAGTGGTGATTCCTGCTCTTTTGCGGCTTTGAGGGGCAAAAGGAACACTGAACGGAGGATGCGGGGAGATGGGTGGAATGTTTCACGGCGCCACGGTGATCACGCTCGACGCCAAGGGCCGGCTCGCCGTGCCCACGCGCCATCGCGAGGCGCTGTTCGCGTCGTCGCGCCACCTCGTGCTCACCGCGCATCCGGACGGCTGCGTGCTGATCTATCCGGAATCCTCATGGGATCCGGTGCGTGCGAAGGTCGAGACCTTTCCCGCGTTCAACCCGCAGGCCGCGTGGTGGAAGCGGCTGCTGCTCGGTTTCGAGGAGCACGCCGCGCCGGACGCGACGGGCCGCGTGCTGGTGTCGCCGGCGCTGCGCATGCACGCGAAGCTCGAGCGCGAAGCCACGCTCTTCGGGCAGGGTCATTATTTCGAACTCTGGGACCACGGCGTCTGGAGCGCGAAGCTCGCGAGCGCGCTCGGCGGTCCCGCCGCCCCGCCGCCGGGCATGGAGCACTTTTCCCTTTGACGGACCCCGCTCCCGGTGACGACGATGCATCGCCCTGTGCTGCTCGGGGAGGCGATCGAGGCGCTCGCGATCCGGCCGTCGGGCACGTACCTCGACGGCACGTTCGGGCGCGGCGGGCACAGCCGCGCCATCCTCGGACGGCTCGGCCCTGGCGGGCGGCTCTTCGCGCTGGATCGCGATCCACAGGCGGTCGCCGCTGCGGCGCAGCTTGCCGACCCCCGGTTCCGCATCGTGCACGCACCTTTCTCCGCGCTCGAGTCGACGCTCGCGTCGCTCGGGCTCGGCCTGCTGGACGGCATGCTTTTCGACCTCGGGGTGTCCTCGCCGCAGATCGACGATCCGGAGCGCGGTTTCTCGTTCCGCGCCGACGGGCCGCTCGACATGCGCATGGACCCTTCGTCGGGCTTCAGCGCGGCGCAGTGGCTCGCCACGGCGGGTGAGCGGGAAATCGGGGAGGCGATAAGGACCTATGGCGAAGAACGGTTTGCTAAACAGATTGCAAAGGCGGTTGTTGCTGCTCGCGGCAGCGAACCCCTCCGCCGGACCCGCCAACTTGCCGATCTCGTGGGTGCGACGGTCCGCACACGCGAGGCTGGCCAGGACCCGGCGACGCGCACCTTTCAAGCTCTACGGATTCTCGTCAATCGGGAGCTTGAGGAAGTGCAGGTGATGCTGCCCCAGGCGCTGGCGCGCCTCGCTCCCGGCGGACGGCTCGCGGTGATCAGTTTCCAGTCCCTGGAAGACCGCATCGTCAAGCAGTACCTGGCGTCCTGCGCGCGCCCCGATCTGCCACGGGATCTGCCGATCCGCGCCAGCGAAATGCCGCCGCCGCTCGCCACCATCGTCTGCCGTGCCATCCGCCCGGGCGAAGCCGAGGTGCGCGCCAATCCCCGCGCGCGCAGCGCGACGCTGCGGGTCGCGGAACGGACCGGGGCGCCGTGGCCAAACTGAACCTGCTGCTGCTTGCCGCGCTGGTGCTGTGCGCGCTCGCGCTGGTGACCTCGCAGCACTACGCGCGCAAGAAGCACACCGACCTGGAGCGCGAGATGACGCGCGCGCGCGAGCTGGACATCGAGTTCGGCCAGCTGCAGCTCGAGGCAAGCACCTGGGGCCTGCACTCGCGCGTCGAGCGCATCGCCGCGTCGACGCTCGGCATGCGCGCGCCGGACCCGCGGCGCGTGCGGCTCGTGCCGCGCGACGCGCCCGCGACGGCGAAGGAAGGCGGGGTGAAGTGAGCATCGCCTCCGACGCGCTCGTGCGGCTGCCGGTGTGGCGGGCGAGGATCGTCCTCCTCGCCCTCGCGACAGGGTTCGCGATGGTGCTCGGGCGCGCCGCGTACCTGCAGGGCATGAAGACGGAGTTCCTGCAGGAAAAGGGCGAGGCGCGCTACTCGCGGGTGCTGGAGGTGCCGGCGACGCGCGGCCGCATCGCCGACCGCCACGGCGAGGCGCTCGCGATCTCGACGCCCGTGCGTTCCGTGTGGGCGATCCCGGGCGCCGTGCCGGCCGACCCGTCGCAGTTGAAGCGCCTTTCCACGCTGCTCGAGATGGACCCGCGCGAGCTCGACCGCCGCGTCAGCGACACCTCGCGGGACTTCGTCTACCTCAAGCGCCAGCTCGCCCCGGAGGCGGCCGAGCGCGTCGCCGCCCTCGGCGTGCCGGGCCTGTACCAGCACCGCGAGTACCGGCGCTTCTACCCGGGGGGCGAGGTGATGGCGCACGTCGTCGGCTTCACCGGCGTCGAGGACACGGGGCAGGAGGGGGTCGAGCTCGCGTTCCAGGGCAGCCTCGCCGGCAAGGCCGGCAGCCGGCGCGTGATCCGCGACCGGCTCGGCAAGGTGGTCGAGGACATCGAATCGATCCGCGAGGCGCAGGACGGCGCCAACCTCACGCTCGCGATCGACAGCAAGATCCAGAGCCTCGCCTATGGCGCGCTGAAGGGCGCGGTCGAAGCGCACAAGGCGAAGGCAGGAGGCATCGTGGTGCTCGACCTGCGCTCGGGAGAGGTGCTGGCGCTCGCCAACCTGCCCTCGTACAACCCGAACAACCGGGCGTCGCTCACCGGCGCGCAGCTGCGCAACCGCGTGCTCACCGACACCTTCGAGCCGGGCTCTACGCTGAAGCCGTTCACCGTCGCGCTGGCGATGGAGCTGGGCCAGGTGACGCCGAAGACGGTGGTGCAGACCGCGCCCGGCAAGCTGACCATCGCCAACTACACCATCCACGATGCGCATCCGCACGGCGCGATGTCGGTGGCGCAGGTGATCCAGAAGTCCTCCAATGTCGGCGCGGCGAAGATCGCCCTCGCCATGCCCAAGCAGGAGATGTGGGAGTTCTACCGCCGGCTCGGCTTCGGCGTGCAGCCCGCGCTGGGTTTCCCGGGGGAGGCCGCGGGCCGCGTGCGCGACGCGAAGACCTGGCGGCCGATCGAGCAGGCGACGATGTCCTACGGGCACGGCATCGCGGTGAGCCTGCTACAGCTGGCCCGCGCGTACAGCATCTTCGGGCGCGACGGCGAGCTGGTGTCCCTCTCGCTCACCCGCCGCGACACGACAGCGCCGTCGACGCGAGTCCTTTCCGTGGAGACCGCGAGGGCGGTACGCGAGATGCTCGAGCTCGCGGTGCAGCCGGGAGGCACGGCGCCGCGCGCGCGCACCATGGGATTCCGCGTCGCGGGCAAGACTGGAACGGCGCACAAGCTTGAGGGCGGCGTCTACGCCGCGCACAAGTACATCTCGTCCTTCGCCGGCTTCGCGCCGGTGTCGGCGCCGCGCCTGGTGATCGCGGTGATGATCGACGAACCCTCCGCCGGGCAGTACTACGGCGGCGCGGTCGCGGCGCCCGTGTTCTCGCAGGTCATGCAGGGGTCGCTGCGCCTGCTGGGCGTGCGGCCCGACGCGCCCATGGAACCCGTCCCGCTTCCCGGCGAGGGCGAGGAAGCCAAGGAGAGCACCTGATGCCGGAAGGTGCGGACGCATGCCCGACGGCGCACTGCGGGACCTTTTCGAGCGCCTCGCGCGCGGCGGGGCGATGATCCAGCGCCTCGTCTCGGACAGCAGGCAATGCGCGCCGGGAGCCGCGTTCTTCGCCTGGCAGGGCGAGCGCGCCGACGGTCGCGCGCACATCGGCGATGCGATCGCGCGCGGCGCCTCCGCGGTGGTGTGGGACTCGCGGGGCTTCGCGTGGCAGGACGGCTGGCGCGTGCCGAACGCGCCGGTGCCGGGCCTGCGCGAGAGCGCCGGCATGCTCGCGAGCACGTTCCACGGCGACCCGTCCGCGGCCCTGTGGACCTGCGGCGTCACCGGCACCAACGGCAAGACCACCTGCTCGCAATGGCTCGCAGCGGCGCTGTCGGCCGACGGCCGCAGCGCCGGGGTGATCGGCACGCTCGGCAGTGGCATCGCGGGATCCGCGCTCGAGGCGTCCCCGAACACGACGCCGGATGCGCTCGAGGTGCAGCGGATGCTCGCCGGCTTCCGCGCGCAGGGCGCGCAGGCGGCGGCGATGGAAGTGTCGTCGCACGCACTGGTGCAGTCGCGGGTGAACGGCGTGCGCTTCCGCTGCGCCCTCTTCACGAACCTGTCGCACGACCACCTCGACTATCACGGCTCGATGCAGGCCTACGCCGACGCCAAGGCGCGCCTGTTCGACACGCCGGGCCTGGAAACCGCGGTGCTGAACCTGGACGACGCCATGGGGGTGCGGCTGGCGCGGCGGCTCACCGGCAACGGCGTGCGCACCATCGGCTATGGACTGTCGCACGACGCGCTGGCGCAGGGGAGCGTCGACGAGTACATCGTCGCGCGCGACGTGAGGGTTGGCGCCGCGTCGACGCAGCTTTCCCTTGCGACCAGCCGGGGCGACGCCACCGTGGACCTCCCGCAGGCCGGGCGCTTCAATGCCGCGAATGCGCTCGGCGTCCTCGGCTGCCTGCTGGCGAGCGGCATCGCGCTGGCCAGGGCAGTCTCGCTGGTCGAGCGGCTCCCCGCGGTCCCCGGGCGCATGCAGCGCGTCGGCGGCGGCGGCCGGCCGCTCGCGGTGATCGACTACGCGCACACGCCGGACGCGATCGAGAAGGCGCTGCAGGCGCTGCGTCCCGTCGCGGATGCGGCGGGCGGCCGTCTCGCGATCGTGTTCGGCGCGGGCGGCGACCGCGATCCCTCCAAGCGAACGGTGATGGGCGGGATCGCCTCGCGCCTGGCCGATCGCATCGTGCTGACCTCGGACAATCCGCGCGGCGAGGCGCCCGGCGCGATCATCGACGCGATCCGAGTCGGCGTGTCGGTCGCGCACGAGGTGGAGCCGGACCGCGCCAGGGCCATCGACCTCGCGATCGCGCAGTCCGACGCGGCGGACGTGGTCCTCGTCGCCGGCAAGGGCCACGAGGCCTACCAGGAGATCGCCGGCCGTCGCCTGCCGTTCTCCGACGTCGCGGCCGCGCAGGCCGCGATCGACCGCTGGAGCCCGCGATGATGCGCCTCGACAAAGCCGCCGCCGCGATCGGCGCCGCGCGCCGCGGGGACGACGCGCGCTTCGACGGCGTGTCCACGGACACGCGGACCATCGCGCCGGGCGATCTCTTCGTCGCCATCCGCGGCGAGCGCTACGACGGCCACGAGTTCCTGCGCGTCGCCAGGGAGCGCGGCGCCGCCGCCGCGATGGTGGACGAGCGCTTCCAGGGCGATGCCCCGCTGCCTCTGGTCATCGTCGACGAGACGCGCCGCGGCCTCGGCCGGCTCGGGCGGCACTGGCGCGGACGCTTCTCGCCGGTCGTCATCGCCGTGGCCGGTTCGAACGGCAAGACCACCACCAAGGAAATGCTCGCTTCGATCCTGCGCGCGCATGCCGGCGAGGCCAACGCGCTCGCCACTCGCGGCACCCTGAACACCGCCATCGGCGTGCCGATGACGCTGCTCGGCCTGCGGCCGGAGCACCGGTTCTGCGCGGTGGAGCTGGGCATGAACCATCCCGGCGAGATCGCCGAGCTCGCGGCGATCGCGCAGCCCGGCGTGGCCGTGGTCACCAACGCGCAGCGCGAGCACATGGAGTTCATGCAGACCGTGGAGGCGACGGCAGAGGAGAACTCGGATGCCATCCGCGCGATGCCGGCGTCGGGCACCGCGGTGGTGAACGCCGACGACGCCTGCCGGGACATCTTCCTCAGGGCCGCCGGCGGTCGCAAGGTGGTCGGCTTCGGCCTGCGCGAGCCCGCGGAGGTCACCGGCGGCTGCACGCTGCGCCACCTCGACAGCGAGATCGTGGTGCGCACGCCCTCGGGCGAGGTCAACGCGACCCTCGCGATCCCGGGGCTGCACAACGTCGTCAACGCGCTCGCCGCGGCGGCCTGCGCGCATGCGGCGGGCATCCCGCCGGCGGCGATCGGCCGCGGCCTCGGCGCGTTCCGGCCCTACACCGGGCGGCTGCAGGTCAAGCGCGGTCCCGGCGGCGCGACGCTGATCGACGACAGCTACAACGCCAACCCTGACTCCGTGCGCGCGGCGATCGACGTGCTCGCCGCTGCCCAGGGGCGCACGCTGCTGGTGCTCGGCGACATGGGCGAGGTGGGCGCGCAGGGTCCCGCGTTCCACGAGGAAGTCGGCCGCTACGCGAAGGCGCGCGGCATCGGCGGGCTCCTCGCGACCGGCGAGGCGACGCGCGACGCGGTGGCGGCGTTCGGCAAGGGCGCGCGTCACTTCGACGGCATCGAGCCGCTGGTCGCGGCGGCGCGCGAATCCGCGCTCGCCGGCGCCACGCTGCTGGTGAAGGGCTCGCGCTTCATGCGCATGGAGCGCGTGGTCGCGGCGCTGGCCGCGGAAGCCGCCGGAGGGGCGCACTGATGCTTCTCGAGCTCGCGCAATGGCTGGCCAGGGACGTGCGCCTCTTCAACGTCTTCAACTACATCACGCTGCGCGCGGTGCTGGCGTGCCTCACGGCGCTCGCGATCTCGCTGATCCTCGGGCCCTACGTGATCCGCAAGCTCACCGCTTACAAGATCGGCCAGTCGGTGCGCGACGACGGCCCCAAGTCGCACCTCACCAAGGCGGGCACGCCGACGATGGGCGGCGCGCTGATCCTGCTGTCGATCGGCATCACCACGCTGCTGTGGGGCGACCTGGAGAACCGCTTCCTGTGGGTCGTGCTGCTGACGACCCTCGCCTTCGGCGCTGTGGGCTGGGTCGACGACTACCGCAAGGTCGTGCACCGCAACCCCAAGGGCCTCTCGGCGCGCGCGAAGCTGTTCTGGCAGTCGGTGTTCGGCCTCGGCGCCGCGGCCTACCTGGCGTGGATGGCGCAGACCATCCCGGCGCTGAACGAGCTGATCGTGCCGTTCTTCAAGTTCGTCGCCTATCCGCTGGGCGTGGTCGGCTTCGTCGTGCTCACCTACTTCTTCATCGTCGGCACGTCGAACGCGGTGAACCGCACCGCCGGCCTCGCCGGCCTCGCCACCACGCCGACGGTGATGGGGGCCGGCGCGCTGGGGATC
>SXGT01625077.1_pt1 | contig 24592 bp, 26 predicted proteins | sample 3176221 | NCBI WGS metagenome assembly SXGT01 (sample SAMN11356862, study PRJNA531348) | freshwater metagenome | isolation source: freshwater sample F1-120 | place: China: Fuxian Lake, Yuxi | collected 2017-12-25
GGCAAGGGTGCACGTTCGGCGCGACAGCTCTCTTCACTCCGCGGAGGGAAGAAGATAGGGGCGCTGGGCCCGAAATAAAGGAATCCACAATGGGCGGACGCGGGCCTCCCTTGCCCCCGTGATAACGGGGGAAAGGGCCGGGGTTAGGGGGCTTTCTGGTGGACGCGACACTCCCTTGCCCCCGACTTTGGGGGAAAAGGCCGGGGTCAGGGGGCTTCTCGACGAGCCGCGCCGTTCCCGACGGTCGCCCATCAATCCTTCAATTCCCCTGCGACGGGGTACTAGAGCCCGCTCGTACTCCCCCTCACGGCGGAAACGGGATCTCCGCGCGAGCCTCGTAAGAGTGTCTCTGCGGGTTGACGAACAGGCTCCTCTGGGTCACGAAGGGCGCCGACACGCTCCTCGCCGGCTCTCCGCCCACGCGGAAGGCGTCGATCCCGCTGTGCCAGACGGGCGCGTCGAGCAAGGCCACGGCGATCCACTCGCCGAGCGTCACGGAGCGCTCTCCGTGCAGGACGGTCCCCACCCGCTCGTCATCGAGGGTGATCTCGTCGCCGGAGGCGAGCTTGGCCGCGGACCGCAGCGGCACGACGCGACGACGCACCCCGCGGCTCCTGTGCTCTCGCAGCGCGGCCGATCCCAGGTACTCCTTCCTGAACGAGACACGCCACTGCAGGCCGAGCTCGATGGGGGTGAGGTCCTCCTGACCCTCGCGGTGAATATCGAAGAACCAGCTCTCCAGCTGCGCGTGCCGGATGGCCTCGGTCCCCACGACGCGGAGGTCGAGCTCCTGCCCCACCTCGACGATCTGCTGGCGCAGCGAGGGCGCCTCTTCTCTGGGGACGATGAGATCGTAGCTATACTCGCCGGTCTTGCCTGCGCGCATATAGATACGACGGTCGGTAGGCCGGTAGAACGTGAGGTAGGGGAAGCCCACCACCTCCTGGCCCTCGATGGCCGCCAGCGCCTCCCAGGCAAAGGGGCCGTTCAGCTCGAGCACGCCATGCGTCTCGGCGAGATCGACGACGACCGCATCGGCGCCTGCTCTCTCTCTCATCAGCGCGGCGAGGTCGGCCGACGCCATCCCTTCGGCGACGAGGAGGAAGCCGTCGCTGTCCGCTGCCAGATAAAGGTCTGCGCGAGGTCGTCCTCGCTCGTCCAGCAGGAGCGTCTGCCTCACCTGCCCTTCGCGGAGGTAGAGCTCTATCGGACAGAGCCCGTCGACCGCGTCGTACGCGCCCTCGCCGTCGATCCGAACGAGCGCGACGTCGGCCGGCTCGCTCAGCGCGACCGCCTCGCGGATGGCCCTGACCTCCTCTGTGAACGTGGCCGCGAGCCCGCTCACGCGGCCTCCGTCGCCGGAGCGTGCTGGAGGGCCAGCACCAGATCGACCCAGGTGTTGACGGTGCGCAGCGCTCCTCGGAGCAGGCTCTGGGGGAAGGTGATCTTGAAGCGTGCCTCGGTCGCCACGACCAGCTCCAGGGCGTCGACCGAGTCGAGGGCCAGGCCGGTGCCGAAGAGCGGGGCGTCCAGATCGATGGTGTCCGGCTCTCGCCCCACATGAAGGGCCTCGATGAGGATGGCCTTCACCTGCAGGATGACCTTCTCCCGCTCCTCGATTCGTGAAGAGATCGCGACGTCCATCGGGCCGGCGTGACAGTAACATGGGCTCTCGCCCCCGGTACGATTCGCCTCATGCTTTGCTGGCGCCGGTCCGTAGGCGAGCGCACGCGAGGAGCACCGCCCGGTCCCACGCCCGTTTGCACGTGGGCCTTGCGGACGCCCGAGATGCTGGCAAGATTCCACGGCAGGTCGATGCGAATCGTAGGCAAGCGCAAGGAAGGCTCGGGGGATCGTGCAGGACTGGATCTCCTCGTTCTACGGTTCGGTGGCGGCGCAAAGAAGGGCGTGTTTCGTTATCGAAACCAGGAAGAGGCGAACCGAGACTGGGATCAATGGATGAGCGAACGCGTGCAGCGACGTATCAAGATGTCCTCCGAGTAGCCGCGCTCCTCGAGGACGAGCACGTCGAGTATGCGCTAATCGGGGGCTATGCTCTGGCGCTTCAAGGCATTGTCCGGTTGACGGAAGACGTCGACATCCTGGTCGAGCCCTCGGTCGAGAACGCCCGCCGCTGGGTTCGTGCTCTATCGAAGCTACCGGATGGTGCTGCACTGGAACTCGTGGGCGACGACACCCTCCATCGGGAGCTCTACGCCATCCGCATCAACGACGAGTTCACCGTCGACGTGATGAACTCGGCGTCCGGCTTCTCCTGGCAGGACATGCTGCCTTATCGAAGGCGAATCGAGGGGATCAACGTCATGTCCCTCGAGGGGCTGCTACGGATGAAGGAGCACGGGCGCCTCAAGGATCGCGCGGACGCCGAAGCCATTCGAAAGGCGCTCGGCGCATAGGCTGCTCGAACGCCAGGCGTTCGGCCGGTGAGTCTCAGGAAAGTGGTCGCATCCGTGCATACTGCATCTATGGCCTGCTAGACACCTCCTTGGTTCGGGTCTTGCCCGAGACGGCTCCTTTCGCGGCGTCCGTCGCGGTCCTCGCAACGCGAGACTGTGGGGGGGGGTCTCACCGCAAAACCTGCCCCTTCGGCCCCGGGTTGAAACCCGGGGCCACATCCGAACATTGGAGAAGGCACTCTAAGCCCGCCGAGCGGGCTAGCCATGTACCTGCACCGTCTCGCCATCGTCGGCGTCCAAGCGCCCCGTTCTGCCTATCGAAGACAGCCGATCCGCCCTCCGCCCACACCCGATCCGCCCTCCGCCCACACCCGACCCGTCCAACTGGGCCAGTAACTCCCCCGGTCTGGGCCAGGAGCCGCCCACCTGCTCTCCTCGTGTACAGTGGTCGGCGTCCTCCCGCTGCGCCAGGACGGCGAGGTCGAGGAGACTGTGTCGCTCGAGGGGCTCGGCCATGGCGCGGAAGGTGGATTTCGACGTGATCGTGATAGGCGCGGGCCTCGGCGGGCTGAGCGCCGCTTCCACCCTGGCGCAGGGGGGCCTGTCGGTGCTGGTGCTCGAGCGGCACGATAGGCCCGGGGGCTATGCGACCACCTTCACGAGAGGCGCGTTCCGCTTCGAGGTGAGCCTCCACCTGATGGACGCGGTGGGGCCGGGGCAACCCAACCGGGCGCTCCTGGACGAGGTCACCCGGGGATGCGAGAGCCCGCTCACTTTTCTTCGCCCCGAGGTGCTGCGCCGCGAGATCTGGTCCGATATCGAACTACGAATACCGCACGGGACCGACGAGCTCGCCGACGTCCTCGCCGCGCATTTCCCCGGTGAGCGAGGGGGCGTGGGGCGCCTCACCGCGCTCGCTCGCCGCGCCAACGAGGCCTTTCACGGGCTCGAACGAACGAGGAGCGTAGATCCGGATAGCTTGCTCTCTCCGGTCGGTGAGCTGGGGCGTCGGACGGCGGGGGAGGTGATCGCCCGCGAGATCGGCGATCGTCGGCTGCGCGCCGTGCTCGGCCAGTTCGCGGAGGGGTGGCTGGGCCTCCACGCCTCCCACATCTCGGCGATTCCCTTCCTGGTTGCCTGGTATTCGTACCATCACCATGGGGGGTATTACCCCGATGGTGGGAGCGAGGCCCTCAGCCATGCCATCGCCGGATCGATCGAGGCCCACGGCGGCCGGATGCTCCCGGGGTGTGGCGCGAGGCATATCCTCGTCCGGAGGAGGAGGGTCGAGGGCGTGGAGCTCGACGACGGCAGGGCCCTCACCGCCCGGTTCGTGGTGAGCAACGCAAGCCCGCTGCACACCTTCGGGGCTCTGATCGACGGGGCGGAGCTCGAGGAGGGATACCTGGCCAGGCTCCGGCGCATGGAGCCCTCGATCTCCGCTGTGAAGGTCTGGCTGGGGCTCGAGGGAGGGCTGCCCGACGGAGCGCCGGTCGACTACGATACATACCTCAATGGACAGCTGGAACCTCCCTCGGCTCGCCCCGAGGCGGCCAGGCTCTCGGTGCTCATCCCCCAGAACCTGGCCTCCGACGGATCGCCGTCCAGGGTCGTCATCACGACGCTGGTGCCGTCCGGAGAGCTCCTCGAGGAGCGCTCTCCCGACTTCAAGCGACGGGCCGGAGAGATCCTGGTGCGCAGGGTCGACGAGGCCCTCATCCCCGGGCTCGCCTCGCGGATCGATCTGATGGAGATCGGGGGGCCTTCGACCTTCGAGCGCTTCACCGGAAACCCTGGAGGAAGCATCTACGGGTGGGCACCGACGCCTGCGCAGTACGGTCGCCTGGATCCAGCGACGCCCATCGACGGCCTGTGGCTCGCCGGCGCCTGGACGCCTCCTGGAGGAGGCTTCACGTCGGCCCTGCGATCGGGGCAGCGCACCGGGCTGAGGATCCTGGAGGAGTTCACCAGGCGCGCGGGGGCAGGGACATGAGCACGCTTTGCCTCGGCTCCGGCGTGGTCCGGAGGCTGCTTCCCCACCGTCCGCCGCTCCTGCTGGTCGATCGGATCGATGGCCTGGAGCGCGAGCCTCGGCGCCTCCGGGCCAGCCGTTGCATCTCCGCCAACGAGCCCATCCTCGCCGGTCATTTTCCGGCCCTGGCGATCTACCCGGGGGCGCTCATCCTGGAGGGCCTGGCCCAGGCGGCGGCGCTCCTTCGCGTCATCACGGAGCTGGAGCGAGCGGCGGCCGAGGACGGAGGCTCGGCCGACGAGGTGCTCGCCGCGCTCCACAACCTCGATCTGGGCTATCGGCTGGAGCCGGGCTTTCGTCCGGGGCTCGGCGAGGAGCGTCTGGGCAAGGGCGTCTCGCTCGGATTTCTGGCCGCGAGCGAGCTCAAGTTCAAGAAGCCGGTCTTCCCCGGGGTGGAGCTGGGTTATCTGGTCGAGCTGGAGGGCGAGCTGGGCGCCCTCTCTCGCTACCGCGTCGAGGCCCTGGTGCGAGGGGCCGTGGTGGCCTCGGGGAACCTCACGGTCGCCCGCAGCGACGCGGCCCTCCCGTGAGCCGCCGGGCGTAAACCACAGTGATCGAGGGAAGCTTCACCCACGACGCAGCGCCTAGCGCACCGTCACGAGTGTCACAAAATAAGGGACCCCGCCATGGGCTCGACCATCTCCAGAAGGTGCCGCCACCTAGTGGCTACGAGGATCTTCTCGTCTGGGCGCCACTGCGTGACGACGCCGACGGCGAGGCAGAGCTCCGGGCTCCATTCGTTCATCGGCTGACCGCTTGCGCCGATCCGCCACACCGGGCTTCCCGATAGACCGTGCGGGTCAACCCATTCGATGGACTGGCCGTTCTGGCCTTGGAAGTTCCCGGGATCGAAGTCCATCGCGAACTGAAATGGTGCGATGTCTGCGGGCAAGTCGTCTTCCCGCTGCATCACGCCGTACGGAAGAGAGCGATCCAAGAGGCCGCCAGCTAGCCCGCTGAAACGCGATTGCACCGCAGGAAAGCCGTGAACGAATAGGTAATCCGTCGCGAGCTTGTCGCCCTCGGTGTCCGCGCGATCGGCAAGCCAGAAGGCGATTCCTTCATCGGGGTAATCGTCCGGGAGAAAGTATGCGGCGAGATCGCGCTCGCGATCGAGGTGCGCTGGTGGGCCGTGGAGTTCGTAAGGAGCGCCGCCGCGAACGGCTGTCAACGCGAATCGCGGATAGCTGCTTCGTGCCTGTTCGATGACGTGCGCCGCGGTGACGATGGCACGATGGCCATGGAGGATCACGCGTACCGCCGACCCAACGTGCTGGCCGGAGCTCTCGTCCTCCACGCCTACGATGCTGGAAATATAGGGATATGTGTGCCATGCCATGCGGTTTAGGGTCGATCGGATGAACTTGATCTTATCGTCGACATCCACGGCGTTGCTCCGTTCCCTGGGGCTCAACCCCGAAATACGACCCGATGGATTGCGAGCCTCCACAGCTCGTCGAAGACCTCTCGCTTCATGGTACCCTCGAGGCCACGAGTATCATCTTCGTCTCCCGACATACCCGCCGGATCCCGGATAAGGACGAGCTGGCCATCCATCCCGTCCACGATCACCCAGTGCTCGCCGCTGGCTGGTTTCAAGAGGACGAGGAAGGGAGCTCGCATGACGAGCTGTTCGAAGTCTGCTGGGTCGACGCAGCCCGCATGATAAGCCCCTGCATTGTCGAGCGTCCGCAGCGCAGCGGCGAGAGAAGGCTCCCTCGTTCCGTCATCCGGCGTGAAGTCGGTAATCTTCCGGATCTCTTTTTCAGTTTTGTCGATTCCCCGTTCGAGCAGAAGCTGTCGCACACAAGCCGGTCCGCAGGACATCGGAAGCTCCTGCCTCACCATGCGCGAAGTCGGCTTCGTGCGTATGTACACGCGTCACCGGCCGAGTATCCCGCGGCTGCGGTACACGCTCAGCACGGCGTCCGTAGCCTCGGACAACGTGCGGGCGGGCACCTGCTCGCTGTGGTTGCCCGGTCCGGCAACGCCGGCCAAAAAGCTCCCGTCACGCTCCCGAGAAATCGTGAATCCGTCGTGATACACGGTGATTCCTGAGTCCGTCGACTTGCCGGTGCCGCCGAGGATCAGGAAGTGCGAGCCCTTGGATACGGCGGCCAAGAGCCCCTCGGCCGACAAGCGGGTGAGCGCGGCCATGACGTCCGGCGCATCTTTGGGCATCTTGTCGGGGGCGCCCGTGAGCTGGCGTGCATCGAGCAGGTTGAAGCGGTCGATGCGCTTAATCGCCTGCAGCGGCGGCAGGAATGGGGGTGGAGTGGGCAAGATTTCCAGCATGGTTCCTCTATGGTCGGCCTTTGCCCTGCCTGGATCTAAGGAGCGATTGTATCAAGTATAGCGTGCGGAGCATCGGCGGGGGCATCCTTGCACGTCAGAGCACGAGGGAGGAGGTTCCGGTGCGCCCTGCCGACGTCCCAGCACCGTTGATCCTGTCCGGGCCGCGTGGTACCGCGGACCTCGTGGTCGGCGCTCGAGGATCGCCGCGGTTCGCAGGTCGGACGGCGCTGGTGACCGGGGCGTCGCGAGGCCTGGGTCGCGCCATGGCCGTGGCCTTCGCGGCGGAGGGGGCCAGGGTGCTGGTGGGCTTCCGCACTCGCGAGGGCGACGCGGAGGCGACGCTGGCCCTGGTGCGAGAGCAGGGTGGCAGCGGCGAGCTGCTCGGGTTCGACGTCCGGGATCGCCAGGCCGTCGACTCGGCGATCGCCCGCTCCGGCGTGATCGACGTCCTGGTGAACAACGCCGGGATCGTGGAGGACGAGCTCTTTCCGCTGATGTCGGAGGAGAGCTGGAGCGACGTGGTCTCCACCAACCTGGGGGGCGCGTTCCACTGCGCTCGCGCGGTGGTAAGGCCGATGATCGCCAGGGGTCGAGGGGCGATCGTCAACGTGGGCTCGGTGAGCGGGCTGCGCGCAGGAGCGGGGCAGGCCAGCTACGCCGCCTCCAAGGGCGGCGTCCTGGCCTTTACCCGGGCGCTGGGGGCCGAGCTGGCGCCCCGTGGGATCCGGGTGAACGCGGTGCTCCCTGGCCTGGCCTCGACGGGCATGGCCGAGCGCACGGACCGCCGGATCGTCGAGGCCAGGCGGGCTTCCATACCGCTAGGCCGCTTTGCTCGCCCCGAGGAGATCGCCCGCGCGGTGCTCTTTCTCGCGTCGGACGAGGCCAGCTATATCGTGGGTCACGCCCTGGTGGTCGACGGGGGCCTCACGCTATGAGCCTGGCTTTCCTCTTTCCGGGGCAGGGCGCCGAGCACCCTGGAATGGGCCTTGATCTCGCGGAGCGCTCCCGGGACGCCCAGGCCTTGCTCGAGCGCGCAGGCCGGGCCTCGGGGGTCGACGCCCTCCGGGTGCTGGAGAGGGGGGGCCGTGATCTCGAGCGCACCGAGGTGATCCAGCCGCTCCTGGTCGCGACCTGCCTCGCCTTTGGCGCTGCGCTCAGGCAAGCGGGGATCATCCCGGATTTCGTGGCGGGACACTCGCTGGGTGAGCTGGCGGCGTGGTCGCAGGCCGGCGGGATCGAGGCAACCGCGGCCGTGGATCTGGCGGCTGTTCGAGGGCGACTGATGGCGAGAGAAGCCTCGAGGCATCCTGGCGGAATGCTCGCCTTGGTGGACGCCGACGAGGCGACGGCGGAGCGCGCCGTCGAGCTGGGCGCCACGCGGGGCGTCGTCGCGCTCGCCGCGCAGAACTCGCCGAGGCAGTGGGTCCTGAGCGGAGAGGATCCCGCGCTACGGGCGATCGCCGCGGTGTTCCCTTCCGCGAGGCTCCCTGTCAGGGGCGCCTGGCACGGACCCGCGATGGAGGGCGTGGTCGCCGAGTTCAGGGCGGCCCTCCGCCTCGCGCCGGCCTCGCCGCTGCGATCGCGCCTGGTGGGCAACGGGAGCGGGGAGCTCCTGGGCGAGGAGGGCGTCGCCGACGCGCTCGCCCGGCAGCTCGTCCGGCCGGTCCGCTGGGCGCTCGTCCTCCAGGCCCTGGCTCGCGCGGGGGTGACGGAGGCCGTGACCGTGGGGCCCGGGAAGACCTTGAGGGCGCTGGTGCGCCAGGTGCTCGGCGAGACCTTTAGCGTCCATACCACGGAAGGGGTCGCCGATCTGGCGCGCACCCTGGCGGCGCTCGGGCGGTGAGCGGGCTGCCTGCTCCCTTGGTGGTTACTTGGGCTCGACCAGCTTGGGCGACTGATGGACGACCCGGCCGACCGCCTCCTGACCAAAGAACTCGAGCACCTTCTGGATACGTAGCTTCTGCTCGTTGGACGCCCGGACGACGCCCTGCTGCGTCTTCACCTGGAGCTCCATGAGCTTCTTGATCTCGTCGATCTTGGAGGCCAGATTCTCGATCTGGGCGTTGGCGTCCTGGAGCACGCTCTGGGTGTGCCTCTCCCCGTGCTGGATGAAGGCCTCGAGCGCCTGGACCTCCTCCGCGGCGGTCTCGATGATGGACTCGATGGGGATGCCGAAGGCCTTCAGGGAAGCAAGGACAATCTGCTTGCGGGTCTCCTTGGGGGTCTCGGTGGGGAGGGACTCGAGGAGGGCGCGCGCCTTGTCCACGCGCTCCTGGGCCTCGTCGCTGATCCGGGCGGAGCGAAAGACCTGGACGAACATCTCCGGAGCAGGGGCCGCTCCGGCCGCGACCTGGGGCACCGGGCCCTGGAGGCGAACGGACGGAGGAGCGCTCTCCACGGGCTCGGGCGGAGGCGGCTTCTTGGCGTACTGCTGGACGAGCTTCTCGGGCTCTTCTTGCACCTCCGGGCTCTCCTCGTCCTGCCCTTCCCGAACGACGAACCAACCGAGCACCGTCTCCGCCAGTTTCTTCGCCACCTTGGCCTCCGTGGTCGGCTCCGCATCCGAGCGCAGCCCACGGGCATCGTCGCTCCATCGCCCCGCGAGTACACCTGGAAAGCTGCGCTCCCCGGGTGGAAAGCCAAACCTCCCGGGGGGGCGCTCGCTACCTGGGCCTCGGGGGGCTTCTTGGTCTATGCTCGGACTCGTGGCGGCCAGCAGGAAGAAGCGCGATCCGTCGGACGACCGGCCTTACGCTCGCTACGCCTTCCTGAACCCCTACAATATCTCGCTCCTGGCGGGCGCAGGGGTGACGGCGGCGGCCACCGGGCACTGGTGGATCGCGCTGTGCGCGGGCGCCACCGAGGCCCTGTGGATGCTCTTTGCCCCGGACTCCAAGCTGCTACGGAAGGTGTGGGACGAGAAGTGGGAGGAGTCCCAGAAGCACGACGTCGAGGAGCGCCGAGAGCTCAAACTCAAGAAGATCTTGCCCAACGATCAGGCCAGGGCGATGGCTCTCCGGGAGCAGAGGGCCCGGATCGACCAGCTGGCCTCGGACAACCCCTCGCTCACCGTCGAGTTGCTCACCGCCGAGCTGGGCAAGCTCGACGCTCTCTACGAGGACTTCCTGGATCTCGCGCTGGTTTGCGCCAGGTGCGAGCGTCACCTGGGCAGCTTCGACGTGGCCGGCATGGAGCGTAGCTGGCAAAACTACGAGTGGCAGATGAAGCAGTTTCCCGAGAGTGACGCCAGGCACCAGGTCGCCAGGAAGAACCTCGAGGTCCTGAAGCAGCGGGCCGGGAGGCTGGACCGGGTGAGGAAGAACCTGCAGACGGCCAGGGGCCAGATGGACCTGATGGAGAACAGCTTCCGCCTCATGGCCGACGAGATCGTGACCGTCTCGGATCCCTCGGAGCTCGGGGTCAGGCTGGACGAGCTCCGCATAGGCGTACAGGCCATCCGGGAGACCGCCGAGGAGGGGGATTCCTTCTACGAAGATCTCGAGGAGTCGACCAAGGCCGCCGGGAGGCGCTGAGCGCTCGACCCCGTCCTATTTTGGAGCCTGTCCTTGCCGAAGTTTGAGCCCTTCGCTGAAGGGGGACATGGTTCGATTCTCGGGGAGGAGGCTCGGAGGGAACGGCCTTGCCGCCTCGCATCGGGACACCTGTGGGCGTCCCCTCCACGTCGTGAGGGGGGCGTTCACAGGAGAGAGAGACGACGACCCTGGGCCAGGACCTGACAAGGCAACGGCCTCGCCTGCTCCCTGTGAATGACCCTTCGCCTGCTTTAGGGAAGGGCACCCGGCAGGACTGCCTCTTACAGGCCGTGGAACCTGAGCGAGATCTCTCGCTCCAGCTCCAGGAACTCCTTGAGGGTCTCCAGGTCCTTTCTCCAGGCCAGGCCTCGCGCCACCATGTCGTAGGTCTCGAGGATATGGGCTCCCGGGACCAGCTTCCCCTGGACCCGGGATCGACCCAGGATATGCAGGGTGTCGCTGACGAGCATGGCCGTACGGATGTCGTGGGTGACCAGCAAGATGGTGTTGTGCTCGTCCAGGTTGGCGACCTCCTGTAGCAGGGAGGCCACATGGCTCAGCGCCGACGGATCCAGCCCGCTGAAGGGCTCGTCCATCAGGACGAGGGGGCGAGGCTTCATGATCTGCTGGGCTATCGCCACCCTCTGCCGCTGACCTCCGGAGAGCTGGGCGGGGTAGAAATCCGCCCGCTCCTCGAGCTGGAAGGTCTGCATCAGGCCCCTGGCCCGCTTGCTGGATTCCAGGGCGGACATCCCGGCGATGGCGCCGGCGAGCTCCAGGTTTCCCCGCACGGTGCGGTGCTGGAGGAGGGGATAGTCCTGGAACACATAGCCGACCGAGCCCTCGGGGAGCCTGGCCCCGCTCTGCCCTCGTACCGTCCCCGTGTCCGGGGAGTCCAGGCCGGCGATGATGCGTAGCAGGCGGGTCTTGCCGACGCCGGATGGCCCCAGCAAGGACACGACCTGCCCCGTGATCTCTCCTGAGCGCACCCTGTCGATCACCTGGAAAGACACGCCGGCCAGGATCGGAGCTCCGCCCAGGGAGAGCCCGACCTTCGAGACGTCGAGAAGGACCTCGCCTCCGGACGTCATCGGGCGAATCGCCCCAGTCTCGCGTGGGGGCAGAGGATGTCGGTGAGGATTCCCATCCCGTAGTCCATGGCCAGGCCCAGAAGCAGGATCACCAGCAGGAGGGCGTAGACCTCGGCGAGCAAGAAGTGCTTGTTCTCGTCCAGGATGAGCGCGCCTATACCGCCCTCGGCCCGGCTTATCCCCTCCACCATGGTGATCATCGCCCAGCCCATGGCGACGTTCTGCCGGAGGACGTCGAGGGCCCGGTCCAGGGTGCCCCTCACCACGACCTCCCAGAGGATACGGAACTCACCGGCCCCCAGAACTCGCATATAGTCGAACTGCGCCCTGGGGATCTCCACGACGATCTGGGCCATCGACGTGATGAAGAAGGTGGACATCCCGAAGGTGAGGAGCGCGACCTTCAAGGGGTAGCCCCCTCCCGTCATCAGGGTGAAGGGGAGGACGAGCCCCGTCAGCCCGAGGAACCTCAGCTTGGAGGCCCCCTCGACCATGGGCCGGAAGAAGGGGATCACTGTGAGGTACGAGAGGAGCAGGGAGATCACCACGGTGAGGAGCGTGGCGTGGGCGATGAGCTTGAGCGTCGTGAAGAGCTCGGGACCCAGCCCCCGGCTCCACCAGAGCGCCCCGAGGGCTCGCCAGATCTCCCCCGGGGTGGGCAGGGTCTTCCAGGGGAGTGCCATCCATACGAGCAAGGCCAGGGCGATCCAGAAGACCAGCACCAGCAGGGTCGTTTTTCGGCCAAGGACCCGGTTGGGCAGGAAGGCAGAGGCCAAGGCGCCGTTGCCGGGCTCTGGTGTCGTCTTCGAGGGGCGGGGCTTGGCCATGGCTAGCGAGAGGTGCCCAGGACGATGACCACCCGGCGGTTCTTGGCCTGCCCCTCGGGGCTGGAGTTGGGGGCGACCGGCTCCGTCTGCCCGTGGGCTATCACCTTGATACGCCCCTCGGGGAAGCTCGACGGCGCCTCCTTCTCGAGCCAGCGCTTCACCGAGAAGGCCCGATCCTCCGAGAGCTTCATGTTGGCGTCGGCGTTGCCCGCGTTGTCCGTGTGGCCGTGGATCTCGATCAGGGTCCCGCTGGCCACGATGAGCTCGTTGAGGAGCTTCTTGAGCTCGCCGGCCGTCTGGGGGGTGAAGTTGGCGCTGCCCGTGCCGAACTGGATATCCCAGGCGCGGCGGCTCACCACCGCCGCGACCTTCTGGTCCGCGCTGAACTTGGGCAGGTCGGCGGGGGTCGTTGAGCCCTGGGCCATGAGGTTCTTCAGATACGAGAGATCCTGCACCTGCTCGGCGGGCTGGAACGAGGGGAAGAGGCTCGGGTACTGCGATTTGACCATGTTGGCAAAGACCGTGTAGGTGATGGCGAAGGAGTTGGTCGAGCCGCTGGCCAGACCGAAGAGCTGGAGGTTGTCGGCCAGGTTGCTCACGGCCGAGCCGCCCAGCTCGACATCGAGCCCCTTCTTGTCCTTCTGCACCACCACCTTGAAGTACTTGTACCAGTAGGCCGCGTCCTTCTCCTTGTAGACGTAGGCGCTCACGGCTGCGGCCTGGCGGAGGGCCTCGTCGCTGGTCTTGATCTTGTCGGCCGCGTCGAAGAAGGCGCCGAGCATCCCCTCGACGATCTTCCTATTTTGCTCCATCCATTTCTTGTTGCCGATGATCACGTTGGGCATCTGGGAGCGGTACTCCTGGGTCGATACGATCGAGACCAGCCCGCCCCTCTGCTCCGCGGCCGTCACGTCCCCGGGGGTCCACGTGACGATGCCGTCGACGCAGCGCTTCTCCTTGGTGCCCGTCTTGGTGTTCTTGAGCTCGGTGCAGAACCCGCTCACGTATTTCTGGGCGGCGTCGATGTAGTCGCTGGCGTTGACCCAGTTGAGCGCGTCGGGATCGTAGGTGGACTCGTCGGGGTTGTTGGGGATCTTGTTGTCCCCCAGCCACTTGAGGGCGATGTTCCAGTCGCCGTCGCGGAGGACGCCCGCGACCAGGCCGCCCCTGGCCGCCTGGGGGTTCGTCTTCCAGGCGGGGGGCCCCATGAACTTGTCCTCGCCCCGGCTGGAGCCCGCCGAGCCGACGACCACGGTGACGTACTCGGGCCCCAGCTTGCCCAGCTTGTCATTTAGCCCCTTGAGAAACTGCGCGGATCCGTCGCCCATGATGGCGACGAAGTGCGCCCCGTCCTTGGGCTGCGCCTCACCCTTCTTGAGCGACTCGGCGAAGGTCACCAGCATGCTCTGCAGGTTGTCGTTGTTGTCCTCGCGCACCAGCTTCAGGTTCACGCCGTGCTGGCAGGCCAGGCTCCCGGCCACCGCCTGCTTGCCGCCGGTCGCGAGCATCATGCCCATCTGGGCGTTCCACGCCCAGTGGTAGAAGCGCACCTCGGGCAGGTTGGCGCATCCGGGAGGGGCCTCGGCCACCACCGGGAAGCCGGCCACGTCGTCCGGCAGCTTGACCGAAGGCGGCACGTTGGCCGATAGCTTGGGCGCGGTGGGCGCGATCTTTCCGGTCAATCCGGGGTTCAGGATGAGGATGAGCGCGACCGCGCCTATGACGACGGTCGCGATGAAGATCTTCGCGGCCAGTGTGAGCCGAAAACGTGCCACGCTCTTGCTCCGTCCGCAGGGGAAGCCCCCGCCAATAACACCAAGTTCAGATCAGCTCGCGTGGCTCATGAAGACCATGAGCAGATCGCCATCCTCGGTGATGTAGAGCTCGTGGCAGATGATGCTCTCGATCTTGGAGGCGGCCGCCCCCATCGAGGCCTCGAGGCGCGCGGTGTCCTCGGCCTCGAGCTCCCCGATCTTGCCGAGCGGGGCCGTCGTGATCTTGACCGGGTAGGAGGGCTCGCCCTCCCGGTAGCCCAGCGTGATCACGAGCTTCCTCGCCGACTCGAGGTACTCGACGCCGATGCTCTTGGCGGCGACCTGCGCCTCGGCGACAAACGCCGCGATCTGTTCGCCCAGAGGACCTATGCCCTTGTCGGCGGCCACCAGACCCGTGAAAATTTTGAACTTGTTGTGGACCTGCTGGAGAGTCATGGCCCGCATCCTACTCAACGGACCTGTCCTGCAAAGGGGCAATTTGCCCCAAGGGGGCGAGATGGGGCAGGGCCAAGCTCTCCACGTGCCTGGCGATGACGGCCCGGTCGGGCAAGATGCCCTCGGCGCACCTCGTCCGGAAGCTCTCGCACGCGTCGGCGAGCAGGCCGAAGCCGCCCATGGCGCCCCTGGCCCTCGGCAAATTCTTCTCGTTCCTGGGGGCATCCGTTGCGGTGCGTCGCCCGGGGGGTAGACTTTTACTCTTGTCGAGAAAGTGGCTTCGTCCAGTCGTGGCACCTGCGGAGCCCTCCAGGGAAGGACTTCGCGACCCAAGGAGGCGAAAATGAGCACGCTCGCAGAGATTCTGGAGACCAAGGGCCCGATCGTTCATAACACCCGTCCTGACGCGACGGTCTTCGACGCCGTGGAGGAGATGTGCCGTCACAGGATCGGCGCGCTGGTCGTCGGTGAAATTGCCCGCCCGCTCGGCATCCTGTCCGAGCGCGACATCCTCACGCGCGTCATCCTGAAGAGCCTCGATCCCAAGACGACCTCGGTCAAGAGCGTGATGACGCGCGAGCTGGTCTATGTCGAGCTCTCGGTGAGCCCGGAGGAGGCCATGCGCGTCATGACCGAGCATCGCTGCAGACACCTGCCCGTCGTCACGGACGGACGGGTCGTCGGAGTGGTCTCGATTGGCGATCTGGTGCGGTGGGTGAGCCGCCACCACGAGTTCGAGATCCAGTGGCTGAGCGATTACCTCCTCGGGCGCTACCCGGGCTGATCGGCTCCAGAGCCGGGGAGGCCAGGAGGCCAAGGCAGAGCAGCGCTCGAGGGCTCGGCCCTTGGTTCCAGAGCGACGTCACTCATCTTTGAGTTGCGTTCGGCGCCATGTTCGTTAGAGTGCCGGGGTCGTTCGACGCCGGACTCGAAGGGACCCATGCGCAAGCTCTCGCTCTCCACCGCGCTCGTCAGCGCTGCGCTCCTCGCCTCCTCCTGCACCTCCGGCTCGAAGGAAGACGGGCCTCCGGGGGCGCTGGCGACCGAGGGCGCTGCTCTCTACAAGCAGATGTGCGCCAGCTGCCACGGCTCCCGGGGTGAGGGCGGAGTCGGCCCTGGCCTCAGGGACTGGAGCCGGGGCGAGCCCGAGCTGGCGAGGATCATCGGCGAGCGCATGCCGATGGGCGCCGTGGGCACCTGCAAGGGCAGCTGTCCTCCGTCGATTGCTCGCCATATCGTCACGGCGTTCAAGGGGCCCGTCGTCTGCGACGCGGCACCTGCCTCGCCCCGCATGACCCGCCTGCTCACCCGCCGCGAGTACGAGGCGACCGCTCGCGATCTCCTGGGGATAGGCGCCCCGGTAGGTCCTGCCTGCGGCGGCCAGACCTTCACCTACGATCCCCAGGGGCGCGCAGTCTCCAGGGTGCATATCGCGGGTAGCTTCAACGGCTGGCCAGGGACCATCGCCGGGGGAGGGTGGCCCATGCAGAAGAGCGGCAATGTCTTCTCGCTCTCCCGCCAGCTCCCGGACGGCAGCCACCTCTACAAGTTCGTCCTGGACGAGTCGCAGTGGATCGTGGATCCGCAGAACCCCAAGCGCGCCCCCGACGGCTTCGGGGGCGACAACAGCGTGCTCGACGTCTCGTGCTCCAGCCCTCCGGGACCCCCGGGCTCCGGGACGCTCTCCTTCGCGGAGTTGCTGCGGGGCTTCCCGGCCGACACCCGGCCTGACGGCTTTGCCTTCGACGATCACGGCCCCTCGCGGGTGGTGAGCACGGTGCTTGCCGAGGAGACCTTCAGGGTCGCCCGCGTCCTCTCCGAGAGCGCCGATATCACCAAGCTCATGGTGTGCGGCCCGCACGAGACCGCCGAGGTCTGCGCTCGGGGGTTCGTCTCCCGCTTTGGTCGGCGGGCCTTCCGTCGTCCGCTCACCGCGACCGAGACCGCCCGCTACGAGGCCCTGGCGCTGGGAGGGGGTGATCGCCTCAAGGCGGCTCGCCTCACCCTGAGGGCCATGCTCACCTCGCCGTCGTTCCTCTACCGCACCGAGCTGGGGGACAGGCAGCCGGACGGCACCTACAAGCTTACCCCGTGGGAGACCGCGAGCGCCCTCTCGTACGCCCTTTGGGGCTCGCTCCCCGACGACGAGCTCTTCGCCGCCGCCGAGAAGGGGGAGCTCCGGACGAGCGAGGGCCTCGAGAAGCAGGCCAGGCGGCTCCTCTCGAGCCCTCGCGCCAAAGACCAGCTGGGCACCTTCGCGGTCCAGTGGCTGGGCAGCGAGGGTATAAGCTCCGTGGACAAGCAGGCCTCGCTCTACCCCGAGGCGACGCCCGAGCTGCGCGCGTCGCTGCTGGAGGAGACCCGCCGCTTCTTCACCCACGTGGTCTTCGACGGATCTCACAAGTACGAGGAGCTCGTCACCGCCGATTACACCTTCGTGGACTCCAACCTGGCGCGCCACTACGGAATGCCCGCGCCCTCCGGCGCCGGCCTCCAGAGGCAGAAATACGCGGACGGTTTCAGGGCCGGGATCCTGGGCCACGGGGCCATGCTCGCCACCACCTCGCACTCGGATCAGAGCTCGCCCATCCGCCGGGGCCTCTTCGTGCGCAGGCGCCTGCTCTGCCAGGAGTTTCCCGTGCCTCCCCCCAACGCGGGGGGCGTCCCCAAGGTGGACCCCGGCGCGACCACGCGCGATCGCTTCGCCCAGCATACGGCCAACGCCACCTGCGCCAGCTGCCACAAATACATCGACGACCTTGGTTTCGGGTTCGAGCGCTTCGACGCGATGGGAAAGGTGAGGTCGGTCGAGAACGGCAAGCCCATCGACTCCAGGGGCGACATGAACGACGTGGAGCGCCTGGGCGCAGGCACCCGCGCCCCCTTCGACTCGCTCGCCCAGCTGGGCGCCACCCTCGCCGGGAGCGAGGCGGCCAAGGCCTGTATTGTAAAGCAGTATTACCGCTTTGCCAGGGGCGTCACCGAGGACGACGTCTGCGCCACCAGGCCCATCGAGAAGCGCTTTGCAGAGCGAAGCTCCGATATCCGGGAGCTCGTCGTGGGCGTGGTCACCTCCAGCGATTTCACGGTGCGAAGATGAGAAGTCCCATCGGTCGACGCGCTCTCCTCCGGGGCCTCGCGGGCACCGCTGCGCTCCTGCCCTTCGCCGGGCTTCTGGGCACCGCGGCGGCCGATCCGCCCAGAGGCGTGGCCAGGAGGATCATCTTCTTCTATTTCCCGGACGGGGTCCCGGAGCCAGGCGGGGGCGGGGGCAAGTGGCATCCCAGCGGCTCGGAGGCGGCCTTCAACCTCTCGGAGAACCTGGCCCCGCTCGCCCCCTTCAAGGCCGACACGCTCTTCCTCAAGGGGCTCAGCATGGGGGGCACGGACTCGGGCAGCCACCCCGGGGGCGCCAAGAAGCTCCTCACCGCGGTGGACGGCGGGGGCGGGGAGTCGATCGATCGCTGGCTCGCCCGCAGCGTGGGCAAGAGCTCCCCTGTCTCGCACCTCTATCTGGGGGCGATGGCCGCGCAGAACAACGCCAGCGGCGACAAGTTCATCTCCTACGTGGGCCCCGGGCTCACCGTGGCTCCCGAGGACGATCCCAGGGCGGCCTTCTCGCGCCTCTTCGGCGGGGCCACGCCAGGGCAGCCCCCGCCAGGAAATCCCGGCGCGGATCCCTCCGACGTCAGCGTGCTGGACACGGTCTTCGCGGATCTCGAGGAGCTCCGCAAGAGGACGGGGGAGGTCGACGCCCAGAAGCTGGCGCTCCACGTCGAGGCGCTCCGCGATGTCGAGAAGCGGGTGAAGGGCCTGGGCGCCGGCGGCGGGAGCTGTACCAACCCCTCGGTCGACACCCGGGGCATCGCCTCGAATACCCTCTACGACGCGGCGACCTTCCCGGCGATCCTCCGGGCCCAGACGGATATCATGGTGCAGGCGATGGCCTGCGGCATCACCAAGGTGGGGGTCCTCCAGTGCTCCCAGCACACGAGCGAGCTCATCATGAGCCGCTTCCCTGGATCGCCGCTCTATCGCCCCAACTTCGATATGCGAAGCCACCAGGCCTCGCACTACGGCCAGCCCGGCGATCCCAAGTTCGCGGACTACTCGGCCCAGCGCACCTGGTTCGTCACCCAGGCCGCCTATCTCCTGGAGCAGCTGCGCGCCAGGCCCGAGGGCTCGGGCACCATGCTGGACAGCTCGATCGTCGTCCTGTGCTCGGAGGTGGCCGAGGGGAACACCCACAGCCACGACAACATGCCCTTCGTGGTCTGTGGAAAGGGAGGGGGAGCGCTCCGCACGGGCCGCCTGGTCGACTACGGCAACCGCCGCCACGGGGAGCTCCTGGTGGCCCTCGCCCAGGCGATGGGCGCCAGCCTGGGGAGCTTTGGCTCGGGAGGGGGCCCTCTCCCCAACTTCCTGGCCTGACCTTCGCCCGAGCCCTCAGCGCTTCCTGGTGATGGCCGAGCGGATCTCGGCCACGGTCCTCTCGGGGTCCTCGACCTCCACCACCAGGCTCACGTAGTCCTCGTGATCGAGGCCGATGGTGATGGCCCGCTCGCCTTTGTGGATGTTCCAGAAGATCCAGTTGCCGTGCCGGTAGAAGCGCCCGGCGATGGCGATGCCCGGCATGTAGGCGCCAGGGAGCCGGATGCTCTCGTCGAGGTGCTCCTGCGCCTCCCTGGTGATGCCGAGATCCGCGCTGGTGACGTGGGCGAGCGGCACCTCCAGGTGCTTCTTGAACGAGAGGATGACATCGATTCCTTGCACCGTGAGAGACAGCCTGTCGCCGATGATCTCGACCTTCGTCATGGGACCTCCTCTGGGACGAAGCGCGTACGATAGAGCCTCTGCCGGGTCCGTGCGAGCCTCGAAGCTCCGGTCCTCGCTCCTCTTCTTCTCTTGTTACTCTGGCTTGTTACTCTGGCTTGTTACTCTGGCTTGTTACTCTGGCGCCGATGCCCACCCCGGACCCCCTCCACGGTGTCACCCTGGAAATGATCCTCACCCGGCTGGTCTCGCGTCTGGGCTGGGAGGAGATGGGACGGCGCGTCCCGATCCGCTGCTTCAACCTCGATCCGAGCATCCCTTCGAGCCTGAAGTTCCTACGGCGGACCCCGTGGGCGAGGAAGAAGGTCGAGGAGCTGTACCTCGAGAGCTGCAGGTAGGGGCTTACCCACCACCTCGAAGGACGAGGCGGACGACGCGATCGACGAGGTGGGCGACTCGAGCGAGCAGATCGACGGCCTCCTTGCGGACCTGGGGTGGCCCTGGGTACAGAGAGGGTGGATTTTACAAGGAGGGAGAAGAGAAGACCCTCTCCCTCTCTTCTCCCGTCTCCCCTCCCTGTAAAATCCAACCCGTCTCCGTCCGAGACGCGGTTCGGGTCCGACGCAGCGCTGCCGTCCATGCGCGGTGCATGAGTGATAAGGTTGAAGCCATCTGCCGATCAACGGGCTTCGAGTCGCCCGTCATCTGTACCCCCGGTCGAGTTCGTGCAGGAGTAGACACCATGCCGCGAAGAGATCCCATCGTCGAAGAAGTTCACGCCGTGCGAGAGTCCCTCGCGCGGGAGGCAGGCTACGATCTTGACCGCATCATCGAGGCGGCCAGGGCTCGCCAGGTAGCGAGCGGCCGGCCGGTAGTGCGGCTGCCGCCGAAGAGGACGGGGTCGACAAAGCCCTTGGCACGTGAGGTCAAATGAGCATTGCATCTCGTCACTTCGCTGAAATTCTTGAACACGCCATGAATATTCGTGTTGAATGAATGCCGCCCAGCCCGCTGCTGCCGACGCTTCGTGCCACGATACACCGGTAGGCTGTTGGGCGGCGGAGCGAACAACCCCTCCTCGAACCGACGAACCCGTGGTTGTCTCGCCTATCCCCACCGAGCGCTGGGCGTCGTTCGGGGCCGACGCGCCCAGGTTGCTCCTGGCACGCCACGGGCGTAGATCGTCGTCGTGCTTCCTGTCTTCGCCGACCCAAAGACCGACGTCGTCTTCAAGCGGATCTTTGGCGCCGAGGCGCACAAAGATCTGCTCATCGCGCTGCTCAACGACCTCCTCGAGCTCAAGGGCCCGCGTCGGATCCGGGACATCCAGCACCTCACCCTCGAGCAGCACGTCACGGTGCCCAAGAGCAAGCTCTCCATCGTGGACGTCAAGTGCACCACCGCCTCGGGCCGTCGGTTCGTCGTGGAGATGCAGGTGCTCCCGGTCGAAGGCTTCGAGAAGCGCGTCGTGTACAACGCCAGCAAGGCCTATGTCATGCAGCTCCGCAACGCCGACGAGTATCCAAAACTGTGCGACGTCGTGGGGTTGACGATCTGCAACTTCAAGCTCTGGCCGAAGAAGTTCGAGGGCCGTGGATTCAAGGTGCCGATGCTGAGCCGCTGGCGCATGCAAGAGCAGAACAGCGGGCACAAAGGGCTGCGTCAGGTGCAGTATGCGTTCCTGGAGTTGCCAAAGTACAGGGCCGGCAAGGCCCCGGAGACGCTCATCGACAAGTGGGCTTACTTCTTTCGTGAAGCCAAGAACTTCGACGTCGTACCCAAGGCGCTCTCCGAGGGGCCGTTCCGCGAGGCGCTCGAGATCGCACGGAGGGCGACGTTCACGCAGGCGGAATGGGAGGCGTACGAGCGCTCCAAGATGGCCGAGCAAGACGAGCGGGGCGCGCTGTCCTTGGCTCACCGGGAGGGCAAGCTCGAGGGCAAGCTCGAGGGCAGGCGCGAGATACTCCTGCGCCTCCTGGTGCGCGCAGAGATCGCGCTCACGGAGGACGACCGCGCTCGCATCCAGGCGTGCACGGACGCGGCAACCCTCGATCGGTGGGTCGACAACGTCTTCGGTGCGAAGGCCGCGGCCGATGTGCTCTCGTGACGGCGCGGCCGACGAGCAGCCAGGCGGTCGATCCACGTGGCGGCGCGGGCTTTGCGCCCGGGTCGTGGGCGGGTCAGCTTGTCATCGCCCATGCTAACGTCTAGTCCCTAAGCCATGAAGGACGCGCTCCTCGTCGCGCTCGCCGCCTCCGGGGTCTTCGTGGCGGGCGCCTCCCTCTATCTGGTAGTTACCGTCCTGGTGGCGTGGCGCCACACCGATCCCAGGCCCCTGGGCGCCGCGCTCAGGAGCTTTCTCTTCGAACTCCTCTGCATCCTCGTGGTGCAGCCCTTCTTGCCTTTCTTCTTCCTCTTCGGGCGCCGGATGGGAGGAGCGCGAGGCGGGGTGCCCGTGGTGTTCGTCCACGGCTACTTCCAGAACCGGGTCGATTTTCTCTACCTCGCCAGGGCGCTGGGGAAGGCCGGGCTGGGACCCTTTTATGGGATCAATTATCCCTTCCTGGCGAGCGTCAGATCCAACGCGGCCAGGCTCGCCCGCTTCTGTGACCGGGTGAGGGAGGAGACCGGCGCTCCCGAGGTCGATCTGGTGTGCCATAGCATGGGAGGCCTGGTTGCCCTCGAGATGCTGAAGGACAAGGTGCCCCGGGTCAGGAGGTGCATCACCGTGGCGACCCCTCACGCGGGGGTCGTCTTCCCCGGACCCATCTTCACGGCGGCGGGTCGCGATCTCCGCAAGGGCTCCAAGCTCCTGCTCTCCCACGCGTCCGCGCCGCCCGCGGTGCCGGTGCTGAGCATCTTCTCCAGCCATGACAACGTGGTCCATCCCAAGCTCACCTCGGCCCTGGTGGCCAGAGGGGGCGTCGACGTGGAGGTCCCTCACTTCGGGCACTTCGGTATTCTGTTTGCCCGTCCGGTGGCCGAGAAGATCATCGCCTTTCTCAGGGAGGAGGCTCCGGCGAGCCAGGCGATCGAGGTCCCGGAGTCGCTCCCCGGATCGCAGGAGGGCGACAAGGACGCCTCGCATCTGGGAGGAGCGGCCACAGGCCGATGAGCGAACCCGTCGATACGTCCTCTCCCTTTTCGATGACCAGCCCTGTGGACGGCCACGCGCTCCCGGCGGTGGAGGCCACCGCGCCCGGCGCCGTCCAGGGCCTGGTGGAGCGGGCTCGGGCCGCCCAGATCGGCTGGGCCGAGAAGGACATCTCGGCGAGGGCCAAGGCCCTGGCCAAGCTGGGGCCGCGCATCCTCAAGCGGGCCGACGAGATCGCCAGGGTCGTCCACGAGGAGACCGGCAAGCCCGAGGTCGAGGCGCTGCTGGGCGAGGTGCTGGCCTCGGCCGATCTGGTCGCCCACTGGTGCGCCGCGGCCGAGGAGCTCTTCGAGCCGACCGAGGTGGAGCTGGACGCTCTCTCCTACCCCAGAAAATTCGGCTTTATCCACCGGGAGGCGCGGGGCACTCTCGGCGTCATCATGCCCTGGAATTTTCCCTTTGCTCTCCCCCTCCGCACCCTGGTGCCCGCGCTGCTCTCCGGCGACGCCGTGGTGTTCAAGCCGAGCGAGATCACCCCTCGCACCGGCGCGCTCATCCGGGAGCTGCTGGGCGATCTGGTCGCGCCCGACCTCTTCGCGCTGGCGCAGGGGGGGCCCGACGTGGGCGTGGCGCTCTGCTCGGCGGAGGTGGACGCCGTGATCTTCACCGGCAGCCCTCGCGCGGGGCGAGAGGTCGCCAGGGCCTGCGCCGAGCGCCTGATCCCCTGCTCGCTGGAGCTGGGAGGGAAGGACGCGGCCCTGGTCCTCGCCGACGCCAACCTGGAGCGCGCGGCCAACGGGATCGTCTGGGCCTCCATGATGAACGCCGGCCAGAACTGCGGCGCCGTGGAGCGGGTCTACGTGCTGGAGAGCGTGGCCGGGCCCTTCATCGACAGGGTCGTCGCGCTCGTGGGCTCCCTCGAGGCGGGCCGTGACTATGGCCCGCTCACCACCCGTGCGCAGCTGAGGATCGTCGCGTCGCACGTGGACGAGGCCAGGGAGAAGGGCGCCAAGGTGCTCGCGGGAGGCGAGGCCCGCGGGCCGGGGAGCGGCTTTGCGCCCACGGTGCTCCAGGTGGACACCGACGATCTTGCGGTGATCCGCGACGAGACCTTCGGCCCCGTGCTCCCCATACGGGTGGTCAAGGACGAGGACGAGGCGGTGCGCCTGGCCAACGCCTCTCGCTACGGCCTCACCGCCAGCGTCTGGACCAGGAACACGGTCAAGGGGGAGAGGCTCGCCAGGAAGCTCAAGGCCGGAGTGGTCACCATCAACAATCACTCCTTCACGGGGGCCATCCCCGGGGCTCCCTGGAGCGGGGTGGGCGAGTCCGGCTACGGTGTCACCAATTCGCACTTCGCGCTGGACATGCTGACTCGCCCGCGCTTCGTCCTCGTCGACGAGAACAAGGCCAGGCGAGAGCTCTACTGGTATCCCTATACCCCTGTTCTTCGTAAGGTCGCCCTGGCGCTGATCTCCGTGAGGGGCGGGGCCAGGTCCCTGGGGGCGCGCATCGCCGCGATCTTCACGCTCCTCGTGGCCTTGCCCAAGCGCCTCTTCGGGGGGTGATCGGGGCCTCCTGGAACGGGATACCCTCCGGCTCTCCGTTCATGGAGCGCAGGAGAAATGGGCGGAGCCTTGACATGATTGCAAAGTGATATCACTATGCAATCATGTCTACCTCGCAGCTCAAAGAGAAGAAGTTCGTCACGATCCCGGGCGGCCTGATGCTCCTGGTGCTCCTCGGCCTCATGGCCGGGGCGCCGCTTCTGGCGGCGCAGGCGGGGGCCTTCGAGGGGCAGGGTCCAGGGTCCAGGGTCCTTGGCCTGATCCTGTTCGAGGTGCTTGGCGTCATCGCGCTGGGGGGCTTCTTCGTGGTGAACCCCAACGAGGGCCGGGTGCTACAGCTGTTCGGGCGCTACGTCGGCACCGCGCGGGAGGAGGGGCTCCGCTGGGCCAGCCCGTTCTACTCGAAGCAGACCATCTCGCTGCGCGTGCGCAGCTTCGAGAGCGCTCGCCTCAAGGTGAACGACATCGAGGGCAACCCGATCGAGATCGCGGCCATCATCGTGTGGAAGGTGGTCGACACCGCGGAGGCCTGCTTCCAGGTCGACGACTACCAGCGCTTCGTGGCGGTCCAGGCGGAGTCGGCGGTGCGCAACCTCGCCACGCGGTACGCCTACGACGCGCACGACGACAGCAAGCCCTCGCTCCGTGGCCACACCGACACCATAGCGGACGAGCTGCGTGGCGAGATCCACGACCGGCTCTCGGCCGCCGGCGTCCTCGTGGTCGAGGCCAGGATCAGCCACCTGGCCTAC
>SXGT01128840.1_pt1 | contig 24591 bp, 20 predicted proteins | sample 3176221 | NCBI WGS metagenome assembly SXGT01 (sample SAMN11356862, study PRJNA531348) | freshwater metagenome | isolation source: freshwater sample F1-120 | place: China: Fuxian Lake, Yuxi | collected 2017-12-25
CTCCTCTTGCGGATCACGGCGATGCTCACCGCGATGGTGCTGAAGCTCGGCTCGTCGTCGTCGGGCTCGGGCGCGGGCTCGGGCTCGGGCTCGACGTGAGGAAAATGAGGGGATGCCTCAGCTCCCCGACACGTACGCGCACGCGCGCGGCCCTCCGGCGCCGACCTCGTGCTCGGGTAATGGGTCAGTGACCCATCACCCGTGTCGACCTCTGGACGTTCGGAGCGGTCGTCCCTTGTCGGCGCGGAGCTTCAGACCTTGCTCCTCGAGGCCGGCGCCGCGCGCGTCGCCCCCAAGCCTGCAGACGCGCCTGCGGGATGCGACAGCGACGGCTGCGCGAGTCCGGGAGGGACGACGGAAGACGCGTAGACCTCGGCCTTACCGTGTCGATGCTCCGCGCGTCAGAAGATGCTCTTGACCGTGCTCCAGATCGACTTCCCGACGTTCGACACGGCTTCCTCCGCGTCGCGAACCATGGTCTGCGCCCGCGAAACGAAGCCGGGATCGTCCTCCGGGGGAGCCTCCTCGGCCGCGATGGTGGCGACCGCGGCGCTCTCGACGACGGGCGTGCCCTCCGTCACGATCGACGCCTCGACCTTCTCGACGAACTCCTCGAAGCCGGGGAGTCGAGCGAGCGTCTCCGGGCCCGCTTCGCCCGTGGCTTCGAGCCCCTCGGTCTCCTGGAATGCGCGAACGGCCGCCTCGGTCGCGGGACCGAACTTGCCGTCGGCGTCGATCCCGAGCGCCTCCTGCATCCGCTTGACCAGGCCCCCGCGGATCGGCTTGTGAAGGAGGACGAGCTCGTGGAGGCCCATCGCGGTGAAGGTGTCGGGGCCTGCGATCCCGTCGACCGAGAGGCCGTTGTCGGTCTGGTACTGCCGGAGCGCGGCGTCGGTGGCCGCCCCGAATATGCCGTCCGCGGTCACGCCGAGATGCTCCTGCAGGATCCGGACGGGCTCGCCAGTGAGCCCTCGCCGCAACATCGCCATGGTGCCTTCCTCCTCGTGGACTGGCCATGCTCGCCGAGAAGTGCGCCTGGCGCAAGCGTCGCGCTCGAACGTGGGGGCGACATGACGTGCGTCACCGCGGACGTGTGCATCCTGCGGGTGGAGCGGTGAGGTCCACCAGCGGCGAGGGTGGTACTCTCCGAGCGTGACCGCCGCCCCCGCTCCCCTCGACGCCGCGTCTCTCGTCGCGTTGATGCGGAGCCCCGGCCTGCGGCTCCGCGTTCCACGGCGCGGCGACCTCGCGGATCCGCTCCTGGAGGAGCGCGCGCGGGCGCCCGCCGCGGATCCCGAGATCTACGCGCTCGCCTCGATCGCGGCGCGCGCGACGCCGGCCCAGCAGGCGCGGGCGCTCCTCACGCTGCTCGCGGCCTCCCGCGCGGGGCACGACGCGGGGTGCGGTCCCTCGCGGAGCGGATCGTCCTGCAGCTCCTCGCGCACCTCCCGGACGACGAGGTCATCGCCGTCTTCCTCGCCCTCCGGAAGGCCAGGAAGAACCACAAGCACGCGGCGCGCGCCATCGTGCGATGGACGGTCCACCACCCTCGCGGCGAGTCCGTGATCGCCCGCCGTCGCGCCTCGCTCGTCGACGCGATCGAGCACGCGCTCGGCCGCGACGTCGCCCGCGCGTGCATGAAGCACGTCACCTCGCGCTCCCCCGAGGGGGAAGCCTACCTCGCGCGCACCCTCCACTCCGTCGCCGGTGGAGACCCGGCGCGGACGGACGCCCGCCTGCGCGCGCCGGCCGGGGGAGCGGACGCCCCGCTCGTCGAGGCGCCGATCGGCCCACTGAACGCCCGCATGGACGGGGCCTTCGACGTCCCGAAGACCGTCACGGCCACCAACCGCGGAGACATCTGGGTTCACGCAGGCGACGAGACCCCGCGTTCACGCGGGATCTCCGCGGAGCACAGCGGGGGCGGAAAACTGGCTCCGTCGTGTCGGGCACGGGATCTGCACCACTCCGTGCGATGCGCCACGGTCCCCTGATCTCGTGCGGCGTGGCGGCGTTCGCGGCCGGCACACTTGGAGCCTGCGATCCCGCGACGAACGTGCGCACCACGTCGCTGGCCGAGCTGAAAGCCCACGCGCGGTTCGATCTCGACGCACGCGCCTCGGCGATGACCCTGACCATCACGCCCGACGCGACGCTCGCGCACGTCCCCGGCGAGGACACGAAGCCGTGCCTCCGCCTCGGCGACGAGCTCGTCGTCCAGCTGGGAGATGAAGTCCTGCGTACCACCCGCAAGAGCGGCCTGCAGACGACCGTGGAGACGAAGAGCCTCGTCCCGCCCGTGGGAGACACCAGCGACGACCCGTGGTCTGCCAGCCAGCCGTACCGCCACGGTCCGTCGAGCTCCTCGAACGGATCGGGCGCGTTCAAGGGCTGGTCGCGGGCGGATTCCGATGGCAGGTCGAAGAGCCACGTCTGCGGGCCGCTCGCCGTCTCGTTCTCGCTTCCCGTCGCGGGGATCGCCCCGAAGGACGTGCTGACGCTCGCGCAGGGACAGGCGACGCTCGCGCTCCCCATCGGAGCCGCCCTCGCCAGCGCGGACGCCTCGCGCGTCGGTGAGGGCGACGTCGCCGTCGGGGACGAGATCCAGGTCGAGGTGGGCACGAGGTTCGACACCGTCCACTGGCTCACGGGGAAGCTCACCGGCAGCGGGCCCGACGTGCCCCTGGGGAGCGCCGCGTTCACGGCCAGCGGAAACACGATCGCGTTCAGGCTCGGCCAGGTTCCCGCCGGGAAGGCCGCGCTCTGGTTCGACAAGATCGACCTCTCGCGCCCGGTCTCGGCGACGTGCGGCGCGCAGCTTGGGTGCGCGATCCGCGTCATCACCGCGAGCGCCGCCGAGGTGCCCCTCGTCGTGGCGGACCGGCCCTGAAGATCCTGAGGCCTGGCCTCCTCGGCGCGGGCGATGGACCCCGGTCGGCGAGGTCAGTTCAGGGTCGGCGATGTCCGTGAACTGGATGCTCCTGCGTTTGTCGCGACGCCGGAGCATCTGAATCTCGCGCATGCAAAGGGGGCAATCGCCGTCGTAGAAGACTTCGACCTCCCATGAGGTTGTAGTGGAGGCGTTCATCATGACTTGTGGCTCACGTCAGGTTGGGTGCCGAAGCACCGTGGGCAAGAGCCCTCCGCCTCCGTCGGGGACGGTAGGCGGAGGACAGGGCTTCAGCGCACGGGGCTCGCCTTCACTGGGGGAGGAGCACCGCGTCGATGACGTGAATGACGCCGTTCGAGCAAGCGATGTCGGTCTTCACGACCTTCGCCCCGTTGACCATGACGCCGTCCGCGTTGCTGGAGATCTTCACCTCCGCGCCCTGGACCGTCTTCGCCGTGCTCGAGGCGACGACCTTGTCGGAACCAACCCGCCCAGAGACGACGTGGTAGGTGAGGATCCCCTGCAGCTTCGACTTGTTCTCGGGCTTGAGGAGACTCTCGAGCGTGCCCGGGGGCAGCTTGGCGAACGCCGCGTCGGTCGGCGCGAAGACGGTGAACGGTCCGGGGCCCTTCAACGTATCCACCAGGTCCGCCGCCTTCAGGGCAGCGGCAAGTGTCTTGAACGAGCCCGCGGCGACCGCGGTATCGACGATGTCCGACGAGGCTTTCGCGGTCGCCGCCGGGTTGGTGGCGGGCGCGGTGGCGGCCTCGCCGCCGCAGCCCACGAGGGTCAGAGAGAGGATGAGAGTCGGAACGGAGAAGATCGATTTCACGGGAACCTCCTGAAAACACCTTGATTGAGTTGTCGAGAATCTTGAAGCTCGAGCCCTGCGCGAGCTCGAGCGCGAGTCGCAGTCACGGCCCCGGGGGCAACAGGACCTTGTCGATGACGTGGATGACGCCGTTGCGGTTCGGCAGATCCGTCAGGAGGATCTTCGCCTTCGCGGGCGTCGCGTCGGCGATGGTCACGTCGCTTCCCGAAGCAGCGATGGTGATCGATCCGCCCTCCACCGTGGCGACCTTCCCCGGGGCCACGTCCTTGGCGTACACCGTGGAGGCGAGCACGTGGTACTTCAGGATCTTCTGGAGCTTGGGCTTGTCGGCGAGGATCGCATTGAAGGCCGTGTCACCGAGGGCCATCTTGAGATCCGCGAACGCCTTGTCGGTCGGGGCGAAGACGGTGAAGGTGCCTGGCCCGCTCAGGGTGCTGCCCAGGTCCGCGGCCGTGACCGCCGTCACGAGGGTCGAGAATTTCGTGGTCCCGTCGTCGTAGCCGACGGCCGTGTCGACGATGCTCGGCAGGAGCACCCCGTCGATCACGTGAATGATCCCGTTGGAGGCCGCGACATCCGGCGTCGACACGTTGGTCATGCCGTTGATGACCACCTTCCCGCCGTTGCCGTCGATGGCGAGCCGGGCGCCCCCGACCGTCGCGGGGCTCGACGTCTTTCCGAGCACGTCGGCCGCCTTCACCGAACCGGACAGCACGTGGTACTTGAGGATGAGGCCGAGCTCCGCCTTGTACGGCTCGGTGACGAGCTTGGCCAAGAGGAAGCTCGGGAGCTTCTGGAAGGCCGCGTCGTTCGGGGCGAACACGGTGAACGGCCCGGGCCCTCGGAGCGTGGCTTCGAGCCCTGCTCCCTGGACGGCACCCACGAGGGTCTTGAAGCTCCCGTTGGCGATGGCCGTGTCGACGATGTCCCTCGAGGCGGTGGGGGTTGGGGCGGTGGTGGGGGTGGGAGCGGGGGTGGTGGAGGTGGCACCCGGAGCCGGGTTGGGCGGCGCTCCGGTCGAGTCGTCGGACGAGCTGCAAGCCGCGGTGATCAGGCCGAGGGAGACCGCGGCCAGGAGAGACGGAACGCTGAAGATCGATTTCATGGGGAGAACCTCCGTTGAGTGGCTCAGACCCAGACATGTTTAGTCTACGTCTAACTTTTGTCAAGCTTATGTCCACTAATTTCCCGTTTGCTGCCAAGGGCTCGTTGCCGTTGACTAATTTTTGTCTATGTATATCCCTGGAAGCATGTCCAACCCCGGCGCCGAGCGTTCCGCGAGAAGCGTTCCCGATCGTCCAGGTCCCACGGCGGCGGAGCGCGCGAGCGCGGAGGCGACGCGACCCGCCCAGGAGCGCTACTCCATCCGCGTCACCTCTCGGCTCACGTCGATCGAGCTCGACACGCTTCGGATGTGGGAACGGCGCTACGGGTTCCCTCGGCCGGAGCGCACCAGCGGCGGCAGCCGGCTGTACTCCCAGGCGGACGTCGAAGCGCTCAAGCTGATCAAGCGCGCGCTCGATCAGGGATACCGCGCGGGCGAGGTCGTCGGAAAGTCGGTTGCGGAGCTGTCGAAGCTCGTCCTCGTCTCGTCCCAGGCACCCTCCCCCGCCCCGACGGCAACGCCGACCGTGGCGACGGTGCTCAGCGCCCTGACCCGGCACGACCTCGCCCGGGTCCGCGCGGAGTTACGCCAGGCCGCCGTGATGCTCGGCCCCAGGAGATTCGTCGTGGAGGTGGTGCACCCCCTGTGCGCTCGCGTCGGCGAGCTATGGAGCGATGGAACGCTCGAGGTTCGTCACGAGCACATGCTGAGCGAGTGCTCGTTCGCCCAGCTTCGCGTGCTGATGTCCGCGTACGAGGACCGCCCCGGCGCTCCGCGCGTCTTGCTCGCCACGCTGCCCGACGAGCGGCACGGCCTCGGCCTTGCGATGCTCGAGGTCTACCTGGCGACCAGCCACGTCACGCCGGTCTTCCTGGGCGTCGACACGCCCGCGGACCAGATCGTCAAGGCGGCGCGCAGTCACGAGGTCGACGCCGTCGGCCTCTCGGTCACCCTGGTGTCGGATCTCGACTCCACGAAGCGCCACGTTCGCTGGCTGCTCGCCGAGCTTCCGCGCCGCGTGTCCCTATGGGTCGGAGGAGCGGGCGGAGCGGAGCTGGGGCTGCACGACGAGGCCGTTCGGATCGTCGGCACCTGGCGCGAAGTCGACGAAGCGATTTCCACGCTCCCGCGGAGGGCGACATGAGCGCCACCAAGGCGTTGCTCACGGGAGCGACGGGGCTCATCGGCCGACACCTCGTTGCGCGCCTCGACGAGCCTCGCGTGCTCGCGCGCAGTCCGGCCGAGGCCACGCGGCAGCTTGGCGTGCACGACGCGATGGCCTGGGACGCGGCGCAGGCGATCCCCGCAAGAGCCCTGGATGGTGTCGACGTGGTCTTTCATCTTGCGGGCGACCCCGTCGCGGGTGGGCGCCTCACCGCCGCGAAGAAAGAGAGAGTTCGCGACAGTCGCGTGCTCGGCACACGAAACATGGTGGCGGCCATCCGTGACGCGCGCCAGAGACCCCGCGTCCTGGTGTGCGCGTCCGCCATCGGCTTCTATGCCGCTCGAGGCGACGAAGAGCTGCGCGAGGAGGCCACCCCGGGCGCCGGGTTTCTCGCCGATCTCTGCCGGGACTGGGAGAAGGAGGCGCTCGCGGCGAGCGCACTCGGCGTGCGCGTCGTGTGCGCCCGGGTGGGCATCGTCCTCGCGCGGGAAGGCGGCGCGCTCGGCTCGATGAGGCCGGTGTTTCAGCTCGGGCTGGGGGGTCCCCTGGGATCCGGGGAGCAGTGGATGAGCTGGATCCACATCGACGACGTCGTGGGTCTTCTTCTTCATGCCGCCGAGCGAGCCGAGGTCGAAGGCCCCCTCAACGTGTGTGCTCCTCACCCGTCGAGGAACAGCGACTTCGCCCGCGCACTGGGTCAGGCGATGCATCGCCCCGCGTGGATGCGCACGCCTGCGGTGGCGCTCCGCATGGCCCTCGGGGAGATGGCGGACGTCGTCATGGCCTCGCAGCGCGTGATCCCCGCGAAGGCCGCCGCGACCGGCTACGTGTTTCGATTCGGGAGCCTCGAGGAGGCCCTTCGAGATCTCCTCGGTCCTGGCCACGCGGCGGTCCACCCGGCAGAGTCCCCCCATGAGGTGGACCCCTGAGTGACCGCGGGATCTCGTAGCGCCCCCCGGTTGGCATCCCCGCTCGCCGTGCTACACCCGCGGCACCATGGCCTACCGGAGCAGCGGCGAAACCAGGGACCTCGCGATCGATCCCGAGGAGGTCCTCCGCGCGCAGCGCGCCCAGACGCGGAGGCGCATCCTCGGACTCGGCGTCGCGGCGGTCGTCGTCGCGGGCGCCTTGGGCGGGATCGCGCTCTTCGTCTCGCACCGGGCGCGCGTCGAGACGCGAGAAGCGTGGAGCCGGTTCGTGACGTGCTACGTCGGGAGCCCGCCCGCTCCGGGAGAGCTCGGCGCGCGCGTCCGCAACACGCAGCTCGTGGCGATGTCCGTGCCGCCGGAGAAGCGCCTCTCGGCCGCCGATCCGCCATGGCCGGCGCGCTGCAGCGGCCCCGCGCACGCGGTGGCCGAGACGATCCGCAAGAGCGGAGGCACGACGCCGCTCGCCGACTCGGTCGAGAAGCTGGCAAAGGTGCTCGCCGGGGACGGAAACACGACCCTCGACCTGTTGCCGCTCACCGACAAGGTCTTCGCGGCCGCGACCGCCGCGGGGCTCGTCGCGACGCGCGCGTCGAACGTGGCCGAGCCGCCCGCGCACGCGACGCCGTGGACGCTCGCGACGCTGCCGCCCGCCGGCCGCCTCCTCGGCCAACCCCTCGCGCTCTCGAGCGTCCACGCGATGCCCTTCGGCGATCTCGTGACGTCGTTCGTGGCCGACGACAAGGACTGCCCAGCCGGTCCCGTCGTGTGCACGCTCGAAAAGGGCGCGACGGACCTCGCTTGCAAGAAGATCCCCCAGCCGGCCGCCGCGTTCTCGCCGGGCCTCCGGCCGTGGGGCACCGCCGCGCCCGGGAAGGCGCCGTACGTCTTCGCGGGCGACCGCGGAAAGTCCGGAATCTTCCGCTCGGACACGGGCGCGCGCGTCGTGACGAGCCTCCCGTACGGCGCGTACGGCGCGAGCGTGCTCGGCGACGGCTCGTTCGCGTACCTGAGCTGGGACGACAGGCCCCCGCAGATCCGCCTCTACCGCGTGGAGGACGGCGCGACGCGGGAGACGAAGGTCGCGAAGCGCGAGGACACGGGCAACCCGTACTACTCGAGCGCGATGTTCTGGGGCCACGTCGCCTACAAGATGCGGCGGAGGGGCGCGGACGGCATCCGCCTCGTGGTCCGCCCGCTCGACGCGGGCGGCGCGCTCGGTCCCGAGGTCGACGTCGGACGGCTCGACGAGATCGGCCACATCGAGGGTGGCTCGGAGGAGGAGCCGCACCTCACCGCGTGCCGCGCCGCCGACACGATGGTCGTGCGGGCGAAGGGCTGGGACAACTCGTACCTCTCGTTCCTCGTCGGCGGCCGGTGGACCGCGCCGGTCGAGTCGCAGGGCACGCGGGGCCTCCTGCAGTGCCGGAGCGGCGCGGCCAGCGTGACGCGGGTCCTCGGCGGTCCGGTGGGCGGCCGCTTCAAGGGCAGCATCACGCAGAGCCGCTGCACGGTCTCCGCGTGCGACGAGAGGGATGTGGACGTCGCGGCGATGCTCGCGCGGACGGACGACATCATGCCGCGCGCGCTCAAGGACATCCGCGCGATCGACGTCGAGGGCAAGGTGCTCGTGGCGTGGTTGGCCGGCGATCGCGGCGGGCTCCGCCTGCGGATCGCGGCGATCGAACAGCTTGCGGCGGCGGAGGACAGGATCCTCGTCGACGACCACGTGCGGGATGGCGCGTTCCAGGACGTGTCGACGGTGGTGGACTTCCAGCTCCTTCCGGGGCCCGCGGGGAGCGGGGGCGCGGTGCTCCTCGTCGGCATGGTGGACGGGGTGCACGCCTTCTTCGTGGACGGCTCTGGGAAGGCGTCGCCGCTGGGGTCCGCGCTGTGATCCCGTGGGCGCCGTCGGCGCCGTGACCGGACGGCCACGGGGGGACGGCTCGCGGATGCGCGCCTCGCGCATCAGAGATCGGCGAGGAACGCGAGGATCTCCTGGCGGGAGAACTGCTCGCCGATGCCGCCGTTTCGCACGTCGAACCCGTGTTCCGCGTCGGGGATGACGACGACGTCCGCCTTCCGGCCGTGCTTCACGAAAGCGTCCGCGATGAACCGCGCGTTGTCCGACCGCACCACGCCGTCGCCCGAGCCGGTGACCACGAGCGTCGGCGGCGCGTCGGCGCGGACGTGCGATGTCGGACTCGCGAGCGCATAGACATCCGGCACCTCCGCGGGCGTCCCGCCCAGCCACGCCTCGATGGCGGAGATCCCGTCACCCACGTCGGGGACGAACGGGTTTGCGTGGCACCACGCGAGGTCCGTCGGCGGGTAGATCGCGACGATCTTCGAGACCGGAGCGTCGTCGACGCCGCACGTCGGCGGGAGACGGGCGTCTCCGGCGGAGTAACCGGCGAGCAAGGCGAGGTGAGCGCCCGCGGATCGGCCGAGGAGCGCGGAACGCGCGGGATCGATCCCGAACAGAGAGGCGTTCGCCCGGATCTTTCCGAGCGCGCACTTGACGTCGGCGACGGCCGCCGGGAACCTCGCCTGCCCCGACAGGCGGTACCGCAGGTCGAACACGGTGATCCCCGCCGCGGCGATCGCACGTGACGCGTGCGGGACCTCGCCCTTGTCCCCGCTCCGCCAGCTTCCACCGTGAATCACCAGGACGAACGGCCGCGGGCCCTCGCCCACGCCGGTGTACACGTCGGCGAGCAGGTCGGGAAGCTCGGGCGCGAGCGCGACGTCCTTCTTCACCGCGACCGGAGGCAGATCGTCGAAGCCCACCCAGCGCGCGATCGAGAACGTTCGTCCTCTCCGCCGGTACTGCGCGGAAGCCCCGACGAGGGGCCATGACAAGGCGACGACGGAGAGGCCCGCCACGAACCACACCGCGCGCCGGGGCTGCCCGCGTGTCGCCTCGACGAACGCCCCGGCGATCCCGAGGCCAACGAGCACGGGGAGCGCTTCGATCGCGGCGAAGTGCGTCATCCAGTGCGTCCACGTCAGCGGCCGGCCGTGGACGAGGATGGCTCCGAGGGCGGCGAACCCGACGAGCGCGACCGCCACGACGTCCCGGGCGGTCATGGCGCCCATGGTCGCACTCCCCCTCACGCGCCCGGCTTCGCGAACGCCGCGAACCCAGCCATCAGCTCCTCGAGCGTCTTCCGCGCCTTCTCGTCCACGAGCTTCCCCTCGGCGTCGAATGCCTGCGTGGCGCTCGCGAGGTAGAGCACCTTGCCCGACCACAGGCGTGCTCCGAGCATCCGGAACACCGGGAGCCACGCCGCCTGCGCGAGGCGCGTCCCCCCGGGCCCGATGGACGCGCCGAGGATCGCGACCGGCTTCTCGCTGAAGGGCCGCGGGACGTGGTTCTTGGCCTGCCTCGTTGCCGGCACGGGCCGCGACAGCCAGTCGATCGCGTTCTTGAGGCCGCCCGGGATCGAGTTGTTGTATTCGGGCGTGACGAGAAGGAGCCCGTCGGCCGCGGCGATGCGGGCACCGAGCGCGACGACGGCCTCGGGGAACGCGTCGCGATCGACGTCTCCGTCATAGACCGGGATCCCGGCGATGGACGCCACGTCGACCACGGTTCCGGCGGGCGCGAGCGCCGCGGCCGCGCGCCGCAACGCGGCGGTGAGGGATCCCTTGCGCAGACTGCCCGCGATCCCGACGAGGTTGGCCATCCGGGGGAAGGTAGACGATCGGGGGGCGAGAGCGGGGCCTTTCCCAGCCATCCCCTCTCGCACCTGACCTCATGATGCCAGGCCCGAGGGACCGCCGGCGCGCCTGGTCAGAGCGCCGCGACGAGGACGACGAACGCGCGGCCGCCCTTCTCGAAGTCCCGCGCCTCGTCGCGGACGAACCCGAGCCGCGCGCGGAGGCGGGGCGCCGGCCGCATCGAGGGCTGCGGCGGTCGTCCCGTCAGTGCAGGGCAGCGCGGATCTTCCGCATCTGGCCGAGGACCTCGCGTGCGTCGACGGACTCGCCGTCCGCGAAGAAGGAGGCCTGCTGCTGGACGATGTACCGGATGCGTTGCGCGAGCGGCAACGCGAAGAACTCCACGGGCGACAGATCGCGGTTCGTGCCGCCATCGGTCACCACCACCCTGTCGAACGGGAGCTCCAGGACGGGGGCACAGGCTTTCGAGTCGCTCGACTCAGTCATCGGGAGGATCTCTACCGGTTGAGAACGTCGGCGCGCGTGCCGCCGACGATCTCGAGCACCTCGTTCGAGGTCACATCATCCACCCCGAGCTCGACCAGCGTGTCCTTCAGGTGGTCCTCGACGGCGTTGAAGTAGGCGTCGTGCAGGCCGTTCGCGACGAGCTTGGCGTGGGCCGTCCTGAGATCGCGGCCGGTGTACCGGTTCGGACCCCCGAACGCCATCGTCATGAACGCGATCTGCTTCTTGATCTGCGCGTCCATGTCGAGGTGCGCGAAGAAGTGCGCGAGCGACTCGTCCGCCATGACCCGGTCGTAGAAGCCCACGACGGCCGCCTCGCCGCCGATTCGCTCGTAAAGGGTCGGATGGGCCTTCTCCTCCGCCATGAGCCGAAGATACCCGCGGTGCAGAGGACGGGCAAACGCTTTCCTCGCCGGCCCGAGACCGATCCCGTCAACGGTGTCCCTGGGCCGCACGGTGCGAAAGGCCGCGGCGGACGTCGCGCGCTGGGAGCGGATCAAGGCGTCGCTGGACGCCTCCGCGTGAGCGGCGCCGCCACCTGCGGACACTTGAAGTGCGCGAGGCGCTCGTCGTCGCGATCGACCGGCGTCTCCCGATCGACGCCTTCCGATCCCTCCTCGACGTCGCGGGATCGGCGGGCGCGCGCTCCCTTGTGCTCGTTCGGCCGGCGGCCACGAGCGTGCACGTGCCCCGGGTGCCGATCTCGTTCAGGCTGCACCGCGTGAGCCCCGTGGGAGCGGCCCCCACCCGTGGGTGTCGAGCGATCGTAGCAGAGTCGAACGGATCCCGCGGCGCGGTCTCGACGTCCTCGGCTCCCGGGCCGACAGCGTCGTGTCAGGTGGGCTTGCCCTGCGTCTGCGCGCTGTCCTTCCCGTTCGGCCGCTGACCGAGGAACTCCACCTCCGCCCAGTTCAGCCGAACCTGGCCACCGCGAGCCATGTGCTGCTTCTCCCAGGAAGCGAGGGCGTCGAAGCACGCGTGATCGATGTAGTTGACGCCAGGGAAGTGAACGTGAACGCTATGCTCCGGCGGTATCGACGCGAGCGCCGCCGTGAGCTCCGGCAGCCGAAGGAACGTCGCAGACCCGTTGAGCCGCACCGTGGTCTCCTTCGTGGCGTCCGAGCGGTCGACCTCGACGCGGAGGTGCGTGAACATCCACACCACCTTGCCGAGGGCGAGCGCGAGGCCCACGAGCACACCTTTCAGCAGGTCCGTCGCGACGATGGCGCCGATCGTCGAGAAGTAGATCACGAGCTCGAACCTCCCGCCCCTCTCCAGGAGCGCCCTGACGTTCTGCTTGGTGAGCTTGTACCCGGTGAACACGAGGAGCGCCGCGAGCGCCGACACCGGGACGAGCCGCAAGACGAACGGCACGGCGACGATCGCGGCGAGAAGCCAGACGCCGTGGAGGATCGCCGACAGGCGCGTCCGCGCGCCGGCCTCCACGTTGGCCGCGCTCCGCACGATGACGCCCGTCATGGGAAGCCCGCCAAGCAGACCGCAGAGGGCATTTCCGAGCCCCTGGGCGAGCATCTCCCGGTCGTAGTTCGTCCGCTCGCCGCCGTGCATCCGATCGGTCGCGCTCGCGCAGAGGAGCGTCTCGGCGCTCGCGACGACGGCGAGCGCCGCAGCGGCCCCGAGTACGCGGACATCGAGGAGCATGCTGAACGCGGAGACCGTGGGGATCCGCACGCTCCCGAGCAGGCTGTCCGGCAGGGAGACGTAGGCGACCGGGGATCGCAAGAGGTTGGCGGCGATCGTCGCCCCGACGACCCCGACGAGCGGTCCCGGGATGACCTTCGCCCGGGGAAGACCACGAACCACGAGAGCCTGCCAGAGCACGATGATCGTGATGGTCACGACGCCGAGGAGCGCCGCGTCGTCGTGCGGCGTATCGGACTTGGGGACGACGCCCTTCCACACCGCCGCAGGGATGCTGATGAGGTTGGCGAGACCGCTCCCCTTCGGTTTGTCGTCCACCATCACGTGGAACTGGCTCGCGAAGATGAGGACGCCGATCCCGGCCAGCATGCCGAAGATCACCGACGGGGGTACGGCCTGGAACCAGCGCCCGAGGCGGCCGAGGCCCGCCGCGATCTGCAGGACGCCCGCGACGAGCACGATCGGACCAAGGGCGGCGAGCCCGTGCGTCTGGATGAGATCCCAGACGATGACCGCGAGCCCGGCCGCAGGGCCGCTGACCTGCAGCGGCGAGCCCCCGAGGAGGCCGACGAGGATTCCGCCGAGGATGCCGCTGATCAGCCCCGCTGCCGGCGGCGCACCCGACGCGATCGCGATGCCCATGCAGAGGGGCAGCGCGACGAGGAAGACGACGACGGACGCGAGGACATCCTTCATGACCGGGGCCGCTCCGCTTGTGCTCTGGTCCATTACATCGTCATTCCGAGCACGAAGTGCTCCGACTGAAACCTGTGAATCCCGTCGACGTGTCGCTGCATGCTGGGAAACCTCCTGGGGACGAGCATCATAGCGGTCGCAGGGGTTGTCGAGCGAGAGTCGCAGCGCTCTTTGCTGGTTCTTGCGTCACGCGGCGCGAACCTGTCGCTTTTACACACCGTTCGGCCTAAAAAACAGACAGATGAGGCCGATGCGTCTGAATTACCAACACCTCTTCTACTTCCACGTGGTCGCCCGCTCCGGGAGCCTCAAGCGCGCCGCGATCGAGCTCGGGCTATCCCACTCGACGCTGAGCACCCAGGTCCGAGCGCTCGAAGCGGCCCTCGGCGCCGCGCTGTTCGATCGCGCGGGCCGCTCGCTCGAGCTGACGGACGACGGACGCGTGGTGCGGCGCTACACGGAGGAGATCTTCGATCTCGGGACCGAGCTCGTCGCCGAGGTGAGGGGACGGGCGATGACCGGAACCCGCCTCCGCGTCGGCCTCGTGGACGCGGTGCCGCGCGTCATCGTGAGGCGTCTCCTCGAGGCCGTCCTCGCGATGTCTCCGCCGCCGCGGATCGTGTGTCGAGGCGACCATTTCGATCGCCTGCTGACCGCCCTCACCGTCCACGGAGTCGACGTCATCATCGCCGACGCGCCCGTCCCCCCTGGCCTCGGAGTCGCCGCCTTCTCCCACCTGCTCGGCACGTGCGGGGTCACGTTCCTCGCGAGCCGCCAGCTGGCCCATCGGCTGATGTCCGGCCCCCCGGCGCGTTCCTTCCCCGCGTGCCTCCACCGGGCGCCCCTCCTCCTCCCCCCGGCCACCACCGTCCTCAGGCGCTCCCTCGATCCCTGGTTTCAACGCCACGATGTCCAGCCGCGCGTGGTCGCCGAGATCGAGGACATGGCGCTCGCGAAGTCTCTCGGCGCCGGCGGCGTCGGGGTGTTCGTCGCGCCGCGCGTCGTGGAGGCGGAGATCTGCATGCAGTATGGCGTCGTGATGGTCGGGCGCACCGACGAGATCAAGGAGCGGTTCTTCGCGATCTCGACGGAGCGCCGGATCAAGAACCCCGCCACCCTCGCCCTGACACGCGCGCGCCTCGATCTCTTCGTGTGAGAGAGCTCCCGACCTCAGGGCGGCAGCCGGGCCGCAGAGAGCCTGAAGATGAGGAAGTGGCGCGTGGCGGCCTGGGACGACCAGCGGAACGCGTCCCCGCCGGGCACGCTCGTGTACCACATCCACTTCGAGGCCGGATCGATGCCCAGGGTCTTGCCACCGTCGGCGAGCGTCGTGGACTGGCACGCGATCGGGAAGTTGCCCGCGCTCGACGTGTTGTCCTCGCCGATCGCGAGGCGGCCGATCGCGCCCGGCGTGATCGCTCCGGCGGAGTTGACCCACCCCGCGCTCGACGTGGCCGGGTTCCCCGCGCCCATGTTGCACTTCACGATCTCGTCGTTGATCTCGGCCAGGGGCGGGCCGGGGCGTTGCGCGGCGATGGACGTGTTGTAGTCGATGCCCGTGGCGCACACCTCCCAGTTCAGATCCCCGGTGTAGAGCGCCGGCGCGCCCTCGCGCTTGAACTGCCCGATGAGGCCCTGCGTGACGGAGTGGTCCGCCCAAGCGACGGCGTAGAGAAACGCGGACGGCGGCGCGTCGGCCGCGGGGATGAAGTAGGCCTCCGGGCCGTTGCCCACGGGGCAGTTGAAGATGTCGCCCGCGAGGATGGACGCGGGCGCGGTGTTGTACGTCTTCAGCGACGTGGCGTTGCCCCATCCGAAGCCGTACGCGTTGTCGCAGGTCACGACGCACTCGACGGGTGCGGGGGGCCCCGCGTCCGGATCGAGGGCGCCGGTGTCGATCCCGGTGTCGACGGCGGCACCTGCGTCGGTGCCGGTGTCCGACGCCACCTTGGCGTCTCCCGAGACCGCGGACGCGGTGCCGTCCGCGCTCGATCCGCTGCCGGAGTCGACGGCGGGCACGTCGGGCTCCTGGGCGACCGTGGTCGCGCAGCCCACGGCGACCGCGAGGGCGCACAGAGGTGGAGTGATCCCACCTCCCACGACGAGGAACGCACGCCTGCGCATCCCTCCATCGTACCACCCGCGCGCACCCGAGGCCGCAGCAGAAAGTCAGATCATCTCGAAATAGCGGGAGTGGATCGCGACCGTCAGCAGCACGGCGATCTCGCGCGATACGTCCTCGGCCGCCTCGACCAGGAAGCGGTCGCGCACCTTGGTGAAGCCCTCGGGCTTCTTCACCTCGACCGCCACCTTGCCCGCGGCGTCGGCGCACTTGAAGTCCCACACCCGCGCGAGCAGGCCCGCGTCGGCGTGGTACTTCTTGCCGCCGATTTCCAGCTCGAGCGTCTTCTTGAGCGCGATCGAGGGGAACGTAACGAGGGCGACCTCCTTGCCCGCGGCGTCCTTGATGTGGAACTCGGTCTTGTTGAAGTTGCCCGCGAGCGTCCCGAGCTCCTTGTCCTTCTCGTCGACGAGCGTGAACCTCGGGGTCACGCTCGTGAACGCGCCGCGGGCGACGAGCGCCGTGTCGCCGTCCTTGACGTCGTAGGTGGTGGCGACCGCCGCGAGACGCTGCACGACTTCGTAGTGAGCCATGTCGAGAAGGTAGAGGATCGGCGCGCCAGGGGCATGACAAATGGATCCCGGCGTCGATCGGCGCCCGGGCTCGGGCGGGACCGTCGTCGTCCTGGCCGGGCGATGCGCGATCACGGTACCCTGACGGCGACATGAGCCGATCGCCCCGGTGGTCCGACGTCCAGCGCCTGATCGCCGACCAGCAGCACCAGGCCGCCTTCGACACGCTGGAGGCGGTGCGGCGCGAGTCCCTCGCGGATCCGGCGCGAGAGCCGGAGATGACCGAGGCGCTCCTGAAGCAGGTGCAGCTGCGCGTCAGCCTCGGCGGACCCGAGACCGCCGTGCGCTTCCTCCTCGAGCAGCCCTGGCCTCGCCACTTCCTCCACCGGACGCTCCTCGAGCTCTTCCTCGGCCACACGCTGGTGCAGTACCTCCAGCACTACGACTGGGAGATCCGACAGCGCACGAAGGTCGTCACACCGGACGCCGTCGACCTGAAGCAGCTCACCTGCGATCAGATCCTCGACCAGGCGATGCGGGCCTACCAGCGCGTGTGGCGCGCGCGCGCCGAGCTCGACCGCACGCCGACGTCGTCCATCTCCGCGTACGTCGAGCCTGGCAACTACCCGGCGGGTGTCCGCGACACGCTGCGGGAGCTCGCGAGCTACCTGGCGGTCGAGATCCTCGCGAACACGTCGCACTGGCGTCCAGAGCAGTCGAACGACCTCTTCCGGCTCGATCTCCGGCTGCTCCTCGCGGATCGCCCCGCGGAGAGCGTGCAGATCCGCCTCGACGACGGCGAGCTCCACCCGCTCGAGCGCGTGTGCGCGATCCTCGACGACCTCGAGCACTGGAACCGCGAAGCCGGACGCGAGGACGCCGCCCTGGAGGCGCGCCTCGAGCGGGCGCGACGCCTCCACGCGGCCTTCGACGACCCGCGAGACCGACGCACGCTCGAGGACGATCTCCGCGCCCGCGCGAAGGGCGTCTCCGCGCGTTGGCGTCCGTGGATGGCCGCGGAGCTCTCGCGCGCCGCGCGTGATCGCGGCGACAAGGCCGAGGCGCACAGGCTCGCCAGCGATGGCGCGGCACGCGGTGGCGATCCCCTCGGCGCGGAGCGCTGCAAGGCCATCGCCCACAACCTCGAGCAGCCAGACTACACGGTCGCGTCGATGGCCTCGGACGGCCTCCGGCGGCGCTCGCTCGAGATCCGCCACAAGTCCCTGCCCGCGCTCCACTTCCGCGCGTACCCGGTGGACGTGGACTTCGTCCTCGACGGCCGCGACTACAACCTCCTCCCCGGCTACCAGGAGTGGCGCGCGATCGTCCGCGGAGACCCGCCGAAGGTGATCGCGAGCCGACCGGCATGCGAGTGGAGGGTGGATCTCGCGGCGACGCCCGACCTCGAGCTCCACACGACCTGGGCCGTCCCGCCGATCGACAAGCCCGGGCTCTACGTCCTCGTCGCGTCCGCGAAGTCCACCTTCCATGAGGGGCCCGGCAACAAGATCTGCGCCGCGAGCGTCATGCTGGGCGACCTCGTCCTCCTGCAGGGCTCCTCCCACCAGATGGATCCGGAGGCCATCGTGGTCTCCGGCGACACCGGCGCGCCGGTCTCCGGCGCCGAGGTCCTCCTGTGCCGGCGCGACTGGAACCGGAAGCACACCGTCGCAGAGCGAGGGAAGACGAACGACAGAGGCGAGGTCGTGTTCGCGCGATCGTCCGGCCACCCCAGCTACTTCTTGCTCGCGCGCAAGGGCGGTCACACGGCCATCTGCTCGAACGTGAGCCTCGCGAAGGACGAGCCCGAGGCGCGCGCGGGCGTCCTCGTCTACACGGATCGCAGCGTGTACCGCCCCGAGCAGCGGCTCCACTTCAAGGTCATCGCCTACCAAGGCGACGACGAGACCGGCCGATACCACGTGAAGGAGGGGCTCCGCTGCGCGGTGACCCTCCACGATCCGAACGGCGAGGCGGCCGGGACGGAGACCATCACGACCCACGCGCACGGATCGGGCTCGGGATCCTTCGTCATCCCGCGCGGGCGCGTCCTCGGGGTGTGGCGGCTCACGGTGGTGACCTCCTCGAGCACGACCTCGGTGACCGTCCACGTCGAGGCGTACAAGCGGCCCACCTTCGAGGTGCGGTGGCTCGACCCGCAGACGGCGCCGCGGCTCGGACACGCGGCGACGATGCGTGGCGACGCGCGGTACTACTTCGGCGCCCCCGTGTCGGGAGGGCGCGTCGCGTGGCACATCGAGCGCGCGCCGAAGCTGCCGCCGTGGTGGTTCCGGGACACCGGCGACATGCGGCCGCAGCGCATGGCGGCGGGCGTGGCGACGGTCGCGGAGGACGGCTCGTTCGAGGTCACGTTCACGCCGGAGGCGGATCCCAGGCGCGCGCGGGATCCGCACGTGAGCTTCACCTACACGCTTCACGCGGAGCTCACCGACGACGGCGGCGAGACACGCTCGGCCACGCGGACCCTCCGACTCGGCCACGCCACGGTCGAGGCGACGGTGGAGCTCGAGCACGCGTTCGCGCGCGAGGCGGAGGTCCTCTCCGTGCGCGTTCGACGCACGGATCTCGACGGCGCGCCGCGCGCGGGCACGGGAGCGTGGCGTCTGTTCGCGGTCGCCCAGCCCACCGATCCCGTCCCGGGTCCGGCCGACCTGCCGGGCGCCGCCCCACCCCACGAGGATCCGGCCGCGTTCCACCTGCCCGGCGACGGGCAGCGGCCACGGTGGAGCACCGACTACACGCCCGAGCGTGCGATGGCCCGCTGGCCCGACGGCAGGCGCGTCGGCGAGGGCCAGATGGTCCACGGGACCGACGGCGTGGCGGCGCTCCTCCTCCCGCCGCTACCTCCGGGCCCCTACCGGCTCCGGTACGAGACGCGGGACGATCACGGCAGCCGTTCGGAGGCCGAGCGCGTGTTCGTCACCGTGGGCAAGACGACGCCCCTCGCGCTCCCCGCCATGTGCGAGGTGGAGTCGACCCGGGTGGAGGTGGGCGGCGTCGCCCGCGTGTTCGCCGCGTCCGGCACGCACGACCAGGTGCTCTTCCTCGACCTGTTCCAGAAGGGCCGTCGCATCGAGCGGCGCGTCCTCCGGCCAGGGGATCCCGAGCTCATCGAGCTCGCGGTCGACGAGAAGGTGCGCGGCGGCTTCGGCGTCACCCTCCACGCGGTGCGCGACTTCCAGCTCGTCAGGTTCTCCCGGCGGATCGCGGTGCCGTGGAGCGATCGCGAGCTGTCGTTCGAGCTGGGCTCCTTCCGCGACAAGATCCGCCCGGGCGCGAAGGAGACGTTCCGGATCACGGTGCGGACGGCCTCCGGCAAGCCCCTCGGCGCGCACGTCGCGGAGGTGCTCGCGTACATGTACGATCGCAGCCTCGACGTGTTCGCACCCCACACGCCGCCCGCGCCGCTGCGCCTCTACCCGGACCACGCGCGGACCCGCACGCTCGGGAGCAGCCTCGGGCCGGCGCACCTGTCCTCGTTCCTCACGGACCAGCTGAGCGACGACCACGCGGCGAACGCGTACGTGCCGGCGAGCTTCCACTTCTTCGAGAGCTACGCGATCGGTGGTCCTGGAAACCGCGTTCTACTCGCGTTGCCACCGATGTATGCGGTGGGCGGGATGCCGCCGCCTGCGCCGTGCGCCGCCCCCGCGCCGCAGGCTTTCGGCCCTCCTGGCGGCGCCGCGGCAGGAGGGCCGCCGGAGCTCGAGGACGCGTCTCCGACGGGCGCCCCCCCCCCACCGGAGGGGGCCTCACCCGGTGAGGGCGCGGCAGGGCCGATCGAGGTGCGCTCCAACTTCGCGGAGACCGCTTTCTTCCAGCCCCACCTCCTCACCGAGGCGGACGGCGGCGTCACGATCGCGTTCGAGGCGCCGGACTCGGTCACGTCGTGGGCGCTCTGGCTCCACGCGATCACACGCGACGTGCGCTCCGCGGCCGCTCTCCACCAGGTGCGGACGGTGAAGGACCTCGTCGTGCGCCCCTACCTCCCTCGCTTCTTCCGCGAGGGGGACCACGCCAGCGTGCGCGTCGTCGTGAACAACACCTCGGAGCGCGCGCTCGCGGGCGCGCTGTCGATCGAGCTGTTCGATCCGGGGACCGGTCGAGATCTCGCGCCCGCCTTCGCCCTCGACGCGCCGCACCACGCGTTCGAGGCCCCCGCCGGGCAGAGCGCGACGATCGCCTTCTCGGTGCGCGTCCCGGCGTGGATCGGCCAGGTCGGTGTCCGCGTGCAGGCCCGCGCCGAAGATCTGTCCGATGGCGAGGAGCGCGCGCTCCCCGTCCTCCCCGGCAGGATGCACCTCGCAGCGTCCCGGTTCGTGACGCTCCGCGGGGTCGATCGCCGGGAGATCCGCTTCGACGACATGGCGCGCGGCGACGACGCCTCGTGTGTGCACGACTCCCTCGTCGTCACCCTGAACGCGCAGCTGTTCTACTCGGTCCTCGAGGCGCTGCCGTTCCTCGTCGACTACCCGTACGAGTGCTCCGAGCAGCTCCTCAACCGCTTCGTGTCGGCGGGGATCGTCGCGGGCGTCTACGAGCGGTTCCCGAGCGTCGCGGCGATGGCGCGGAGCCTCCCGAGGCGGACGACCCCGCTCGAGGCGTTCGACGGGGAGGATCCGAACCGGAAGATGGCGATGGAGGAGACACCGTGGCTGCGCGAGGCACGCGGCGGCGAGGACCCGAAGTACCCGCTCGTCGATCTCCTCGATCCCGCGGTCGTGTCCGCCCACCGCGACGCCACCCTCGCGAAGCTCGAGGAGCAGCAGACGACCTCGGGAGGGTTCCCGTGGTTCCCGGGAGGCCCCCCCTCCCCCTTCATCACCCTCTACCTCCTCGAGGGCATGGCGCGCGCGGCGGAGTTCGGCGTGGACGTGCCCGTACCGCTCGTCACCCGCGCCTGGCGGTACCTCGTCGGCCACTTCCGCGCGGACGTCTTCCCGCGGATCCGCAAGGGAGAGATGCCCCACGAGACGACGACCTTCGCGCTCTACGTCCTGTGCGCGTACGGCGACGCCTCCTCGACCGAGGGCGCCTTCACGGCGGCCGAGCGCGCCGAGCTCCTCGCGTACGCGTGGGCGGGCTGGCGAAAGCATTCGCCCATGCTCAAGTGCTACCTCACCCTCGTGCTCCACCGGGTCGGACGCGCCGACGACGCGCGGCTCGTCCTCGCGAGCGTGATGGACAGCGCGCGGACGGAGCCAGACCGCGGCACCTTCTGGGCACCGGAGGACCGCGCCTGGCTCTGGTACAACGACACCACGGAGAGCCACGCCTTCGCGCTCCGGGCGCTGTCGGAGGTCACGCCGGACGATCCGCGCAAGGACGGGATGGTGCTCTGGCTCCTGCTCGACAAGAAGCTCGGCCACTGGAAGTCCACGCGTGCGAGCGCCGCCGCGATCTACGCGCTCGTCCACCACATGGCGGCCGACGGGTCCCTCGGCGCGCGGGAGCGGGCGAGCGTGACGGTCGGCGCAAGGCGGCAGGCGTACGTCTTCGAGCCCGATCGCCACGCGGGAAACGTGGCGCTCGTCGTCCCTGGCGAGGAGATCGCGCGCGATCCGGCGGGGCACGCGACGGTCCTCGTCGAGAAGGACACGCCCGGGTACCTGTTCGCCTCCGCGACGTGGCACTTCTCGACCGAGCGCCTGCCCGGAGAGGCGCGCGGCGACCTCTTCCGCGTCGAGCGCCGCGCCTTCAAGCGCGTGACCGCCGGGAAGGAGACGGTGCTGCAGCCGCTGTCCGACGCCGGCGTCGCGATCGCCGTCGGCGACGAGGTCGAGATCCACCTGTCGATCCGGGCAGGCCACGCCGCGGAGTACGTGCACGTGAGGGATCCCCGCCCCGCGGGCTTCGAGCCCGAGTCCCAGCGATCGGGGCACAGGTGGCACCTCGGCCTGTCGTATTACGAGGAGATCCGCGACAGCGGCGCGAACTTCTTCATCGAGTGGATGCCCGCCGGCGAGTACACCCTGAAGCACCGCCTGCGCGCGAACATGGCCGGCGTGTTCCGGGCGCATCCGGCGACGCTCCAGAGCATGTACGCGCCGGAGTTCTCCGCCTACTCGGCCGGGAGCGTGGTGGAGATCGGCTCCGGCGGCTGACGGTCAGTTGCCGGACGCGTCGCGGAGCGCGTTGAACACGCTGCCGATGCCGTCGACGTACGTGTCGCTACCGCCGCGGCAGCCGTAGAAGCTGTCGGTGTAGCGCGCGTCGCCGGCCGGGGTCGACACCGTGAAGGTCTGGAAGGGCTTGTCGGCCCCGCACATGTTGCGGGTCGAGATCTCGAGCCCGTTCAGGACGCCGCCGATGCCGCGGATCTCGGCGGCGGTCAGCGTCGTGGTCCCCGTCTTGTAGTGGCGCGGGTTCGCTCCGTTCCAGTCGCAGAGCTTCCACGAGAGCTTCTTCGCAGCGGCGTCGAGCGTGTACTCCCCGCCGTTCGAGCACGTCGAGCCCGCGGGCGGCGGGGGCATGAAGCCGCCGCTCACCCTGGCGACGAGCTTCGTCGCGCTGGACGGCCAGATCACCGCGTCCCTCTCGAGCGACTGCGTGAACCCGCGCCGCGAGAGCGTGAACTTGGCGCCCTGGACGAGGTGGTTGTACCGGCCGAGCAGGTGCTGCGCGTGCGCCGAGGCCGTGTCCGAGTACAGCGTGATCGTCTTGGACCCCGCCGTGAACGTGCCCTCGATGTGCTCGGCCGAGGGGCAGGGCGCGACGATGCAGCGGATGCCGGTGTCGACGTCCGCGGTGAACACGTTGCGTTGGCCGACCTTCGTCGAGGTGAGGACGAGCCGCCGGAACGCACCCGAATCGTCGCGGTACGAGCCGATGAGCGCCTTGCCGGCGGCGGAGAGTTGCTCGCTCGACTCCTCCACGACCTCGTCGTCCGGGCTGGCCTCGACGGCGCACCCCGTGAGGGCCCCGGCGGAGAGGAAGGTGAGAGCGGCGAGACCGGCGAACATCCTGCGCGTGGACATCTGAGAAGCTCCTGCTGATGGGGCGCCGGACCGTCGGCGCGAGCAGGGTGTGACATCGTCACCAAAGGTGCGCAAGGTCGTTTTTCTCGATTTATTTTGTGATTTTCCGGGGGGAAGATTCCGGGAACGAGGGGCGTAGAACCCCGGTTTCGCCGTCCGCGGGATCGGCTGCCGCCGTGCGCTGATGTACGATCGCGCCATGCGGATCCTCTGCGGGCGCTGCGGGGCCGCGCTCTCGCAGACGCACCACGACGCCGGCGCGGGCACGCCGCTGTGCGGCGACTGCGTGTCGCTCGGGGCCATCGCGCCGGAGCGCACGGAGGGTCTCGGATGGACGGAGCGGCGCGACGGCGACGCGTGGGAGATCGTCCTCTCCCCTCCGCGCGCAAACGCGTTGACCGCGGTCGTGATGGGGGCCGGCCTCGCGGGGTTCATGGCCTTCTGGCAGCTGGCCGCCCACCGTACGAGTCTCCTGTGGGTGGCCGGGATCCCGCTCGACGTGATCGCCGCCCTCCTCTTGACGCGAGGCCTCCTCGGCGTGACCGAGAGCACGCATCTCCGGCTCGATGCGCGCGCGGTGACGGTCGCTTCGCGGCCGCTCGCGGTCTGGCGGCGGAGACGGGTGCCGACCGGCGACGTCGAGGGCTTCGTCCTCGCCGTCGAGAGGCCCCTGATCGGCCTGCCCACCCTGAACGGTGGCCCGTCGCACGTCGCTCCCCCCTCGAGCCTGCACCACCGGATCGATCTCGCCATCGCGACCGGGGAGCGCGTCCAGAGCGGCGTCGTGTTCACGGATCTCGAGGCGGCACGCCGCGTGATCGAAGCGCTCAACAGCAGGCTGGAGAGCTGCCGGGCGAACACGCCCACCGCACCGTTCCGCTGATCGACCCGCCGGAGAGCGACCACGGACCCAACCCGTCGACGCGGTGGTGCCATGAGATCCGTGCGTCGGCGCCGACCTTGTAGATCCCACCTGCGACGTGTAATTTCGGCGGGATCGATGAGGAAGCGCGCGCTCGTCACCGGGATCACCGGGCAGGATGGCTCCTACCTGGCCGAGCTGCTCCTCGAGAAGGGCTACGAGGTCCATGGCATCGTCCGCCGGTCGAGCACGCTGAACCGCGCGCGCATCGATCCCCTCTTCGCCTCGGACCGCAGCTACCTCCACTACGGTGACCTCACCGACGCATCCTCGATCAACCGCCTGCTCCGCCAGATCCGACCCGACGAGATCTACAACCTCGGCGCGCAGAGCCACGTCAAGGTGAGCTTCGAGGTGCCCGAGTACACGGCGGACACGGTGGGGATCGGGACCCTGCGCCTGCTGGAGGGGATCCGCGAGAGCGGCCTCTCGCCCCGGTTCTACCAGGCGGGATCGTCCGAGATGTTCGGCGCGTCGGACGAGATCCCGCAGCGCGAGACGACGCCGTTCCGCCCGCGCTCCCCGTACGCCGCGGCGAAGGTCTACGCGCACTGGATCGCCGTGAACTACCGC
>SXGT01928154.1_pt1 | contig 24584 bp, 20 predicted proteins | sample 3176221 | NCBI WGS metagenome assembly SXGT01 (sample SAMN11356862, study PRJNA531348) | freshwater metagenome | isolation source: freshwater sample F1-120 | place: China: Fuxian Lake, Yuxi | collected 2017-12-25
GACGCTGTGGCCGAGTTCAATATCGGACAGATTATGGCAACGAAATCACCGGCTTCGATCTTGAAGCTGAGCCCATGCAGTACGGCGAACGTCTCGCCGTTACCGAGCAGATAGTCCTTCTTCAGGTTGCTGGCCTGAATGAGGGGGACCGCCATATCGGACGACACTACAGGACGTTGTGGCGCCAGTTTGGCATGGAGGAATCAGGTCCTCATGAATCCCAGATCGGTCCGCGCGGCATCGAAGTGACCCATATTGGGAAACAGGCTGGCCAGATCACTCACACCAAACCACCGCGCCAGCTGTGCGCCGTATTCATCGACCGACGTGGTGGGAATCCAGCGGCCTTCATCATCCGCATCGTCCGCCCCACCCACAATCAGGTTTGGATAGCGGCCATAAAGGTTGCCCCCATTGACCGCCCCACCGACCAGCAGATGATGGCTTCCCCACCCATGGTCTGAACCCGCGCCCGCCGACGGCACGAAGGTACGACCGAAGTCGGACAGGGTAAAACTGGTGACATTCTGGTCAACCCCCTGCTCGATCATGGCGGCATGAAACGCCGTCAGCGAGGCATCCACATCCTGCAACAGGCTGCCCTGGGTCGATAACTGATTGGTATGCGTGTCGAAGCCGCCCAGTGAACAGAAAAAAACCTGGCGTCTGAGTCCCAATACATCGCGAAGAGCAATCATGCGGGCGACGGTCTGCAACTGCTTGCCCAGCGCGCTGGCGGGAAATACCGTATTCAATGCCGGCGAAGCGTCCAGCGCCGTATTCAGCGTGGCAAGATTGTCGATTGCAGCCCCGGTAATGAGATTCTTTGCCCTGCCCAATGAACTGCTGATGCCCAGCGCTTCGATTTTGCGCAGTGCGTCATACCGGGCTTTGGATGCCGTCGAGGTGCTGAAACCTCTCAGGCTGGACGACCCCGGCGCGATCACACCGGACTGGAGTCCGGTGGTGAAAAGATTAACCCCGGACAGGGAGGCCAGCATCGGAAATTTCGTGACGCCATTGAACTGCGGCCCGCTGACATCCGCCAGCCGCCCCCCCCAACCGCTGGGCCGACTGGCAGATCCACCCGAGCCCGCCTGCCATTGCAATACCTGATCGAGATGTGAATACAGATTGGGCGGCCGCCCCTTGCCTGCCCGGAACTGGTCCCGGGTCAGTGGTTCCAGCAAGGTACCCACATTGCATAGCAGTGCCGCATTGCCCGAGTCGTAGAGGCTCTTGAGCCCTTTCAGGTTCGGGTGCAAACCGAAGCTCCGGCCACCCTGACTCGCCGCCGTAATCGGCAACCACTCGCCCTGCGGGATATTGATCCCGGAACCAGCCCCCCGAATGGCGGCGTAACTGGCGTACCCCTCGGCGTCCAATGGAGCCAGCAGATGGTTGCCATCGTTGCCGCCATTCAGAAACAGACAGACCAAGGCCTTGTAATCCGCGCCAGCCGCTTCGGCATAGCCAACCCGGCCAAGGCTGGCCAGCAGGGCCGAGCCGGTCAGCGCAAGCCCCGTGTTTTTGATGAAGTGTCTGCGTGTCAGCATGGCGCTACCTCTGAATTTGATAGGCCGCCGAAGTGGCAACCAGATAGAGAGCCGTCTTGGCGCGGTCCCGGGCGTTACTGCACTCCGCTTGGCCGGCCTTGATCGGGCAGGTCAACGTCCCGGCGATGATGGATCTCATGTCAGCCGGCATGGTGCCGTGCAACAGGTTGTGATTGAGATAGTCCAGCAGCGGCCCAGGGTCTTTCAGTTTGCTCAAGGGATCCAGCCGTGCCCAGCTGATTTCGGTGCCCGTCGCCGGAGCGGCGGAATTGATGCGTGAATAAACCAGCGTATTCACCAGATTATGGCGCGACACCGTAGCTGAACTCGACTCGATACCGAACTCGGGGCCCTGCAAGCGGGTACCCGGAACCTGATAGGGGCGCGGGTAATAACTGAACACCGACGGCGCGTAAAAAATGTCCTGCCCCATGGCCTTGGTCTGATTAGCCAGAATGCCGTCGCTGCCCGCTTCGAGACTCCGCAACAACCCCGTAACCAGGAGAACCGGCTCCCGCAGCCGGCCATAATCAGCGGACTGCGGGGCCACCCCACGCGCCTCGGGATCCAGTAATACCGCCTTTACCGTCGCGAACAAATCACCCCGGACACCTGCTCCGTTATTGGCAAACACCCTAGCCACACGGGTGACATACGCCCGGCTCGGATTGCTGGTGACCAGGGACTGAATCAGGTAGGTGCCGATGAACGGCCCGACGTTGGGGTGATAGAAGATATTATCGAGTGCCTGACTCAGATCGGTCTCGGCCATTTGCCCGGCACTCAGCCATTCAAAGCGTGCCCCCGGATAGCTGAGCAAATGCTTGCCGAGCTTGTCATGATTGATGTCGACCCCTTTGCTCCGGTAGACCTCCATGGGCTGAAGGTAATTGGCCGGGTTATGCGCTTTGGGCGTCACACCAGCCTGTGCGGCATAGGTCCAGCCCGTGAACGCATGGGCAAATCCTTCAATTGCCGCTTGATCGTAAGCCGGGACCGGCACGCCATCGGCCCCCAGCTTTTGCGTTCCATCCTGATTCAGCTGATAGAGGCCAACGCTGAACAACTGTAGTACTTCGCGGGCATAATTTTCATTTGGTTGAATCTTGCCATTGGCGCTCGGCTTGTCGTTATTGACCATGTCGAGGTAATCACCCATGGCCGCGTTGAGAGTGATTTTCTCCAGCAGAGTGCGAAAATTGCCCAGAGCACCCTCCACGAGAATGTTGAGGTAGGGCACCATGCTGCTGGGTTGGCGAATTTGCAGACCGGAGACAACAAATATCTGACTGAGCGTATAAGCCACCCGCTGCCGTAACTGATCCGGTGCATACAGGGCATTGTTGAAAAACTGCACCTGTAGCGGATACATCGTGTAGTTATCGCGTTTGCACTGGGCCACGTCGGCCAATGTTGCCGGGCAGCCCAGATTCTGGTTGGCCGGAAACGCGGGAAGCTCCGTGTAGCGCGTTGGGAGACGCGACTGCTGATCCAAAAGCCAGGCGTTTGGATCACTCGTTTGCCAGGCATCAATCACCCCGGGGGTCGGGCCAAAACTTGCCTGTTCAAGAAATCGAACCCAGTCGAGCTTGTTTACCGCTGCCGCCTCCGTGGCCGGCTGCATCAATAACAAGCCCAACAGCCAGCCTGCCGGTCTTTTAAGCTTCATCATGCTACTTCCCTCCAGATTTCCCCACGCGCACAAGTTTAGCAGCGCGAACTCACGAGATAATGCTTTGGTGTTGAGGCCGATCAAAACCAAACGCTCCACATTCTAGGATTGAACCATCATTCTGCCCAATGAAGAAATCACATATCGGTCTTGCCCGATTTTATTGAACCCCAGCCAGCGGGTGTGGCCTGAAGTCACCCATGCCTCAGAACAGCTTTACCCTGAAAGACGAGTCCTTCCCGCTTCCGCCGGATTTTCTGGACGATTTATCAGGATGCCTATCCTCAATGACGAGGATGTCACCGACTTTCAACTCGCCCGACAGCACCTCGATGGACAGATTGTTACTCAGGCCAGCGGTAAATCTGAGTGGTTCGGCCTTGCCCTGTATCAGACGGTAGACGGTTTTCTCCTCCTGACGGCTTAAAGCGGGCCCCGGAACGGCATCGGCAGACTCATCGGCCACCGCCGGCTTGAACCGTAAGGCACTGAGCGGCACACGCAACACATTTTCACGCCGGGCAACGGCAATATTGACGAAGGCCGTCATGCCGGGCAGCAGGGTTTCATCGGGATTGGCAACGTCGATCACGACGTTGTAGGTGACCACATTCTGCAAAACCTGCGAATTGAGCCGAATCTGCCGTACTCGACCCTGATACTCGCGCCCCGGAAAAGCATCGACGGTAAACGTGCCACTCTGGCCCACCCGGATGCCACCGACATCGGCCTCAGCCACGGTCGTGTCAATCTGCATGCGCTTGAGATTTTCGGCGATCGTGAACAGCACCGGCGTCTGAAAACTCGCGGCCATCGTCTGGCCGACATCGACATTGCGCGAAACGACGATACCGGATACCGGTGACTTGATAACGCTGTAGCGGAGATTGGTCTGGTCACGCCGCACGACCGCCTGGGCCACGCCCACCTGGGCGCGGGCACCGGCAACGGCCTGGAGCGCCTGATCCCACTCGGCACGAGCCATATAGCCCTTTTCAAACAAGGCCCGCGTCCGCCCCGCATTGGCCTCTGCAAGCTTCAGGCTGGCCTCCGCATTGGCGAGATTAGACGTACTCTGGTCCAGCGCGGCGTTGAACAGCGAGGGATCGAGCTCGGCAAGCACCTGGCCCAGGGTGACCCGGTCATTAAAATCGGCGTAGAGCTTCTGGACAGTACCGGACACCTGAGTGCCCACATTGACCAGCACGACTGGATTCAGGGTGCCATTGGCCGAGACGGTCTTGACGATATCGCCGCGATCCAGGGTAACCGTGACGTACTCGTTCCTCGCCAGGGCTTGCTGGCTCTGCCAATAACTCCAGCTACCCCAGCCAAGGCCCAGCAGTGCCAGTAAAAAAAACAAGTTTCGGAGCATCAGCTGTCGCGTGATAGAGGGGTAGAGGGAGCCAAGTTTCAATTTGCAATTCTCCGCTCACCAGGACCATCCACCGCTGCCACATCATCCATATCCAACCGGCCCAAAGCCTGGGCCAGTTGCGCCTTACCGATGCGCCAGTTGTAATGGGCCTGCACAAACTGATAGCGGGCATTGGCCAGATTGGCCTCGGAATTCATCAGCTCCACGATATTACCGACGCCTTCCTCATAACGCCCCAGGGCGACCTGCTCCGCCTGAAGGGCGCTATCGAGCAGTTCCTGGGTATTCTGAAGATTTTCGCGGGTGGCCGACAGGGTGTAATAAGACCGCCAGACCTCTTGAGCTATTGACTGCTCCAGCTTGTCCCGGTTCGCCGCCTGCATCTCCACCTGCTCTTCCGCACTCTTGATCTGGTAGGTGTTGTTGAAGCCGGTGAACAGAGGCACAGCCACCTGTACACCAATCGCCCAGCTGGAGATGCTGGAAACACCGAGAGTTTCGAGAGAGGTGTAGCTGCCGACCAGAGAAAGCGACGGCAGGCTGCCAGAGCGCGCCTGCAGGATGCCTGCCTCCGTGGCCTTGACCTGAGCCTCCGCCGCTGCCAGGTCGGGGCGCGACGTTTTGGCCAGATCAATCAGCTCCTGAACATCTTTTTCCCGATCCACGTCGGGACCCGTGAGGCTGGGTGGCTCAAACTGCAAGGAGGCCTGGGGCTTCAGACCCATCACCGCAGCCAGTGTGCCAAGCGAAGCCTGGGCATTGCCTGCGGCTGTCCGGCGGTTGACTTTGGCCTGTGCATGCGTGGTTTGTGCCTGAAGTTTATCGCCCAACGCCGCCGCGCCTGTTTCATAACGGTAGGCCGCCGCATCCAGCGCCTTCCGGGTGGATTTCTCCGTCGCCTCAGCCGCTTGCAGAGAGGCATTGGCCGCAAACAGCTGGTAATACGCCTGGATGGCCGCGAACAGCACCGATTGCAGCGTGGCGGCATGGGTCCAGTTAGCCGCCTCCAGGGCCTGGCGGGCGGCCTCGACCCGCGCTGCCCGCCCCCCAAAGTCGAACAGAAGGTAATTAAGACTCAGCGTTGGGGCGACCCGGGTATTTTCTGTGCGGAGATCTCCGCTGCCCGGCACCGGTACCCCATTGCTGATACCACCACCCGCCGTGTTCTGACTCCGGGAGATCGGCATCGAGAAATTGAAGGACGGCAAATACGCGGATTCCGCCATCCCGACCTGCGAAGCTTGTTGACGCGCGGCTGCCCAGGCTTGCCGGGTTTGCGGATTATGGCAAAGCGCCTGCTCAATCACGTCAATCAAGCTCCACTTGTCCGGCTGGCGGTTCAAAATCTGACAGGGATCCTCCCCAGCCTGCGTCGCCGACCGGCCCGGTGTCCTTGAAACGGCCTTATGGGTATTCAGCGGGTCATCGGGGTACTGCACCCAATCCCTAGCGACCGAGGAGCCACTGGCAATCAGCAGGACCAGCACAACGCCGAATTGCAACCGCAGCCTGAGCCGCCACTCACGCAGAGACCATCGCCCCGTGCATATTCCAACGCTCGGGTTCACTCTCAACAATCGGGGAATCAGCGGCATCCCAACAGGAAGGAACAACGGTTCTCTCTAGGCATGGCATAGTGTGCCACACCACGCCCTGGACCATGTTTGGTTACCGCCGATGTCCTTAACCGCCACGAAATCAGCGGCCAACCCATTAAAGGCTCTCGGTGTATGATCACGTCCTTGGGTGGACAGGTACCAAACTGTCCCACCCGGCAACCCAAGGCACAGCCCTTCAGGGTTGAATTCGCCAACTTAACCATAGAGAACATGAAATGAACAAACTGTTAGCGGGGCTTTCGCTGGCCCTTTTCATCACAGGTTGCGGTCTTCAGCTCGACGGCTCTGTGAGCAAGCAACGCAGCCAGGTCAACTCCATGGCCGCAGAAACGCTGAACGAGCTTTACAACCAGCATCCTGCAATACGAAAAGAAGCCCAAAAAGCCGCCGGTTATGGCGTCTTTGACGCGACCGGCGGCAAATTTCTGTGGGGTGGCCTCGACCATGGTAATGGCGTGGTGGTGAACAACCGCACAAAGCAGCACACCTTCATGAAGATGTTCGAGCTACAGCCAGGGCTCGGCTTTGGGTACACCAATTTCCGGCTGGTGTTCGTGTTTGATACGAAAGAGGCCATGGATAGCTTCGTGAACTCCGGATGGCAGTTTGGCGGTCGTGCGAACGCCGCCGCCGCCAACAAAAAAGACAGTGTGGGTGGAGACCTTGGCGCCAATGTGGCACCGGGCATCACACTCTACCAGCTGACCAAGGAAGGAGCGATGGTTGGCTTGAGCATCACGGGAGCCAAGTACTGGCGCAACGACGACTTGAATTAGCCAAGAAACAAACCGCATCCGGAAAACCCGGCGGGGCGAAAAGCCACTGCAAACCGGTTGGCCAGGATACTCAACCTGGTCAACCACCCTGCCCTGCTGCAATCACCGAAAGGACAGCCGGAGCCCGATTAGCAACAGCAGGACAGGCACAAGATATTTCATCACTTGAGTGACTTTTTCCAGCCGGGCCAGAACCTCGGCCTGCCAGGTGAATCGCGCCGCCTCTGGGTAACTGACATAATTGTTGTTTTCACGGGAACCGGCTATCTCGACCATTCCATGCCGGCCATAGTAGTGTTCGAGTAGGTTTTTTTCTTTTGCCAGCCTATCAACACTTAACACCTGTCCCGCCGGGTCAACCGGCACGACCTCCAGATCAGGGTCATACAGATGCCAGTCGCCGGCATACCAGGCCTCCATAACGACATGGCCATCCAAGCCAACATGCCTGACTTTAATGCCATGATCGTGAGCCAGCCTCAGAAGCAAATAAGATGACTGGTCACAGAGCAATGAGTGACCTTTTCCAACCATCAGGTCAACATCCCAAATGCGGGAAAACACTGGATTTATGATTCCCAGACCAAACGCAATCCAGTTACTGAAAAAGGTATGGGAGGCTTCCCTGTGCGTAAACCGTTTTACAACGAGCCAGTACAGTCTATCCATGGTTTCCCTGGGACTCGCCTCAACTGCTGGAGGCTGCTGCCGGGTCTCATCCAGCAGGTCGGCGTAGGACTGAATAACCCCCGCAGAATCCGGCTCGTAGCGCTCCCAATGCCTGGCGGGTGCGCTCAAGTAGTCACCCAACCGGGTCCAATCGCCAGCTACAGCGGAAACCAACAGGCAAAAGCCCACAATCAGAAAGCCCGCACCCAGCCAGCCAGGACATATCACCCGGCTTTCGGCGAAATTTTTCTTGGTCACACCACCCCTTGGGACTACACGATTGACAGCACAAGCCATTTTCCAAGGTTTTGACTGGCAAAATGGGCACGCAAGGATCGCCATCCTAAACCACAACCCGCCCAAAAACCGCTTGCTGCTACTGATGAACCCATTTAACATCCAACCCTGCTCAAAGCTGGCATCCAGTGCCCGCAGAAATCGCCCTTCTCTTGGCCAAGGCTGTGGGGCACTCCCCTATCCATGCTACACACCCCCAACCAAGTAACCCCCTCACGAGCCGTACTGGCTGATAGCCTCGGTCACATAGGTGTGCATCTCTATGCTTTTACGGCCTGGTTGAGCCCACCCTTGCACGTCACCGGCCTCGCCTTATGCTTCTTCGCCCTATTGCTAGAGCCCAGCGCCCTGCGTGGCATCATGCAAACTCGCGCCTTTGCCATCTGGGGCGGAGTGACCCTCTATCTGCTCTTTCAAAGCCTCTGGGGAAACCACCTCTTTCCAAACAGCCTTGACGAGCAACTAAAGGAAACCTGGCGTTGGCTAGGTTGCGGCAACTTCCTCATTATCGGTTGGTGGCTCAAAGGTGAGCCCCGCATCATTCGCAATACCCTGACGCTTGGTTTGGTGGGCTTATGCGTGGGCGTTCTTCACTCGGTTGATTTAAGCGCGCTGCTGTCGTTCCAGACCGGCAAGCAAACAGGCTTCCACCTCACCGCCAGTACTGCGGCCCTGCTGGCTGCGACAGCACTCCTCGGACTATTACTGACACCCCCCACTCCATCTCTTCGTCTCAGGCATGTGCTGAAACTCTCTACATGGTGTGCGACCATGTACTTGATGCTGTACCTGCTGGTAACCAGTCAATCCCGCGCCACCTGGATCGCCGCGTTGATTGCGATTCCAGTCACCCTGCGCGTTCGTGAGCGGAGAGGCCCGAAAACTCAGGGAAGCCAGCGTTTACCCGGACTGGGATGGGGTATCCTTCTCGTCATGCTGTTGGGTATCGGCTTAAATCGTCAGATCATTCTCGACCGGATCATGCCAGATCTCGCGGTCGTTCAGTCCCTTTCAGCCAGCAGGTCCGTCGATACAGAAACACCCTCTTCATTTGGTTACCGCCTGAAAGTCCAGCAATTCGGGCTACAGAGGTGGAGCGAGCATCCCCTGATCGGCTGGGGCACGTCATCGACACGACGTTTAATCGCCGAATCCGGACGTAGCGATCTCTGGCATGAACCAACACAGGAATGGCTCAGGCATGTCCACAACGGCTATCTGGAAATCCTCATTCGCTTCGGGCTGTTAGGTGCCGGTATTTTCTTATTTTCAGTGGTGAGTCTCTTCCGGGGTTTCCTCTCAGATGGGGCTTGGCAGCAACTTCAACCCGGCAATTTATCCTGGTTATTTGCCGGCACCTTGCTGATGTCGGTCATTTGGACCGGCGGGGCTTTTCAAATGACCAACCCGGGCTGGCAAGCCTACTGGGCCTTTATCCTCGCCAGCGGTTTCAGTGTCTCGCTGTTCCCAACAAGACCCACCCTGAACGCCGGCAAGCCATCCACCGTGCTACCGGCACACAATCACCCACTCCCCAATCCCTGACCAATGCTCACACCGCAAGAAATCCTTATCACGCCAAATCGCATCACCAGCAACTATTGGCGTGACCTCTGGCGCTATAGCGAGCTATTCTGGTTCATGGCCTGGCGCGACATCCTTCTGCGTTACAAGCGGATGACGATTGGCGTAGCCTGGGCCGTGCTGCGGCCCCTGCTCACCATGCTGGTATTCACATTGGTGTTCAGCCGCGTCGCACGTCTGCCCTCCGACGGCGTCCCCTACCCCCTGCTCGTGTTTGCGGGCATGTTACCGTGGCAATTCTTCGCTTCTGCCTTTGCTGACGCCGGTAATAGCCTCAGCAACAAGGAAACCATCATCACCAAAGTGTATTTTCCCCGACTGATCGTCCCGGTCAGCGCGATCATGGTCAGTCTGGCCGACCTGGCCTGTGCCCTGCTGGTGCTCGTTGTCCTGTTTGTCTGGTATGACTGGCTACCCGACTGGCGAATACTGGTGTTGCCGGGTTGTGTAGCGCTCGTATTCCTGATTGCCCTGGGTGCGGGCTTATGGATTTCGGCCCTCACCGCTCAATACAAGGATTTTCGCTACATTACGCCGTTCATAACGCAGATTGGCCTTTATCTTTCACCCGTCGGTTTCTCCAGTAGCGTCGTACCAGAGACCTGGCGCAGCCTCTTTGCACTCAACCCGATGGTAGGTGTGATTGAGAGCTTCCGCTGGTCCCTGCTGGGGCTGGCCCCCGACGGCTTCGAATACCACATTGGCGCCGCCCTGGGCATAGGCCTGTTACTCCTTTCCACCGGATTCCTTTATTTCCGGCGGGTGGAGCGTAATCTGGCGGAGTTGCTCTGATGCCTCAGGTTATCCGGGTCGAGGGACTCTCCAAAAAATTCGCCCTGCACCACCTTGCCGGCGGTGAAAACTACAGCACCTTCCGTGATGCCCTGGCCAGCAGTCTCAGCCGAGCCTCCCGAGCACTGAGGTGGCGATCCGCCGTGCAGGACAAGGAGTCCATTGAAGACTTCTGGGCCTTGCAGGAGATTGGCTTCTCGATCCAGAGCGGAGAAAAGGTGGGCATCATCGGCCGCAATGGCGCGGGCAAATCAACGCTACTGAAAATACTCTCCCGCATCATTGAGCCGACCCGGGGGGAAATTCGTATTCGAGGACGCGTGGCGAGCCTGCTTGAGGTCGGCACCGGTTTCCACGACGAATTGACCGGTCGTGAAAACATTTACTTCAACGGTGCGATGTTGGGCATGACCAAGGCAGAAATTAAACAGAAGTTCGACGCGATCGTAGCCTTCGCCGAAGTCGAAAAATTTCTGGACACTCCGGTGAAGCATTATTCATCCGGCATGTACGTACGACTGGGCTTTGCAGTGGCCGCCCACCTGGAACCGGAAATCCTCATCGTCGATGAAGTTCTGGCCGTGGGCGATGTGCAATTCCAGAAAAAATGCCTGGGCAAGCTTCAGGACATCGGCCAGGAGGGCCGCACGGTTCTGTTTGTCAGTCACAACATGAGTTCGATCCTGCAGCTCACCGATCGAGTTCTGCTATTACAGGCAGGCAGGATTATCCAGGACGGGGACAGCGAATCCGGTGTCAGGGGCTATCTGCGCGCCAATGAAGAAGCCGCTCAAGCCATCAACCTCACCGGGCAGGTGCCCTGGTTCCGCGTCGCCAGCCTTGTTTTCGATCAGACACATATGGAGGTGGGTTTCAATAAACCGCTGCGCCTTCGCCTGGAACTGGTTACGGATCGGGATATTGGCGAGACTGAAATCATCATCCCCATCATCAACAGCATTGGTGCCCGTATCGTCACGGCACGTACAGTCATTCCCAGCCTTTCCAAAGGCACCCGCAGTTTTCAACTGAAAATCCCGGACCATCGCCTCATTCCCGGCACTTATATGATTTCACTGACCATGAAGCATCGGACGGAGGTCATTTTCATGCAGGAACAAGTGATAGCCATCGAACTGGTCACGGACCAAATCGAAGACCCTTTGCTTCTCCCTTTTCTTACTCGGGGGAAGGATCGCTTTGGCTGTTTCTGCCCCATCGAAATCGAATAATCACCCAACTGAGCGGATATCCAAAGCGCTATCCTTTTTTGCTGCATGAATCCAATACCATGATAACAAGCCTAAAATCAATCAAGAGCGCCTGTGGGGCAACCGTTATTGATCAACTAAAAGCCTTGCGCTGGTATCCCCACCAAAAGAGCTGTCCGATAATTCAGGCCGCTTTGCAGCATATGTCCCGCGAGCAATTACTTTATTCTGTCAATATTTCCCAGCGCCATCACTACGTCTATATGGACAACCCAAAAACCGGTTGCTCCTCGCTGAAATCGGCTCTTGTACAATCAGAGCTGAAAAGCATTCAGACACCTATGGATTCTCACTATGACTGGCGCGTTTTCCACGACCGGTCAAAATCACCGCTGACGTGCCTGAATGACCTTCGACACCCCACGTCACTAAGCGCACTCCAGAAGAACGGCTACCGTTTCATCACGATGGTCCGCAATCCTTACACGCGGCTGCTCTCTTGTTATCGAGATAAAATCCTGGGGAACTCCCTCCAAAAACATGAAGTTCTCCGAGCCTTGGGCAAATCCGGCCACCCCATCGAAACCGTGGTCTCATTTTCCGAGTTCGTCCAGGTGGTCTCCGAACAAGCAGATATCGACATGAACTCTCATTGGCGACTGCAAAACTCACAGATTCTCCACGACGTCCTCGACTACGCTTTCATCGGCCGTTTCGAAGACTACGGGCGTGACTTCGTCGAAAGCTTCCGGGCCATAGGGATAACTGGTGAAGATATCCCCGAGTTACGCCACCTTAACCGGACCAAGACCGGCGTATCCGAACAGTGCGAAGAGTTTTATACAACTGAACTGCAGGAAGCCGTCTACCGGCGTTACCGCCCGGATTTTGAGAATTTTGGTTACTCGCCCGATCTGCCACGGTAAGTAGTCCGTCAGATCGTAGAAAGCGCCCAATGCAGCATCCCCGAGTCACCGTCTTGATGCCCGTCTACAATGGCGGCGCCTATCTGCGTCCGGCCATCCTCAGTATCCTGAACCAGGATTTCGCTGATTTCGAGCTTCTGATTATCGATGACGGCTCCACGGACGCCAGCCTCGAAGTAGCCTCCTCCTTTGACGACCCTCGCATTCGCATCGAAACCAACGGGCGCAACCTGGGCCTCATCACCACCCTCAACCGAGGACTGGATCTGGCAACAAGCGAGTTTGTCGCCCGCATGGATGCAGACGACATCGCCTTTCCAGAACGTTTGTCAAAGCAGCTGGCCTTTATGGACGCCCATCCCGATGTCGGCCTATGCGGAACATGGTACGAACGGGATTCCATGCAAGGAACCGTCATCATGAAACCGCCGAAAGAGGATCGGCTAATCCGCTTCGCCCTGATCTTCGATACGGTTTTCGCTCACAACACAATCCTGTTCCGCCGCCGCTTCCTGGAAAACCACCATCTGCGCTACGACCCCGATTATCGACATGCGGAAGATTTCGAGTTATGGACCCGATGTTCCCGGCATACCCGGCTGGCGAACATTCCCGAAGTACTGCTCCGCTATCATTATCATGAGAACAACACCAGTAGCCGGCACAGAGAGGAACAGGTACACACGGCAGATAAGATCCGCTGCCGTTATCTGGAGGATTTCGGCCTCATACCCACCGCCGATGAATACCGTATCCATAACGATCTGCTTCAATTTCGGCTAAAGGGAAGCAAACACGATCTAGAAGCCGCCGCAACATGGCTGCGCCGCCTCGCCGAAGCCGTCGGGAAAACTCTCGACCTTTCTCATGGCAGGATTTTCAGGGAGTTCTCTCGCCATTGGTACGGTGCCTGCGCCACCCAGGCAGATTGCGGATTCGAAACATGGAGAACATTCATCGCCTGCCCTGCCGGACGGCAAGGCAGGTTGGCATGGCAAGCAAAACTGCTTCTAAGGTGCCTGCTCAAACGCCCTGTCCACACTCCGCCATGAATGGAAGAAAGCCATCTTTCCCTTGATCAACAAAATCAGACTCAGGCACCGATGACAATACCCCGCATAACCGTCCTCATGCCGGTCTACAACGGCGAAGGGTTTCTGCGCGCGGCGCTAGAGAGCATCCTGAATCAGACATTCAGTGACTTTGAGCTCCTCGTCATCGACGATGGCTCCACCGATGCCAGCCATGAGATTGCCGCCGCCTTCGCCGACCCACGCATTCGCATTGAAACCAATGGACGCAACCTTGGCCTGATTGCGACCCTGAACCGGGGTCTGGAACTCGCTCGGGGCGAATATATCGCCCGCATGGATGCCGATGACATTAGCCTGCCAAAACGTTTCGAGCGGCAGATCGCATTTCTGGACGCGCATCCCCAAATTGGCGGCTGTGGTACCTGGTTTGAGAAAGTGACACCGGCAGGGACGACAACACGGCGAATGCCCGATTCACCGGCGCTGATCCGGCTGTTCCTGCTGTTCGACAATCCCTTCCTGCATAGCTCGATGATGCTGCGCCGCCGCCTGCTCGACACGCATGGATTACGATTTGACCCCGCTTATCCCCATTCGGAAGACTACGATTTTTGGGTACGCTGCACGTCAATCGCCGACATGGCCAACCTGCCCGAGGTACTCGTGCGCTACAACGACCATCCGGCGAATATCAGCCACCGGTTCAGCCAGGAGCAGGATACGGCGGCCAATCAAATCCGCGTCCGGCAACTGGTTAACCTCGGAATTATGCCCAGCGATGAGGAAATTGCCCTACACAATGCCTTGACTGAATTTGATCTTGACGGCGGTTTGGCGGGGCTGGGCGCAGCGGGCAAATGGCTCGATAAAATCCTTGCGCTTGCAAGCCGTCGCCATGACGCTGCAGAAACCGCCATTTACCCCCACCTGGCGCGCTATTGGTATGGTGCCTGCGGCAAGCAGGCCAAACATGGCTGGCGAACCTGGAAAATGTTCCGGTCATCTCCCATTGGCCGGGCTGCCGCCCTTGAGTGGCAATGGAAACTGCTGCTTCGCTGTGCTTTGCGGCGTCCGATCAGCCAGTCTGCCAAAACGAAAACACCATGAAACTGGTTCTGGTTATTCCCGCGATCACGGCCGGTGGGGCCGAGCGGGTCATGTCCATCCTTGCAAATCAGTGGGTAACACAGGGCTGGACGATTAGCCTGCTCACGCTGGATGATGGGACTCAACCGCCATTCTTTCCCCTGGATGCCCGCATTACCCAACGTCCGCTGCGCCTGCTTGCTGACTCCCGGCATCCATTGGCGGCAATGGCAAACAATCTCAAGCGTCTCGCCGTTCTGCGCGGTGCCATTGCCCGCGAAGCCCCCGATATTGTCATCAGCTTCCTGGATACGACCAATGTTCTGACCTTACTGGCCAGTCGTGGGCTTGGCATTCCGGTCGTTGTCTCAGAGCGGATCGACATGGCCAGTCAACCCATAAAATGGGCCTGGGACCGTTTGCGCCGCTGGGCTTATCGTTATGCGGCCACCATCGTGGTTCTGACGGAGCGGGCCAGAGACGCTCTGCCGCCAAGGCTACAGGCACGTTGCCGGGTCATCCCCAACCCCGTTCTACCGGCCACTGGCCGTAGCGAAAAAAAAACCTCGCCAGAACACCCTCAGGTTGTAGCCATGGGTCGTCTCAGCGAGCAGAAAGGGTTTGATCTGTTGCTTGACGCTTTTGCGAGCCTGCGCCCGGAATTTCAGGCTTGGCGCCTCGTCATATATGGGGAAGGCCCATGGCGCGAAACACTGGATGCCCGCAGCAGAGAGCCCGACCTGGCCGGAGCGGTCAGCCTGCCCGGACAGATCGGCACGCCAGCCACCGCTCTCCGCGAAAGTGATTTATTTGTTCTCTCCTCGCGCTTCGAGGGCTTTCCCAATGCCCTGTGCGAGGCCATGGCGGCCGGTCTCCCGGTGATTGCCACCGATTGTCCAACGGGCCCACGGGAAATTATCCAGGACGGAGAGAATGGCCTACTCGTGCCTCCTGAAAATTCCAGGGCTCTCGCCGGCGCGATGGCTCGCCTGATGGCCGACAGACCTCTACGAGACCGATTGGGTGCGACCGCTTCAGATATCACCAGCCGTTTCGGTCTCGCCCAGATCGCGTCGCACTGGGAAGCAACACTGACTGAAGCGTTGAGCAACCATCGCTCGTGAAATCACCCTGCCGGAACCTCCCGCATTGAAAGTACTTATCCTCATCCGCGCACTGTCCACCGGGGGTGCAGAACGCCAGGCCGCACTGCTGGCGAAAGGACTCAAAGCCCGGGGCCATCCGGTCAAGGTCATGGTTTTCTATGGTGGCGGCACACTGGAGGCCGATCTGACTGCGGCTGCCGTACCGGTCATTGACCTTGGCAAGCGGGGCCGCTGGGATACGGCCGCATTCTGGTGGCGGCTGGTTCGGGCAGTGCGGCGGGAGCAGCCCGACGTGCTTTATTCCTTCCTGACGGTCGCCAATCTCCTGAACGGTCTTCTGGAGCCACTCATCCCTGGCGTCAAACGGGTCTGGGGACTCAGGGCTTCGAACATGGATCCGTCGCGCTATGACTGGCTTCACCGTATCACCATGTCGCTGGAAACGCGCCTGGCCCGGCGGGCGAATTTGATCATTGCAAACGCTCAGGCCGGGCTGGACGTTGCCTTGGCCAATGGGCTCCCTGCGGATCGGATCAGCGTTATCCGCAACGGGATTGATACCACTCGCTTTCGACCGGATCGGGCCGCTGGCATACCCTTGCGCGCCGCGTGGGGCATCAGCACGCACCAGCCCCTTATTGGACTGGTGGGCCGGCTTGACCCCATGAAAGGCCACCCGGCCTTTTTACTGGCTGCTGCCCAGCTGAGAGATCTGCAACCTGATACCCGCTTTGTCTGCGTAGGAGAGGGTTCCGCCAACTACCGGGCCATGCTGATGGCCGAGGCCGGCGCACTGGGACTGCAAGAAATCTTGCATTGGGCCGGTGATCGCCAGGATATGCCGGCGGTCTATAACGCGCTCGATGTGGCCGTGTCGGCTTCCCTGTTTGGCGAGGGCGTATCCAATATGCTCGGCGAGGCCATGGCTTGCGGGACTCCCTGTGTGACTACGGCTGTTGGCGATTCTGCCTGGGTGGTCGGTGAGACGGGTGTCGTAGTACCGCCGGGTCAACCCGCCGCGCTGGCAGAAGGTATTGCAGCCCAGCTGGAACGGCTAAGCCTTGAAGGCGAATCGCTGCGGCAGCAAGTGCGGCAGCACATCGAGACAAACCTGAGTACTGACGCACTGCTCGATAACACCCTGAACGCATTCGGACGCCTTGCATGATCCGTGTCTGCCACATTATTACCGGGCTCTACGCGCATGGCGCAGAACGGATGCTCCATAAACTCCTGTCCGGCCTGGATCGCGAGCGATTCGACCCCACCGTAATCTCCCTGATGGGGAAAGGTACGCTCGGCCCCGCCATCGAAGCCATGGGCATCCCCGTGCTGACGGTCGACCTGCCACGGGGCCGTCCGCACCCGGCGGGGCTGTTGCGGCTCATTCGGCATGTCCAGGCTGCACGACCGGATATCCTGCAGGGCTGGATGTACCACGGTAACCTGGCCGCCTCCCTGGCCGCGCATTTCGCGCCAGGACATCCGCCAGTGTTCTGGAATATTCGCCAGAGTCTTTATGATCTCGGCCATGAGAAGCGCCTGACCCGTTGGCTGATCCAGCTCTCGGCAAAGGTCTCGGGGTCCGCCGGACGAATCATTTACAATTCCGCAACCAGTGCCAGGCAACATGAAGCGCTGGGATTCCGGAAAGACAGGCGGATCCTCATCCCCAATGGGTTTGGGATCGATGACTTCAGCCCCGATCCTCTGCCGCGAAATCGGGTACGGCGCGAGTGGGGTTTTACTGACCAGCACATCGTCATCGGCCTGGCGGCACGCTATCACCCGATGAAGGATCACGATAATTTTTTACAGGCGGCCGCCAGCGTGGCCGCACGCCATGATCGGGTGCGGTTTGTCCTGGCGGGCTTGAACGTGGACAACGGGAATACGGCCCTGCAACAGCGGATTCACGAGCTTGGGCTCGGCGGTCGCATTCGTCTGCTCGGTGAAATTCAGGAGATGCGCGGGTTCTATCAGGGTCTTGATATCGCGGCACTCACCTCAGCCTGGGGGGAAGGCTTCCCCAATGTGCTGGGCGAAGCCATGGCGACTGGCGTGCCCTGCGTTGCGACGGACGTCGGCGATTCGGCCACGATCATTGGCGACACGGGGCTGACGGTGGCTCCCCGGCATGCTGCTGCCCTGTCCACCGCCCTGTCCACATTGATTGACGCCGGGCAGGCCAAACGGCGGCATTGGGGAGAAAAAGCGCGGGACCGCATCATCCAGGAGTATGCGTTACCGAACATTATCGAAGACTACGCGGCCCTTTATACCCGTCGCGCAGACTAAACCCACCACAGCCACCACCCTTCGGGACAGGCAAAGCTGACCGCTTTAGCCATCCAATCATTTATTACAGGTTCTTGTATGTGCGGATTTACCGGCTTTCTCGACCGTTCAGAGACCACCTCAGCCGAGCAGCTGTCAGACATCGTCACACGCATGACGGCGGCTCTGGTACACCGGGGACCGGATGATGGCGGCATCTGGACTGACCCGGCAACCGGGGTGGCCCTGGGCCATCGGCGTCTGTCGATTCTTGATCTGTCACCCGCCGGACATCAGCCCATGGTGTCCCGCAGCGGGCGTTATGTCATCGCCTTCAATGGTGAGATCTACAACCACCTGGCATTACGTCAGGTACTGAAGACTGAACCCCATTCTCCGGATCATCCGTTGTTCGACCGTCTTCCCGATGGCGCGACACCCTCAACTCCCGACTGGCGTGGACACTCCGACACAGAAACCCTGCTGGCCGCGATTGAAGCCTGGGGCGTGGGAGAAACGCTGAAACAAAGCGTCGGCATGTTTGCATTCGCATTATGGGATCGACACGACCGATTACTTTATCTGGCCCGTGATCGCCTGGGTGAAAAGCCCCTGTATTACGGCTGGCAGGGCAACACCCTGCTGTTTGGTTCTGAACTAAAGGCGCTGAAACAGCACCCGGCCTTCCAGGGCACAATCGACCGCGAAGCGCTCGCCCTGTACATGCGCCACAGCTATATCCCCGGGCCTTACAGCATTTATCAGGGGTTTGAGAAACTGCCTGCCGGAACCTATATCGTCCTCGGCCAACAGCGCACGAAGCGGGTGCCCGTTTCCTACTGGACCGCGAAGGATGTCGCCTTGCGCGGCCAGATGCGCCCCTTTGCCGGCACCGAAACCGAGGCCATCGCCATGCTGGACACGGCGCTGCGCGAGGCCGTGGCAGGACAGATGGTGGCCGATGTCCCCCTCGGTGCCTTCCTCTCTGGAGGATATGATTCAAGTCTGGTGGTAGCGCTGATGCAGGCCCAGTCGAACCGGCCAGTGAAAACGTTCACCATCGGTTTCAACGAGGAAGAGTACAACGAGGCCGAACACGCCAAGGCGGTGGCCCGGCACCTCGGCACCGAACACACCGAACTGTATGTCACCCCCAGCGAGGCCATGTCGGTCATCCCGCGCCTGCCGGGGCTGTACGACGAGCCCTTTGCCGAGTCCTCGCAAATCCCAACCTTCCTGGTCTCCCAGCTGGCCCGGCAGCATGTCACCGTCAGCCTGTCCGGTGACGGGGGTGACGAATTATTTGGTGGCTATAACCGGTATTTCTGGGCCATGGGCTTCTGGCGGCGCATGCGCTTTTTACCCCGCAACTTCCGCATCGCCCTGGCCAGACTCCTCACCGTCGTACCGCCGCATGCCTGGGACACGGTATTCCGGGGACTCGGCTTCATGCTGCCAGCCGGTCTGCGCTACTCCAGCCCTGGCGACAAGCTCCACAAACTGTCCAGCTTTCTGGGTGCAAAACAGCCCGAGGAAATTTATCTCGATCTGCTCTCGCACTGGAAGGAACCCGCGCGGCTGGTGCGCGGCGTCAAGGAGCCGAAGACCGTGCTGAACGATCCCGTCCAGTGGCCCGGTCTGCGGGATTTCGAACATCGGATGATGTACCTCGACACGGTCAGCTACCTGCCCGACGACATTCTGGTAAAGGTCGACCGGGCCGCCATGGGTGTCAGCCTGGAAACCCGGGTACCGCTACTGGATCACCGGGTGGTGGAACTTGCCTGGCAGTTGCCCCTGAGCATGAAAATCCGGCAGGGCCAGGGCAAATGGCCATTGCGTCAAGTGCTCTACCAGCACGTCCCGCAGTCCCTGGTTGACCGGCCCAAAATGGGCTTTGGCGTACCGATTGATCATTGGCTGCGCGGGCCACTAAAAGACTGGGCTGAGGCGCTTATCGAACCCCAGCGCCTCAAGGCAGAGGGGTATCTCAACCCGGTACTGGTCAGGGAGAAATGGATCCAGCACCAGTCTGGGCGACGCAACTGGTCTTATTACCTCTGGGATGTCCTGATGTTTCAGGCCTGGCTGGCAGAACAGTAAACCCGCGCCATGCAACAGCCATCCGCCCGCACCAAGCCCACGCTGCTGTTCTTCGTTACTGAAGACTGGTACTTCTGCTCGCACCGGCTGCCGCTGGGCATTGGTGCCCGAGCAGCAGGCTATGACGTCGCCGTGGCCACCCGCGTTAACCATCCGGGGGGGGTCATCGAAGCCGCTGGCCTGAGACTGATTCCGCTGAGTCTCTCCCGGGGCGGCAAAAACCCGCTGTCGGAATGGCGTACCCTCCTGGCGCTCTACCGCATTCTCAAACAGGAACAGCCCGACATCCTCCACAACGTCGCCATGAAGCCGGTGCTTTATGGCAGCCTGGCGGCGCGGCTGGCGGGAACGCCCCACGTGGTTAACGCTCTGGCCGGGCTGGGCCACATTTTCGCGGATCGGGAACGGGCGGGGAGGCTCAGGCAATTCGTCAAACTGGCCTTCCGCTGGCTACTCAAGGGGCAAGGCCAGGTCATTGTCCAGAATCCGGACGACCTGCGCCTGCTGCTGGATGTCGGCGCAATCAGCCCGGACCAGGCCACACTGATTCGAGGTTCGGGCGTGGATCTGGCCCGCTTTCCACAACAGCCCGAACCTGCCGGTGGCCTCCCCATCGTCATCTTGGCCGCCCGGCTGCTGTGGGATAAAGGGGTGCGGGAATTTGTCGAGGCCGCCGAACTCTTGCGTAAAAGCGGCGTACAGGCCCGTTTCGTGGTGGTGGGCGAACCAGACCCTGAAAATCACTCATCCATTCCGGCGGAACAAATGGCCGCCTGGCGCGATGCCGGCCACATCGAATGGTGGGGAAAACGAACTGACATGCCCACCGTGCTCGCGCAGAGTCATATCGTCTGCCTGCCCTCCTATTACGGCGAAGGGGTGCCCAAGGTTCTGCTGGAAGCGGCCGCCACTGGCCGGCCCATCGTAACCACGGATATGCCGGGCTGCCGCGAGGTGGTCACCGGCGGTGACAATGGCCTGCTGGTCCCGGCGCGGGACACTCACGCGCTGGCCGCCGCATTGAAAACCCTGCTAACCGATCCCGTCCGCCGGGCACAGATGGGCCAGCGTAGCCGGGAGCGCGCCGAGCAGGAATTCAGCGAAGACCATGTGGTTGCCCAGACGCTAGGCCTTTACCATCGCTTACTCTCAACCGGAAGCTGAGGGTCAATTCAGCCGGTGACTCGGATAACGGCCAGTGTAACGGCCAATATGGCCGTGCTCCTCATCGATGCCAGCGATCACGGCTTGCGGATGCAGGCCATCATGGACAATCCGGATCATGCCGGGATACCACGTTTCCACCACATCCAGACTGACACGCATCAGCGTGAGCAGCATGTCACTGCCCGGCGCCTTGCCGTCGGTCAGTTGCCGGTGGACAAAGCGGACTTCGCCGTCATCCAGGTCTATCTCAAAGTGCCCGACCGCCAGCCGGTAATTGATTCGTGTCAGCAATTCCATGACAGCGTACCGGTGAGGCTCCGGAATATCCTCGGGCACCCGCAGAAACAGCGTGAAATCCTGCCCCTTTGAGCCCGTCATCAACTCGAACCGGAAGGTGCCGCTCTCAAGATTGATCAGGCTCTGCACTGTTCCCTCGTGCTCTTCATCCTGGATGACCGGATAACCGGACTCCGAGAGAATTTCATACGCCAGCGTAGTAAGAATGTTCATGAGGTTGCTTCTGAAGTGATAACGGATCGCTGAAATCTTACGGCCCAGTGCGCCTTTTCAAGAGCGCTCATGCGGGCGAACAATAGCAGGTCGTGGGGTCACGGCGAGGGATTGTCAGGCTCGACTGCCTGCCAGCCACCGCCCAACGCCTTGTAGAGCGCCACCAGACTGGTCGACACCCGGGCATTGCTCGCCACCAGACTGCTTTGCGCCAGATAGAGTGTCCGCTGTGATTCCAGCACATTCAAAAATGCCGTCAGCCCGCGTAAATAGCGTTCTTCCGATAGTTTGACCGCCAGCGCATTAGCCTCCACCGATTGCTGCAATGCGGCGCGGCGGACCTGTTCTTTCTGATAGGTCACCAAGGCGTCCTCAACCTCCTTGAAGGCCGTCAGGATGCTCTGCTTATAAGCCAGCAAAGCCTGTTCCTGCCCGGCATGGGTTCGGTCAATATTGGCCTGTATCCGTCCCCAGTTAAAAATCGGCGTACTGAATCCGCCAGCCAGCGCCCAGGACTTGCCGACCGGCGTAAAGTCAGACAACTTGGTGTTCTGTATGCCCAGAAATGCGGTGAGATTCAGTTTCGGGTAAAGCTCTGCCGTGGCGGCACCAACATCCGCCGTCGCGGCGGCCAGTTCCCGTTCTGACTGCATGATATCGGGACGGCGGCGCAGCAGTTCTGAAGGTAAATCCGCAATCACACCCGTCGGCGCCGCCGGTACCCCGGTGTCCGTTTCCAGCAGGTACAGCAGGGTGTCAGGAGTCCTGCCGAGCAGCGCAGCCAGGGCATGGACATCCAGCCGGGCGGCCATTTCATAAGCGGGAAGCTGGGACCGCGTGGTCTCCGCCTGGGCCCGCTGCTGTGCCACCTCCTGCTGACTGTCGAGACCGGCACGAGCGCGCTCGCTGGTCAGTTTCAGGGTATCTTCCTGTGCCGCCAGGTTGGCCAGCGTGATGGCGATCTGCTGCTGGTTGGCCCGCATATCGATATAGAGACGCGCCACTTCCCCCATCAGCGAAACCAGAATGGCGCGGCGGTTGTTCTGCTCCGCTTCCACGCTGGCCTGAGCCGCCTCGATACGGCGGAACAGCCCACCCGCAGGATCGATTTCCCACTGCACGTCGAACCCCGACTGGATGATGTCAATCAGGCTATTGCCGAAATAACCGCCCGACGCCGGATTGTTCGCACCGCCACTGCCGGTAATGAAGTCATTGCGGCGCTGGCTGGCATTGAGCTTGCCGCCCACACTGGGAAGTCCCGCCGCAAGGGTACGCTGCCGCTCAGCACGCGCCATCAGGATACGCTGCGAGATTTGTTTGACATCCAGATTGAAGGCGGCGGCCTCCTTGATCAGCCGGTTCAGGATTGGATCCTCGAAGACTTTCCACCAGTCATCCGGCGGCGCGATATTGTGATGATTCTGGGCACCAGCATACCTGGAAGGCGTTTTGACCTCGGGCAACCGGTAATCCGGCCCGACCATGCAGCCGGTCAACAGCACGCCGCCGCAACAGGCGATCAGTGCCCGTCTCATGGCGTCTTGTTTCCGCCCGTGGCATTCGACATCAAAGCATCGTAGCCCGGCGCTTCGATAAAGACATCCACCTGCTGTCCCACGTAGGCATGGAGACGGCTGCGATCAAACTGGTACAGGGCCTGCAACACCCGCATATCCACCCGCTCGGTGCTGTCCCCGGTCAAGGAGCGCTTGGGCACCACGAAGGGTTCGACATACGCCAGAGTCAATGGAGTACTGAACTCCCGGTTGCCGCGCAAATAAGCCACCGCCCTGCCGCTGGGCCGAAAGCGCCAGGCATCGTTCTCGTCAATATCGACACGCACATGCAGCTGATCGAGATTCCCCATCACCAGCAAAGGCGTGGAGACGGGGCCCGCCATGGCGAACTCCCCCGGACGGATGTTCACCTGAAGGATTTCGCCGTCTATCGGAGCCCGGACCATCAGCCGATCCAGTGTGATTTGTGAGGCCGTCACCTGCGACTCTGCCTGTAGCACCTGTGCCTTGGCGCTTTCCAGCCGGGCCCTGGCGATCAGGACGGCATTGCGCCGCCGCTCCAGCTCCTCGATGCTGATGGCCCGGCGATCCGTGACGGACTCGGCCAGACGCTCAAGGGTTCTGGCGTCAGCCAAACTGGCCGTCGCTTCATCGACCGCTGCCTTTGCCCGATCCAGATCCGCCCGCCGCATCGCCAGCGCAGCCTGAGCCTCGCGGTCATCCACGGCAAAAAGGATTGTGCCTGATTTGACCCGGTCACCCACCCTGGCATGCAGGGTCTTGACGATACCGGGCAAAGCCGAACCGATGGCAATGTTACGGTTTTGGGATTCGATGATGCCGGAACCGGCAATAAAGGTCTTGAACGGCGCCTGGGCCGGCTCGACCACCGCCGGTGCCACCGGTACCGGTTTGCTGCCATTGATTACGGAATAAATACCGAAGACAAAGCCGGCGGCGGCCAGAATGGGCAGGGTCGCTTTGGGTAACATGGCTTAAGTCCGCTCCCTTTGTCTGATTTCTTCCGCACTACGCACGCATCGCCCCCATGACGGCTCGCTCTCGCTTGACATGCCTGTCCTCCAGTTTCGTGATATGACCATCGTCCATGCGGGCAATCCCATCGGCGAATTCAAAAATACGGGCATCATGAGTCACAATCACCAGTGCCTTGCGATCATCCAGGGCAATCGCCTTCAGCAGTTCCATGACGTGATGTCCGGTTTCATGATCGAGCGCACTGGTCGGTTCGTCGCAGACAATCAGCCGGGGGTTGTGCACCAGCGCCCGGGCGATGGCGA
>SXGT01617439.1_pt1 | contig 24578 bp, 17 predicted proteins | sample 3176221 | NCBI WGS metagenome assembly SXGT01 (sample SAMN11356862, study PRJNA531348) | freshwater metagenome | isolation source: freshwater sample F1-120 | place: China: Fuxian Lake, Yuxi | collected 2017-12-25
GAAGCGGCGCAGGCGGTCGACAGTGGAGGGCGAGAAGCGTTTGAGGGGGATGTAGACGATCTGGCGGCCCAGGCGGCGGGCCAGCTGCCGCCAGGCGGCCAGGGGTGGGTGAGGCGCCACCAGGGCCACCCGCGGCTCGGCGGAGTGAAAGAGGGCCCCGGCCAGCAGCCGCTCTTCCAGGGTGCGGGCAAAAGCGAGACGTCTATCGGTCCACACGTCGGGAATGGGACGGGGCGGAAAAATGAAAAAACACCCACCGTAAAGGGATTGACCGACGCCTGGTCCCACCATGTTCTGGAGAAAGGGGGTGGCGTAGAAGCAGAGCGTAGACTCCTCTCCATGTTCGGCGTACCAGGTGGTGCGCCAGGTGTAGCGGCCGGGCCGGGCCGGGCTGTCGAAGAGAAAAACGGCGATCTCGATCTGGCCGCGGGCCGGCGGAATCTCGCGCACGTAGAGACCGCCCCGGTGCCAGTTGCGCAGGGTCTCGCGCATGTCCAGCCCGTCCTTGAGCGAGGCGGTGAACTTCTCCACCCTTGCCTGCTGCTCCCCCAGGAGCACCCGGGCCTGGGCCCGCACATGCTGCTGGAAACTCTCGATGCGCCGGTCCTCCGGCGGATAGGAACACTGGCCGTAGGGATCCCATTGGGCCGCCCATCCCTCCTGCTCGGCCGGCGGCGGCTGGGGCCTGAGCGGCAACGAACGCCAGTGGCGGGGCGAGCCCTGCAGGCGATCCTTGAAGGGCCGCACCTGGCCGTCCAGATCGACCAGTTTGCCCATGCCCAGGCGCACCTCGTCCAGGGGCGAAGGCATGCGCTGGGGCGGATATTCGCGGGCCACCTCGATGAGCGAGAGGGCGAAATCGTCGCCCACCACCTGTTTGGCCGCCAGGGCCAGATTGTAGAGGTCCGGGGCCAGCCTGCCCTCCAGGAGGGTCAGGTTGCGCACGTAGGTGAGCAGCAGGCCCAGCGTCTGCGGGGTGAGCCAGTGGGTGCCCAGTTCCTGCTCGTACACCCAGGCATCCCGGGCTTCGAGGAGCAGCGCCTTGATCCCGTCCACCCCCAGCGAACTCTCCCCCATCAATTCGGCCCGCCGGTGTTCGTACAGGTGGGTGAGGAAGGGCAACTCGCCCAGGGCGAAGTACACACTCTCCTCGGCCACCCGGCACAGCTGCACCAGACCCGGGCTGGTATAGGGCGGCGCGTACGCGGCGCGCGCGGCGTACGCCTGCCGTATCCAGGGCCAGTCCGCCGCCGAGCAGACAAAAACAATGCGCTGGTATTCGAGTTCGAGGCAGTGGAGCTGGTAGGCCATGTAGCGGATGCGCCCGAGCTGCTGGCTGAGGGCCGGCGGTTCGGGCAGCGAGGGCAGCAGGGCCGCCAGGTACTTTTCGAGGGAGAGCTGTTTGAGCGCGTAGGGATCGGGCAGGGCCGCCTGGGGCGGTTCGTACGCCCTCACCTCGAGATCGACCCAGGCCCGCTCGATGCCCTGTTCCATGGCGTGGCGCAGGGCGGCGATCACCCCCTGGCAGGGGTCGATGGGGACCAGGTTATAGGCCCCCTCCAGGTCGGGCTCGGCCTGTAGGGCCACCAAGACCTGAGGCAGCAACTCCACCCCGCGCTCGACGGCGCTGGCAAAGGAGGGCGGCAGGGGTAGGGCGAGGCAGTCGAAGTGCTGGTCGCGCAGGCGCCGCCGCACCTCGAGGGCAAAATCGCCGCTGCCGTAGACCACCGGCAGCACCCAGAGGCGGGGGCTGAGTTCGAGCAGGGGGTTCACGCGGCGGGACCCGGATCAGTTGGACTCATCGTCGCGGCCGGGGCGCAGCGGATCGTCCTCCTCAAAAAAGAAATCCTCCATACCCCGCGGTTCGGGCTCCTCACCCAGGGCGTAGCGCCGTTCCTGGGCGACGCGCTCCAGGTCCAGGGCCTCCGGCCCCAGCACCCGTTCCACCGCCTCCTGCCAGGCCGCGTCGGTGGCCAGCGGGTGGCCCTCCTGCTGGGCGAGGCGTTTGAGGGCATAGCGGACGATGTGGATGCCGTCGCGGGGCGAGAATTCCAGATCCAGGGCGTGGGAGCGCTGGAGGAAGGCGACGGTCATCTCCAAAAGCTGGCTTTCGGCGAAGGGCAGATGGTAGCGGAGGATGGCGAGCTCGTCGGCGCGGTTGGGAAAACCCACCTCCAGGGTGGGCTGCAGGCGCGAGAGCATATAGTCTGGCACTTCGTAGGTGGATTCGTCGTCGTTCATGGTGACACAGCAGCGGAAGTCGGCGTGAGCCGGGATGGTGATGCCGGCGATCACCGACTCGACATAGCGGCGATGGTCGAGCAGCGGCGCCAGGGAGGCCCAGCTTTTTTCGTTCATCCGGTTGCCCTCGTCCAGCAGGCAGATGCCGCCGCGCAACATGGCGCTTACCAATGGGGAGGCGTGGTAGGCGATACGACCCGACTCGGCCAGCACCGGGGTGACCAGCAGGTCTTCTGGGCGGGTATCGCTGGTACACTGGTAGATGTAGAGTTCCTGCTGGCGCCGGTGGGCCGCCGCCATGCCCAGGCTGGTTTTGCCGATGCCGGGCGGCCCCACCAGCCGCGGGGCGAGTGGCAGGTCGCGGGCGTCGACCACCAGCCAGCAGGCCAGCAACTCGCGCAGGGATTCGGCCTGGCCGATCCACTCCTGGCCGGCGGGTACGGGCCGGCTCAGCTGCAGCTCCACGCCGCCGACCTTCACCCTTGCCGGCCCCTCGGCCATCGCGGTGCGCGTCCTTGCCAGATTGTCCTCCAGTCGGTATTTTGTGGCTGTTTTTCGCCTTATTCCCCCTCTGCCCATCCCAGGAAAGCAACCATGCCCCACCGCCCGATCTTCTCTTTGCGCACTGCCGGCGGCGCGTGCGCCGGAGAACAGTGGCTCTGCGACGGCGAGGAGCCCATCGCCTGCCTAACCCGCGCCCTAGTCGAACAACCGGAGCAGAACTTACGGGACTTCAACCAACCCCTCCAGCCGCTGGAACTGCGCCACCTCCGGCTGCGCCCGGGGGGCCGGCCCCTGGTCGCCGGGGTGCAGCTTTTCTGGAATCTGGGCAGCCTGATCACCTCCGAATTGGTGGACCTGCGGGTCGAGGGGCACGAGAGCGAGAGGCTGGTCCTCACCCTGCTCACCCGCGAACCGGGCGGGGCGGCCAGTTCCCGCCGCGTGCTCACCCTGGGCTACGACCCGGACCTGGGTTCCTACGTCTACGACTTTGCCGCCCACCTCGAACTCCACAGCCCCGAGGTCTTCGACAACCCCCGCGATTTCGGCGCTGGCCAGCACCTGACCCTCCAGTACAGCGATCCCTGGTATAGCGACGTGCCGGGCCCCACGGTGGAATTCCCCGGCATGTGGCGCAAGCGCTACACCCACCTGCTGGCCGAGCAGGGCGACGGCACCGTGTGGCAGATGCCGCTCAACCACCTGGCCACTGGTATCCCCAGCCCCCAGTCCTTCAAAGAGGGCGGCCTGCTGGTGCTGGCCCACGACCCGGGCAACAATCCGGCCTTTGAGTTCGTCGGCCCCACCGCCGGCCGCAGCGCCCTGGCGGTGTGCAACTGGGGGTACGATCTGCACCTCTTGGCCCGCTACACCCGCGACGAACTCTACGCCCCCATCTGCGAGCGCTTCCGCGTGCGCCTCTGCCCGGACGATAAGGCCCACCAACTGCAGGCCGCCGCCGCGCCGGTGCCGAGGATCGAATACGCCGGCTGCACCGAACTGCCCCTGTACGAGCGGCGCAGCAGCTTTGCCCGCGGTCAGCATCTCGACCAGCCCACCGAAGGGCCCACCGACCCCTGGCCCTGGCTGCCCCAGGGCGACGGCGCCCGCTGGTGTCGCGACTTTGGCCGCAGCGACAACTGCTCGCTGATGATCGGCAAAGAGAGCGCCGGCCCCAGCGAGTGGATCATGGACCGCGAGGGCGACGGGGCCTGGACCCAGAAGTGGACCCCGGGTATCGGCTTCCGCGTGCGGGTGTACCTCAAGACCCAGGGCGTGGGTGGCCGCGGCGCTTTCCTGGCCCTGCGCTGGGACGTGCACAACGGGTACAACCCCGAGCGCTACCCCTACATGTGTTCACAAAAGCTGGTGGGCACCCACGACTGGACCTTGGTCGAGGTGGAGATCCACGGTCCCCCCCCGCCGGGTGTTCACGCCCTTTGCCTCATCCTGCGCCAGGACGGCCCTGGCACCTCCTGGTTCGACGACCTCGAAGTCCAGGTGCTCTGACGAGCGACCCCACCCCCTTCCCGTAACTGCATGACGAGGAGTTCTGCTGTGTACGACCTGATCATCGCCAACGGCACCCTCATCGACGGCAGTCGCGCCCCGCGCCGCCGGGCGGACCTGGGTATTAAGGCAGACCGCATCGCCACGGTGGGCGACCTGGCCGCAGCGCAGGCCCACCTCCGCCTCGATGTGGCCGGCAAGATCGTCGCCCCCGGTTTCGTCGACGTCCACAACCATTCCGACGGCTGGCTGCTGAAGATCCCCCACCTGCTGCCCAAGACCACCCAGGGATTCACCACCGAAGTGATCATGGCCGACGGCATCTCCTATGCCCCGGTGGACCGCCACACGGCACCCGACTGGATCTTCTACATGCGCGCCCTCAACGCCCTGCTCTATGAGGAGTACCGCGGCTGGCAGAGCCTGGGTGAGTACATGGCCGCCCTGGATGGCGGCTGCGTGCAGAACGCGATCACCCACCTGCCCTACGCCAACGTGCGGGTATTGGCCCACGGGTACAGCCGCGCGGTGCCGGACGATTTCCAGATGGCCCAGATCCGCGCTATGGTCGAGCAGGGCATGGCCGAGGGCGCGGTGGGGGTTTCCACCGGGCTGGACTATATCTCCGAGTTTTTCGCCTCTACCGCCGAACTGGTCGAGGCCTGCGCCCCGATGGCCGCCCAGGGTGGGCTCTACGTCAGCCATGTGCGCTACAAGAAGGGCACCCTCGAAGGGGTGAAGGAGGCGGTGGAGATCGGCCGGCGCGCCGGGGTGCCGGTGCATATCTCCCACCTCAAGGGCACCACCCCCGAGCAGATCGATGCCATCCTCTCCTACATCGACCAGACAGCAGTCCACGAGGTGGATTTCTCCTTCGATGTCTACCCCTACCTGCCCGGCTCCACGATGCTCAACTTCATTCTACCCTACGAGGTCTGGGAGCAGGGTCCGATGGGGGTGGTGCCTCGCCTGCGCGAACCCCAAATCCGCGCCCGCTTCGCCCAGGGGTTGGCCGCCTACAAACTGGATCAGACCTTCATCGCCTGGCTGCCGGGCAAGGAGAATTCGCGCTACCTGGGCAAGAGCCTGGCCGAGTATGTAGCGGCCGTGGGCAAACCCGCCGCCGACGCCCTCTGCGACCTGCTCATCGAGGAGCATCTAGCGGTCCTCCTGGTCTTCCATTACGGCGACGATAAGTTGGTCTTCCCCTTCCTGGCCCACGAGAAGTACATGATGGGCACCGACGGCATCTACTTTCCAGACGGAGCCGTACATCCGCGTATCTACGGCTCGTCCGGCCGGCTGCTGGGTTCCTGCGTGCGCGACCATCACCTCTTCTCCCTCGAAGACGCGGTGTACAAACTCAGCGCCTATCCAGCCAATCGCTTCGGCCTCAAGGACCGGGGGGTGCTCCGGGAGGGAACCTTCGCCGACGTGGTGGTCTTCGACCCCGCCACCGTGGCGGACCGCGCCACCTACAAGGACCCCCATCAGTTCTGCACCGGCATCGAGCAGGTGATTGTCAACGGCGTGCCCATCATCCGAGATGGGAAGGAAGTAAAGGATCTGCCCCGTCCGCTGCCGGGCCGGGCGCTGAAGTTCAAGCAGTAGACCCCAACTACAGGAGACCCAGCCGTCCATGAACCGTCCGCCCGAGAATTTTCAGCGCGTCCCCGCCGATCAACTCCGCAGCTACGCCGCCGCCTGTCTCAAAGCCGCCGGTATGCTGGAGGAACACGCCGACCAACTCGCCCAGCTCTTGACCAACTCCGAACTCCGGGGGGTGCGCTCCCACGGCATCCGCACCATCGGCGGCTATTGCCCTACCCTGAAAAGCGGCCGGGTCAATCCGCAACCCAGGCTGAAGGTGATCCGCGAGACCGACACCCATGTGTACATCGACGGGGACGGCGGCCTGGGATACGCCCCGACCATGCTGGCCACGGAGAAGGCCATCGAGAAGGCCAAGGCCAAAGGGGTGGCCGTGGGCGCCGCCTGCCACCTGGGCCATTACGGCTCCGCCGGCCACTACGTCCACCGCGCCATGGAGGAGGGTTGTTTCGCCTTCTCGGTGCAGGGGGCTTTCCCGCAGTACTATACCTCTAACCAGGACAAACGGGCCGCCAACTACGGCAACCCGCCCCTCTGCTTCGGCATCCCCGGCCAGGAGGGTCCACCCCGGGTGTTGGACGGGGCCACCTGCATCCTGGCCGACTACCAGCGCGGACCCGAGATCGAGGCCCTCGAGTCGCTGATCCCGGCCGCCCTCTTCAAGTCGATGGGTTATACCGGCATCGCCACCGCCCTCGGCGGGGTCTTCGTCGGCCAGGGCCAGGAAGAGGCGCGGGCGGTGGCCGAACGCTGGGTGGGCGCCCGGATGGGCAGCTTCGTGTGGGTCATGGATCTGGGGCTCTTTGCCCCCGCCGCCCAGGTGCGGGCTGGCGTCGATGCACTCATCAACCATGTGCGCGACGAGATGATCCCGCTCAAGGGCTACGACGAGGCCACCCTGCCGGGGACCATGGAACACCGCAAGACGCAGGAGTATTCCCGCGAAGGTATTCCCATGGGGGTCGAGGATCTCGAACGCCTGAGGAAAACGGGCGAGGAGTTGGGCGTGGCTGCGCCCTGGGTGTGAAGCCCGGCGAGCAGGCCGCCGCCAACCCGCTGACCGACGGGCCGCTGCTGCCGGCGATCCTGCGCCTGAGCTGGCCGATGATGCTGGGCAATTTTCTCCAAACCTCGTCCAGCATCTTCGACATGATCTTTGTCGGCCGGCTGGGCCCCGACGCCATCGCCGGGGTCTCGATGAGCGGGGCCATCATCCAGCTGGTGATGACCCTGGTGATCGGCATCGACATGGGTATGCGCGCCATGGTCTCGCGTTTTTACGGGGCGCGGGACCTGGGCATGACCCGCCGGGTGATCGGCCAGGCCCTGTTGATGGCGGCGGTGCTCTCGGTGCTGCTGGCCGCCGCCGGGGAGGTGTGGCGCGACGACCTGCTGCGGCTCATCGGCGCCTCCCCGGCGGTGGTGGCCCAGGGCAGCGCCTACCTGCAGGTCTTCTTCCTCGGGGTGTCCGCCACTGTCTCCCTCTTCTTCACCAGCGGCATCTTGCAGAGTATAGGCGATGCCCATACCCCCATGCGGCTGGGCGGGGTGGCCTTTGCCGCCAATATCCTGCTGGCGCCACTCTTCATCTTTGGCTGGGGGCCCTTCCCCGCCCTCGGGGTGCCCGGGGCCGCCCTGGCCACGGTGCTCGCGCGCGGGGCGGCCGGGGTGCTGGTGCTGCGCCTGCTCTTCCGGAATCCGGAGGTCGGTCTGAGGCTGGCCGATCTGCGGCCCGATTTCCAGCTCATGGGCCGCATGTTGCGCATCGCCCTGCCCGGTTCCCTGCAGATCGGCTGCTATGGGGTGGCCGATATCCTGGCCAATTACTTCATCGCCGCTTTCGGCACCGAGGCCGTGGCCGCCTTTGGGGTAGCTGCCCGCAGCACCATGCTGCTGATGGTTATCGGCTTTGGGCTCAGCGGGGCGGCCTCCACGCTGGTCGGCCAAAATCTAGGAGCCGGCAAGCCCGAAAGAGCCGCCCGCAGCGCCTGGATCATCACCGGGATGTACGGGGTGTTCCTGCTGGCGGGCACCGGTGCCTATTACCTGGGGGCCGGTGCCATCATCGGCCTCTTCACCACCGATGCCCGCACCCTGGCACTGGGTACCGACTGCCTGCACGTCTTCAGCGTTGGTTTCCTCTTTATGTCCCTCAATCTGATCCTGGGCCGCGCCCTGCAGGGAGCCGGCGATACCCTCTCCCCCCTGGCCTTTGCCCTGGTCTCGCGCCTGCCCGTGCTGATGGGCCTGCTCTATACCCTGCCCCAGCTGGGCGGGCTGGGCACCGACGGCCTGTGGTACAGCTTTGTCGTCGCCTCGGGGGTGGAGGGGTTGTTGAAGCTGGTATGGTTTCAGCGGGGGAAATGGAAGGTGCGGCAGGTGTAGGTGGATCAGACCACGCCAGCGCGGCGCAAACCCTCCACCTCATCGACCGACAACCCCAACAATCCACCCAGCACTTCCTGGGTATGCTGGCCCAACAGGGGGGCCGGGGCTCCGGATTCCACGGGGGTGGCGGAGAATTTGAGCGGCGAAGCCGGCATCACCACCTCGCCGGCGCGGGGGTGATGGTAGGATGGCGCGAGCCCAAAGGACCGGGCATCTCCCCGGTGACGTGGTAGCGGGCGATGGCGTTCTCCAACAGGGCCACCTGACAATCCAGCATGGAGATGTCCACCTGTTGCCCTTGGCCGGTCTCCCGGGCGCGGACCAGGGCCGCCAGCATGCCGATCACCCCAAAGAGCGCGGCGCTCAGATCGGCGACCGAGGAACCCACCCGCACCGGGGGCATGCCTGGGTGGCCGGTGATGCTGGCCAGGCCGCCCATGGCCTGCACCACCACGTCGTAGGCCGGGCGTCCCGCGTACGGCCCGGTCTGGCCGAAACCGGAGATGGAGGCGTACACCAGTGCGGGGTGTAGCCGGTGTATCTCCTCCCAGTCCAGCCCGAAACGCGCCATACTGCCGGCCCGGAAATTCTCGACGAGTACCTGGCATTGGCCGGCCAAACGCCGCGCCAGCGCCTGTCCTTCGGGGCGCCGCAAATCCAGTGTGACACTTTTCTTGCCCCGGTTGACACTCATGAGACAGGCGCTTTCGCCCTGCTGAAAGGGCCCGAAACCGCGCGACTCGTCCCCCTGGCCGGGCAACTCCACCTTGATGACCTCGGCCCCCAGATCGGCCATGATCATCGAGGCATAGGGGCCGGCCAACACCCGGGTGAAGTCCAGCACCCGCACCCCGGCCAGCAGCCCTTTCACGCCGCACCCCCGGGGGCCGGCAGCAGGCACGCCCCTTCGCCGGGCAGGGCCTGGGCCTGGTCGAGGTCGGCCGCTATACCCAACTCCTCCCGCAGCAGCGCCTGGAAACCCGGCCGCCCCTGGCCGCTGAGAAAGTCGCGCCGCACCAGCCCGCCCACGTTGCCCCCCCAGCCAGCCCCCAGGCGCTGCACCGCACCGGCCTCCGGGCCGCCCTGTTCCGCCAGATACTGGTTGATCACCCGCACCACGCGGTCGTAGGCCGGGGTCATGCGCCCGTAGCCGCCGGGTACGAAACAGAGTTGGCCCGCTTCCTCGCCGGCCAGGGCAGCGCCCCGCCGCCGCTCCAGGTCTTCGTCGCTCACCTCGCGGTCCAGATCCCCGTCGTGGGCGAGCTGCACCAGTTCCAAGGCGGTGGCCAGCCGGCCGGCGTTGAGATATTCGAGCATGGCCCGCACCCGGTCCTGCTCGGCCAGGCCAAAAACAAAACGCCGGCGCAGGCGGATGGGATAGTCCGGGCCGATGCGCTGGAAGCGGCCGCCGATCTGCTGCTGGTGGAAAGGTGCATACGCCGCCCCGGCCTGCGCCTCGACCTCTGCCAGGGTGGTGGTCTGGGGCAGGGCCTGCAGCACCTGGTAGAACTGGGGCAGGCCCAGGCCCAGGTGCTGGCAGGTGATGTCGCGGATATACTGAATGCGCTGGAGATAGTCGGGCGCCAGCCCCTCGAACCCGGGCGTCCGCACCAACCGGGGCAGGATCAACTGGCCGATCACAAAGACGCCCAGGGGATAGGCGATCACCGTCTCCTCCTTGACCGCCTCGTCGTAGACCCGGGGCACCCCGCTGTCGAGGATCAGGGCGGCGTAAGCTTCTGGCAGGGTGGCATACCCCAGGGACCTGGCCGGGAAGACCCCCACACTCACCACCTTGCCGGTTTTGCCCAGGATCATGCCGCCGTGGTCCGCAGTGCCCCCGCGTGTGCCGCGTATCCATTCCGAGGTGCCGATCCCATCGACCAAATCCTCCTCGGGCATGTCCACGCCGGGCACCAGGCCGCTGGCGCCCATGGCGGCGTACGCGCTGGCGATCACCAGCGCCGAGGAGGAACTCATGCCGCCGCTGGGCGAGACATTGCTCCACACCAGGCAATCCATGCCGCGAAGGGGCCGTCGTTCCCGGAAATAACTCTCCAAAAAGAGGAGCCCCCCTTGGGGCAAGACGGCCCAGCCATCGGCCAGGTGGCTGCGGTCCACACGGGCGGCGTAGTCCATCAGCGCCTGGCGGTTGGCCACCCGTTCCGCCGGGACGAGGTCGTGCAGGTCGAACTCGGCGGGGGCAAAACGGTCCTCCGCCTCCCCAGGCGCGCGCATCAGGCTGTGCAGGCGCACCCGGCCATCGGCATTGGGCCGGGCGATGGCCAGGGTATCGGCCCCGCGCACGGCCAGGCGCAGCGAGGGCATGCCGCCGTAGTCGATGTGCATGCCCATCAGGTTCATCTGCGCGGGACAGCGGGCGACGACCACCTCCCCCTGGCCGCCGCAGCGGGCGGCAAAGGCACGCAATGCTTCCAGGTAGCGATCCTCCCAGCGCGCCGTCTCTCCCGCGCCGTAATAGCCGGCCAATTGGGGACGCAGGGAACCCTTTTCCAGGGCGCTGATCCACGCGGAGAGCGGGGCTTGGTACCGGGTCTGGCTCATTTGATCAGGGCCATCCTGCGCGCTTGGGTGAACTGCGGGGTCTGGAGCAGATAGAAATACAAACCGCTGCCCACTGCCCGGCCGCGGGCATCGGTCCCGTCCCACACCACTTGGTAGAACCCAGCTGGCTGGGGCCCGTCCACCAGCACCTGGAGCTGCTGGCCCAGGACGTCGAAAACCCTCAACCTGACCGGACCGCTCTGGGCCAGCCCGTAGGAGATGGCCGTGGAGGGGTTGAAAGGGTTGGGATAGTTGGCGGCGAGGAACCAGGCTGCCGGGCGCGGACGGCCCGCTGCCACACCCTCGACCCGCCTCACCTGCGCTCCGGGCCGCGAGACCAAGGCCTCGCGCAGTTCGATGACCACCTGCTCGGCCGGCCCGTGGAGGGCGAAGTGTATCTCGGCCAGCGTCCCCTCGCCGCCCCCGCCCAGGCCGCCCCCCAGGACCAATTCGCCGGGTTCCTGGTGCAGGAGCGCAAAGGGCTGCGCCCCGGTGACCAGGCCGCCGGCACGGGCGCTGCGAAACTGGACCAGGCGGGGATCGTAGGACAGCACCAGCCCAAAGGCCTGCAGCTGCTCCGCGTTGCGGGCCCGGACGCCGAGCACCAGCTCGCCCTCCCCGGCGATCACCGCGTCGAGTTGCAGCGCGGCCTCGGCCTCGATCAAGGCCGCAGTAGCCCAGCGTTTGGCGCTGGCACTCTTGCCGAAATTGTCGGCAAAAATAAAGAAGTCGTCGAAATCCACGCTGCCGCTCGCGCTCAGGTCGAATACGGCGGCCTCGCCGCTGGCGCTCTTGCCGAAATTGTCGGCAAAGATAAAGAAGTCGTCGAAATTTACGGTCTTGTCGGAATTAAAATCGCCGATCAGCACCACGGCGGGTGGACGCTGGGTTTTGAACTGCTTGGCATCCGAGAAGAGTCCGTTCACCGCCCCTTCCACTGCCCGCACCCGCCAGTAGAAGGTCTGGTCCTCCTGGAGCCGGCGGTCCACGGTCCAGGCGGTGCGGCCAGGTCCGGCGCCGCCACTGCCCTCGGCCAGGCCCGAGACCGAAGCCACCACCGTGCCGAAAGCCGAGTCCGAGGAAACCTGGATGATATAGGTCAGGGCCGCGCCCTGGGTATGAGGGGTGGCATTGGTGAACTTGAGCGTGGGGCTGAAGAGGTTGCCCTCCTGCCCCAGCTGGGTGGGTGCGCTGGGGGCGTTGGCGGCGCTGGGGGTGAACACCACCCCGGCGCTGGGCTGGCTCTCGTTTGGCGCCAGGGCCCGGTCGATGGCGGTGAGCTGGTACTCGTAGGCCTGGCCGTTGGTCAAACCCTGGTCCACGTAGGAGGTCTGCTGCATCCGGCTGACCACCGGGGCAAAACTGCCGGCGCCACTGCGGCGGTAGAGATTGTACCCCGCCAAGTCGGGGGCAGTGCTGGATGCCCAGCTGAGGGTTACCTGGCCATTGCCCACGATGCCGGCCAGTCCGGCGGGTGCTCCGGGGGCGGTGCGGTCGGCGGCGCTCAGGGTGGTGAAGGTGTCCACCTGGGTGCGGGCGCTTGGGTTGCCGGCCCGGTCCACCGAACCCACCCGATAGAAATAGGTAGTGCCCGGCTGCAGGTGGGTGAGCACCACCTCGTGCCGGGTGAGATCCTTGTCGTGACCGACCTTCTCACCCAGCACGTTTTCGCTGGTTCCGTACTCGACGAAGCTGTCCCCCAGTTCGTCGGTGGTCCAGCGCACAATGGCCAGCGAATCCGAGGGCACGGCCTCGACCCCGCTGATCGCCGGAGCGCTCAGGTCGGGCAGGGCCTCGGTGGTGAAACTGAGCACCTGGCTGGTGGTGGGGCCGTTGTTGCTCAGGTCGCTGGCGGAAACCCGGAAAAAGTAGGTAGTGGCCGGGTTCAGGTTGGTGAGGCTGAGCTCGTGCACGAGCCCAGCCTGGCCCAGCTTCCGCAGCGAACCCAGCTTGTCGGTAGGGCCAAAGGCCACCTGGCCGGTCGCCGCCTCGTCGGTGGTCCAGCGGAGGGCGGCGCTGCGGTCGTTTTTGTACACCACTTCCGGCCCGGTGAGGAGGCGCGGGGCCGCCAGGTCGAGGTCTGGGCTGGTGGTGAAAAAGGCCTCCGCGCTCTGGGTGGCCCCGTTGCCCGAGACATCGGTGGAGTTGACCACAAACTTGTACGAAACCCCTGGCTGCAGGTTGCTGAGCACCAGTTTGTGATCGACCCCGCTGTCGCCCGAGCTGGCGCTGCCGTCCAGGCGGTCCCGGCCGTAGCGCACCACGCTGTTTGCCGGCTCGTCGGTGGTCCACTCCACCACCGCCCGGTCGCGCCCCCGGGAGGTGACCATTGGGCCGGAGAGGATCACCGGGAACTGGGTGTCGGGCAGGTTGTTGGTGGTGAAGGTGCCCGAGCCGCCGGGCGGTTGCAGGCCCTTGGCCACTTTGCCCGCCCCGCTGGTGGTCGGGGTGAAAACCACTGCCTTGCCATTGGCCCCGGTGCTCTCGATGCGGTAGGCATAGGTGGTAGCCGAGTCCAGGGCGGTCAGAGTGACCACGTGCCGCTGGGCAAAAGCCGGCGCCCCGCCCGGGGCCCGGTCCACAAAGGCAAACTCGTCTGGCGTGCCATAGGTGCGCGCCTCGGTGCCGATGAAGACCTTGCCGGTGGTCTCGACGTCGGTGGTCCACTCGACGACGGCGACTTTGTCGCGCGATACCACCCGCGGCCCCTCGACGATCACCGGCGGCAGGGTATCGCTGGCCGGCGAGGTGGTGAACTGCCAGTCGTAGTTCCACTGCTGGTCACCGAAGGGATCGGTGGTAACGGTGTCGGCCTGCGGATTGATGCCGGTCAGGCGATAGCGATAGGTGGTTTTTGGTTTTAGGCCGCTCAGGGTGACGCTGTGCCGGGTGAGCCGCTGTTCGGCGCGCACCTGCTCTTTGTAGAGTTTGACCTGGGTGCCGGCGGTGGTCTTTTCGAGGATATTGTCGGCCCGGCCGTAGTCCACCACCAGGGAGGCGGTCTGGTTGAACCCGACCTCGATCACCGCGCTGTTGCCGCTTACCGCGCTGAAAGGTGGTCCGGTGAACTGCAGTTCCTGCGCCGCCCCCGGGGTGGTGAAGGAACCGCTCTTGATGTCGACCAGTTTGCCCTTGGACACCAGTCCTGCCTCCACCAGCGCCGCCTCGTTCACCGGGGTCGAGGAGATGGTGAACCCGTATTCCACCCCTGCCTCGAGCCCGCCGACGTAGACGTCGTGGGACTGCTGGCCCTCGGCATCGACGGTGTCCTGGGCCACCACCTGCCCGTCGCGGGTGATGGTGAAGCCAGCATCCGTGGGCCGGTTGGTGAACCAGCTTAGCGTGGCGGATTCGCCAGTGACCTGTACATCGAGGTCAGAGCCCACTGCCGGCCGCAGGTCTGGCGCCTTGCGGGTCCGGAAGGCGTCCTGTACCCAGTCGCTTACAAAACCATCGGGGCTGAGGGAGCGGGCGCCGAAGTCGTATTCGGTATCCGGCTTCAGGTCGGTCACCGTGACGACATGGTCGTAGCCGGTGGCCTGGACAGTGGCCTTCTGCCAGTTCCCGGTTCCCTTTTCCTTGTACTGCAGGGTATCGCTGCCGCCCGCTTCACTCGTATACCAGTAGATGGCCACCCCGTTGTGGCCGGGCTCGGCGTACACATAGCTGATTTCGTTGACAAAGATCCCCTCGTTCTCCTGCTGGAACAGGGTGTAGTCGTGCTCGTCGATGTCCCCGTCGCCGTTGATGTCCCCGTCGGCGCTGCCCTCGAGCCACCGGGAAAGGGCGAAATCCTCCTCGTCGAGGAAGCCGTCGCCGTCCACGTCCACGCCGGTGGTCTCTCCGGTCAGCCAGACCAATAGATCGTAATCCTCCTCGCTGAACTCCCCGTCCCCGTCCCAGTCCACCGCCTCGTCGCTTTCGAACCACTCGTCATAGGTGATCTCGGCGGGATCGAAATACTCCTCCTCCGCGGCGCCGTCGTCCGGAATGAATGCTGAATCCTCGCCGAACTCCTCCTCGCCAAACTCGATCTCCCCGCCCCCCTCGTCGAGTATGTCACTGACCTCGTCGATCGGCTCACTACCCTCATCGAGGACCTCGCTGCCCCCAGCGACTATTTCGCCGCCCTCATCGATCACTTCGCTGCCATCGTCGAGTATATCACTGCCATTATCGAGAAACTCGCCGCCCCCATCGAGTATTTCACTGCCCTCACCGAGTATGTCACTGCCCTCATCCAGCAAATCGCCGCCCCCATCGAACACCTCGCCCGATTCCTCCCCTGCGCCCGTATCGGCCAACTCGGTATCGGCGCTTTCGGCGTCATCCTGCGCTTGTACGTTGCCAATCGGGCCCAGGCCCAGGACACCGGCGCATACCAGTGAAAAGAGGTGTTTTCGGCGCATCACGTCGCTCTCCTTTCGCAAAACCTGCACCCGGGCCCGGCGCCACACCCACGCCGGTTCAAAATGCCCCCGAGAGACCCAGCGAGACGCGCCGCGGGGACCGCACCTCGCGCTCGGTCAGTATATAGTGATAGTTCAGCACATTGTCGATGCGCAGGGTCAACTCCAGTTCCCCGGCCCTGAAGCCGGTGAACAGATCGACCAGGTACACGGGCACCAGATCCCGCCGCCCCTCCGGGAAGAGCCCGGAGACGCGCTCGAAGCGGCTCAGGTAGCGGAACTCGACCCCGCCCTTGACCCGCCCGCGCTCCGCCCCCAGCCCGGTGTTGAGCAGATGCCGGGCCCGGTACGGCAGCGGCGCCTCGCCACCGGGGACCAGCTCGGCCCCCCCGTCGTAGATGGGCAGCGCCGCGCCCGCCGCCAGGAACTCCACCGCGTCGAGCAGGGTGTAGGCCACCCGCCAGCGCAGCCCCCCGGGCAGGGCCAGTTGTGTCTCTAGCTCCGCGCCGCGCACCCGCGCCCGGGAAAGATTGCGGAAATTGGCGGCCAGCACCCCCTCGGCCAGCGCCGGATCTGGGCGGGCCTCCACCAGACCGTCGAAGGTATTCCAGAACACCGCCGCGTCGAGCTGCATAAAAGCGCCCACTCCCTGGCGTACCCCCAGCTCGTAGGACCAGCTGCGCTCCGCCCGCAGCGCCGGGTTGGGGCAGACCAGCACCCCGGAGGCCTCGGCTTGGGTGTAGACCTCGGAGATGGAGGGCGCCCGGAAACCCCGGCCCACCGAGGCCCGCAGGGCGGTGTGGGTGGCGGGGAACACCGCCAGGCCCAGGTGGGGGCTCAGCTGACGCTGCGTGGGCCGCGCCTCGCCGGCCGGCAGGGCGCAGCGCTCCAGGGCGCCGGCCGACCCCTGGTCGCGGTGGTGATAGTCGTAACGCAGACCGGCGACCACCTCAGCCCACGGAGGCAGGCGGCGGCTGCCCTGGGCGTAGAGCGAAAGGTTGTACGCCTGACGCCGGCCAATAAAATCCCCGGGGGCCTCGACCCGGTCGAGGGTGGCGCCGGTGCCCGCGCTGAGGGCCAGGTTTTTCAGCCCGGTGAAATCCAGCTGTACCTCAGAGCCCAGTTTGTGCCCCAGCGAGGCCAGGCCCCCGGCGGCGCGGCTGTTTTCGAAGTCCGTGCGAAAATAGTACCCCTTGAGTTTGTACCCCAGCGCCGGCCCGCGCATCTGGTAGTATTCGGAACTCAGGTAAAACTTGCGCGACAGGGTGCTGGCTCCGAGGTCTCCCTCGGGTACGTGCAGGGGATGCTGGCGGTCCCGCCACTGGAGGAAAACCCCGTGGTCGTCGGAGGCCCAGCGGGCCAGGCTGGTCCAGCGGCCGGTGTCGCCCAGCTGCCGCACCACCTTGGTGTAGAGATGGTAGCGCCGAAACTCGTCGTTCTCCTCGTACCCGGTGGTGCGCTGGTGCCCCCCGGCGACCACCAGCCCGGTGCGGCCCATGCTGCGGCTGTGGCTCAGATCTGCCCCGGCCAGGTACATGGAGTTGTTGGTCCAGCGCCACGACCGGTACGCCGGCTGGCTGTAGAGGCCGCTGAGGAAGCGGAAACGGGTCTCGGGCCGGGCGGTGGGCTGGCGGGTGATGGCGTTGATCACCCCCCCCAGCGCGCCGGTGCCGTACAGCGCCGAACCAGCCCCCTTGATCACCTCCACGCGCTCGACCTGCTCGGTGGGCACTGCGTCCCATTTGATATCCCCTAGATCGGCGGAGAGCATGGGAAAACCGTCGAGCAGCAGCAACACCCGGCTGCCGGTGCCCTGGCTGTACCCGCTCGATCCGCGTATATCGACCTGGCTGCCGACCTGGTTGACCCCGGCCACATAGGTCAGGGGCCCCGAGAGGGTGAAGGCATTGCGGGTCTGCAGTTCCGCGGCCTGGGCGAGGGCCACGCTGACGGGCGCCTCGACGAAGAGCTGGGCCCGCCGCGTGGCCGACACCACCACACCGGGCAACTCCACCGCCGACACCTCCAGGGGGATGGTCAACTCCGCTGGCCCGCCGATGACCACCGATACCTCCCTGGGCCGGTAACCGATATGGGAGACCAGCAGGCGACCGGCCCCGGGAGGCAAGCCAGCGAGGCGAAACCGCCCCTCGGCGTCGCTGTGGGTGCCCAGCTGGGTTCCCTGCAACACCAGGGCGACCCCCGTCAGGGGCCGCCCGTCCTGGGCGTCCACCACCTGGCCCTGCAGTTGGTCAGCCGCCGCCGGCCTGATCCAACAGCTGCCCAGGCAGAGCGCCCACACACACGTTGTAACCAGGTACCTCTTCACTGCGCAGCACTCCGAAGTCGATCTCGATGTCCACCCCGCCGGTGACCTGCCCCAGCACTACGGTCACTGGGGTGGGCAGCGAATCGCCAGCCACGTGATAACAACCCAGCAGCGAGCGGAAATCCCAGAAACTGCCTTTGGGACGCCAGGCGACGATCACCCAGCGGTAGGTGCCGTCCTTTTCGATGGGCACAAAATAGTCGTGGGTCCGGGCGCCGATCTCTACCCCGGTATCCCAACCGCTGAGCTGGTACAGCTCGGCCACCTGGGCTGGGGTGTGTTCGTAGACCGCCACCGCCATCTCCTCGGCCTCGGGCGGCCATTCCCCCTTGAAAAACAGGCGGCCGGCGATCCCGCTCTGGCCCGGGGGCCCCACGTCCAACCCGTGGTCGCAAGCGCCAAAGGCCAGCGCCGCCGCCACCAGCCAGGGTCTCACCCCGAGGCCGCTGCCGCCGCGATCAGGGCGGCCACGTCATAGGTCTGGCCGTTGAGCACAAAGGTGCCGGTCGAGGTGACCTCTAGGCCCTGCACCTTGACGACGATGTCCACCACCAGGGTGCCCTCCTGCGCGCCTTTTAACTGCAGCGTGCCTTTGATGGGAATATCCGGGTACTTGGCCTCATCGACCACCAGCGGGCCATCGATGGTCAGCTTGCCATCGGGCGAATAGTTGACGAAGGTCCCGTTTCCCCCTTCGATCTCCACCGCCCCCTGCACCCCGAGCACCGAGGTGGTATCGCTGATCAGCGAGGCCACAAAGGCCTCGCGCATGGCGGCCACCATCACCCTGGAAACCCCGGTGATATCGGATTCCGTCGGGGCGGTGGGCTCATCCTCGCCCCCGCAGCCGGTCAAAAGCCCGCCGGCCAGGAGTACTGCCACTGCCAACCTCCTCATGATCGCTCCTCTTAGTGCTGGGTTTCGTGGGCCTGGCAGTAGCGGGCCAGGGCCGCAGTGTCGAGTTCGACGCCCAGGCCCGGTTGCATCGGGGTGGGCACGTAGCCATCGGCAAAGGGGATGGGTTCGCGGATCAGGTCGTCCTCGCGGGTCCAGCTGCCGACAAAATCGGAGGCCAGGGTGCAGTTGGGGGCAGCCGCCGCCGCGTGCATGTAGGCGGTGTCGACGATACCCAGATCGTTGCCCGAGCCGTGCCAGCAGCGCATGCCGGCGGCAGCCGCCACCGCCGCGTGGCGCTGGAAGCCTACCAGACTGCCCCCCAGGTTGAAGCAGTCCACCACCCCCGCCTTCAATGCCCGCAGCACGCTGGCCCCGTCGCCCAGGTGCAAAGCCACGGGTTGGTGGATGGCCTCGTGGATACGCGCGTAGCCTTCCAGATCGGTTTTGGGGATGGGGTCCTCGAAAACCTCGACATTGCCTAGGGGCTCCAGTTCGCGGGCCAGGGCAATGGTCTGCTCGGCGGTGCGGAAGCGCTCGTTGGGATCGACAGTGACCTTGAACTCCTTGCCGCCCACCTCGAGGATCGCCTTCATCCGCGCCACCATCGGGTCCTCGATCTGGCACTTGATTTTTACCCCCTTGAATCCCAGCTTCAGCGCCCGTTCCACGCTGCGTTTGCTGTGTTCGGGGGTCTGCTGGCCCATCCAGTAATCGGCCCGCACCCGCGGTCGCACTGCACCGCCCAGCAGGGCGTGTACCGGCAGGCGGCGCGCCCGCCCCACCAGGTCGAAAACCGCCATCTCGAAGGCCATGTACGCCGGCCCACGGCCCACCTCGGGCATCTCCTCGCTGCCGTCCCCCGGGCCGCCGTAGATATGCTGTAGGGTCAATTGCTCTGGATCGCGGCCCAGCAGGAGCCGCGCCCCCGCGCGCACCTGTTCGATGGGCAGGCCGCGGTCGGTTTCGCCCAGGCCGTACAGCTCGGTGTCGGTGCGCAGGCAGAGCAGGTGTTTGGGCACCTGGTCCCAACCGGTCTCCGGCACCACCTCGGGGCTGTGCACCCGGCCGGGAATGGTGGGCACCACCACGGTCCAGATCTCCACGGAGGTGATCTTCATCGCCGCTCCTTTTCGCTATACAAGACCCCGCCGTTAGGGGATGAAACTGGTTTTTTCGTCGATGCCCAGCACAAAGGCGGTGAGCAGATCGACCGTGTGGTCGAGGTCCTTGAGCGAGAGTAATTCCACCGGGGTGTGCATGTAGCGCAGGGGCACACTCACCAGGCCGGCGGCCACCCCGGCCCTCGTCACCTGTATGGCGTTGGCATCGGTGCCGGTGCCCCCGGGCTCGGCGCAGATCTGGTAGGGGATCTTCTCCTTGCGGGCGGCGCTGACCAGCCGCTCGAAGACCACCGGATTGACATTGGCCCCGCGGTTGATCACCGGCCCCCCGCCGATATTCACCTCGCCGGTCTTGCGTTTGTCCATGCCCGGGTGGTCGGTGGCAAAGGTCACATCCACGGCGATGCCCACCAGCGGATCGATGCCGAAGGTGCTGGTGCGCGCCCCGCGCAACCCCACCTCCTCCTGCGCCGTGGCCACGGAATAGAGGGCCGCTTTGGGTTTCCTGCGGCCCTGGGCCACCTGGCGCAGCACCTCGGCCACGACGTAGGCGCCCATCTTGTTGTCGAAACCCCGCGACACCGCCAGCTCGCGGCGCAACACCTCGAAATTGGCATCGTAGGTGACCGGGTCTCCCACCTCGACCAGTTTGCGCGCCTCCTTGGCGCCCCTGGCGCCGATATCGATCCAGAGCTCGTGCTGCTCGGGCACCTTCTTGCGTTCCTCGCCGCTCATCAGGTGGATGGGCCTTTTGCCGATCACCCCCAGCACCTCGCCTTTGGCGGTCTGGATGCGCACCTTGCGGCCGGGCACCAGGCCCATGTCGAAACCGCCGATGGTGTCGAAATAGAGGTACCCCTTGTCGTCGATGTGTATCACCTGGAACCCCAACTCGTCCATGTGTCCGGCCAGCATGATGCGGGGACAGCCCTTGGGATTGCAGACGGCGATGGCATTGCCGTGCACATCGACCCGCACCTCGTCGGCGAGGCCCTGCAACTGAGCGGTCCAAACCCGGCGCACCGGCCCCTCGTACCCCGATGGACCAGGCGCCCCCACCAACGCTTCTAGAAAAGCCCTGGACTCCTCGCGCATAAACCCGTCCTTTCGCGGAATTTCCATTAATATATCACCCCTGGCCGCCCCGGGCGAGTCGCACCTTGTAATCCCCGCCCCCCTCGCCTACCTTTGTCCCCCATGCAAGCCATCACTGAAGACAGCCTGGTGCTCTACAAGAACCGACCGGCGCGGGTGCGGACCACCGGGGAGAAACTGGATCTGGAACTGGAGGACGGCCGTTCCCAGAAGGTGCGGCCCAAGGACGCGGCATTGCTCCACCCCGGCCCCTTCAGGGCCCTGGCCGAACTCCAGCCGCAGAGCGGCGAGGTGGAGACCGCCTGGGAACTGCTGGTCGGCAGCGCCGCATCTCTCCCCGAGGTGGCCGAGCTCGTTTTTGGCACCTACACCCCATCCACGGCCTGGGCCACCTGGCAGCTGGTGGCCGACGGGCTCTATTTCCGGGGCACCCCCGAAGCAGTGCGCGCCTGCACCGCCGCCGAGGTGGAGGCCGAAAGAAACAGCCGCCAGGCAAAACTGGAGCAGGAGCGGGAGTGGGAGGGTTTCGTCGCCCGGGTGAAAGCGCGTCAGGTACAGCCCGGCGACCGCCGCCTGCTGGGCGAGACCGAGCAACTGGCCCTGGGGCGCCAGCCGGGGAGCCGGCTGCTGCGCCAGTTGGGCAGTGCCGAAACCGACGAAAACGCCCATGCCCTGTTACTGGACCTCGGCTTCTGGGACCACCACCTCAACCCCCATCCCCGCCGCCTGGATCTGCCCGTCAACCCGCCCCAACTGAGCGTGCCCGCTCTCAAAAAGGAAGCCCGGCGCGACCTGACCCACCTGCCGGCCTTTGCCATCGATGACGAGGGCAACCAGGACCCCGACGACGCCCTCAGCATCGAGGGCCAGCGCCTGTGGGTCCACGTGGCCGACGTGGCCGCCCTCATCGAGCCGGACAGCCCCATCGACCTGGAGGCCCGCGCCCGGGGCGCCAATCTCTACCTGCCCGAAGGGGTGGTGCCGATGTTGCCGCCCCAGATCACCCAGCATCTGGGCCTGGGCCTGGCCGAGGTCTCCCCGGCCCTGTCCTTTGGCCTGGATCTCAACCCCAACGGCGAGGTGGTGGGTTTCGAAATCGCCCCCTCGTTGGTGCGGGTCACCCGCCTCACCTACGAGGAGGTGGACGAGCGCCTCGGGGAAGAGCCTTTTGCGACCCTGCATCACCTCTCCCTGGCTTCCCAGGCGCGGCGCCGGGGGCGGGGGGCGCTGTTCATCGACCTGCCCGAGGTAAAGATCCGCGTCGAAGCCAGCCAGGTCAGCATCCGTCTCCTGCCCTCCCTGCCCAGCCGCGACCTGGTCACCGAGGCGATGCTGATGGCGGGCCAGGCCGCCGCCCGCTTTGCCCTCGAGGAAGACCTGCCCTTCCCCTTCTCCACCCAGGACCCTCCTGAGGAGCGGGAGCCGCCGCTGGCCACCGAAGGACTGGCCGGCATGTTCGCCCAGCGGCGCACCCTCAAGCGAAGCCAGCTCAAAAGTGTACACAGCCCCCATGCCGGCCTCGGGCTCAAGGCCTATGCCCAGGCCACCAGCCCGCTGCGGCGCTACCTGGACCTGGTGGTACACCAACAGCTGCGCGCCCAGGTGCGCGGGGACCGCACCCTGGCCGCCGATCAACTGCTGGCCAGGGTGGGCGCTGCCCAGGCGGTGACCGGGGCGGTGCGCCAGGCCGAACGCCTGAGCAACCGCCACTGGACCCTGGTCTACCTAAGTGAGAGAATGGGTTCTAGGTGGGAGGCCGTCCTGGTGGACCGGCGCGAGCGGCGCAGCATCCTGATCATCCCGGAAATCGCCTTGGAACTTTCGGTGCATCTGCCCAAGGAATTGCCCCTCAACAGCGTCGTGCCCCTGCAGCTGGCCGGGGTGGACCTGCCCCGGCTGGAGGCCCACTTCCAGCCCCTCTGAAACCTCAAAGGTCGATGCGGTAGAGCGGCTCCAGGCCCTGCGCCACGCGGTCCACGTTCTCAGCCGCGCCCTGGGCCCGGCGCCGGGAGACCTGGCGGGTGACCCCGGCCGTGTGCGGGGTGGCGATCACGTTGGGGAGCTGGAAAACCTCGGACTGGGGGTCGATGGGCTCGCGGGCGAAGACATCCAGCCCCGCACCGCCCAGCCGGCCCTCCACCAATGCCCGGTAGAGTGCCTCCTCGTCTACCAAGGCCCCGCGCGCCACGTTGATCAGGCAGGCGCCGGGTTTCATCAGCGCCAGGCGACGCTCGTCGATGAGGTGGCGGGTCTGGTTATTGACGTGCAGGTGGACAGAGAGGAAGTCGCTCTGCGCCACTACCCGGTCCAGGTCTTCGGGGGTGCCGACGAATTCGGGCTTCAGCTCCGCCAGCACCGCCGGCTCGATGGACCGCACGTCGATGGCCATGATCCCCATACCAAAGGCCCGGGCCCGGCGGGCCAGCTCCTGGCCGCTGGCGCCAAAGCCGACGATGCCCAGCACCTTGCCCCCCAGCTCCTCACCCATCGGCTCGTAGAGCTGCCCCTGGGTGAAGTGATCGGCTGCCTGGCGATAGCGCCGGTTCAGCATCAGCATAAACATCATCGCCGTTTCGGCCAGGGCCGAGCTGCTGAAAAACCCCGGGCTGTGTGCTACCGGAATGCCCTTTCCCCTCAGATAAGCCACGTCCACGTGTTCAAAGCCGGTGGTGGTCACCTGCCAGAGGCGGGCCTGGCGCGCCGCGTCCATCATCGCGTGGGTGCCCACCGCCCCGCCGTGGTCGATGACCACCTCGGCGGCGGCCAGTTGCGCCTCCAAGGGCAGGGCCGGGTCGTAGACCTCGAGGTCGTGCTGAAGGGAAACCAGCTCGACCACGTCCTCACCCCAGGGGTGGAACTGCCGCATCACCGGCAGAAAGAGCACCTTGAGTCTGCGCATCTGCTCAACTCCTCAGCTTGCTCAACTGCGCCAGGACCAGCTTGGCTCCGGCCCCCAAGATCCACTGATCCCCTCCCGCCAGGATCAGGCGGAATCCCCGTTCCACCAACTCCGTCGCGAGCCCGGCCTCGAAGACCGGGCCGTACACCCCGATTCCAGCAGGTTTGCCGATGCGCTGTGCCGCCGCCAACACCGCGTCCAGCGCCTGCTGGAAGACCCGGCTCTGGTAGTCGAAGGGTGTGCCGAACGAAATGGACAGGTCCGCGGGCCCGACGATACAACCGTCCACCCCTTCGGTCCCCAAGATACCCTCGATGTGCTGGATGGCCTCGGCCGATTCGATGATGGGCAGGAACATCACCTCCCTATCGGCCGACTCGTTGTACTCCTGGGTGCGCAGGCCGTACCCGGAAGCGCGGTCCGGGCCCCAACCCCGGGTGCCCCGGGGCGGATAACGGCAGGCGTCCGCCCCGGCCTTGGCCTCTTCGGGGGTGTTGACGAAGGGCGCGACGATGCCGGCGGCCCCCATGTCGAGATAGAGCTTGATCAGGTCCGGGTCGTTTTTGGCCACCCGCACCAGAGCGGTGGCCGGGGTGCAGCCGGCGCCCTGGAGCTGGGCCTGGATGCCGGGCGGGGTCTGGGGGCCGTGCTCGCTGTCGATGACCAGCCAGTCGTACCCAGCCAGGCCAAAGAGCTCGGCGATGGCCGGCGAGCCGAAACGCAGCTGGGCTCCCAGAGCCACCTTGCCTTCGGCGAGCCGGGCTTTGAGGTGGTTGCGCATGGTTACCTCTTGAGGCTCTTGTAGCGGATGCGGTGGGGCTGGTCGGCGTCGACCCCCAGCCGGCGGCGGCGGTCCTCCTCGTAGTCGGAGTAATTGCCGATGGACCAGTGTACCTGGCTGTCGCTCTCGAAGGCGATCCGGGTGCCGACGGGTGACCAGCTCGGATTGACGTCGGTTGCCGCGGCATTGGTGAGGCGGATCTGGTTCGTGCCATCGGTGTTCATGGCATAGA
>SXGT01143533.1_pt1 | contig 24572 bp, 33 predicted proteins | sample 3176221 | NCBI WGS metagenome assembly SXGT01 (sample SAMN11356862, study PRJNA531348) | freshwater metagenome | isolation source: freshwater sample F1-120 | place: China: Fuxian Lake, Yuxi | collected 2017-12-25
CGTATGGGTAAAGGTAAAGGCAACGTGGAGTACTACGTCGCAGTTGTTAAACCAGGCCGTATGATGATCGAAATTGGTGGTATGACCAACGAGGAGGCCATGAAGGCTCTGAAGATGGCTCAGTACAAGTTCTCGATCAGGACCAAGATCGTTGTTCGCAACGATGCTGTAGCAGGAGAGTAACGAATGAAAGCAAAAGAAATCCGTAACCTGTCTGCTGAAGAGATCCGAACGAAGGTCAACGATAACCGCGAAGAGTTGATGAAACTGCGCTTTCAGCAAGTGACCGGCCAATTGACCGATACAAGCCGCTTGCGCACGCTTCGTCGCGAAATTGCCCGCATGGAAACCATTTTGGCTCAAGTTGCCAAAAAGGCCGAATAGGAAGGTGATGAATGAATAATCGTCGACGCATCGTTGGTATTGTTACCAGCAACAAAATGCAAAAGACCGTGGTGGTAGAGATCTCCAAAAATTATCGCCACCCGATCTATAAAAAGGTTGTACATAGCTCAGAGTCTGTAAAGGCACACGATGAGCTTGGTTGCCAGATTGGCGACCAGGTGCAGATCGTAGAGAGCCGCCCTCTTTCCAAAGAGAAGCGCTGGGTTGTGGAAACGATCTTAAAACAAGAAACCAAGACCGCCGATAGCGGCGTGGAGGTATAAGTATGATCCAGCAAGAATCAAGGGTTAAAGTTGCCGATAATTCCGGCGCCCGAGAACTGCTTGTCATCCACGTCATTGGCGGTTCAACTCGCCGTTACGGCGGAGTAGGTGATATTGTGGTGGCGACAGTGAAATCTGCCGCTCCGCAAGGCGCTGTAAAGAAAAGTGAAGTGGTGAAGGCTGTGATCGTGCGTACTGCCAAAGAGTGGCGCCGTGAAGATGGCTCTTACATCCGCTTTGATGACAACGCTGCCGTCATTTTGGATAGCGACGGCCAGAACCCCAAGGGTACCCGTATCTTCGGACCTGTAGCCCGCGAATTGCGTGAAAAGGGCTTCATGAAGATCGTTTCACTTGCCCCGGAAGTTCTGTAGGCCAGGAGGTAAGAGAGAATGAAGGTAAAAATTCGTAAAGGCGATACTGTAGAAGTCATCAGTGGCGACCTCGAAGACAAAGGCAAGCGCGGCGAAGTGATTGCCGTGAATGTGGAAGAACGCCGGGTTGTTGTGCAAGGGATGAACATCCGAACCAAGCACCAAAAACAACAACAAACCTCCAGCGGGAAGACCATAAACCCTGGCCGAATCAAATTCGAAGGTCCCATGGATATTTCCAACGTGATGCTTGTTTGCCCAAAATGCAGTTCAAAAACTCGTGTGGCCCTCACCCGTGATGAAGCTGGTGCCCACCGCGTTTGCAAGCACTGCCAGGCTATCATAGACTAAGGCAGCCTGGACAGGAGAGCAAAATGATCAATCAATTGCAAACAAAATATTCCGAAGAAGTTGTCCCCGCTTTGCAAAAAGCCTACAACTACCAAAACGTAATGCAGATCCCAAAGATCCAAAAGGTGGTAGTGAATATAGGCATGGGCGAAGCCCAAGGCAACTCAAAAATGATCGAGGCAGCTGTAACCGATATGACCACGATCACCGGACAAAAACCGGTGCAAACCAAAGCCCGAAAAAGCATCGCCAACTTTAAGTTGCGCGAAGGCGTAGTGATCGGTGTAAAGGTTACCCTGCGTGGATACAAAATGTGGTCCTTCCTGGATCGTTTGGTGAACGTAGCATTGCCCCGTGTGCGCGACTTCCGTGGTGTATCGGCCGATGCCTTTGATGGCCGCGGCAACTATACGCTTGGCCTCAAAGACCAGTTGATCTTCCCGGAGATCGAGTACGACAAGATCGACAAACTTCGCGGCATGGAGATCACCATTGTAACCACTGCCAAAAATGATGAAGAATCGCGCACCATGTTGCGCGCCCTTGGCATGCCTTTTAGGAAGGAAGCATAGAGATATGGCAAAGAAATGTATGGCATATCGCGAAGAACGCCGCAAGTATCCAACACGCGTTCGCAATCGATGTAACAATTGTGGCAGGCCGCGCGGTTATATCCGCCGATTTGGCCTTTGCCGAATTTGCTTCCGCACCTTCGCGCTGGAAGGTAAGATCCCTGGCGTTGTTAAGGCGTCGTGGTAGTGCAGACGGAGGTACAGGAATGAGCGTAACAGATCCTATTGCAGATATGCTGACCCGCATCCGCAACTCGATGATGATCGGCCAGCCAAATGTTGCGATGCCACTTTCGAAGATCAAAGTGGAGATCGCCAAAATTCTGAAAGAAGAAGGTTTCCTCGAAGGTTATGAGGTTTCCGAAGGCGAAGCCGCCGGTAAACAGGTTCTCAAAATCCGCATTAAATTTGTGGGCGAACGCCGCGAGCGCACTGCTGTGCTCTCTGGGTTAGTTCGTGTGAGCCGCCCCGGCCGCCGTGTTTATACCAAGAAACAAGATATCCCCTGGGTGTTAAATGGAATGGGTGTTGCTATCCTTTCTACCCCCAAGGGTATTATGACAGGTCAACGCGCTCGCCAGCTTGGCGTAGGTGGCGAGATCCTGTGCAAAGTTTGGTAAGGAGGTAGAGCTGTGTCGCGAATTGGACGCTTGCCTATCGCTGTTCCCGCTGGTGTACAGGTGGAATTGAGCGGTTCAACCGTGAGTGTAAAGGGACCCAAAGGCCAGATGGCCCGTGAGTTCTCACCCCTCATTGGTGTAGCCGTAGAAGACGGCCAGGTTTTAGTTAGCCGCCGGTCTGATATTGCCGCCGAACGTGCCCTGCATGGAACCACGAGGGCTCTCATCAATAATATGATCACTGGTGTCAGCGCCGGTTTCGAACGCATCCTTGAATGGGATGGTGTTGGTTACCGCGCAGAAATGAGTGGCAGTAATTTGGTGCTCCACATGGGATATTCCCATCCGACCACCATGGAACCACCTGCCAACATCAGCTTTGATGTTGACCAAAAGACTCGCCAGATCAAGGTATTGGGTTTTGACAAAGAAATGGTTGGCCATATCGCCTCCCTGATCCGCAAGGTCCGCCCACAAGAACCTTACCTCGGCAAGGGTATTCACTACCTCGGCGAAAAGGTTCGCCGCAAAGCCGGCAAATCTGGGAAAGGGAAGAAGTAAAAATGGCTAAAATTACTCGTTCTGAATCCCGCGAGCGCAGGCACTTACGGGTTCGCAAAAAAATATTTGGAACCACCGCTTGCCCGCGCCTGTGTGTTTACCGAAGTGTGAGCGAGATCTATGCCCAGGTGATCGATGACATGGAAGGCCACACGCTCGTGTCGGCGTCCAGCATCGACAGCGAACTGCGCGCCAAAATGGCTGGCCTCAAGAAATCTGAACAGGCCTCCTTGGTTGGCAAAACGGTTGCTGCGCGCGCCAAAGGCGCGGGAATCGACATGGTCGTCTTTGACCGCGGCGGTTTCCGCTATACTGGCCGGGTAAAAGCCCTGGCCGATGGCGCCCGTGAGGGCGGGCTTGATTTCTAGGCTCATTGGAGAACACTATGGCTGATTATAAAAAACAAGACAATAACGAAACCCAAGACCAATTTGAAGAGCGTGTGATCGAGATCGCCCGCGTCGCCAAGGTTGTCAAGGGTGGTCGCCGTTTTCAATTCCGCGTAACCCTTGTGGTTGGTGATGGAAAAGGTACGATCGGTATTGGTACTGGCAAGGCAAACGCGGTGCCCGATGCGATGCGCAAAGCCACCGAACGTGCCCGCAAGAACCTGCAAAAGGTAACCTTGCTTGGAACCACCATTCCGCATGAAGTGACCGGCATTGTTGCTGGCGCACGCGTACTGCTAAAGCCAGCTTCCAAAGGTACCGGCGTTATCGCCGCAGGTGGCGTTCGCGCCCTGCTTGAGGTGGCTGGTGTGCATGATATCCTGACCAAATCGATGGGTTCTGCTACCGTCTTGAACGTGGTATTGGCTACCCATAAGGCCCTTGTCGCGCTCAAATCACCGGCTGTAGAAGCCGCCCGCCGCGGTAAGTCGGTTGAACAACTGACCCCGTTTTGGGCGAGGAGGACAAATGGCTAAAAAGGTTGCTAAGAAAACCATGCTGCGTGTTACTTTGGTGAAGAGTACCATTGGCTTCCCTGAGCCGCAGAAACGAACCGTACGCGCATTGGGTTTAACGAAAATGCACCAAACGGTTGAGCATGAAGATACACCCGCTGTACGTGGAATGCTCAATGCCGTCATTCATCTTCTAAAGATTGAAGAGTAGGAGAGATTGATGAAACTCCACGACTTGATCCCGAATGAGGGAGCAAAAAAATCTAAAAAACGTGTTGGGCGTGGTATTTCTGCCGGCCAAGGTAAAACTGCTGGCCGCGGTACCAAGGGCGCAGGCGCACGCTCTGGCGAAGAAGGTCATCTCTATCGCCAAGGTGGTAACCTGCCCTTCTTCCGCCGCTTGCCCTGTATGCGCGGTGAAGGTTTTACCCCGCCATTTCAGGTGACCTTCAACGAGGTAAACCTCGACCAGCTGGCTTCCTTCGCCAAAGGCGCTGAAGTCAGCCCCGAAACCTTGGCTGGTGTGCGCATGTTGCGAGATCCTCGCAATCCAGTCGCCATCCTTGGCCGTGGTGAGGTCACAGTTGCCCTCAAAGTTCGTGCCCATCGCGTATCCGCTGGCGCCAAAAGCAAGATCGAGGCTGCCGGTGGTACTGTCGAAATCATTGAAGCGTAATTCCGTAACAGGAGACCATAAATGAAAAAAACCTGGTCAGCCTGGCGATATCTGTGGAAGTCGGAAGATATTCGCCGCATGCTGTTGATGTCCCTCTTGCTTTTGGTCATCTATCGGCTTGTCGCGAATATCCCGACCCCGGGTATTAACTCAGAAGCCTTGCAAGCGATTAGGGACCAACTTGCCTCCACCGGGGGTAATTTCTTTGGATTTCTCGATCTTCTCTCCGGCGGTACCGTATCCCGGTTCTCACTGCTATCTATGGGTGTTTACCCTTACATCACCGCCCAGATCATCATCCAATTGTTGATCCCGATCATCCCGGCGCTTCAACGACGCATGGAAGAGAACCCTTCTGAGGGCCGCAAGATGATGGAAAAATGGACCTACTACCTGACTGTGCCAATGGCCGCTCTTTCCGCGGTTGGTCAGATCAACATCTTTAACTCGATGGGTGGTGGGCTTAAGGTGCTCGATTTTGGCCTAACCGGAGACAGGTTGCTGCCTTCCTTGGCGGCGCTACTCTCCATGATCGCCGGTACAATGTTCGCTATTTGGCTTGGAGAATTGATCTCTGAGTATGGTATTCGGGGACAAGGCCTGTCTTTGGTCATTTTTTCCGGTATCGTTGCAGCTATGCCGCGAAATATCATCGCCATTATGGCCGATGAAAACAGCCGCTGGATCATGCTGTCCTTGATGATCGTGATCATTTTACTCACCATCTTTGCCATTGTTTACGTGCAACAAGGTCGGCGCCATGTACCGGTAATGTACCCGGGTCGGCGAATTGGCAACCGCATGTCTATGCCGGTTAAGGCCACTTTGCCGTTGATGGTAAACATGTCTGGCATGATCCCGTTGATCTTTGCGGGAGCCATCTTGCAGTTTCCGGCAATATTGTCTTCCTGGTTTATCAACAGCAAAACCGTTTGGGTTGCCTCCTTTGCTCAAAGTGTTCAAAACACTTTCAACGGAAACTCAATTTGGTACGGCCTGATGTACTTCTTCATGGTCGTCATATTCACCTTTTTCTATACCGATGTTCTTTTTTCGCAACAGAATTATGGTGAGAATCTCAAGAAAGTTGGCGCCCAGATCCCCGGCGTCAACCGTGGTGGCCCTACCCAAAAATATCTCACCAAGGTTCAAAGGAGAATCACCTTTCCTGGCGCGTTATTCCTCGGTATTGTTGCCATTTTGCCTTATTTGCTAACCGAATTGCTAAAAGTGATCGGTATAGGCGGCACATCTTCCTCTGCTGGCTTATTCCTGGTTTCGGCCTCGGGATTGCTGATTGTGGTTGGTGTGGTACGCGATACCTTCGCTACCATCGATGCGGAATTAAAATTACACGGATACCAGGATTCCATTCTGGTTAGATAGAGAGGCTGAAATGCCAACCTACATTGTCTTGCTGGGGCCACCTGGCGCCGGCAAGGGAACGCAGGCAAGTTTACTTTCTGAAAAATTTAACTTGCCCCATATTTCCTCGGGTGATATTTTTCGGGAAAACATTAGAAACAACACTGAAATGGGGAAGCTTGCCCAAACTTATATAAGTAAGGGTGAGTTGGTGCCCGATGATGTAACCGTAGCAATGATCCGTGACAGATTCAAAAAACCAGATTGCGCGAGGGGGGCTATCCTCGATGGTTTCCCTCGCACACCTCCCCAGGCCGATAGCCTGGCGGAGATGCTAACAGAATTTGGTGGAAAAGTTGATTTGGTGCCTTTTATTACTGCCCCAACCGAGGTTTTGATAGAAAGGTTGGCCGGCAGATGGACATGTAAGGAAGCCGGACATATTTTTCACAACAAATTCAATCCTCCAAAGCAATCTGGAGTATGTGATTTAGATCAGTCTCCACTGTACCAACGTGAAGATGACAAAGCCGATACTGTTAAACACAGGATCGACGTTTACAAGCAACAAACCGCCCCGTTGATCAATTATTATCTTCAACGCGGTGTTTTGACAGAGGTCAATGGGATTGCCTCCATCGAAGATGTGGCGAGCCAAATGAATACATTGATCAGCCTGGAAGAGAAATAAAAGATGATGGATTGGGCCAGAAAAGTAAACATAAAAACCCCGGCTGAGATCGCGATCATGCGCGAGGCAGGCCGGATCAATGCTACCGTACTGGCCACAGTCCGTGATCTTTTACAACCTGGAATTTCGACCGCCGAGCTCGACGCGGCTGCCGAGGATGTGCTGGTGAAATTCGGGTGCGTATCGCCGTTCAAAGGATATGGGTACCCCCCATTTCCAAATTCAATCACCGTCAGCATCAATAACGAATTGGTGCATGGCATCCCCTCCAAGGAAAAAAAACTAAAAGAGGGTGATATCGTTTCAGTAGATTGCGGAACGCTCTACAAGGGATTTGTTGCCGATTCTGCCTTTACCGGCGGAGTGGGCGCAATTTCTGAAAAAGCTTCCGAACTGCTTCGGGTAACCGAACAGTCCCTGTATCAGGGGATTGAAAAAATGAGGCCTGGCAATATGACGGGGGATGTTTCAGAAGCGATACAGAAATACGTGGAAGGCCATGGATACCATGTGACCCGGGAATATACCGGACATGGAGTAGGTCGCCAAATGCATGAAGGACCGCAAGTACCCAATTACGGGAAAGCGGGCACAGGCATCTTGCTGACCCCAGGTGTCGTTATCGCCATAGAACCAATGGTTCTTGAAGGTACGCACCGAACAAAAGTGGCCAAAGACAATTGGACCGTGGTGTCGGCAGATGGGTCGTTAACAGCGCATTATGAACATAGTGTTGCAGTTACCGAAGGAGAACCCCTAATCCTGACTGTCCTGTGATCAGAAGCCAAACCACTGGCACATTGTTAATATATAGACAAATAATGGAAACCGAGTATAATTGTAACTTCGGCTGTTGGGACCTATTAACTGTCCTCCTGAAGGAGAAAGGCACTCATGAAAGTATCACCATCCATTCGCAAGCGCTGTGCCAAGTGCAAGATCATCAAGCGCAGCGGCAGACTCCTCGTGATCTGCGAAAATCCGAAACACAAACAGAGGCAGGGTTAGTATATGGCTCGTATTGAAGGTATTGACCTCCCTCGTAACAAGCGTGTTGAGATCGGTTTAACGTACCTGTATGGTATTGGTCTCACCCGTGCGCAACACATCCTCGCGGAAACCAAAGTAAACCCAGATACCCGAATTAAGGACTTGTCTGAGTCTGAAGTTGCCGCGTTGCGCGAATACATCTCCAAGCATTACACGCTTGAAGGTGACCTTCGCCGTCAGGAACAGCTGAATATTAAGCGTTTGATCGAGATCGGGTGCTATCGTGGCTTACGCCATCGTCGCAATCTTCCTGTCCATGGTCAGCGCACCCGCACCAACTCACGAACCCGCAAAGGCCCAAAGAAGACCGTTGCCGGTCGCGGTCGACGCCGTGGTGCAAAGAAATAAGCAGGAGATTAAACAACTATGGCTCAAAACGTACGTCAGTCGCGCCGATCTGTTGGCGCCAAAAAGGCCAAGCGCTCCCTATCATCTGGGCAAGTACACGTATTTGCTTCCTTTAACAATACCATTGTCACTGTAACCGACACCATGGGCAACACGGTTGCCTGGGGTAGTTCAGGTTCAGCTGGCTTTAAGGGCTCCCGTAAAAGTACTCCTTTTGCCGCTCGTTTGGCTGCCGAACAGGCGATCAAAGCTGCCCAACAAATGGGTCTACAGGAAGCGGATCTGGTCATCAAGGGACCTGGTCCCGGTCGTGAATCTGCCATCCGCGCAGTTCAGTCCATGGGCATCAAGGTGCGTTCCATTCTGGATAAGACCCCCGTCGCCCACAATGGCTGCCGTCCTCCCAAAAAGCGCCGCGTGTAATTGATAGAAGAGGTGTAGAACAATGGCGAAATATACTGGTCCGGTATGCAAATTATGCCGGCGTGAAGGTGAAAAACTGTTTTTGAAAGGCGAGCGCTGTTTTACCGCCAAGTGCGGTTTCGAAAAGCGCAGCTTTGGTCCTGGCGTTCATGGCAAGTCTGGCGGTCGATCAAAATCCGTCACTGGCCGAGAATCCGACTTTGCTCGCCAGCTCCGTGCCAAGCAACGCGCTCGTCGCGTTTACGGCACCCTGGAGCGCCAATTCCGTGGTTATTATGAGACCGCGGTACGTAAAGGTGGCCTTAAGGGTCTCAACTTGCTTCAGATCTTGGAATCTCGGTTGGACAACATTGTGTACCGTTTGGGCTTTGCCACCAGCCGATCGCAAGCTCGGCAATTGGTTTCCCATGGGCATTTTGTCGTCAATGGTCGCAAAACCGACATCCCATCCATGCAGCTTTCAGCTGGCGATGTGATCGAAGTGCGCGAGACCTCCCGTGTTAGCAATTACTTCAAAGAAGTAGCGGAAACCGCCCAAAAGCGTGTTTATCCTGCTTGGATCAATCGTGACCTCGCAAATTTCAAGGCGAATGTCCTCCGACTTCCTGAGCGAGCGGAAATCGACGGTAATCTGAACGAGCAACTCATCGTCGAGTACTACTCCAGGCGGTAATGTGATGGATTCCCTGGTGGAGTGGTTCCACCAGGATGGAATTATGCGATGGTTATTGAACCAGGAAGAGGTGAACCTTGACCGGAATTTGGAATATGCCACTTATCGAGCGTGAAGCAGTAGCCGAAGCTCGAAATTACGGAAAATTTGTTATTCATCCGCTTGAACGCGGGTATGGCGTTACCATGGGTAATGCTCTTCGCCGCGTTCTGCTCTCATCGCTTGATGGCGTGGCTGTCACATCCATTCGTATGACGGATGTGCTCCACGAATTTAGCGATATTGAGGGCGTTCGCGAGGATGTCATCCAAGTCATTCTCAACATCAAGCAGATTCGAATGCAATTACATGGCGTTGATTCCACCCGCATGCATCTTTCCGTTCGTGGCGAGGGTGTTGTCACTGCCGCTGATATCAATACATCCTCGGATGTAGAGATCATCAACCCGGATCTTTACCTGTTCACAGTGGATGATCCAAAAACCCGCGTAGACATCGAATTTACGGTGGAACGTGGCCGCGGTTACTCGCCCGCCAACGAACGCTCTGGCCATTTGCCGATTGGTGAAATGCCCGTAGATGCAATTTTTAGCCCTGTTAAACGCGTAAACTGGGATGTTTCCAATACCCGTGTTCAACAGTCGACCAATTACGACAAGCTGACGATGGAGATCTGGACTGATGGTACTGTATCTCCTGAGAAAGCGCTAAGTACAGCTGCCATGACGCTGATCGAACATCTGCGCCATCTGGCGGGTTTCAGCGAGGAGGTCATTCCCGTTAAAAAGGAACTTGATATCCCAGCCACCCGCATCCACAGTGAACTGGCTGAAACATCCATTGACCAGTTGGACCTTTCGGTTCGCGTTTTCAATTCATTGAAGCGAACCGGCATCCAGACCGTCGGCGATGTTCTCGACCTGCTCGAAAAAGGTGAACAAGCTGTAATGTCCATTCGCAATTTTGGTGATAAGAGCCTCGATGAGCTCCGCCAAAAGATGGTCGAAAAAGGCTACCTTAAAGATCAAACAATCAATTTGGAGTAAGACAAAATGCGACATGGAGTAGCTGGTTATAAATTAGGCCGCACCAAGGGTGCCAGAATTGCCCTTCGACGGACCTTGATCAAACAACTGTTCACTCACGAGCGTATCACAACCACTCGTGCCAAAGCCGAAGCCATTCGTGGCGAGGCTGAGCGCATGATCACGGTTGCCCGCCGATCTGCGGACGGCGCTGATATTATCAAGGTGAATGCCCGTCGTTTGGTTGCCTCCCGCTTGGGCGGTGGCCCCGATGTAGTTAAAAAGCTTTTTGATGAGATCGCCCCTCGTTTTGCGACCCGTCCTGGTGGATATACCCGCATGCTAAAACTGGGTGCCCGCCAAGGCGATTCTGCACAAATGGTGATCTTGGAATTGGTAGAAGAGTAGGCTTAGCTGCTGGGGTTAACCCCGGCTTGGATGCCTGCAATTGGAACGTTACAAACTTACCTTAGCTTACGATGGCACCGATTTTTATGGTAGCCAAAGGCAGGCTAACAAACCTACCATTCAACTCGCTTTGGAAAAAGCGCTGAATGGTATCGGCTGGAGTGGCAGCTCTGTTTCATTTGCCGGAAGGACTGATACCGGTGTCCATGCAAGTGGACAAGTGGCATCTGTAGAAATGGAATGGCGGCACACAGGTGGCGAATTGCTAAAAGCGATCAACGCCAAGTTGCCCCAAGAGATTTCAGTACTATTCGTTGAACAGGCTCCTCCACATTTCCATCCCCGGTTCAGCGCTTCATCGCGTTCGTACCGATACAGGATCTACCACCAGCCGGTTCGCGACCCTCAACGGGAAAGATACGCCTGGCGAATTTGGCCGGCGTTGGAAGCTACCATGCTTAATAAGCTGGCAGCCGACCTCGTTGGTACCCATGATTTTGCCGCATTCGGGACCCCGCCCCGCAGTGGGCAAAGCACCATCAGGGAAGTTATGGCCGCAGAATGGATTGAAAGTGATGATGAAGTTGTTTTTTGTGTAAAAGCAAACGCGTTTCTTTATCACATGGTAAGAAGGCTGGTATTTGCCCAAGTGGCGATAGCCCAAGGGCGTGAACCAGACAATGCGCTACAAGATTTACTTGGAGCGCCAAAGAGGAGAACGTTTGCCGGCCTTGCGCCCGCATGCGGATTAACTCTAACAAACGTAACTTATCCTGATCAGTTCAGGAACATTTGAAAAAAGAAAGTATTGGAGATACGACCGTGTACAAATCGTACTATCCTAAAGAAAGTGAAATTCAGAATGACTGGATCGTGATCGACGCGGCCGGTCAAAATCTGGGCCGCTTAACCGCCAAGATTGCTGCAACCTTGCTCGGCAAGCATAAACCTACCTTCACTCCGGGTGTACCGGTTGGCGATTACGTGGTTGTGATCAACGCAGCCCACATTGCTGTCACCGGCACCAAGATGACCGAAAAGTGGTATCACAAACACTCCGGATATCCGGGTGGGCTCAAGTCTGTTACTCTCAAGGACCAGCTGAAGAACCACCCAGACCGGGTGATCCGCGATGCAGTATGGGGAATGCTTCCCAAGAACCGCTTCGCCCACGCGATCATCAAGCGCCTAAAGGTGTACGGCGGTGCAGAGCATCCGCACACCACCCAGGTTGAAAAGAATTAAAGGAGCATAAACAACCATGGCACAGTATTTCGAAGGAATTGGCCGCCGAAAAGAAGGGATCGCCCGTGTTCGCGTTTCCGATGGTTCTGGCAAGTTCGTAGTGAATGGCAAGGAAGCCGCTGACTTTTTCACCCGCGCTGGTGATATGGCCCTTATCCTTTCACCCTTGTCCGCTATCGGCGCTACACAATCCTCCTACGACGTTTCGGTCGTAGTGAAGGGTGGCGGTGTCTCCGGCCAAACCAGCTCGGTAGCCCTTGGTTTCGCTCGCGCACTCGTCAAGATCAATGCTGAATGGACTTCCGCTCTTCGCAAAGCCGGTTTGTTAACCCGCGATGCAAGGATCAAGGAACGCAAGAAGCCAGGTCTTAAGCGAGCCCGCAAAGCCCCAACCTACACCAAGCGTTAGTTTTACTTTTACCAAATATTGTTGGCGTAAAACCAATTGGAATCCTATATTCCAACTTGGTTTTACGCTTTACAATTTAAAGGATTGGAGTTTTGACCATGTTGGACTTTTCACCATTATTGGCTATCGCCAAACGCGACCACCCCATCGGTATCTACTTTGTGGACCAATTACCCAGGGTATTTACATTACCGTTCTCACCAAATACCCAGGCGATCTTTGTCGGCGAGGTATGCTCCCGGGCAGATCTTTTTCGTTTGTTGGTAGAGCGTTATGGCGAGAATACGGAACTATCCGTCCTTGGGGCAGACAACAACCTTTACCAGAGTACCCTTGCAACATTGGATGCAAGTATGGAAGCAGTTTTGTTTCCCGGTTTGCCAAATGGCGAATCACTGGAGCACTTGGTCAATATCATCGCCAATTTGCGGGATCCTGAACAAGGTTGCCCATGGGATAAAGAGCAAAATTATGGCTCCCTAAAAAGACATTTGATAGAAGAATGTTATGAGGTATTGGACGCAATCGATACTTTGAATAGCCAAAAGATCAACGAGGAATTGGGCGATTTATTGATGCTAATAACCATGTTGGCTCAGATCGGCCATGAGAACCGGGCCTTTACTATTTATCGCGCCATAGAAGGTATCTCAGAAAAAATGATCCGACGGCATCCCCATATCTTTTCGGATACAAAGGTGGATAGTGTAGAGGAAGTTTTAGGGAATTGGCAAAAAATTAAGGCTGAAGAACGGAAAACCAATGGGGAACGTGACAAGGGCATTTTGGATGGGTTGCCCCGCTCGGTGCCTGCATTGTCGCAAGCGTTGGAACTGCAAACGAGAGCGGCAAAGGTAGGCTTTGACTGGCCAACCGTCGATGGCGTGCTTGATAAGATGATGGAAGAGTTGGATGAGATCCGTAACGCCACTTCTGAAGAAGAGTATGCAGCTGAAATTGGTGATCTTTTATTCGTATTGGTTAACTTTGCTCGTTGGCACCATGTAGAACCAGAAGAAGCCCTGCATGGTACCAACAAGAAGTTCAGAGATCGCTTTAGCTATATTGAAAACCAATTACGGATCAAGAATTTGGCATTTTCAGATGTTGACCTTGCCCAAATGGATACTTGGTGGAACGAGGCTAAAAAACTCACCCATCAATGATCTTGATCATCTGGTAGTTATCGTAAAAAACACCATCAACCTTAAGGGCGAAAAGGTCCGTGGCATAGAATTTGAATCCTGCTTTTAAATACATCCTGACCGCCGGCAAATTTGATGTGGTCACGGAAAGCTTTATGTGATGTAAACCCTGATATATTGCCCATTGATCAAAATGCTGAAACATTCGCTGCATAATGCCTTGGCCCTGCCAGAATTGTTGAAGGTATACCGCGATAATAGTGCCATAATGTGCTCTTTTGGGTGAGTTTTCGCGCCTTATTGCTGCCATGCCAACAAGTTTGCCATCACATTCACAAACAAGCGGAAAAAACCAATCCGGTGTGGTTTCGATCCAATGATCAGCCCACTGCTGGAATATTTCATGGGCTTGGTCTGCGCTTGAACCAAAAAATTGTGGGAACAACGTCAACGCTTCCATGCGAAGGCTGATGATATTTTCCTGATCTGAAGCCATCGGTAGCCGAATGATGACAGGTCCTAATTTGGTTTGGAAGACCTCTGGTTGGAAAAACTCAGGCTGATTCATAAAAACACTCCCTCTACTTCGAAAGGTGTCTCATCAATCGGTTCCGGGTTTTCGAAGGTTCTGGCCGCCTTGTGCCCGCTGTAAACTGCTTGGGCTATGATATTGGGGGCTTCTGCATCACCGATCAGTTTTAGGCTTTTCAATTGACCATTTTTGAGGGCTGGAAGCAGCTCATAATACAATGAGTCCTGTGAGACACGGTCGGTAACAAGGACCACCGCATCACAATCGAGGTGTAAGATGTCGCCTCCAGGTTCGTACTCCGCAGTGATAAAGCCTTCACCAATCGTTTTTAACAAATGTCGAGTAAACAATTGGACACCCAAACCCAAAAGCCGTTTTTCAATTTTATGTTGTTCCAAAGTAAATTCTGTCCAGTACGAAACTTGAGGGGCTGGGGTCAATAATTTAACTTGGCAACCATTTTTGGCCAACAGTTCTGCCAAAACTCCTCCCATGTAGTAGTGGTCGTCGTCAAACACAACTACACGTCCAGCTGGCAGTTTTCCGTCCATCAGATCATCGGGATTGTATACCCAGGCTTGGTCATGCCCCGGGATGGCCAAGCGGGTGCTTCGGCCGCGGCCATCACGCCTGTATTTTGCTCCCGTCGCCAAAATCACATTGGCTATGCCGCTTTCTAAAACATCGCCGGCATTCATCGGGCTGGAAGGATAGATCGTAATATTCTTTATTTTGGAGATCTGGGTCAGCCGCCAATCGGTTACCCGGCGCCATTCGTTCAGACCTGGCAGGTTGCTTTCCCGAAGAACCCTGCCACCTGGTTCGCGGTTGCCATCCACAACGGTTACCTGGTAACCTCGCGCGCCCAGAGCCCGGGCAGCTTCCAATCCGCTGGGGCCAGCACCAACAACCAATACTTCTTCAGTACTCGTTTTAACTTCTATCTTTTCTGGGTGCCATCCTCGGCGCCATTCTTCGCCCATGGTGGGGTTTTGGGTACAGCGCAAAGGTACGTATCGCGTATCACCAGTAACGCAAATATTGCAGCCAATGCATTCTCTGATATCCTCCAGCTGCCCTTCTCTAACCTTGGCGGGTAAGAACGGATCAGCGATGGAAGGGCGTGCGGCGCCGATTAAATCGAGAACACCGCGTCGGATAGCCGAAGCCATGGAGTCTGGAGAGGTGTAGCGGCCAACCCCAACAACGGGTTTGCTGGTTAGTGTTTTTACAAAGGAGGTGTACTTTTCCTGATAACCCTCTTTTTCGAACCGAGATGTGGCGGAATCATTGGACCAACCGCTCACATTTACATCCCACAGGTCGGGGTACTCGGCCAACATAGCCACAATCTCATACCCTTCTCCCTGGCAACTAATACCATCCGGGCCTATCAGCTCATCCACTGCCAGCCGGGCAGCTATGCCACAGGTATCGCCAATGGCGTCTTTGGTATCCTCGATCAATTCCCTAAAAAACCGAACGCGGTTGGCAAGGCTGCCACCATACTCGTCGGTGCGGTCGTTGGTGTGGCGGGTCATAAATTGCATTGCCAACGTCAATCCGTGGCCGGCATAGCAATAAACAATGTCGAAACCGGCTTTTTTTGCCCTAATGGCGGCATTACGATGCCAACGTCGAACGTTGCGAATATCTTCCTTGTCCATTCGGCGAGATTGTACAGGTTCAAAACCAGTTCCACCGACACTTCCCATTGAGATCGGTCCCAATGGTGCTACCCGAGAATAGAGATTATTGGAGTCCAGGCCGTTATGGACCAGCTCTATTGCCGCCAATGCCCCATGTTTATGAACGGCTTCAGTCATCAGGGCAAGGTTAGCAATATCCTTGTCGCCCCATATGCGCCCTTCAAAATAAGGTGCAATATCGCTGGTATGGTGGATCTCTACTTCCTCTGTGCTAACCACTCCCCAGCCACCTTCAGCTTTTAGGCCACGCATGGTTGCAAGCCCGCGGGGCATTCGGTAACCAAATCCATTGCAATGCGGAACTTGGTAAAAACGGTTGGGGGATGTGACCGGGCCGATCTTGACCGGTTCGAAGAGAATATCGTATGGAGAAGCCATTTTCATCACCAATCAATTATTAAAGTTATCGGCAATGCTTTCACATTGCCGATGCCAATTTATTTCAAAGCGCAGGGTTTATGCGGTGCCAAATAATCGGTCCCCGGCATCACCCAAGCCAGGTACGATGTAGCCTTTTTCGTTTAGGTGGTCATCAATCGCGGCCAGGTATATCGGCACGTCAGGGTGCTCCTTTTGCAATAAGGCAATGCCTTCTGGTGCACCGATAAGGCCAACAAATTTAATTTTCTTTACACCCCAATCCTTTAGAATCTCAATCGTGGCGGCTGCCGAACCGCCGGTCGCGAGCATGGGATCCAGGATAAGGCAAACGCTAACGGTTGGTTCAGTTGGCAGCTTGTTATAGTATTGTACAGGGTGTAGAGTTTGCTCATCACGGTACAGGCCAATGTGCCATACTTCAGAAGACGGCATCAATTCCCAGATGCCTTCCACCATGCCAAGACCCGCCCGCAAAATGGGAACAAGACCGATCTTTTCTTGAAGTTCCCATCCCTGGGTGATTTCCATCGGTGTTTGAACTTCCCGGCTAACTACCGCCAAATCTGCGGTAGCTTCGTAGGCTATCAACGCCGAGATCTCTTGCACGAGTTCACGAAACTTCTTTGGGTCTGTGGCGGTATCTCGAAGCCTGGTAATTTTGTGTTTTACCAGCGGATGGGTTGAGGCGTGTACGGTTGACATGAGCGCTCCTAATTGGGATTTATATAATTATATACCCCAACAGGGTGCCATTCTTATAAGCATTGATAAATTGAGGTGTGGAATAACTTACAGCCCGATCACCCTGCTTGCCAACGTGAGTAGAATGCCGCCCGCAATGACCGACCCCAATTGGCCAGCTGTGTTGGAACCCATCGCGTGCATCAGGATGAAATTGTCCGGGTCTTCATCCAGGGCGGTTTTGGCCGATAACCTGGCTGCCATAGGGAATGCGCTAATGCCGCATGCGCCGATCAATGGATTGATCTTCCCGCCGCTGAACCAATTCATCACCTTTCCAAATAACAGGCCCAATACTGTATCCATCACAAAGGCAACCAGGCCCAATGCCAAGATCGCCAGGGTCTGCCACCTAATACCGCTCTCGGCAGAGTAGAGGAATGTGTCTGCGGTCATGGTAGCACCAATGGCCAAACCCAGGAAAAGGGTAGAGATGTTGATGATCTCATTTTTGGCAGCTGAACTGAGCCTTTCGACGACGCCAGATTCATTGAGCAAGTTGCCCAACATAAGGGTTGCTATCAGCGGGGCAGCAGCCGGCGCTACCAAACTGATGAGGATGGTTACCAACACCGGGAAAATTAAAACCGCGATTCGAGAGACCGGTTTGGCCATGTACTCCATTCGGATCGCCCTCTCGCTGGGTGTGGTTAGCAATCTCATGATCGGTGGTTGGATGATCGGGATCAGTGACATGTAGGAGTAAGCGGCAACGGATACCGGGCCAAGCATGTGGGGTGCCAATTTGCTGGTCACAAAAATAGCGGTAGGGCCATCTATCGCGCCGATGATGCCGATCGAAGCTGCTTCATTCAGGTCAAAACCGATCCACGCCGCGATCAGCAATGTGCCAAAAATGCCAAATTGCCCGGCAGCGCCTAACAACACCAGCTTGGGTTGGGAAAGTAACGGCCGAAAATCGATCATGGCGCCGATGCCAACAAAGATCAACAATGGGAACAATTCGGTGGTGATGCCAAAATCATAGATCACTTTAAGAAAACTGCCATCCGCATAAGCCGACATGCCGAGGTTGGCAACAATACATCCAAAACCGATCGGTAACAACAAAACCGGTTCATATTCCTTGGCAATTGCCAGGTAAACCAGACCGCAACCGATCAGGATCATAATGGCACTTGCCCAAGTAAAACCTGCCAAAAACACAGGTGTAGTCGCTCCTTCAGCAAAAATGTTCATGCATCGAACTCCACCATCACCGTTTTTTGGGCAATAGTTTGACCCTGGCTAACGTGGACCTTTTTTACCTTGCCAGACCTGGTAGAGCGGATGCTGTTCTTCATTTTCATGGCTTCGATAACCAGGATCACCTGGCCTTTTTCTACCGAATCTCCGTCCTTCACAAAAATATCTACGACCTTGCCGGGCAATGGCGCGACCAGATCCGTAATTAAATTGGAAGTAGCGGGAGGAATTTCTGATGCCGCGGTTTGTGGCTTTGTGATGGTGGAGGCCGGTTCTGAGGCAGCCGGCGAGGAGTAATGGACCGACATCTCTTTGCCATTAACCCGTACTTTTGCCAGGCCGCTGTCAATATCGAGGATCTCAACAGAGTAGTTTTTGCCATCTAGTTCAACTTGGTAAAGAGTTGGTTTCATAAGTTATTTCCGGTTCATAAAGTTGCTTTTTTGGGTCATTTGGCGTGTACGCATACCTAACTGCCACGCGCTCACCAGCACAGGTGGCAGGCCGGCATTCAATAATTCATCGTCGGTATTTTTCTTATGTAGGTGAATCGCGACCATCGCCGCCGCTACCATTGCCGAGGTTTCATCCGCCTGTTCTGATGTTTCAGGTTCTTGGGAAACTTCAGTGGAAGGGTGGATCTTGAGCAGCAAGGCCATTAGGCCCCACATGACCAAAAACATAGCCGCTATCGACAAGGTTGACAAGAAAGTAATGCTCAGGGCTTCAGTGATCGGTTCCATTGTATTCACCTACACCGGGATATTCCCGTGCTTGCGTGGCGGCGCGGGAGCGTATTTGTCTTTGAGCGCAGTGAGCGCGGCAAACACCTTTCCTCGTGTTTCACAAGGTTCAATAATGTCATCAATGTAACCGGAGCCGGCTGCCATATAGGGGTTGTTAAATTTTCGCCGGTACTCATCCGCTAATTTTTTCCGTTCTGCGGCCGGATCTGGGGCTTCATCGATCTGTTTCTTATACAAGATATTAACCGCCCCTTCAGCACCCATCACCGCGATCTCCGCGCTTGGCCAGGCATAGGTCATATCTGTTCCCAAATATTTGCTGGACATGACGACATAGGCGCCGCCATAAGCTTTGCGGGTGACGATGGTGATCTTAGGCACGGTAGCCTCAGAATAGGCGTATAACAGTTTGGCGCCGTGGCGGATGATACCGCCGTGTTCCTGGGCGATGCCGGGTAAAAAGCCGGGGGAATCTACAAAGGTGACCAATGGCACATTGAAACAATCACACATCCTCACAAAGCGGGTCATTTTGTCGCTGGCGTCAATGTCTATCACACCGGCAAGAACAGATGGTTCTTGGGCGACGATGCCGACGCTAAAGCCGCCGATCCTGGCCAATCCGACAATTGCGTTTCGCGCCCAGGTAGGCTGGATCTCCAAAAAACTATCTTTATCCACGATCCGCTCGATCACCTGGTGCATCACATATGGTTCGGTGGGGTCAAGCGGAATGATGTTGTTTAGAACGCCATCATCGCAGGTGTTTTGTTCGTAAGTGCTTTTAAAGGGTGGATTCTCAATATTGTTGGATGGCAAATAAGCAAGAAATTTCCTGACCAGGGAAAGCGCACCCTCCTCGGTTTGGGCAGCCAGGTGGGCAACGCCGCTAATGGACATATGCACGTCGCATCCGCCCAAATTTTCCGCGTCGATCACCTCTCCAGTCACTGCCTTGATCACTTCCGGCCCGGTAAGGAACATGAACGATTTTTTCTCTACCATCACGATCAGGTCTTGCAGGGCGGGTGAATAAGCTGCACCACCAGCGCATGGCCCCAGCATGATAGAGATCTGCGGGATAACGCCCGAAAACTGGGCATTGCGGCGGAAGATCTCGGCATAACCGCCCAAGGCTTTTACGCCTTCCTGAATACGCGCGCCACCGGAATCCAGCAATCCGATCACTGGAACGCCATTTCGCAACGCCAGGTCCATCACACGGCAGATCTTGTGGCTTTGCATTTCAGAGAGGGTGCCACCCAGGATGGTAAAATCCTGCGCATAGACGTAAACGGTGCGGCCATCGATGCGGCCGTAACCAGTGATCACCCCATCACCGAGGTATTTTTCGGTCTCAATTGTGGACTCGTCGGTGTGGCTGGTGATGAACGGTTCGAGTTCGTTGAAGGTGCCCGGATCGAGCATGGATTCGATCCGCTCGCGGGAGGTGTACTTTCCTTTGGCGTGTTGTTTGTCTATTCGGTCTTTGCCGCCGCCTTGTTTGGCTTTTTCACGTATCTCGCGTAATTCCAAGATCCTTGGATCAATTGTTTCCATAGTTATCCTCGTATTGTGATATTCTTCACAATAAAAGTATAACTTCCAGATACTGATCGCGATAGTGATAAGGGTCACCATCGGGGCTGTGTATAATGGCCTAATTTTGTAAGGTTATGGGCATTCCAGGGTTGCCCTGGCAGTTTCGATCGTTGAGGTTTTAAGTGGGGAAGGGGGAGATTGCGCTTCGATCCGATCCCATATTACGCACAGCGGCTGGCGGCTAAAATCTTTGCTTATCTTATAACTTCGTTGGGTAAGTTCCAAGGCTGTTTCCCATTTTTGTTGGTAGGCAAAGGATTCAATAAACGGAAAATACTCCAAGGCATCGTTGGGTTGATATCCAAGTTGTTGAGCGGTTCGCCATAATTCCGTAACTGTATTCCAATTCCGTCGTTGCCGCTCCAAATCCGCTTGTTGGTAAAACCCGCACCAACCCAGGTCTGGTGTTGGCAGTAAGTAAGGCGGAATTTCACCCTTGGAGTCATTGAGGATAAGCGAATTGTCGCTAAATTTAGCGGCGTCACGCACTTCGGCAGGCAGCCAGCGATTCCATGCTTCAACTTGGGAATCGACCACCCGAAGGCATCCGGGAGGAGAGAAAGTTAAAACGATCATTTGGTCTGTGTTGCCGGTGAATGTTGTAGCCAGGTAATTCTGCGAAAACTCATTTTCGCTTCCTACTCCATCAGCCAAGGCGCGCCCTTCCTTGGTCCGCACGCTGGCAAAGTAGAGGATGGTATCCATTTTTCCCGCTGGCGAATAGATCCAATTGAGGATCCCACTAAGTGAGTTGTCGCTAAAGTACGTGAAAGGCAGGTCGTTGGTGAGGAGCATTGTCCCTGGTTCGATGCCGGGGATCCTTGTTTTCAGCTGCCAAAAAAAGGAGCGTTGGGTTTCCCAATCTTGCCGGTATTGGCTATTGTAATAAAAGTGCTGAGACGTTGCCAAGCCTACCAGCAGAGCCACAACTCCCAGACGAATTTTAGTATTCCTGATCAATAAGGTTAGCAGGGCTGCCAAAATGATGCTTGCCCCCATCATAAACGAAAGGGTGAACCGGTCAGCTGAAAAGTGTAATTGGGGCATGGTTCTGCTGCCGATCAGCCAATAGGCACCCCCGCCCAATACCCAGACCACCAACCCCCATGCCAAGATCAGCCAAATGTTTCGGCGGGGCAACGGGTGATGACCTGGATCAGGTGTGCCTGTTGCGAATATGGCTAAGGATGATCCGCCAATGCCAAGAAGGATGGCTCCCATTATCGTAAATATGCCCAAATTACCGCCCAAAAGGGCTTCAATTGGGAAGGCCCAAGCATGGATCGCGGTTTCCCAAAAGGCTTTACCGATCAGTTCGACCAAACCAACCGCGCCTACTATTGGATCCGCTCGCAATTTGTCAAGTGTTTCATATTGGTAGCTGGCGTTTTGGTTGGTAAAGAAAAACATGCGCCAAATGGTTGAGCCGGCCAATGGAAGTAAGTACCATATCCATAATAAACACGTTGTTTTATGGCTCTTCCCGTTCTGCCGTCCCAAGTACCAAACCATCGGCAAGCGCACTAACTCGATGAAATAGAAATACTCCATTGCCAACAGGTGATAAACACTTAACAACAAGGCAGGCAGATGCAACCAGTTTTTGTTGCGGGTAATTGCGATAGTGGTGATATACAACGATGCCAGAAAGATCGCCAAAACCAAATAAAAATGGCTGTACATTAGGGAAATAAAGTTCTGGCTAAGGCCTGGGTAAACGGCGAACAATATGGCAGCAATTTTTACGATGGAAGGTTCATTCTTCCATACATTTTTTAGTACCAACCAAAAAATCCAGGTGGTACAAAATCGTGTTATCACCAACAAAACTTGCCATTTCCAAGGTTCCGGGCCGACCAACGGCAAGGTTATTTGGTACAGCATCCCCCAAAATGGCCGGCTGGTCGAAAAGGTTTTAGTCAGAGCTTCCGGGCCAAGCCGAAAGTAGATCCAAGTCCAGGGTGCTTCATCCCAATAAAAACCGCGCTGCCAGAACAATGGGCTGTAGGCGAGCAATGTGAGGGCAACCAACCAAATTACGAACGGAACTCCTTTGAGTTTGTCACCAATATTCGAAAACCACCTGAAAAAGGTTGTATTGTTCATGGCATCCATTGTAGCAACATTCGTCGCCGATGATACGAGCCTTCCTTGTATTGGCGGATAGTCTTAAATCCGGCGGTGGCATACAAATGAAGGGCGGAAGAATTATCTTCTTCGACGCTTAAGATGATCGAAGAATACCCCGCCTCGCGGGCAGCATGTATAAAATGGTCCAAGACCTGCCTGCCAAGCTGTTTGCCTTGCCAATTCCTGCCAATACCTATATAGGTCAACTCAATGCCGCCTTCGGGGATGGAGTTATCGCCGGGCATCAGTAAGGCTCCGGCCAAAAGCAAGATCCCTTTGGGGTTATTGACGAACACTTTGGCCAATTGGCTGGCAAGCCATACGCGGTCAGCGGCCAAGAGGCGGGTGACCATGCCAGGGTTTTTGCTGCCAAAAGCCCATCCCACTGCTTCTCCATTGATCGTGGCCAGGAAACCCAGGCAACCTGCCTGATGTTGGGCCAGCTGATAATAACGGTGCAATAACGGCAACCCAAGTTCTGATAGCAAGGTGGGCATTGTGGCGTAATGCAGGCTGGCCAAAGCAGATAACTGGTCAGCTTCAAGGGTTTTCAGGTCAGTAAAGGAAAGCAAGGCCGAATTCATCAAGCGATCCCGTTGATCAGATAAGGTCCCATAGCTCGAACGGCAAAGGCTGGCAACCGCTTCCAGGTTTCGATCGCGAGCTGAAATTTGGGATTTTTTTGGTTGAGGTTTGGGAGTGGATACCCAGGTTGTGTGTGGTACCAATATTGCAATGGCAAACTGGCGGGGTTCCACTTAAGCTTAAACACCTCATTGCCTGACCCAACCAAGCTGCGGCCCAGGTCAAACACCTTGAATCCCTGTTGGCTAAAGTCGCGAATCAAGGACCAGTAAAAAAACTCACCGGCGTAATTTTGCCGATAAGCCCTGAGAACATTGGCATGCAGGTTGATGGCAGTATCACCATCCAAAATGAAAACCCCCGCGCCTGCGATCGCCCCCTGATGATGGATGACACCCAGGCGCACGTTGGGAGCGAGTTCCCGCAGCATATTTTTCAGGTAACTTGGGCGATGATACGGGGAACCCAATTCGTGCATGGAGGCTGCCAAGCCTTCGTAGGCATCGGCCAACAACTCAGCGCCGCCCAAAACATACTCAAAATCTTTTTTCAGCGACTTTCGCACATGGTTGCGGTGGTTGGAGCCATACCCAGCCAACATTCCCTCAGGGTCGGGGTCAAGGTCAATCTTGAATGTCCGATAGTTATCGACCTGTTGCCAACCGATCTGGGGAGGGACCTGTTTTTTGGCCAGGAACCGGAGGTTGATATAGTGCGCCCCAAGGGTTTGGCACAATTCCTGGGCTGTATTTAAAATTTCTGTAGCTGAGTGATTTAATAAAACCCCGCCATAGGAGCCATAAGGCGCGGAAGTGAGGTAATTACCAAAAATGGGATGCTTGATATGGGTGAGTGCCAAAACCTGCTCTGGAAGCCCGTTGACCTTTTCAACAAGCCAATACGTCTCGAAGCCATACTCTTGTTGAATCAAAGATGCCCATCCAATGCTGGCAGGGTACCCAGCCAATGTACCATAATGGTCGGTGATCAGTGAGTACTCGTGGTTGGATGGAAGCGTTTGTATCTGTATCATCCCGGATGCCCCGCCTTCAGGCGCACATACCGATCCATTGGTTGAACAGGGAAATTGCGTAGCAAACTACGCAAAAAAGGTAGTTTGTTGATCATAAAAGGCAACAGCTGGGGGTTGCCGAGCAGGTCCGGCAACATCTTCGCAAAGAATTTTTCAGGCGGGAACAGTTCATATGGATGCAGAATGATTACCGGGCTTAGGCCGGCGGCCAACTCGGTCTCCAGCCGTTTCAGGATCAGGGCGGGTGTCAGGCCGATCATAAAGCTTGACCCAAATGGAACCTCCCCCTGAGCGAGGAGTTTTGTATCGAACTGGCGAGGCGCATTTAACTGGGTTTTCTTGCCAAACAGGTTCAGGCTGCTTACCGGCAACTCAATAACTCCTTGCTTGCGGAGCATA
>SXGT01130995.1_pt1 | contig 24569 bp, 17 predicted proteins | sample 3176221 | NCBI WGS metagenome assembly SXGT01 (sample SAMN11356862, study PRJNA531348) | freshwater metagenome | isolation source: freshwater sample F1-120 | place: China: Fuxian Lake, Yuxi | collected 2017-12-25
ATGCGTGTGGGCTAATAGGAAAGCTTGCTTCCCTTTAGACGCATTTAACCTGGTCTCAATTTTGGGACAGGTTTGACGAGTCAGGAGTCCCCGATGTGATTTGTGAGATGGGCCGCTACGGGCAGAAGACTGGCGCGGGTTACTATAAATACGCGCCCGGCGACCGTACGCCGCAGCCGGACCCCGTCATCGAGAAGATCATCCTCGACACGTCCAAGGCGCTCGGCATCACGCGCCGCGCGATCTCCGATGAGGAAATCATCGAGCGCACGATCTACGCGCTGGTGAACGAAGGCGCGAAGATCCTCGAAGAGGGCATCGCGCAGCGTGCCAGCGACATCGACATCATTTACATCTACGGCTACGGCTTCCCGGTCTTCCGCGGCGGCCCGATGTTCTACGCGGATACCGTCGGCCTCAAGAAGGTCTACGACAAGGTCTGCGCGTTCTACGAGACCTCGAAGAAAGAGGCCGCGAACGAAGACCGCTGGAAACCCGCGCCGCTTCTTGAGAAGCTCGCGAAGTCCGGCGGGAAGTTCAACGCGTAGAGCAACCGCAGTCACGGATTTGGCGGAATAGACGGATCAACCCCCAAAAATCTCTATCGTGAGGGCGGGCCTCAGTGCCCGCCCTTTTCTTCTATCCGTAGCGCCGCCGTCCCGCGACAAAGGCGTACTACCAATCGCGCGATCATTCGCCGATTCCTTCTCCGAAAGCCGCGTCGCCGGTTTGCCGGCCGGGGGCCAGCGTTACGAACACCCGCCTTCCTTTGCTTACTTTCTTCCCAGAAAGAAAGTAAGCAAAGGAAGGCGGGTGTTATAAGAGCTGGTCGCGCGGAAGCGCGACCCTCCCATGACTATTGGTTTAGCGAGAAGGTTACGCTGTCGTTTGCAGTAATGGCGATCTTCCCCAGCGCGATGGTTTCGGAGATTTCGGTGCCGCCTCCGCCGCGGTCGACGGCGGCGTTTTGGGTCATGGAGTAGCCGCGCCCGCCGCCACCGAAGCCGCCTCCGCCGGAGTAGTACCAGGGAGAGCCGTAGTCCTGGATCTCGAGGACGCCGCCGAGGGTCTCGTCGAGAACGGCGGCCATTTTCCCGGCTTTTTCTTTGGCGGCCTTGAGCGCCATCTCGCGGGCTTCTTCGCGGTGTTTTTTGAATTCGGTGGACTGGAAGTCGATTCCGTTGAGGTAGTTCACGCCGTTCTGCAGGACGTTGGTGAGGAGCGTCTCGACTTTGCTCACGTCGGTTAGTGTGACGACGACGGTATTGCGGACAAAGTAGCCGAGGAAGGTGCTGGGGTCTTGCCGCGAGTTCTGAAAGTCGTCGCGCCAGCGCGGCTCGATGGAGAGCTGATCGGTCTGTATATCTTTGTCCGCGACGCCGAGGGCTTTGATGGCCGCTACGGTTTTTCCCATCGTTTCGTTGTTTTTGGTTTTCGCAACGACGACGTCTTTGTCCCAGGTCTCGACGCCAAGGTTGATGAGGATCTTGTCGGGCTGGACGTAGACGGTGGCTTCGCCGGTGACGGTGATGCGCGGTGGTTGCGCCTGCTGGGCGAGGGATGGCAACGAGGCGAGCATAAGAAGTAGGGAGAGGAGGGGTCTCATGGGGGTGCTCCTGTTTGTGTTTGGTTTCATTGTAATAGCCCTACTTTCTTTCTAGGTAGAAAGAAAGTAGGCAAAGAAAGACCGTTATTGGAAGAGCCGATTGCGCTGGAGCACGACTCCTCCTCGAAGGAAGAAATTGGGCAAAGAAAGACAGTGTTAGAGGGATTGGCCTCGCGGAGCGATCAGGGATAGAGGCCTTCGTTCCGGAGGGCGCTGGTGACTACGGCTTCGCGGTTGGGGATCCAGGTGTTGCCGATGTAGTCGAAGTTATCGAAGGTGACGCCAGCAGGGAGGATGGGGACCATCTCGGCCTTGAGTTCGTTGTAGCGTGCGGAGAGGTTCGGGACGTCGAGCGCGCCGCCGGAGCCGAAGGCGGCTACCGCGCGCGCGGAGAAAAGCGTGCGGAACGCTGAGTTGGTCACGAGGCGGCGATAGAGGTAGCTGATTGGGTCGTCGCTTTCTTTAAGGCCCTCTTCCGCAAAGAAGGGGAAGCTGTTGATCCCGGTTTGATTGAGGAAGGCCGACAAGTACGTGAGTTCGGCGTCCCAGACGAGGAACTGCCACTTCGCGCCGGGCACGCGCTCGCGGGCGAGGCAGAAGTTGTTGTTGGGCCAGTCGATGTTGCCGGCGTAGAGCTCGACGAGGAGGTAATCGATGAAGGAATTCATGTCGAGCATGGCGGCGACGGCGTTGTAGTTCGCGGTATTGTTGAGATTCAGCGCAACGGCGACCATGAGTTCGTTCCACGCGACGAGATCTCCTTCATCGGCGACGACAGTATTGGGATCGTCTACGGTATCGAGCGACTGTTCGACGATGTCCCAGTTATTGGATGCGTTGAATCGTGTCGCGAGGAAGTCGGTGTCGATGCGTTCGGTGGCGTTGTAGTACCCGCGGTAGACGCCGTTGACGAAGAGGCCGTACAGATCGCCGCGTACACTCGGGTGGCCGAGGTCGGCGTAGAGCCTGCGCGTGAATTCATCGCGAATGAAGGGATTGTAGCCGTCGTTGTGTCCGCCGCGCAGGACGACGGCGTCATAGCTGGGGGGCAGCGGATCCCCGGGGAAGATAGGCCAGGTGAGCTTGGACGTGCCGTAGTCTTCACGGAAATACATGCGGAACGAGAACTTCGTGAAGGCGGCGGTGTAGAAGTCCGGAGAGGCCGTGGTGGGGAGTAGGGTCCAGTTGGCGGACGGATTCATGACGTAATGGATGCGGTGATAGTCGCTGCCGTGGAGGCGGATGCCCGCGTTGAGCTGCAGGTTGCCTGGCGTGTTGAGCGGATCGAGCCATTCGAAGGACACGCGACGCTCGATGAAGCGTCCGCTAAGCAGGGCGTTGTTGAAGGCGGCGGGATCGGCGGCGCCTCCCGGCGGATAGACCGGGTTGCCGAGGTCGTTGATCCAATTCTGGAAGCCGCCGATGGCTGGATTGTCGAGAATGGGCTGCGAGGTGTTGGGCAGGTTGGGCGTCCATTTGAGCAGGTTGCCTTCATCTGGGACATAGGTGCCGCCGCTGATGCCCATGATGCCGCGCGGCGCGAAGAGATCTTCCTGCGGGGCGGCGATGATGGCAAGTGCCTTGGCGCCGCGCTGGTTGGCTGGTGTGTTGATGAGGTAGCTCGCCGAAGTGATGGGAGAGCGGATCCAGCCGGTGCGGTAGGCGGAGGCGCGGATCGCGCGGTTCGCGGGCATCGAGATCGCGCCGGTGTACTGCGTGCTCGCGCCAAAGGAGGGCGCGGGCAAAGAGCCGTCGGTGGTGTAGTAAATCGTCGCGCCGGGGGTTGTGGTCGAGAGCGTGAGCGACTGAGTGCCGGTGTAGAAGCCGCGCGGCAGGCTCATTGTGACCGGGGCGACTACTCCGCCGGTGGGCTGGTGTACGGTGGCTTGTGCGGTCCAGTTCAGCGGCTCGCTGCCGAAGGTGCCGGAGTTTGTCCGGCGAAGCGACATGAAGTTGTTTGCGGCGTTGGGCCAAGGCGGATCATTGTCGTAGCGTACCGTGTCCATTGTGATGTAAGCGGCTTCGGTCTGGCCGGTCTCAGGATTGAGTCCGGGTTCATCGGGCCAGAGGATGCGCAGGGTCTCGTCTCCGTTAGACAGGGCAAAGGCGTCCGCGCCGTCGTAGTTGCCGAAGGGGCCGTAGACCGTCATGCCTTGCGCGCCGAACTGCGCGGTGTAGTGCGTGGGCGGACCGTTGACGATCAGCGCCTTCGCGCCCGCCGCGAGCGACTGGCCTGGCGGGAATGCAAACCCGATTCCGCCGATGCGGTAGGTGTTCGCCGGGTTGCCGCCGACGGTGGTGTCGTAGAGATTGACCGTTGTGCCGCCGGAGTTTGTGATCTCGACATACTCGATTCCACCCGGAAAAGGACTGTAGTGCACTTCACTGATCACCAGTGGGCCTATCCTCGGGCTGGAGTTGGCCATGCCCCAACTGGTGGAGGTCATCGGCACAAAATGCTCGCGTCCTTCGGAGGTTACCCAGCGGCCGAAACTTACACCGTTTTGCGAGCCGCCGAACAAGAAGCCGTGCATGTATCCTGTGAGAACGCCGTTGCTGTCGGCGGAGAAAAGATAGATCCCCTCGTCGCCAAAGGCGCTCATGCGGAAGCCCGGCAACTGCGTGGCGCCTACGCTACCAGGTGAACCGCTCGGTGGAGGCGCGAAATTTGCCTCGGTGAGCACGGCGTATCCGCCGGCGGGGATGATGAACTGCACGGTGTTAGGGATGCGCGCTTTTTGCGGGGTGGATGCGTTGTCGGTGATGAACCAGCCGCGGACATCCGCGGGGACGTTGGAGAGGTTTCGGAGTTCCACCTGATCCACTTGGGGGAGATCGGTGTGCGTGAGCGCTTCGTTGATCACGACGGTCGGATTGTTCGGATTCGACTCCCCGATGCCGGGCGAGCCGCCTAGTTCGGTGCTACCGCGCCAATTGACGGGATCGTTTGGATCGCCCTGCGCATTGAGGATCACGAGCGAAAAGCCTTCCCCGTCGGCGATCGTCGGCCAATCTGCGGCGTCGTTGTAGGTGAGCGTGAGGAAGGGGACTGCTCCTGCAGTGCTCAGTTGTAATGTCTCGCCGGCATTGTCGAGTGCGCCGGTGTAATAGCCGCCGACCGGTACGCTGGGATAATTTGCCGTGAATACTGCGGCGTCGGTGCTGCGCACCAGGACGCGATACTCGCCCGGTGAGAGCACGGTGGAGGAGGGGAAGGTGTAGGTAATGCCGAGAGTGAATTGGACACCGGAAACATCGAGCGCGACGGGGCCGGTATTGACGAGTTCGAGATACTCTGCGCCGCCGTCGGCGGGGTGGTACATGAGCTCGACGATGCGCAGCCATTTGAGTGGCGCGCCGGAGCCCAGCGGCGAAGTGGTTGTACCGATGCGGACTGGGCCGCTTTGGGCAGTGAGGGTAAGGGCCTTGGTGACAGTGAAGGCTTCGTGAGAGTTGTTTGAGAGGACGCGGACTTCACCACCGATGGCGACGCCGGCGATGCCTTCGGCCAGGGTGTCATAAGGCTGGAGTGCGGCCCCGGTTTCGACGCCGGGATAGACAAAGTCGATATAGACGGGGGTCTGCGCGACCACAGGAGCGCAAAGAGTGAACAGAAAAAAACAGCGCACTCTCGAGAGTGTATGCCTTATCCGCATGCGCCGTTTTTGCTCGCCTAGTTCCGAAACAACAAGTCAACAATCCAAGACATTGTAGGATAACACAAGTCAAAAGTGACGTAAAGATAAGAATAGATCGAAGAATAATGGCTTTTGAGTACTGTTTTTGAGACTCCTGATTGCTCCGGACCTTTGTTATAGTGCCGCGCTGATTTAGGAGGCCTTGCGCGTGAATTGGCTTGGATTGCCCTTTGGGCTGGTTTTAGCGGCGTGTGTGTGCGCATCGGCTGTGGACACAGGCCAGACGGACTGGCCGGGGTATCTCGGCGGGGATGATCGCAATCACTATTCGACGCTGGATCAGATCGATCGGGCGAATGTCGCGCGGCTTGAGGTTGCGTGGACCTATCACACGGGCGACGGTGACGCCGAAGGGCGATCGCAGATGCAGTGCAACCCGCTGATCATCGACGGCGTGTTGTATGCGAGTTCGCCGCGGCTAAAATTTTTTGCATTGAACGCGGCGACGGGCGCGCCGCTGTGGACCTTTGATCCTTACGCGGAGGGTGGAGGACCGGGCGGCGGCGGGGTGAACCGGGGGGTGTCGTACTGGGCAGAAGGTGTTGAGCGACGGATTTTTGCCGGAGCAGGATCGCGACTGTATGCACTTGATGCCGGGACAGGACGACCAATTGAAAGCTTCGGAGAGAAGGGTTCGATCGATTTGCATATAGGCTTGCCTGAATGGGCGCAGCAACTCTATGCGGTGATCACGACTCCGGGCGCCATTTACAAGAACCTGATTATTGTTGGCGTGCGGATGAATGAAGCGCATCCGGCGGCACCGGGTGATGTACGTGCGTTCGACGTGCGGACGGGTGCGCTTGTGTGGACGTTTCATACGATTCCACATCCGGGAGAGCCTGGACACGACACGTGGCCCGAGGATGCATGGGAACGATTCGGCGGGGCGAACGCCTGGGCGGGAATGTCGCTCGACGCGAAGCGCGGGATTGTTTTCGTGCCGACGGGATCCGCCGCTTACGATTTTTATGGCGGCGATCGTTCCGGCGCGAACTTGTATGCGAACTCGCTCATCGCGCTGGATGCCGCAACGGGACAGCGCAAGTGGCATTTTCAGACGGTGCACCATGATCTATGGGACCGGGATCTCCCTGCGCCACCGAACCTGTTCACACTGACGCGCGACGGTGCGCAAATCCCCGCTGTCGCGCAGATCAGCAAGTCGGCGTTTGTGTTTGTGTTCAACCGTGAGACCGGCGAGCCACTGCATCCGATTGAGGAGCGCGCGTTTCCGGCATCCGATTTGCCCGGCGAAGCAGCGTGGGCGACGCAGCCCATTCCGGTACGGCCGCAAGCATTTAGCCGGCAGAAAATGACTGAAGCGGACGTAACGGACATCTCCGAGGCGTCGCATGCGGCGGTGTTGGATCGATTGAAGCGCGCGAAGAGTGCGGGGCAATTCATTCCCCCGAGCCGGGAGGGATCGATCGTGTTCCCAGGCTTCGACGGCGGCGGCGAGTGGGGCGGAGCGGCAGTCGATCCTGCGGGGATCATGTACGTCAATGCGAGTGAGATGCCGTGGATTTTGCAGATGGTCGATCTTTCAGAGCAGGGTGGCGGGACGCGATCAGCACGGATGTTGTATGCGCGAAATTGTCTCTATTGCCACGGCACGCAACGGCAAGGCGATCCTGCTGGGGAGTATCCACCGCTTGTCGATCTCGAGCGACGCATGAATGCCGAAGCGGTGCGCACGCTGCTTCGCGATGGGAAAGGCAAGATGCCGTCATTCAAGCATCTGCCTGAAGGGCAAGTTAGTGAATTGATCACGTATCTTCTTTCGCCGATGACGCTTTCGGCACCCGTGAGCAAGAATGGCGATGCGGTACCGCAATTTGGGCATACAGGATACAACCGGTTTCTCGATCCGGATGGATATCCCGCGGTGAAGCCGCCGTGGGGGACGCTGACGGCGATCGATCTGAACCGGGGCGAGATCAAGTGGCAGCGCGTGCTGGGTGAATTGCCGGCGCTGACGGCGCGGGGCCTTCCTCCGACCGGCACGGAGAACTACGGCGGACCCGTGGTGACGGCCAGCGGCGTGATCTTCATTGCGGCGACGCAGGACGAGAAGATTCGCGCATTTGCGACCGATACCGGAGACGAATTGTGGGCAGCGCCCTTGCCCGCCGGTGGATATGCGACGCCGGCGACGTATGCGGTGGACGGGCGGCAGTATGTGGTTGTAGCGGCGGGCGGCGGGAAGATGGGCACAAAATCGAGCGATGCTTATGTGGCCTTCGCATTGCCGGCCGCGGCGCAGTAGATTTGTCCGGCGATTTTGTGTTATTCCCCTTGAGTTTTCGTCCGATCCCCGGGCTTGATTGAAGGCCGATTTGCGCGTTCCTCTCAAAGACAATTCGGTTGACCTCTCGGTCGTCATTCCGACGCTGAACGAAGGGCCGAATCTCGAGCAACTGCTGCCGCAGTTGTCGGCGGCGTTGCGGGAAATGAAGATCACCGCCGAGGTGCTGGTGGTCGACGGCAACAGCCCCGATAATACAAAGGCGATCGCCGAACGTGAGGGCGCAATCTATTTTGCGGAAGCGCAGCCGGGCTACGGCAATGCGATCCTGCGAGGTGTCGCGGAAGCGCGGGGTGCTTTCGTGCTGACGATGGACGCGGACCAGTCGCATCCGGCGGACGTGGTGCGCACCTTGTGGACCATGCGCGACAAGGCGGACATTACGATCGCTTCGCGGTATGTGCCAGGCGGCGTGGCGGATCAACCTTTCGGCCGGCTTATCCTGAGCCGCATCCTCAATTCATTTTTTGGCAAGGGTCTCGATATTCCAGTGAAGGATTTGTCGAGCGGATTCCGGCTATACCGCAAGACGGTGTTCCGGCGCATGGAACTGGATTTCACGAATTTTGTGCTGCTGATCGATATTTTGCTCAAGGCGCACGCGATGGGCTTCACGACCCAGGAGGTGCCGTTCCATTACCGGCCGCGCGGCGAAGGATCGTCCAAGGCGCGGATCTTCAAGTTCGGCAAGGACTACCTGCGGTTGTTCTTCCGTGTGTGGAAGATCCGCAATTCGGTGTCGTTTCCCGACTACGACTGGCGCGCGCACAACAGCCGGATTTGGCTGCAACGCTATTGGCAACGAACGCGCTACAAGATCATCACGCGGTTTACTCCGCCGAAGGTTTCGACCTGCGACATTGGATGCGGCAGCAGCCATATTCTGGCGGCGATGCCGCACGCGGTGGGCGTTGATCTGCGGCACGACAAGCTGGCGTTCATGCGGCGGACGAACCGGTTGCTGGTGCAAGGCGACGGCATGCGACTGCCCTTCGGCGATGATACGTTTGAGTGCGTGATTAGCAGCGAGGTCATCGAACACATCCCCAACGAAGGCGGTACGCATATCGACGAGTGTACGCGCGTGCTCAAGCCCGGCGGGATTCTGGTATTGGGTACGCCGGACTACGACCGGTGGGAGTGGGTGGCGCTGGAGTGGATGTACAAGAAAGTGAAGCCGGACGCGTACGGCGACGAGCATGTGACGTTCTATACGTTTAAGTCGCTGTCGGAAGCGCTGCGCGCGCGGGGCTACGAGATTTTGGAGCATGACTACGTTGGGCGCGGCGAACTCATCTTCAAGGCGCGCAAACCGGGCAGGGCTTGACGGACGGCGCGGGGCGTGTCACGATCCGCAGTGAGCGAGTCTTCAGTAACACAACAGGACGTCCATGCTGCGCCAACTCAATCTTTTGCCGTTACTCGTGATTCCGATTGCGACGATCGCGTTCATCGCGCGCGCGGGTATTGTGCCTGTGTCGTGGCTGACCCCGAGCGAGCGAGCGGTGGGGCCGCCAATCGTCGAACAATTCTCGATGGCTTCGGCACAAACGGGAAAAGATTACGACATACAGGTGCAGTTGCCGGCGGACTATGCTGCGAGCGATGTGGTGTATCCGGTGATTTATGCGATTAACGGCAAGCCAAATTTGCTGTCGTGGAAAGACGTTATTGCGCCGCTGCTGCGGCGGTCAAGCATTCCGGACGTAATCGTGGTGGGTATCAGTCCGGCGCGGCGCAGGGAGGGCCGGCGTGCCCGGGGACTTTTCTCGCCGGCGCAGGAGCATTCACGGTGGGCCGATGACACGACCCGGACATCAAACAAGCCAAGACACGATGCGCCGATCGGTGGCAAAGCAGATGCGTTTACGGCGTTTCTCGAAACGGACGTGTTTCCGCGAATTGAAACAGAATTTCGTGCGGACAAGGGCGATCGGTGCCTGGCGGGATTCGATCTCGCGGCCTTGTTTGCCGTAGAGACGGCACTGCTGCGGCCTGAGCTGTTTCAGCGATACCTGGTGATTGCGCCGGTGACGAGATGGGGTGAGCGTGCAGCGATCCGTTTAGCGGTTGAGCGCGTCAAGACGGACTACGATCCTGCGATCCGGATGTTTCTTTGTATGGGATCGGTGGACGACTCGGCTAGTTTGAAGAGTTTCGCGAATTTGTCCGAGGTGTTGGCATCGAAGCAATACATGAATCTGAAATTGAAATCGAAGGTGCTACCGAACTTGCAGCATGCCAATGTTACAGCGCCGGGGGCCCGAGAAGGGCTTCGGTTCTTGTACGGGAAACGCTAGGGCGAGTTACCACAGTTCCATACCGATTCCTGCGGAGATCGCACGGTGTCGAGTATTCGCGATAGCTTGAGAACGAGACGGGGCAGTATTTAGGAAGATCCAGACTGAGGGAGGAAATCGAGCCATGCGTGAGAAATTTTTGTGTTGCGGTAGCCGGATGAACGTTGTGATGATCGCGGTGTTGTGCGGACTGCAGATCAGCGCACTTTCGGCGGCACAGGAGAAGGCGGCTTCGGGGCAACTCGCGCCACTGTTGGACGGGTTGAGCGATCTGCATCATCCGATCACGACGAAATCCAAGCAAGCGCAGAAGTTTTTCGACCAGGGGCTGCGGCTGGTGTATGCGTTTAATCACGCCGAGGCGATCCGATCTTTTAAAGAGGCACAACGGCTCGATCCTGAATGTGCGATGGCATATTGGGGCGAGGCGCTCGCACTGGGACCGAACCTGAACGTGCCGCTGCTGCCGGAGAACGCGGCGCCAGCACTTGCAGCCGCGCAGAAGGCGCAGTCGTTGGCGACGAAGGTGAGCGATTCAGAACGCGCACTGATCGATGCCATCTCGCAGCGCTACAGCGGCGACCCGAAGGCGGAGCGCGCGGCGCTGGATCGGGCGTATGCGGACGCGATGGGGAAAGCAGCAACGGCGTTTCCCAAAGACGACGACGCGGTGACGTTGCACGCGGACTCGGTGATGAATTTGATGCCATGGAATTACTACACCAAAGACGGACAGCCGCGCGCGGGGACGAACGGACTGTTGAATGAATTGGAAACAGTGATGGCGCGAAACCCGAAACACATCGGCGCGCTGCATCTGTACATTCATGCAACCGAGGAGCACTACCCGCAGAAGGCGGAAAAGGCGGCGGACATGCTGCTGACGTTGACGCCGATGGCGGGGCACCTGGTCCACATGCCGTCGCATACCTACGTCCGGCTTGGGCGGTATGCGGACGCGTATGAGAGCAACCGGCGCGCGGTCGAGACAGACGAGCGGTATATCGCGCAGTGCAAGGCGCAGGGTGTGTATCCGATGGCGTACTACCCGCACAACATCCATTTCCTGATGTGGGCGGCGGAGCGCCAGGGCCGCGCGGACGAGGCGATTTTTCAGGCGCGCAAGGTCTCCAAGCAGGCGCAGGACAGCCACGCGGGCATGGCGATGGCGTTCTACGAATCGTTTTACTCGACGCCGCTGCACATGATGGTGCGCTTCGGGAAGTGGGAGGCGATTCTCGCGGAGCCGGTACCGGCGGACGACGCGCCGTTTGTGCGCGGCGTGTGGCACTTTGCGCGGGCGCTCGCGCAGGTTCACCTCGACAACCTTCGCGCGGCCGGCCAGGAATTGAAAACGCTGCGCGAGATGGCTGAGAAGGAATTTCCGATGTCCGTCGGTTTTAACGAGCCGAAGGTATTGCTGACGATAGCGGCGAGCGTGGTCGAGGGTGAAATTGCCGCGGCGAAAGGAAAATACGACGCGGCGGTGGCGAGCCTCGATCGGGCGGTGCGACTGGAAGACAGTCTTACTTATAACGAGCCGCCGGACTGGCCGATGCCGTCGCGTCAGATCTTGGGCGCGGTGTTGTTCGACGCGGGGCGTGCGAAGGAGGCTGAGGTGGTGTATTGGGCCGACCTGAAGAAGAACACGGAGAACGGATTCGCGCTGTTTGGATTGTGGAAGGCGCTCGAGGCACAGCCGGGGCGCGAAGACGAAGCGGCGACGGTGAAGGCGCGCTTCGAGAAGGCGTGGGCGGCAGCGGACCATGCGCCGACCAGTTCGCGGTATTAGGCTTGAGACTTTCTGCACTAAGTACGAATAGGTTTTATAGGACCTATGGATTCTGGTACGTAGCGGCTATTGCTTTTTCGGTGGCTGTTCATGCTGCGGAGCCGATGGACTCCGTTGTGCGCGAGACGGGGATGCGTGCGCCCCGGCACGGTGGGGTGTATGTCGTGGCGCACCGTGGCGCACACGAAGGCATTCCGGAGAACACGATCTCGGCGTATCGCAAGGCGATCGAGTTGGGCTGTGACTTCGTCGAAGTGGATGTGCGCGCGACGAAAGACGGCGTCTTGGTGAGCATGCACAATGCGACGGTGGATGCTTATACGCAGGACGCGACGGGGACAGTACGCGATTTTACGCTGGCGGAACTGAAGGCGCTGGACATCGGGAGCCGCGTTGGGCCGGAATGGCGCGAGGAGCGCGTGCCCACGATGGAAGAGGTGTTTACGCTGTGCCGCGGGAAGATTGGCGTATACCTCGATGTGAAAGAACCGGCGGTGATCCCGGCATTGCTCGAGTTGGTGCGTAAGCACAGCATGGAGCGCGAGGCGCTCTGGTATACGGGCGTGCCGCAGCAGAAGCAGGTGCAGGAGGCGTGCGCTGAATGTTTGCTGATGCCTGATCCGGGGCCGGAGAAGAACCTCGAGCCGATGTTTGAAAAGTTTGAGCGGGTGCCGCGGATCGTCGCGAGTGTCATGAAGTATTGCTCAAAGGAATTCGTTGAGTTCGCCCATGCGCGCGGCGCGATTGTTATTACGGATGAGGGATCGCGCGACGATTGGGAACAGATGATCGCGTGGGGGATGGACGGAATTCAGACGGACCATCCGGCAGATTTGATTGCGTTTCTTGATCGGTCCCGGTGATCTAGTTCTTTTTCACTTCGTGCACGAACTCGACAGAAGGTGTGCGCCAGCCGGGGACACTGGTGCGGTTGAGCTGCCAACCGAGCCCGAAATACATGAGGCGCGCGGGGAGGTTGTCGGCATCTACGACGGCGAGGACCCGTTTCGCGCCGGTATCGGCGAGGACCTGTACACCCTGCGTAATGAGTTCGCGGGCGACGCGCAGACCGGACTCCTGGACGAATTTCGGGTTCGTGAATTCGGGGAGCACCGCGAGGGACAAAAATTCGGCCGTGAAGGGATCGGGCGTAACGTCCTTGCGCGCGGTCATAATCTGAAATGCTTCCCAGAGCGCGGCGAGGCGCTTGACGGGCTGGGCGAGGACCGAGACGAAGAGTATCCAGCCGATGCGATACCACCAGCGGCGCAGGGCGATGCCCATGAAGCCGTTTGGATCCGGAGTGACGGCGATGAATCCGGCGGGTTGATCGCCGATGTAGGCGATCATGACGTGGATATAGCCGTGGGCCGGCAGGAGCGTGTAGTAGAAATCGCGGAGGAAACGCTTGCCGAGCAGTACGACGGGGCTGGTCGGCAGCATGCGCACGTGCATTTCGGCGACGGCGTCGGCGATGTGTGGCGAGGCCGAATCGAGGAGCGCGATGTGCAGCTTCGGTTTCACCGGTGCCAGTGTCTCCGTGGGGGGCGAAGCGATCATACCTTGGGATCCTCTCGGCGCATTTTTTTAAAACGGGAACCGTGCATGGATTCCTCGACTAATTCGACTTTCTGGGGGATTTTGTAGCGTTCGAGGCGTTCCCTGCAGAACTCATTCATGCGTTTACGGAATTCGGGGAGCGATTCACCGGTTATAAGTTTTACGCGGGCCTTTATCATGTGGCCGGTGATGGCATTTTTCTCGCCCGTGACGGCAACATCCTCGACGCCGTCCATCTGCTGAATCACATTTTCGACCTCCGCCGGGAAGACCTTGGCGCCGCCGACGTTGATCATTTCCGATTTGCGGCCGAGGATGCGGATGTATTCGCCGTCCACCTCGACGGCGTCGCCGGTGATGAACCAGCCGTCGGATGTGAAGGGGCTAGGGGCGTTGAGATAGCCGAGCATGGCGGACTTGGCGTAAATCTCGAGCATGCCATCGACGATGCGCGTCTGGTAGTCCTCGCCGCCGACTTTGACCCAGAGCGAGTCGGAAGATTTCGACTTGGAGCGGAGGATGCCGACTTCCGAGAGGCCGTAGGTCTGCTGCGTGCGGATGTTCGGGAACAGGGCGCAGAAACGCTTCAAGGTGCTTTCGGGCATGACCTCGGTGCCGTAGGTGACGAGTTCGAGGCTGGAGAGGTCGTGCTTCTTGTAGGCCTCGCTGAGGAGGAGAAGGTTCAGGAAGGTCGGCGAAGTCGGAAGAATCTCGACCTTGTGTCGATCGATCGCGCGGCAGACGGACTCCGGCGCGCGATCCTCAACGGTGACGACACAACCGGCGTTCGACAGCGTATAGAGCAGTGTATTGATGCCGCCGATATGATCGAAGAGCAAGAAGGTGATGGTACATTTCGACTGGCGCGGCACTTTAAATTTGTCGAGGAGAAACGATAGATCGTGTACAGCGGCCTTGCTGGCCCCGGTGGAGCCGGAGGAGTAGAGGATAAGGCCGGGATGATTGCGCTGGCGGAGCGTGGCGAAGTGCTGATGCTTTGCCTGAACGCCGGTGCGATCGAAATGCGGCATGTCGTTCGCGTCGATGGTGATGACGACTTCGATTTCACCGATTTCGCGAAACTCTTTTTTCTTTTCGCGCACTGTGTCCGTCAGCGGTACGGCGACACACGAACGTCCGATGAGCGCGAGAAGCATGGCGACAGAGGCGGGCGAGAAATCCGCTTCGATACTGGCGACGGCGCCGTGCGGGACACCGTTTTTGTCGAGAGCGGCATTCGCTGAGGCCACGGCGTCGAGCAGCCACTGATACGTGTAGGGTTTGTCGCGCCAGACGATCGCGGGCTTCGCGGGGTTGGCGCGGAAAACGTCGAGAAGGAAGTCTGTGTGCATCAGACGCCTCCGAGGTAGATCGTCTGACCGGTGATGAAGGCGCTCTCCGGACGCAGGAAGAAATCGATCACGTTGGTGACATCGGCGAAGGTGCCCATGCGATGGAGGGCCTGCTGTTCGAGCAGGCGGTCGATTTTGTCCTTGGGTACGTTTCGGATGAGGTCAGTGTCGATCGGCGTCGGGCCGACGGCGTTGACGGTGATGCCGAATTCGCCGAGCTCACGGGCGAGGACACGGGTGAGTTCCTCGACGGCGGCCTTCGTGGCGGCATAAGCCGCTTCGCCGGCGAGACGCAGCGGCACGGCGACGGTGGTGAAATTCACGATGCGGCCGGAGCCTGCGTCTTTCATGGCCTTTGCGGCTTCGCGGCTGCAAACGAAGGTGCCGAGGAAATTGGTGCGCATCAGTTTTTCCGCGGTGACGGTGGGAGTGAGGAGAAAGTGATTCATGGCCGCGGCGCCGGCGTTGTTGACAAGATGATCGAGGCGGCCCTCCGACTTGCGGATGGCGGCGAACATCTGGCGCACGGCTTTTTCGTCAGCGACATCCGCCTCGTGATGCGTGTATCCGTCGAGCGTCCACTCCGGCACCTTGCGGCTGCACCCGTGGACACGATGGCCCAGCGCGAGGTAATGACGTGCGAGATGCTCGCCAATGCCTTTGCGCGTGCCGGTGATCAACGTGACGGGTGTGGACATAGCCGTGGAAAAACCAGTGTGCGTTACTGTTCTGCTGCGACGAGAGTAGAGGCGTAATCGGCGAGTGCGCCGATGGAGCGGAAGGGACTGTGCTTTTGTGACATCGCGCGTTCGTCGGCGAGCACGATGCTCACGCCGAGGTCGTTTTCGATTTCCTGTTCGATGGCGACGATCAGGCTGACGAGTCCGACGGAATCGAGCAGACCGGAATCTCCGAAGAGAAGCGTGTCGCGCGTGGGGCCGCCGTTGAGATTTAAGCTGTAGCGCTCGGCCATGTCGCGCATACAACGGGACACGATTTCATCAACTTTCGCATTCACACCCACAACTCCTCATGCACTTGAGCATCATGATAGAATATAGGTATTTGGCTTCCAGCACAAGCATTTTGATGAGAATTACATTCCCGCCGTGCGAGTTTTTCATGACCTATAAATCATCGACGATGCGCCTGACGATTGGTCTGGCGCTGGCCGTGACAATTTTCGTCGCACGCGACGGAAATGCGGTAAGTTTTCGCGCGAACGAGGCCCGTGAAACCGACTACGGGCTCCAGACCGCATTGCCCAAAACTTTTGGGGTGGGTGAATTTACCCTCGATGTGCGCGTGCGTTTGGATGAGTCGTATCCCGTGGGGCGCACCGGTCCACAGGATTCTCCCGGACAACTGCGCAACTGGTCGAGCGCGGATCCTGCGCCGTACAGCCGTGATGACTGGTGGTTCGAGGGCAATTTCCTTTTGGATGGTCATAATAATAATGCGTTTTGGGAGGGGACCTTCTCGATTCAATTCTGCGGCGGCGGCCGGGTGCGGTGGCTGTTCGGCGACGACGTGAAGGCAGGGCCGGGCGGACACTGGGCGGTGCAGGCGCATCCATCGAGTGCGACGCCTTCTTTGCTTGACGATCAATGGCATTGGATATCGCTGGTGCGCCGGTGGGCGCAGAATGATGCGGGTGCGGACCTTGAACTGTGGGTGGACGGCAAGAAGATTGCGACGCAGCATACGAATGTTCGCACGAACATGCGCGGTCATTGGGACGGTTTCGAAGGGTATCCCGAACTCCAGGCCGGGTGGTTTTGGGGCGCGGAGAAGCAGGCGGCTGTTGGGCGTCTGGAGCAATATGAAGACTTCAAGGGCGAGCTGAGCGACGTGCGGTTTTGGGACGTCGCACGATTGACAGAGGAACTTGCGGCGCCGGAACGCGAAATTGCCGAGGACGCGGCGGGCCTTGTGGGGTTGTATCGATTCCCGGAGACCTTCGGCGGCAGTGTGTGCAACACGTTGACCGGCGGCGAATGTGTCGAGATGATAGTTTCAGACAGGCGATGGAGGCCCGGCGGCGGGCTCGCTCTTCAGGATTGGGCGGCGTTCGCGGGATTTGGGCTCGCCGCGGCGGCGGCTTTTGCCCTTGGACGCAAGCAGGGTTGGAATACTTCGGCGGGACGTGTGTGGGTAGGGATTGCCGTTGTCATGGCAGTACTCGCGCTGATTACCTGGCTGGATTTGGAGTCGTTGGTGGAACGATCCTTGCGAAAGACGTCGAAGATTCAAGGGTGGTACGACCTGCGGCGGGCGCCACAGGCGGCGGCCATACTGGCGATTGTGGCGGCGGCGTACTACTCGTTTCGCACGACGACACGCGGGGCTCGAGGATTGAACCGCGCGACCCGTATGGCGTTGGGCATCTGTGCGCTGCTGATCGTGATCGCGGTGGCCCGCACGTCGTCCTGGACCTATACGGATATGATTCTCAACTATGGGAATGCTCACGTAAGTGTTGGGCGAATTCTGGAACTGGCTGGGGCGATCGCCATTGTGGCGGGTGCAGCTTTTTCATATGCTGCGCCAGGCCCGAAATGATGACAGGAAGGTTTGATTCGATGTGGAATTGGACGGAGACGCGAAGAGGATGATGACACAGGTGCGAGAGGCGATCGCGAAATGGCTGGTGGCGACGCTGGTCGCGATCGCGGCGGACCTGAGTCTGTCGGCCGCGAACGGTTATGCGTTGCGCGTGGATCGCGGGTTGTTGCTGTTGTGGGACGCCGCGGGCCTGGGTGTCGCAGCCGGGGCTGTGCTTGCGGCGATCGCCGCAGGGCGGTGGATCATCCGGCGGTTTGTGAACTTCCCGCCAATGCCTGTGGCGGAGTGCCTGCTTGCCGCGTATGCGCCCGTCGCGGCATTTACGTTGAGAAGTCATCGCGAGACTTCGATGGTGGTCGCGATCGGCTTGGTTGCGGTTGCGATTGGCATCATTGCAATTGTAGAAGCATTGGGAAAAGTCCGCCTCGCGCGGCCGGCGGTGACGATGTCGGGCGTGATTCTGTCGGCCGGGGTTATCGCAGCGGTCGTGTCGTTTCCGTTGCCGGGCCGCGACATGATCGGCACCGCCGAGCCTCCGGCGGCGGGGACGCCGAGTGGTCCGAATGTGTTATTGATCGTGCTGGACACCTTGCGCGCGGACCATGTGGGGACGTATGGATACTCGCGACCAATTACGCCGTGGCTCGACGAGTTTGCGAAAGGCGCGACCGTGTACGAGCGGGCCATCGCGCCATCAAGCTATACGCTGCCGACGCACGCATCGCTATTCACGGGACTGTATCCCGAGACGCACGGAGCCATCGAGAACGATCGGCACGACGGTGTGAGTCTGGAGGAACTCGGGCTGCTGGCGGACTGGGCCAATGTCTCGCCGTTGCCCGAAGAGGCGGTGACACTGGCGGAGCTGTTGTCCGAGCGTGGCTACGAGACGGGAGCGATTTGCGCCAATTCGGCGTATCTTTCGCGCGCGTTCAATCTCGATCAGGGATTCAAGACCTACGTGGATGCGACAGGCAGCCGCGAAGCTTGGCGGCCGGCGGGTTTGAGGATAGTGGCACGCTTCCCAATTCCCGAGAAGTGGCGGCTGTATCGGATGATCGGGTCGAACGAGCGCTATTATCTATTTGCGAATGAGATCAATGCGCTGACCTATCGGTGGCTGAAAGGCCGGACGGACCGGCCTTTTTTCCTGTTCCTGAATTATATGGAGGCGCACGCGCCGCACCTGGCAATGCCGGGATATCGCGATCTGTTTCCGAATTCGTATGCGCGGCAGACCGTGGACTGGGGTGCGTTTAATCGCGGCGAACAGGAGTTTTCCCCCGAGCAGAAATCCGCGTTGGTGGATGCGTACGACGCGCAGGTGCGCAGCCTGGACGATCGGTTGCGGGAACTGTTTGCACATTTGGAAAGTGTGGGGGCGCTTGAGAATACGCTTGTTGTTTTCTGCGCGGACCATGGCGAGGGATTTGCCGAGCACGGCACGCTTGGACATGCGATGAGCGTGTTCGAGCCGGAGGTGTGGGTGCCGATTATTGTGAAGATTCCCGGCCAGGCAGAGGGTGGGCGCGTCACACGACTTGTCGAGTTGACCGATATCGCGCCAACGGTGCTGAATGCGATTGGGGTACCAGTGCCGGAATCGATCGAGGGCGTTGATTTATCGACAGAGCATCGCGAGATGCCGATCGTCAGTTTTCTAGGCCCATATGAGCGCAAGTATTCGGAGTATGCCGTGTATTCCGATCCGTGGAAGCTGTTGTGGCGATCGGATGCGGAGCCGCGGTTGTTCAATTTCCGCGAGGACGCGGGCGAGACGCAGGATCGTGCGGGTGAGCAGCCGGAACGAGTGAAGGAGTTGCTTGCGCTGCTGGAGACCTATCGCAGTCGGCCCGGAAAGCGGTTACAGAGCGAATCGATGATTATGGACGACGAGACGCGAGAGCGTCTGGAGTCAGTCGGGTACGGCGACGCACACTGAGCGAGTGCAAGGATTATCGCGGCGGGTGTGCGACGAACCCTGTGCGGGCGTTTGCGCCGGAGATTAAGCGCGACGAAGTATTGCCGAGTTGAACAGTTCCTCCGCCGGAATTGCCGTTGATGACGGTGAGAGCTTTGGTGACGGTTCCGATTTCTGGCGTAGCCCCGGGAGCGATCTCGATGGTGGCCCCGGGATCGGCGGCGCTTACGGCGTCATCCAGAGTATTGAAGGGCGCGGCTTGTGTACCGTTGCCGCCATCCGGTGCGGCGAAGTCGAGATAAATGTAATTGGGATCTGTCGGATCCAGCAGTGGGGCGTCGATGGCGGACCAATTTGCCGACGACGAGTTGAGAAGCGACCAGCATTCGCCGCCGGTCTGTTCGTTGCACGTGGATGTCCCCGTGCCTTCATCGAATCGATACCAGCCGTCGAGGCCGGTTTCGTTACCTACAATCGATGCGTCCCAATCGTTTGCTAATTCTTGTGAGGTCTTGGCGCGCGACCAGAACCGGACCTCGTCGAGGAGTCCCTTGTAGTCCTCGTATTGCGTAACACCATTGGCGCCAATGGCGGCCTGCTTTTCGACGCCCCAAAACCAGCCTGACTGTCCACTTGGGAATCCCGTCCATGAGTTCCAATAGGCCGTGCGCATGTTGGTACGGAGGTTCGAAGTTTCGGCGTCGATCAGCACGCCATCGATCCACAATTCGAGTGTCGCAGATGATGCGCCCGACCATCGGCGAACGCAAGCGACGGAATGCCAGTTGCCGTCGAGCAAAGTTGGAGTTGTTGTGGCGGGCGACGCTTGGATTGCCCAGGTGCCGCCGGTGGGCGTGGCTCCGTCTCCGAAATCCCAGCGGACGCGGCCACCGCCGTAGAACTGAATGCTGAAAGTGCCATTCGAAAAGGTACCGCTGTTGTTGTGTCCGTCGAGGAGGAAGTTTCCTTCGAACCACCAACTGGAACTGCTGTACGGCGTCGCGTCGGAGCTTGTCCAGTTGATTAACTGCCCGGGTGTGCCGAAGGTTGTTGGGCCGACGGGATAGGTGTGATCCGGGCGTATCCAGATTTCGAGAGTAAATTCACCGGCGCCGAAAGTCCCCGGGATCGCCGTGTGGCGCGCGTACTCGTAGTCGCTGGGGGTGTTCTCTACGAAGTTCAGCGAGGCCGCGAGGGCCGTAGTGGAAGCGGCGAAACAATTGATTCCGAGTGCCGCGAGAGCATAAATCGGATGAGCAATACGTAGCATGAATTCACACAGCCCTTCATGCCCCGCTGCCGTGACTAGTCTAGCACAAAATCAGTGTGTAGACCGATGGCTTAATTAAATGACGTGTGGCTATCGCTACGTACGTGCTTGGAAATAGCGCCCCAGGCGATTGCGATCGCGAGGAGCGCTCCCGTCGTTAGCCACGCTGCGCGAAGCGGCAGGCCGGTTGGAAAATCGAGCGAGTCGGTCGGGTCAGTTCCCAAGGATACTTCGATGCCGTCCATGACGCCGTCGTCGTCGGTGTCAGGATCGTTAGGGTCGGTCCCGGTGTCGGTCGGGCTGTTGTAATTACCGGTGTCGGTCTCGACGCTGTCGGGCAGGAGATCCTGATCGGTGTCGGGCGGCGCGGGCGGCTGGCCGAGCGGTGCATCGGCGGCGTTCCAGATCGACGGTGCTGTGTTGATCAGGGAAATACAGTTTGCGGAGTTGAGATCGTTGCAGGAAGAACTACCAGTACCTTCGCTGAAGGTGTACCAGCCGATCAGGCCGGTCTCGCTTCCGTCGACGGGCGCGTCCCAATCGTTCTGCAATTCGGAGACGGATTTCGCGTGCGACCAGAAACGCATTTCGTCGAAAAGGCCCTTGTGGTCCTCGTATTGCGTGACGCCGTTTGCGCCGATGGCGGCCTGTTTTTCCGCACCCCAGAACCAACCGGCTTGTCCGCTGGGGAATCCAGGCCATGAGTTCCAGTAAGTAGTCCACATGTTGGTGCGCAGGTTCGAGGTTTCGGTGGCGATGAGCGCGCCGTCGACCCAGAGTTCGAGATCCGCGGACGACGCGCCGGACCAGCGGCGCACGCAGGTGATCTGGTGCCATTCACCGTCGAGAAGCGACGGAGTTGTGTTTGCCGGCCAGGCTTGCACGGCCCAGTGACCGCCGGTCTGCGCGGCGCCGTCGCCGAAGTCCCAGCGGACGCGGCCACCGCCGTAGAACTGAAGGCTGAAAGTGCCGTCCTCGAAGGCGCTGCCGTTGTTATGGCCGTCGAGCAGAAAGTTTCCCTGGAACCACCAACTGCCGGAGCTGTAGGGCTGGGGATCGGCGCTGGACCAGTTGACGAGTTGTTGTGCGGAACCTTGCGGCCGGACCGCACCGACGGGGAAGGAGTCATCCGGGCGGAGCCAGAGCTCGAGGGTGAATTCGGCGGCGCCGAAGCCGTTGGGCAAAGATGTTTGCAGGCCGTACTCGTGATCATTGGTGGCGTTTTGGATGAAGTTGAGCGAGGATGCGGCGGCTTCGGAGGCGATAGACAGAACAAACGCGAGAATGCCGTAGCGGTGTCGAGCAGGCATGTTCGTGGATACAGCGTTTGCCATCGTGCAAGTCACCCTCTTCCCAAGAGTAGCGCCGTACAGTATAGCATCCATTTCGCTGGAATCGGCGTTGAATCGCGCCGGATCGCCTGCCAAAATGGCAGTTTCCTACCAAGAAATCCGAGGAGATACGCGCAATGGCGGACAAGATAGCCCTTTTTTGGCCCGGCGATTACCGGGCCCTTCCGAACCAATCGGCGCTGCCGAACATCGAGGCGGCGACGCAGCAGATGGAGGCGGCGCTGAAGAAGCTGGGGCGGCAGTCGTACCGCATCAAGGGGTATCTCACGAAACCGCACGAGTCGATTGAAAAACTGGGACCGGTGAACGACCCGCTGATCGGCGTGTGCGTGCACTGGTTTTACGGTCCGCATACGACAGACGGCGTGGCGGGGAAGAGTAATCCATTACTGCTCGCAAGCAATTTTTCCGGGCAGTGGCCGGGACTCGTGGGGCTGCTGAATACGGGGGCTTGTCTGGCGAGCATTGGGCGGGCGTTCTCCCGCGCGTGGACGACGGCGGACGACTGGACGACGGACGAATTTTTTATGGGGCACCTCGACCAGTGGTGCCGCACGGGGCGGACGCGGTATCACGCGGACGAGTTGTCGGTCCCGAAGCCTGTGTCGGAATCGGCGGCGAAGACGGCGCAAGGCGTGCTCGACGAGATTCGCAAGCGGCGCGTGCTGGCGCTGATGTTGGGCGACACCTCGATGGGGATGATCAACGGGTACTTCGGGCCGCGAACGCTGTATCCGATCGGGTTTGCCGAGCACAAGGTGGACCAGGCGTGGATAATCGATCGCGGGAAGCGGATCTCGCAGAAGCGGATCGATGACGCGTATGCCTTCGTGAAGAGCAAGGGCGTGAAGTTTCACTACGGTGAAGCGGAGGCGACAGACTTCGACGAGAACGCGACGAAGGAGCAGTTGCGGGATTACCTCGCGGTGCTGGACATGATCGACGAGTTCAAGGCTGATTGCCTTGGCTGGCAATACCAATTGGGACTAATTCCGCTGCGGCCGCCGTCGGATTTCGCGGAGGGCCTGTTTAACTCTGCGTGCCGTCCGGAGAGCAACGGCGAGCCGATCATCACGAGCACCGAGGCGGACCAGGGCAACCTTGTGCCGATGGAACTGATGAAGCGGCTGTGCAAGGCAAAGGGCTTGCATCCATCGATTGCGTTCCACGACGTGCGCTGGGGTGGCGAGCATGACGGACGTTTTGTGTGGGTGCTGCTGAATTCAGGCAGCGCGGGCGCGTATGCGTTTAATCACGATCCCGATACGCTGAAGGGTGTGCACAGCTATCGACAACCCGCGCAGTATTTCCCGATTCCCGGCGGGACCTTTGCCGGAGAGAGTTTGCCGGGGGAGATGACCTGGGCGCGCGCGTACATCGATGGAACCACGCTCGGTATGGATATCGGGCGCGGCGAGGTCGTGAAGCTGCCGCCGGCCAAGCGCGACGCTTGGTGGGAAGGGACGACGCGTCAGTGGCCATTTATGGCGGCGGACCTGGGTGTGTCGCGCGATTCGGTGATGGCGCATTACATGAGCAACCACATCGCGGTGGCATACGGCGATATTTTTGAAGAGATGGTTTCGCTGAGCCGGTCGCTCGGGTTTACCGTGCGCGTGTGGGGCCAGCACTAAGATGGCAGGCCAACGCGTATTTATTGGGGTGGACGTTGGTACGGGTAGCGCGCGGGCGGGCGTATTCGACGCAAGCGGCAAGATGCTGGCACACGCTTCGCAGGCGATCCAGTTGTGGTACCCCGAACCCGAGTTTGTCGAGCAGTCCAGTGAAGACATCTGGCGCGCGTGCTGCAAGGTCGTCAAGCAGGCGATTGCCGACGCGGGCGTGAGACCGGAGCAGGTCGCGGGGGTTGGTTTCGACGCGACGTGTTCGCTGGTGGTGCTCGACGCGCAGGACAAGCCGGTGACGGTGAGTCCGAGCGGGAACGACGCGCAGAACATCATCGTATGGATGGATCACCGCGCAATCCCGCAGGCGGAGCGCATCAACAAGCAGGGACACGAGGTGCTCAAATACGTCGGCGGGAAAATTTCGCCGGAGATGCAGTCGCCGAAATTGCTGTGGTTGAAAGAAAAATTGCCGCAGACCTGGAAACGCGCGGCGCAGTTTTTGGATCTGCCGGATTACCTGACGTATCGCGCGACGGGGGACCTGACGCGTTCGTTGTGCACGACGACGTGTAAGTGGACCTACCTTGCGCACGAGGCGGAACGCGCGAAGGACGGCAAAGCGGGATGGCAGGCGTCGTTCTTCAAGCAGATCGGGCTGGACGATTTTCCGGCCGAGGACTACAAGCGCATTGGGCAGCGCGTGCGGCCGATGGGCGAGGCGATCGGCAAGGGATTGACTGAAGCTGCCGCGAAGGATTTTGGGCTGAAGGCGGGTACGGCGGTTGGCGTGAGCATTATCGACGCGCACGCGGGTGGGCTGGGGGCGATCGGCGCCTCGGTCGACGGCAAGGCGCCGACGCGCGAGACGATGCGCAAGCGGCTCGCCCTGATCGGCGGGACGTCGTCATGCCATATGGCGGTGTCGCCGGAGGCGGTGTTCGTGCCGGGTGTGTGGGGACCGTATTTCTCGGCGATGGTGCCAGGGCTGTGGCTCACCGAAGGCGGGCAGAGCGCGACGGGATCGCTGGTGGACCACGTCATTTTTTCGCACGCGGGCGCGGCGGAACTGCAGGCCGAAGCGAAGAAGGCAGGAAAGACGGTTTATGAATTGCTGAATGCCGACGTCGAGCGGCTCGCGAAAGGGCTTGATACCCCGGCGCGACTGACGGCGGAACTGCACGTGCTGCCGTACTTCCACGGCAACCGATCGCCGCGCG
>SXGT01472880.1_pt1 | contig 24569 bp, 16 predicted proteins | sample 3176221 | NCBI WGS metagenome assembly SXGT01 (sample SAMN11356862, study PRJNA531348) | freshwater metagenome | isolation source: freshwater sample F1-120 | place: China: Fuxian Lake, Yuxi | collected 2017-12-25
ATCACCCACCGCGTCGGCCTCTGCCGTCACACACACTTCATGTGGAAAATGTCCAACACGTGCACCATACCCGCGGCTCACAATGCCAACGCGCACACCACGAGCTTGCAACTGCGTCGCTAAAGCAATCACCAGTGGTGTTTTGCCAACCCCTCCTACCGTTAAATTACCCACAACAATAATCGGCACAGGAAATTGCCGTTGCCGAACATGCTTAAGATAATAACGGCGAAGCGCAACTATCATGCGATACGCTATCGCCAAAGGCAATAAAAACCAACGCAATGGGTGGCGAGTGTACCATAATGTATCAACAACCCATGTCTTGAATTTAACGGCTCTCTGGAGTCGCATTAAATAACCACTGCTTCTTCATGCTCTACGCCCATTTGTTGCACTTGATATAATTTAGCGTAATAACCATTTAATGCAAGTAATTGCTGATGACTACCTTGTTCAGCTACGCAACCCTGGTGCATAACAATAATTTTGTTTGCGCGCTTAATGGTTGATAATCGATGGGCAACCACCATGGTTGTCCTATTTTTCATCAATTTTTCTAGTGCCGCCTGGATATATCGCTCAGACTCACTATCCAGTGCGGAGGTTGCCTCATCAAGAATCAGGATAGGCGCATCTTTCAAAATAGCTCGGGCAATCGCTAGGCGTTGCCGTTGACCACCGGATAAAAGCACACCATTTTCACCAATACGTGTGTCGTACCCTTGTGGCAAATGTTGAATGAATTCATCGGCATGGGCAAGTTTCGCAGCATCCATGATTTGCTTGCGGCTCACATCAAAGCGACCATAAGCAATATTGTTGGCCAGCGTGTCATTAAACAGCGTCACATGCTGACTCACTAAGGCTATTTGCTCCCGCAAGGAACGACGTGACAATTCATTAATAGGGATGCCATCAAGGGTAACCTGGCCAGAAGTAACCTCATAGAATCGGGGGAGCAAGCTGGTAATAGTCGTCTTCCCGCTACCAGAATGCCCAACCAACGCCACTGTTTCCCCGGCATTGATATTAAAATCTACGTCGTGTAATATCTGCGGCCCCTGACGATAAGCATAAGATACCCGCGAAAATTCAATGGTTCCCCGAGCCCTTTGCTCTAATGTAATACCTTCATTAGACTCAACCATTTGGTCCAGTAAAGAAAAAACGCTCTCAGCCCCCGCGAGTCCACGCTGAATGGCCGCGTTTAAGGTCGTTAGCGTTTTCATTGGTTTGATTAATTGCAGCATGGCAGCAATAATGGCAAGAAACGATCCTGCTGTAACAACAATAACGGTCGCTAATTTGATAGCGGCAAAAATAATCATAGCAATACCGATAGCGATGATGCATTGCACCCCCGACACATTGATTGCTTTACTAACGGCCACTTTCATATCGTTACGACGAGACACTTCTGTGGCTTTGTTGAACTTGTCTACCTCATATTGTTCGCCATCAAAAATACGCACCACACGATATCCGTCAATCACTTCACCCGCAATCTCGGTGACGTCACCCATTGACTTTTGCACTTTATGACTAATATGGCGCACACGCTTATTCGTAAAATTGACCAGCAAGCCGATAAAAGGAATTGTCAGCAAAAACATCAAGGACAACTGCCAACAAATCACCATCATCACGGTTAACAACCCTATCACTAAACAGGTGTTTTGCACAAAATCAGTCAATGCATCGGCACTCACTTGCGCGACCTGCTCAACATCATAAAGAATCTTAGACAACAGTTGTCCTGATGTTGCCTCATCATAATAATCGGCAGGCAAACGAACAATATGCGAAAACACACGTTGCCGCAATACGTTAACCACTGAGCGAGCCACCCAGGTCATGCAATAGCTGCCAATAGCACTCACTAAGCCACGTGATGTAATTCCGATAAGCACCATCAGAGGGATTTGTTTAACGAAGTCCATGTCGATATTGATGAAACCTTTGTCAAGAAAAGGCCGCATCATATAAGTGAGGCCGGCATCAATGCCAGAATAGAGAATATTAGCGCCTACGCCCAAGACGAGCATCGGCCAAAACGGCTTAACATAAACCAGCAGACGACGATAAAGCGGTCCCGCTTTGCCATGCAGTTTTTTTTTCATAGCGGTTGGTATCAAAGTTGGATGAAATTTGTCTGAATTGTACCGCTTATTGCGCTATTGCGCCAATAGCGCATGAGAATAGCCACCGTATCACCTCATTTTTGCTCATCTAGTGACCGTTTGAAAGGGAGGATGAGCCCATATCATTGCCATAAAATAGATTAAAATAAGCTGCAGCTAAAAAAACTAATATGTACTATATTACCTGCCTATCCGGTTGGAGCACAAAAAAACCATGCCTACGTTCCGCGATTTATTCGAGGAATCCAGAAATCCAGCGCTGGCGTCAGTTCCATGGATGCCACGAATAAATCGCGGCACGTCAGTGGTGTGATTATGCTCCAACCGGATAGGCAGGCTATATTAGCACAACATGCACATTCAACTTGAAGATACTTATTTTTGGAGGTGCGCAATTGCTTCTTTTGGAATTCCCCATTGAGTCAATAGGGTTCGCGCCACCTCTCTTTCTGTCATCACCGATTCCCCGTTTGCCGAACAAAAACTCGCTGGTGTCATAGTATACGACTTGTAACCTCCTATACTATCGCCATTGAATGTCGGAGCATCGAGTGTTGTACATCCACGTAATACGCAATCTGTTGCTGATGCGGAAATCGACGTGCAACTATTAGTTCTTAGACAAGCATCCACACATTGTTCTGGGTTCAGCGTCGGCATATTTCCAAGATTTGGGCACTGGTTGTCAAGATAGATCATGTCTGATGAATTTTCCAGCATACTAGTTTTGACCTGGGCTATATTGCTCGCATTAATGCTATAAAATTTATCCCCCAACTGGACTACCGAAAATGGTTTAACATCCGATGAAAAGCTAGCTGGCGTCATAGTATACGACGTATACCCTCCGACACTTGCCCCGCTGGTCCTTGGTGCATCCAGTGTAGTGCATCCTCGTAAAACGCAATCTTCTGCTGCGACAGAAATAGAAGTACAACCTCTGGTGTTTAAACAAAAGTCTGCGCACTGACCAAGATTCAATGTATTATTATTTCCAAGCACAGGGCATTGATCGTCACCATAGATCATGTTAGATGAGTTGGCCAACATATCGGCTTTTACATGAGATTTATTATTCAAATTAATTCCATAAAATTGAGCGCCCAATTGCACCACTGAATATTGTTGCACGCTCGATGTGTCAATGATGGTACTTGCATTCTTAGTAATTTGGGGCTCAACAAGCAATTGACCATTTCCGCCAACAGGGACCCCAGACATAGTCACAAAGCCAAGGGGACCAATTCCTGCGAAGGAATAATTAAAACACATGCTACCCATCCCATAAATGACATCAAAAGGCCTAGAGACTTGCATAAAATTTGAGGGGAGGTACTGGGTTCCATTGATAGGTTTATATTGAGGGCTGATCCATAGAGCCTGCCTCGTTCCAGCTCTCATACACGAGTTAGTATTGCCTGCAAACTGCTCAATAAACGTTGAGGGATTCTGGATGTTTTGAGCTACGGGAGCCCATATTGTAATATCATAAAGTATTTTGTTAGCGTCGACATCAGAAACCACCATCTGATAATTGGTTCCGGCTATTGGATTTTTTTCCGTCCTCATTGCGGGACTTGCAAATACGTTAAACCGGTATTTCGAATTCACTTTCCAAGTGGCTTTCGCATCAAAACACTGCACAACACAACCCTCTGCACCTTGTGCCGCTGGCGAACAGATATTCGTTGGATCATTTACAATTTGAGGATATTTTTCACAGTTTTCCGTCCCCCAGACAGAGAATATGAATGCTCTCTGGTTACTCGTATTGAGCGTCTGCAGCCCTGTATAAAACGCGCCCCCCTGCCCAATAACCTCATAGAAGGTATATGGTAGACTGGCGGTGGGGATAATATCCACCATAAATTCCGACGACTCGGGTGTCAGGAAGCTCCCATAAATCGCAGGTGCAATATTATTATGATTTCCTGGCCGCACAGTAAATAGTTGCGTATCGGCTTGATCCGCGCCATCCAATGATGCAGTGAGAACTACGGTTTCAGCATCTCCTCGCAAATAACCGGACACAATACCCTGTGCATCAGTTTTCGCATTGGGGCTCGTGCTAAAAAAATAGCCATTTGTTGCCTTCCAGGTCACAGAACACCCACTGATGCCTACCCCGCTAGCCGATGTGACCTGTGCAGTAATGAGATAAGGCTCCCAGCCAGGAAATCCCCCGACCGGTGGCCCATTGGGTCCATCAGGAAGACTTGACGCAGGATAAGATGAGAACAAAAATCCAGGCAAAGCGGACAATGGCTCATTGGCATTCACTATAGAAACGTGCCCAATGAAGCAGGCCGGATTGCTTTGCACACCAGCAAAGCCAGGAGAACAACACAACAATACCATTGAAGCTAGAAAAATTGCTATTCGAATCATTTGGTTCCCTGATGAAATTTCCCTAAGCTGAGGATTGTAACTTAACCTGCTCCGCGGGAGCAAATAAGGAGTTCACCACCAGGGTGAGAACGCCAATAATATCTAAGGCGCTTTCAAAACTCGATTAATGCGCAAAAATTTTTTTCAAAACTTAGACAACCCCTTCACTAGTGTTTTCACCAACCCTGGTCCTTGATAAATTAATCCCGTGTAAACTTGCAACAGCGAAGCACCAGCTTGCAATTTTTCATTGGCAACATCAAGGTTATCGATGCCTCCCACACCGATCAACACCACATCGTCCCCCACGACTTGCTTAAGTACCTGTAAACAATGCGTTGATTGCCTCACTAACGGTTGCCCACTTAATCCACCCGGCTCATCACCATAAGGCAATGCATGTACTGCATCACGAGCACACGTCGTATTCGTTGCAATCATTCCATCTAACCCCAAAGACACAATCACGTCTGCCATTTTTTTTAACGTTTCATCTGACTCATCAGGTGAAATTTTCACAACAATAGGCACATAGCGTTGGTGCACATCGGCCAATTGCAATTGTTCTTCGCGTAATTCATTGATCAAGTGCTTAAAATAGTAAATTTGCTGTAGCTCGCGCAAATCAGGGGTATTTGGCGATGAAATATTGACGGTGACGTATGATGCATGCAAATACACCTTACGCAGACAGTACAAATAATCATCCACTGCTTTCTCTAGAGGAGTCTCTTTATTCTTTCCAATATTAATCCCTAAAATACCTCGATATTGTGCCTTTTTTACATTGGCTAGCAACACATCAACACCGTGGTTGTTAAAACCCATACGATTAATCAGTGCGTGCGCTTTCGGGATGCGAAACAAACGTGGCTTTGGGTTACCCACTTGTGGACGTGGAGTCACCGTGCCTAATTCGATGAATGAAAAACCAAGTTTGGCCAGCACATCCAAGTGCTCACCATTTTTGTCCAATCCCGCCGCTAAACCAATGGGATGAGGAAACTCAAGACCCATGGCACTCACGCTGCTATTTTTAGGTTTGTCAAAACAACAGCCCGGCAAATAATGTAACGCAGACAACCCAACATGGTGCGCTACTTCGGGATCAAGACGAAATAATAAAGGACGAATGAGCTGATACATCAATTACTCCATTTGTGCTTGGCGGAGAACCTAATTTAATCCACCATTTGTAGCCACTGTAATTTCCACAGTTCGTAGAGAAATTCTTGATTGTCTTCCTCAGCCAAAAATGGCTCCAATAGAGAAATCTCCAACAACCGATGATTGGCCACAAATTGCAGTAATTCGGACGACACGCCATCTGTGTCCCATGCACAACCATTGACGAATAACTGCACAGTGGTATTGCAGCTATCACTTTTATCATAATAGGCCATGCGGCATGTGGCATCTCGCAAGAGTCTTGTACACGTTCGTAGCTCATCAATAAACACCTGTATATCTCCCCACTCATCGTTTTCTAGAGGGAAAGGCATATGTTGCTCAGCATGCTCATCAAGTCGGGTAGCAAAGCAACCGAACCACGATTGAAGTAATGGTTCATTCTCTAACAGCTGTTGCATTAATTGTTTCGCATGGACATACGCTTGTCGTGGAATTGCTGAGCTGGCCTTCAATACGGCCCAGTTGGGATCGTGGTAAAGAGACGTCAATTGATGTTGTTCAGACAAATAATCACCAAAACTATCCCATAACTCTTGTGCTTGATAACGGCGATAACCAAATGAATACGTCATGCAATCATCTCCTAAAGATACCCCATGATGCCCTATATGTGGGGGGAGATATAACATATCACCAGGTAAAAGGGTGTACTCCTCCTCTATCGCAAATTGCTCCATGATGCGTAAATCAACACCCTGTAAGTAATTCGCTTCATTGCAATTTTTTGTCGTTAATGACCATTGGCGCTGTCCACTGGCTTGGTATAAAAACACATCATAATTATCGTAATGTGGGCCAACGCTGCCATATTTTACTGCATAACTAATCATTACATCATCAACACGCCATTGGGGGAGGAAATTAAAATGATCTAACAAACAAGCGACCTCAGGAATCAACTGATCAACCCCTTGAACCAGCAGCGTCCAATGTGTTTTTGGCAATGTTGCAAAATCAGCCTCTACAAAAGGGCCGCGCTTCAGTTGCCAATGGGGTGTCTTCTCCGGCGTTTCAAACACGATCCGACTTTCAACATCTTCCTCCATAGCAAGCCCCGCTAACTCATCAGCGCTTAATGGATTAATAAACCCAGGTAATGCTTGACGAATCAACAACGGTTTTTTTTGCCAATACTCATTCAAGAACGTTTTAACATCGATAGACTGAAAATGAATCATAACATCTCAACCCAACTGGCAACGTTGTGCCCATACGCGCAACATCGCATTACCTGTAGGTTGTAAAGAGTACCTCACTTCACGCACCTCTACACCATAATGATCTTGTTGCAGTCCCAAAAGCACGGGCCCTAAAAAGGGTGATGGTTTGCCAAAACGGTCGATGAGCGGAAAAATTCGTACCTCTTTCGCAACCCGAGCCAACTCACGGATCGCTTCTAAATGAAAATCAACGTCTTGGGCATCCAAATCGGCAAATAAATAATGTGAACTTAAGGCAAAATCAAAAGAAAAATCGGGGAATGTTAAGGTATGACTGACCACAGGCAAGTAGCGTTTTTCTACCCTACCTTGTTCATAATCTGCAAAAAAATCTGCCATGCCTTGACGGCGCATAGCAATTAATGCCTCTAAACTACTGTAATGACTAAAATCAAACCTGTCTTTTTCTCGGCTCACACGAGCAACCATGTCGTCAAAAATCAATGAAACCTTGGTAGACAATGTTGCCTTGTCCAAGGTAAACAGCGGGTCACAACTCACCATGTGAATTCCTTTGCTGTGAAGCTCACTATTAACAGCACTTGCCCCACAACCATATTCCAACAACTGAGTCTTGAGATCTGCAGCACTTAAATCAAACATTTCCCGGTATTCATCAACATGGTGCCCCCATAATACCAGTTTACGCATTCTATCGCTCTCCCGATTCGTTGAGTATGATTAACCCAGTTATAGCCTCAATGCGCCTATTGCCATCTAATCGTAAGCTGACGTGACAACGCAAAATAGCATTTTTAATCACACCACGTTTTCCTGCATCAGTCTTCACATCGTGCGTTACGAAGGGTATAGTCTAGCGTATTTGCTCAAGCAACAGGAAGTCATCCATGCACAATGGCCTACAACACCAACTTGGGGAAACCTATGATCTATTACGAGATAGCGTCTATCACTTTGCTTCCCGCGAAATAGCTCCTATAGCTGCACAAATTGATGTCGACAATGCCTTCCCCAACCACTTATGGAAAAAATTTGGCGCGCTAGGGCTATTGGGTATCACCGTTGGCGAAGAGTACGGCGGTGCGAATATCGGTTATTTAGCCCACGTGATTGCTATGGAAGAAATCTCGCGAGCGTCAGCCTCTGTGGGCTTAAGCTACGGTGCGCATTCAAATTTATGTGTTAATCAGATTTACATCAATGGTGATGCTCAACAAAAACAACGCTATTTACCCAAATTAATCCAAGGTGACTACATTGGCGCACTCGCCATGAGTGAATCAAATTCGGGCTCCGATGTCGTCAGCATGCAACTACATGCACAACGACAAGGTGATCATTTTATTCTCAATGGCACTAAAATGTGGATTACCAATGGTCCAGATGCTGATGTGTTGGTGGTCTATGCTAAAACCGACAAACACGCGGGTAGTAAAGGCATTACAGCCTTTATCATTGAGAAAGAGTTTAGTGGTTTTCGTACTGCACAAAAACTCGATAAGCTAGGCATGCGTGGCTCAAATACCTGCGAGCTCGTCTTTGAGCGCTGTGAAGTACCCATAGAAAACGTCCTCGGTGAAATCGATCAAGGGGTGAAAGTCCTCATGAGTGGCCTTGATTATGAGCGTACTATCCTTGCTGCAGGCCCTGTGGGTATTATGCAAGCTTGTCTTGATGTCGTGCTCCCCTATGTACGCGAACGCCAGCAATTCAATAAAGCCATTGGAGAATTTCAATTTATTCAAGGCAAAATGGCAGACATGTACACCGAACTCAATGCATCACGCTCCTATCTTTATGCCGTGGCGAATGCTTGTGACCATGGGATTGTGAGCCGTAGGGACGCGGCAAGCGTCATTTTATATACAGCCGAGAAAGCGACACAGATGGCATTACAAGCGATCCAAACTTTAGGGGGCAATGGTTACATCAATGAATACCCAACAGGACGCTTGCTACGCGACGCAAAACTCTATGAAATTGGGGCAGGAACATCTGAAATTCGGCGCATGCTGATTGGGCGTGAACTATTTAATGAATCGACAACGGTTCCCCGAAAATAACAACGCTTAAGGATAACGTTTATGAAACATGATGATATTGTTATTGTGGCTGCGAAAAGAACACCCATAGGAGCCATGTTAGGTCATTTGTCTACACTATCCGCTCCCACACTCGGCGCTATTGCCCATCGTGCCGCCATCGAGCAAGCACGTATTTCGTCCGATAAAATCGATGAAGTCATCAGTGGCTGTGTCTTACAAGCAGGTATTGGCCAGGCGCCAGCGAGACAAGCCGCTATAGGCGCTGGCATCCCCCATACCACACCAGCCAGCACCATCAACAAAATGTGTGGTTCTGGAATGAAAGCAGTCATGCTAGCGCATGATGCGATTAAGGTAGGCTCTGCCCATATTATTCTTGCCAGTGGGATGGAAAGCATGAGTAATGCGCCTTATTTATTAAGCAAGGCTCGTGCAGGTTACCGACTAGGACACGGTGAATTAAAAGATCACATGTTCCTGGATGGTCTAGAAGACGCCTATGATAGAGGCACATTGATGGGCTGTTTTGCCGACGCCACAGCGAAACAGTTTAATTTTAGCCGCGAGCAACAAGACACCTATGCGATACGCTCCATGACTCGAGCGATAAAAGCACAACAATCTGGAGCCTTTCAGGAAGAAATTGTACCCATCACCATTCCTGGGCGTAAAGGCGATACTATTGTAACCCTTGACGAAGGTCCTGATGCTACAAAGCTTGCCAAAATTTCACAATTACGACCCGCATTTCAAACAGATGGCACGGTAACCGCTGCCAACTCAAGCTCAATTTCTGATGGTGCAGCAAGCCTTATCTTGATGACCGCAGCAAACGCTGAAAAACGTGGTCTTCGACCATTGGCCAAAATAATCGCCCATGCTAGCCGCGCGCAGGAGCCACAATGGTTTACTACGGCCCCAGTCGAAGCGATACGTCGTGTGTTAAAAAAGGCAAACTGGCAAACGAGTGATGTTGATCTTTATGAAGTGAATGAAGCCTTTGCGGTCGTTGCTATGGCCGCCATCACTGAACTTCATTTAGACATTGAAAAAGTGAATATCCACGGAGGCGCTTGCGCTTTGGGTCATCCCATTGGCGCATCAGGTGCACGTATTTTAGTGACGTTAATCCATGCCCTCAAACATCAGCAAAAGAGTCGGGGTGTGGCCGCATTATGTATTGGTGGTGGTGAAGCAACGGCTATTGCGCTTGAGGTTTTATATGCTTAAACAAAGTATCATTTATCTTGTGCTCAGTATTCTTGTCGTTCTCTTTGCACAATATGTCCACTTATTGATTGTTTATATTGACATGTTTTATACATTCATCAATGTAAAGCTATCCCCAATATTCAGCAATAGTGGCTTAGGAATCATGATTCGCAAAGTGATTTCTCTGGCGCTCTTACCCGTCTTGATCGCTGCCATCCCTGCCCTTCTCTACCGAGCAGTTAAAGGGCACCAGATGCATTATTTTATTGAGATAACTTGGTTCTTATGGCTCATTATCGTGCTTAGTAAAGTCATTATTCATTAAGGAACAGGCATGGCGAAGATCATCAGTCAACTTAATCCTGTCAGCACTGAATTCAAAGCAAATCAGACGGCGATGCAAGAGCTGGTCAACCAGCTTGAGCAAATAGTCAACCAAATTGCCTTGGGTGGTGATGAAAAAGCACGGGCAAGGCATCTAAAGCACGGAAAACTATTACCGCGAGAGCGCTTACAACAACTACTTGATCCAGGCAGCCCATTTCTAGAGTTATCACCGCTCGCGGCCTACCAAGTGTATGGCGATCATTTACCTGCAGCAGGCCTGATAACCGGCATAGGCCGAGTATCAGGGCAAGACTGCATGATCGTTATCAATGATGCTACAGTAAAAGGTGGAACCTACTATCCATTAACGGTCAAAAAACATTTACGTGCACAGGAAATCGCTGCAGTAAACCATCTCCCTTGCATTTATTTAGTTGATTCCGGGGGAGCGTTCTTGCCATTGCAAGACGAAGTCTTTCCTGATCGCGATCATTTTGGTCGAATATTTTATAATCAAGCCAACTTATCTGCACAAAATATCCCACAAATTGCTGTGGTCATGGGCTCATGTACTGCGGGTGGCGCGTACGTTCCTGCCATGGCCGATGAATCAATTATGGTGCGTCATCAGGCAACTATTTTTTTGGGAGGCCCGCCTTTAGTCAAGGCAGCTACTGGTGAAGTGATTAACGCAGAGGAATTAGGCGGTGCTGATGTCCATTGTCGTCAATCGGGAGTCGCTGATCACTATGCCGAAAACGATGCTCATGCGCTGTACTTAGCAAGAGCTGCTATCCGTCATTTAAATCGTAGTAAACCGGATATACCCTGTCGAATCGCAAGCCGCGAACCTGCCTATGACGCACAGGAATTAACTGGGATTATACCTACCGATACGCGTAAGCCCTTTGATATCAGAGAAATCATTGCCCGCATTGTTGATGGATCCGACTTCGACGAATTCAAAGCCTTGTATGGAACAACCCTGGTCTGTGGCTTTGCTCATCTATATGGCTATCCAATTGGAATTGTCGCTAATAATGGTATTTTATTTGGTGAAAGTGCCCTGAAAGGCACGCATTTTATTGAGCTATGCACCCAACGCAAAATCCCGCTCATTTTCCTGCAAAATATTACGGGCTTTATGGTTGGCAGCAAATATGAAGCAGCGGGCATTGCCAAGCACGGAGCAAAAATGGTGACGGCCGTCGCCAATGCCAAGGTGCCCAAATTGACAGTGATTGTTGGTGGCAGTTTTGGAGCGGGAAACTATGCCATGTGCGGCCGCGCGTACGATCCACGGTTTTTATGGTCTTGGCCCAACGCACGCATCTCGGTGATGGGTGGCGAGCAGGCAGCCAATGTACTGGCCGAAATCAATCGTGATAAGCACATCAAACATGGCACCTCGTGGTCCGTGGCCGAAGAAGAAGAATTTAAAGCTCGGATGCAAGTTCAATACGAAACGCAAGGGAATCCTTATTATGCAAGTGCTCGCCTGTGGGATGATGGAGTCATAGCACCGCACAATACCCGTAAGGTCTTAGGTTTGAGTTTATCTGCTGCATTGAACGCACCGATTGAATCAACAAGCTTTGGGGTATTTCGTATGTAGGGGTGCCCTAAAAAGTACTGGCATGAACAAGGAACAAGATGAAAGATGTGTTAACTGAGATACAAGGTCGCGTGTTGCTGATCACCCTCAATCGAGTCAACAAACACAATGCCTTTGATGACACGTTATTAGCGGAGTTGCAAGTGATATTGGATGACGCACAAAATAACTCACAGATAACCGTGATTGTGCTCAAGGCCAATGGCCAACATTTCTCGGCGGGTGCTGATCTTGCGTGGATGCAACGGATGGCCCAATTTAGCGAAGAAGAAAATGTGGCTGATGCCTGCGTGCTGGCTCGAGTCATGTATACTCTTTATCAAAGTCAAAAACCAACGATTGCTATGGTGCAAGGCGCTGCAATGGGAGGTGGGGCGGGATTAGTTGCCGCATGTGATCTTGTGATAGCGGCCTCAACTGCACGCTTTTGTTTTTCGGAAGTTAAATTAGGCTTAATTCCTGCCGTCATTAGTCCCTATGTTATTAAAGCAATTGGCGCACGCACTGCTGCCGGATTATTTATCAGTGCAGAAACTTTTGATGCCGAACGAGCGTTGGCATTGCAATTGGTGCACCATTGTGTACCGGAAGAGGAACTCTTGTCCTTTACACTGCATTATGCACAGCAAATAGCACAATGGCCGCCAGGTGCAGTATGCGCAGCTAAATCGTTAGTGCGACAAGTAGCTAGTATGCCCATTAACGACGAGTTACAGCAACTAACCGCGACCTTAATCGCCAAACAGCGGGGATCGGAGGACGCACAGCGCGGCTTGCAAGCCTTTTTAAATAAGGGATCCTAAAATCCCTAGAGGGACAACATGTTTAATAAAATTCTTATTGCTAATCGTGGCGAAATTGCCTGTCGAATCATCAATACCGCACATCGCATGGGGATTGAGTCGGTCGCAGTGTATTCGACAGCAGATCGAGACAGCCTCCATGTCGCCCTCGCCGACCATGCCTTTTGCATTGGTGAGCCAGCCGCTCATGCCAGTTACCTCAATATAGACGCCATTATTGCCGCAGCCATCGCCAGTAGAGCTGATGCCATCCATCCTGGTTACGGTTTTTTGTCAGAAAATCCACAATTTGCTCGCGCATGTGCTGAAGCAGGCATTATTTTTATTGGACCAAGCGTTGCTGCAATGGAAGCCATGGCGTCCAAACAACTTGCAAAACAATTGCTAGAAAAAACAACTGTACCCCTCACCCCAGGCTATCATGGCAAAGATCAATCCGATGAAAAACTCTTGGCGAAAGCCCAAAAGATAGGTTTTCCAATCCTACTAAAAGCGGCTAGCGGCGGGGGCGGTAAGGGCATGCGCGTGGTAGAAAATGAGGCGAATTTTTTCAAAGATCTCGCAGGCGCTCGTCGTGAGGCACTGGCGAGTTTTGCCGATCCCACCATGTTGATTGAAAAGTTAATTAAAAACCCTCGCCACGTGGAAATTCAAATCATGGCAGACAACCATGGAAACGTGGTCCATCTCTTTGAGCGAGATTGCTCGATTCAACGCCGTCACCAAAAAATCATTGAGGAGGCACCTGCCCCGCATTTATCGAAAATTATGCGACAAGCATTAGCCGACGCCGCCATGGCGGTTGCGCTAAAAATAGACTACCGTGGTGCGGGAACCGTGGAATTTTTAGTCGATACCGAAGAACACTTTTATTTCATGGAAATGAATACACGCCTGCAAGTAGAGCACCCCGTCACAGAAATGATCACAGGACTTGATTTGGTCGAATGGCAATTGCGTATTGCCGCCAATGAAAAGCTACCCTGCACGCAGGATGCCATTCATGCACATGGTCATGCGATTGAATGCCGCATTTACGCCGAAGATCCGAGCCATCAATTTATCCCTTCTATGGGTCAATTGCACTTTCTTAAAGAACCTGCAGGCATAGGCATACGCGTTGACAGCGGCGTGACACTTGGCTCACAAGTAACCAAACACTATGATCCAATGATGGCAAAATTGATCGCCTGGGGAGATACCCGCACACAAGCTCTACAACGTTTACATCAAGCACTCGAGCATTATCACATCGGTGGGGTTAAAACCAACATTGCTTTTTTGCAGGCCATTACTAACCATCCTAGCTTCATCAAAGCACAATTAAGCACCGATTTTTTAAATCAAAACCACCTCGAAATTCCAACGCCAGATAGACGGCTCGCATTACACATGGCGGCAAGCTTTGACTACTTGAATTGTCGTGCATCAATTCATGATCCTTTGCAGCACGACACGTTTGCGTGGCAAATGCTACAAACTAGCCATTGGAGCATGAGTTACCTCATTCATGGTCAACAACACACGGTGATCACGACCCCATTAAACCATCATGAGGTAGCTCTCACCTTGGCCGACGAAACAATCACATTGCAAATAAAATTGACTGATGAACAACTGGTCATTGATGATGGTCAGCAACGTTCGCATGCATGGGTAGAGCAGCTCAATGGGCAAATTATTCTTTACACAGCATCTGGGCCAATCACTATCGAGCGCTTTAATTGGCAACACCTGGCTTGCCAACACACCGGCCTAAACAACCAGCTCACAGCACCGATGCCAGCAACGATCGTTGCAATTTTGAAAAACAAGGGCGATAAAATAAAAGCAGGCGATCGATTAATCGTGCTGGAAGCCATGAAGATGGAGCACACCATCCATGCACCTAACGATGGCCTGCTTGTTGATATTTTTTATGACATAGGTGCACAAGTGAATGAAGGTGCCAAATTAGTTGCGATTGAATAGGACGACCATGAATTACCCACCGCATGTAACGATTATCGAAGTTGGACCACGCGATGGTTTACAAAATGAGCCATCTTACGTGCCTACCTCCACAAAAGTAGAACTGATTAATCTCTTGAGTCAAAGTGGGCTGCAACATATTGAAGTCACAAGTTTTGTTTCTGCCAAAGCGATACCACAGCTTGCAGATAACGAAGATGTGTTTCTCGCCATAGATAAACGGGCGGAAGTACAGTTTTCAGCCCTCGTTCCGAATGAGCAGGGTATGCAAACGGCTTTAGCTGTTGGTGTCAAAAACATTGCGATCTTCACGGCCGCCAGCGAGTTATTTAATCAACACAATATCAACTGCTCTATTGCAGAAAGCATTGCTCGCTTTGAGCCCATCATGGTGCTGGCACGACAAAAACAGATCCATGTGCGCGCTTATATCTCCTGCGCCCTGGGTTGCCCCTATGAAGGAGCTATTTCACCGAAAAAAGTCGTAGAGGTCGCTGAACGTCTCATAGTACTTGGTGTTGATGAAATCAGCTTAGGCGATACCATCGGTGTTGGCACACCTAAGCAAACAAAAGAATTAATTACAGCTATCAGCACATGCCTACCCCTCTCTCAGGTAGCGATGCATTTTCATGATACCTACGGACAGGCTGTCGCCAATACGTATACCTCGCTGGAGTGTGGTATACATCGCTTTGATAGCTCTGTGGCAGGATTAGGTGGCTGCCCCTATGCACGGGGTGCTAGTGGCAATGTAGCCACTGAAGACATCCTTTATCTTTTACACGGATTAGGGCTTGAAACGGGCATCGATATTTACCAAATCGTGGCAGCCGGTGATATGATTTGCAAAACCCTAGGTCGCAAAAATCAATCGAAAGTAGCCAATGCCCTTTTGGCCAACCTAGGCTAAGATAGTCTCGCTATACCCGTTGAAACCCACATCATGGAGTAGTCGGCACAAGGGTTTCAATGGGCTCGGAGAAACTAACAAACCGAGTTCCACGAGGGCTAAATACGCCGAAGGCTCCCAGAACCCCATCGCTTGAACTCTGTTTTATTGGATCAACGCTATCCAGTGGCAATAATTCAGCATGAAAGGATGGTGCCGCGCGCCTGGCACCAACGCGTAGTGGCCCCATCGGCAACACTGAATCAAAATGAGGTGGAGGCTCGGTAACAGGTGGTGATTCAGCATGCGGCGATGGTTCTACAAGAGACGGAGAGGCTACCGGCGGTGGCGTCACAACGTCTGATTCATCCGACTCGGCTGAATGTCTTGGAGCGGCATCTAATAAGCATCGAAAATAATTCACAATGCTGTCATGCCCATGGGGGGACGCTTTCCTCAGTGCATCAAAGATTGCTTTTCGACTGGGACTTTTTAACTCACAAAGATACTGTACAATGGCCGTCTGTCCATATTTAGCTGCCAATTGTATCGTTTGCATCATTATTTTATGGTTTACAAAACCACTGAGGCACTTAACGATCTCTAAATCTCCGGATTTCGTTGCTGATTGTAAAGCTTGTTCAATAGCTGACTGGCGGGGGCGGGCTTTGTCTAATGCACACAAGAACTCCACCAAATCTAACCACTTTAATTTTACAGCGTGCTGCAACGCGCGATTACTTGCTGCCTGCGTTGGAGGCAATGTTCCTGAATCAAACAAGTATCTAACAACACGTAGGTCTTTGCTCTTAATCGCCTCATCAAGGGCTTCATTGATTACCGATTGACTAGGTGCATTGGTCGATAAGTTAGCTAAGTACTGCGCAATTGATAGGTGTCCATATTTTATCGCCTTTAGAAATGTTTTTTCAATGGCAGTCTGTCTTGGTGCATTCGTGTTTAAACTACAAAGTTTTTGTACCATCGACAAATCATCTCGTGTTGCTGCAGTTAGCAAGGCGTTTTCAACAATAAGTTGTAATTGCGTACTTTCAGTTGAATGACAAATAAAATCAACAACATCCATGCTTTTATAATGAATAGCCACCTTAAATGCCCTAGCTACCATCGAAGGATTAGGAGCCCCAGTGTCTAAATGACAGAGGTACTGCACAAGGGCCTTATGGTCATGAGCTGCTGCTTCTATAAATGCTTTTTCAAGGTGCTTTTCGTGCAAATGAGTAATGACACCTCCACATAATAACCTGACGCTAGGCAACTCCCCCGCAGCAATCGCTAAACTCAGCAGTTCCTTAAGAACTTGTTGTGTTGGGTGATGATGGGGGGAACTTAAGAAATAATCAACTACGCTCCATTGATTTTCTTCCGCCGCCAGAATAACGGCTTGATTGATGATCTCTACATCCAAAACCATTCGTGACTCTAACCACCTGATAAGCCCAATATTTCCCCGTTTGGCCGCTATATCCAAAATACATCCGTCACTGTATTTTTTGTGCACCCACGGCACACTTAATGCCTTATTTTTCTCAATCTCAGCCTGAATGACCTGTTGTATGTCAGGATCATCCATCGTTTTAAGACGCTCCATGAGCCGGTGATCATCCTCACTCATCATTGCATCAAATTGAGTTATAATTGACTGTCTTAATGCATCATTATCAATCGTGGTCAGCAGTTCGACAAGTACTCGTTCATAGACAGTCACTCTGTTAGTGAATAATTCAGAGGTTACTTCTAACGCTTGAATAAAATCATCAAGAATGAAATAGCCTGGATGTCTAGCAAAATACATGCTTGCCCAATAAGCTTGTAGCTTATATTTATCACTGGGGCAATGGCTAGCTTTCGGCATTATTTCGTTTAGCAGATCCAGCTTTCGTGAAACACTCAACCACATATTTTCGATCACATGATAATTGTCTGTGCTCAATCTCCCTTCGGCGACCTGCTCCTCGATGCATTCGTCAAGTAGGTGATGCAAATGCGTATACCTCTTTGTTAAAATAGTTTCTTTTTCAGAAAATTTTCTTAACTCTTTAATCAGCAGCCGATCATCCAAATATTGCAGGTGCTGCATGAGAAGATCAAGAATTGCCTCATAGACTAGAACAGCAACCGGCTGATTGATGTCTCGGAATACAAAAAATAAAGAAAGGAATTGTGGGATGGTATCCAATACTCGATCATCTGCAGGCTGCATCATTGCAAGATAATGGGTTATACCTCCCTCCTCTATTTGGGTGCGGAGCATAGGCTTGTAAGGCAACAAATGCAAAACAGCCCCATTATGCTGCATGACCAGTTTTTCAATAGTGCTATCATCAATCAATGATGCCAATGTCTCTGAAGTGCGAGGCGTACTACTTATCGCCACAAAATTGATCAGTCCGGGTAGATGTTTGGCTATGGTGGCTTCTTGATTTAGAACCTGGCGTAACGCTGCATGCCAAACCACCTGTTTTGCCTCTACACCCCATGTTAGCGCCTCTTTTAGAAACGTTTCTCCGAACACACCATAAAGCGCATGGAAATTTTCAGCCGTCGGTGTAAACTCCGGCGTGGTTGGTTTTATAAGTACACGATGTAAGGTACGTTGTTCACATTTTTCCCCTGTAATTGCATAAGAATAATCCTTAAGACGGCCTGTTGCCGAGGTCATGACACTAAGCCCATCTTCTGATGCCATTGTGAGGTCATCGAACTTCAGCGCGTTGAGTAGTGTTTTTAATTCACCCCATTTTTCTACGGTTGGATGAATAGCCACTATGCTCATATCTCTCTGGGAAATATAAAACACCTTTTCGTTGTATAGGATGCAACCATCTAGCCTATTTAACAATCCATAAATGTCATCAAATGACATCGACTCTGGATCAGAAGAAATCTTAAGTAGAGCCCCCCACTCTTCGCAATGAAAACCACGATCTTCACATTGAACTTTTTTTGCCATATCAACAAGTTCTTTCGCCTCAGGAAACTGGCCCAACACGTTGTATAGATTCTTAATTTGGCTATCTGAGGAATCCAACCAAGCGGAATGATACAACATAAAATTCTGTAGCAGATCCGCTTGCAGTATTTGTTCTATCGTTTCCCCTCGCCGTAACAGCCAAAGGATAGCTGCTGCAAATTTTTCAGTATCATCAATGAATTGCTTAAAAAGAGGTGCGATAGATAACGCATTTTCTTGGCCATGTAACTGTATGGCCAGTTGCGCCAAATGGTCGGCTGATTTTTCGGCTGAAACCATAATATTTACATATGTAAATTTATCGAATTTTTGCTGAAATTGATGATAAAAATCGAGTGCTTTTTCTTTGTTTTCCTTTAACAATTCAAAGAAAATAGTGTTAATTTTTTCTTCGTTTTTAGTCAGCTGTGCTTCATCAACGCTGGTTGAGAGCAAATAATTTAGTCCAATAAAAAAAGTACCTTGAAATTGATCATTAGCTAGCTCTGCACCACACCATGTCAAAAAACCAATATAGGCATCATGTTGTTCTAATTGCTGAGGGGCATCATTGGCCGTTGGGGTGGACGAGCTACGAAACTTGGCTGTGTAAACATCCGCGCGCAACTCCCGACGTTTATCCATGGCCCATTTAAGCTCTAAATCGTAAGCAGATTGGGTAATCGTTTGATGATTAAAAGTAAGTGCACTTTCGCGACTATTGACCCAGGAAAGTAATTCGTAAAGCCTCATATTTGCTCACTTTTTAATCCCTAATTGAATATTATTAAATAAAATTTAATTCAGGGTCAAGACAGTTTTATTTAACCTAGAAAAACACGTTGAATCATAGCGAGAGACAGGAATGTGTCGAATCTTAAAGGTATTTATCGTTTACATATAAGGGAGCCATCTACCGATACCAGAGAATCAGTCTTTTCCAAAATCAAAATGAGTCTGGAAGCCTGAGCAAATTATGCTATTTTTAGGCTGTCCTCATGGACATGTATAAATAATAAACGGCGTTGTTGCTGTAGAAAATCAACAGCTTCATCATCAGTCATTATCCTAGCCATGTCATCCAGCCCTTTAAAGGGAAGTCCATCTTTTAGATATTGCTCGGCATTCATGATCGTATTCATCCTCCGCTCATGAAGACAATTCTGTGCTTGACCAGACGCATTTCATTTTGGAAAACTCTTGCGATTGATTATTAATTGCATTACATGTACAATTCTAACCCGAATGGTGGGCGGCGCTGCCCCGCCCAGCCCCCAAGATCGATAAATGAATTTATCGATTCATACAAGCTAGGGACATCCGACTAGCCTCATGATTAAATGGGGTCCCGATGACTTACTTTTAATCTATTGTAAAGCAAGGGATTTTTATGAAAAAATCAGCGCCAAAAGTACGATTAAAATTCGAAGACGGCCGTAATGTGCCCGCAGAGCTTGCCGTGCATAAACAAGGACGCAAGTATTTTGTAGCGACCGATACGGGTGAGGTGCAAGTATTTACCGCGGCGACGCTTAGTAACCGTCGCTTAAAATTCGAAGACGGCCGTGAGGTGCCTGCTGAGCTTGCTGTGCGTCAACAAGGGAGCAAGTATTTTGTAACAACCGATACGGGTGAGGTGCAAGTGTTTACCGCGAATACGCTTAGTAAACAGCGCTTGAAATTCAAAGACGGCCGTGATGTGCCCGCAGAGCTTGCGGTACGTCAACAAGGACGCAACTATTTTGTAACGACCGATACAGGTGAGGTGCAAGTATTTACCGCGAATGCGCTAAGTAAACAACGCTTGAAATTCGAAAATGGCCGTGAGGTGCCTGCAGAGCTTGTGGTGCGTAAACAAGGGAGCAAGTATTTTGTAACGACCGATACGGGTGAGGTGCAGGTGTTTACCACGGCGACACTTAGTCACCGTCGCTTGAAATTCGCAGAAGGCCGTGAGGTACCTGCAGCCCCTATCGCGCATGAGCAAGAAGGTCTAACGATTGATTTTTTAGAGTCGACGTTTTCCGTAGATACACCACGCGCCGGTATATCACAAAAATACCTTGGAACGCGGGCGGCGCCGTTACCCCAGCGAGATTCTACAACGTCCTCTGTACGGTCTATGCCTGGCTCAGCCAGGCTTTTGTTTATCCCTTTGCATGAAGGCCAGGCGCCGCTACATCCCCTAAGGATAGCAAGTCTGCCTTTCAACGTTGAGGGGCGCACAAACATCCAAATGACCTTGCACACGAGCAACCCTCACTTGACGAGTCAAGACAAACCCATTTTTATTTTCGTAGGACGACAAAAAAATGCCTATATACCCTGTATAGAGGAGCGTTCACAATCCAATGTTCGGGTTATTTTGGTGGGGCCAAAGGGTGACTTTGAGGCCTTAAAGGGATACATCCAACCCGGAGTAGATTTTTTAGTCATTGAGCGCCTCAGCTCAGCTACCCATGGGACGTATGAGCATCTCGGTTTATTAAACGCTCGACGAATAGCCGCTTTTAGTTGTGCCTTGTTGTTAAAACAGCGATACCATATTCCTCACGCCATCATGAGCGACGACAACCTTCAATCTATCTATTTTTTGTCCGAGCAAGGCGTGGATAGCACTTGGGAGGCTTGTTTTAGTGAACTTGCGTTGCAATTAAACAAAGAGCCGTCGGTTTGTGTCAGTGTCGCCACCCTTTCACCGCATGTTGAACGAAGCAAGCGAGCGGGTTTATTGGGCTCTAAAATCTACATGTTTGATTTGGAACGCCTTCATGGCCCATTGGGTCATGAAGAATCTCTTTGGTTTTTACCCTTCTTCCCGGCCAATGCCAATGCTTTTTGGGGTGAGGATTATTATTTTCAACTGATGTTTCAGGCGATGTTTTCCGGGCAGTGCAAGGGATACCGAATACTGCCGCCAGAAAACTATGGTATTCAGCGTGCCTCATTACCTGCTCTATGCAAAAAAGTCGTGAGAACGGCTGATGCACTGTGTAAAACGTCTATTGATGAGTTATTTCCAGACAATGAGTCTATCCAGCTTGAGCAATTGCAAAAGCCAGGCTTTACGCCTCGCCAATATATTGAACAGAGTGTGGCGACGTTGCGGGCCATTATCCATGATAATATTGAAATCTATCAGGCCTTGCTGAATCGAAGTCGATACACCTCGCTGATGCTAGCCCATGCCTGGGCCAATCGATTGGCGTTTAAAAGCACGGCACGTGCTGCCCTCATAGACGACACCCTCTTTTTAAGCGCCCTAGAGCAGCACATTGGGCTTATCAAAGACCACGGCCACTTATATCCCTACCAGCGAGAAATATTAACCACCGTGTGTGACCATCTCAGGGCTAATCGTTTTATTGGGCAGCTCAATATGGCAACGGGCACGGGTAAAACCTATATACAAATCTATTTAGCGATTGCGGCCTTATTAACGGAAAGCACTCGACCTATCATTATAGTCACTCCCTACAGGCAATTGGTCAAACAAGCATATAACGATTTTATAGGGATTCTGCAGGGATTCCCGGACCTGCCCATACAAGCCGCGCAAATTCTAAAAATGGACTCAGATACGTTATCTCTGTCCGCAGAAACGCTCATGCAAAATAGAACGCTCGATACCGAGGCTTGTGTCTTGATTGCCTGTAAAGACAGTTACACCAAAGTCCTTGAATCATCGGATGTAAGCATGCGCCGATATCAACAGCCCTGCATGTTGCTCGTGGATGAGTCGCATATGCAATCAATCCTTCTTCGTCAATGGAGTGAGCTAAACACCAACCCGCGGCATTGTTTTGTTGCGACGTTATCTGCAACGCCTAAACGTGGACAACGGCGTTTGTTCACGGAGGATGAGTTTGTCATTGAATACAGCCGCGAAGAGGCGGTAGCCCAGGGGCATTTAACTCCCTGTATTTTAGACCGCTTTAATGGCGATTTTAGTCATCAAAATGTCATGGCCATTATCCAGCAAATGCCTGATGTTCTAAGTCGTACCATCAGCCCCAGTGGTGAAGCCTTGGTCGATAAAAAAGGGATTATTTATGTACCGAATAGCACGAGCTCCATGAATTATTCACGTCAATTGAAGATGATTTTAGATGCAGCTAATATCCCTTGTTTTGAAATCAACTCAAATGAGCCCGAATCACAAGACAATTTAGAAGCCTATAAAGACTATAAAGCGCATCCTAGTCCTACAAAAATACTGATTTGTAAAGGCATGGCTAAAATAGGATTTAGTGACAAGGAGACCAGCTGGATTATCTATTTGCAAAAAGGAAGTGCCGCTGAATTTTGTCAATCGGCTGGACGCGCCATGCGCGTTCTAAATAACCTAAAAATTGCTTATGTGCTGGCTTTTAATAACGTTCAGTCCGGATTGGTCTTTACAACGCCTGAGGTGACGGCCGACAGGGCGGCTCTAGAGCGCGCGTCACGCAACTACTTCGTCCAACGCCAGGTCACTCAAGGCATCATGGCTATTCGCCAGGGCCACGAGGACGATAGCTTAACGCTGCCTTTTAAAAAGAGGGGTCAAGAAAACCTTATAGCCCCCTTTGGACCGAGTGGAACTGAATACATGATGATGGATAGGCATGTGGGTGACTCGCGCTCTAGGCACGGCTTTTTTGCAAAAGACCATCAGGTGAATGTTTCGCAGGAAGAAAATACTTCGCAGCTCAGTGAGATGGGGAGTTTACCCATACCAAAGTGTGCTTAATGTGCCCCGATGGAGCACGTGAGGTGCAGTCTTGACTTTAATCCACACCCCGCTTAGCATTCATTTATTCTTTGTTTGGGGACGCGCGATGGAAATTACCCATTTGCGAGCATTAGTGAGTGAGGATTTTGAAGCGGTCAACGCCTTAATCATCGATAAAATCCAATCTCAAATCAGTTTAATAGATGACTTAACAAATCATATCGTGAGCAGCGGGGGCAAGCGATTACGCCCATTATTAGTTCTTTTGGCGAGCCACGCTTGTGGCTATAAAGGAAAAGACCATATTATTCTTGCGACCATGGTTGAATTTTTTCATACAGCTACACTCTTACATGACGATGTTGTTGATGAATCAACTCTACGGCGCGGGCAAGAGACTGCCAATGAAATATGGGGCAGCAAAGCGAGTATTTTGGTGGGTGATTATCTATTTACACAATATATGCAACTCATGATCGATGTGGGTAATTTAGATATCATGCGGCTACTTGCAACGACTGCACACCAAATTGGTTGTGGCGAAATACAGCAGCTGTCTAATCGCCATAATGTGGCCCTTACCATTGACGAGTATTTTGATGTAATACGCGCTAAAACGTCTTTATTATTTGCAGCCTCATCCAGCCTAGGAGCCCTCATTAGCAAGGCGGACGATGTGATGCAAAAAGGTTTACATGACTATGGCCTGCATTTAGGCAACGCCTTTCAATTGATAGATGATGCACTTGATTATTGCTCTGATGCCGAAACCATCGGTAAAAACATTGGCGATGATTTAGCCGACGGCAAAGCAACGCTCCCATTAATACATGTTTTAAAACATGGAACGACGGCCCAACAGCTCATCGTGAAAGACAGTCTTGAACAAGGTAACTTGAATTATTTACCCGACATACTGGACGCAGTAGCTGCAACGAAAGCGATCGATTATACTCGCCGCATTGCCGCAGAAGAAGTTGATTGTGCTATTTCTGCACTGCAGGTCTTACCTGATTCCGTATATAAAGAAGCGCTTGCAGAACTAGCACAGTATGCTATTCATCGTGATCACTAGTCATCTCTCAAAATCGGAGTGTAGCTCAGCCTGGTAG
>SXGT01245143.1_pt1 | contig 24568 bp, 26 predicted proteins | sample 3176221 | NCBI WGS metagenome assembly SXGT01 (sample SAMN11356862, study PRJNA531348) | freshwater metagenome | isolation source: freshwater sample F1-120 | place: China: Fuxian Lake, Yuxi | collected 2017-12-25
AGCGCACCCAGCGCTCTCAGCGCGTCGGCATGGCCGTTCTGGGCAGCTAAGTGCGCAGGCGCAAATTGCGCTTGATCCCGTGCATTCAGGTCCGCGCCCAGCTCACCGAGGGTTCTCAGCACGGCGGCATGGCCATTCAGGGCAGCAAAGTGCGCAGGCACGTACCCGTTATGGCTTCGTGCATTCAGGTCCGCGCCCAGCTCACCCAGCGCTCTCAGCGCATCGACATGGCCATTCAGGGCAGCAAAGTGCGCAGGTACGAATCCCGCTCGATTTGATGTATTCAGGTCCGCGCCATGCGCGCCCAACCACCGGAGCACCTGCCCATGCCCGTGAAAGGCGGCAAGGTGAGCAGGCCCTGATCCCACTCGATCAGGTGCGGCCAGACCAACCCTGAGTGCATGAAGCCGTTCGAGAACGCCCACCTGAGCGTGTTGGGCAGCCCAGCCAGCCAGGGTTCGACCTGCCTCGTTGACCAACTCACCGATGGCCGGTCCGCGCCCCGCCTCGGCATCCGCAGTGGCCGCCTCCAGCTCTCGATCTACGGAGGCCAAGTCTCCAGTGGCAATGGCGGCGAACAGGGCTTCATGAGGCATGGCGATTCTCCGAAACGGTTGGTCTGGGCCCACACTTTAGGAGCCCGGCATGCGCGCGGGTGCGCACGTCACCAGTTGCCTGGAACGGGCCGCGAACCGAAGCGATGGCTGGAATCAAGCCGGATGCAGCGCTGAGCAAATCGGCACGGCGCGTTCATCGGCCCGTCTCTGCGGGCGGCGTTGCATGGGCACCGCGCTCTGGCTGTTGCTCGGCCTGTTCTGGTCGAAGAGCAATGCTTCACAGCACAAGCGGTTTCGCGCTCACAGGCGACAAGGTCGTACCGTTCTTCGCCAACACATGCCGCCACTGCGGTGCTGTGACTACTGCCGACTTTGCCGCTTCGACCACGCGCTCCCGGCGGCCTTCGCATGAGCCCGGTTGCAGCAGCACATCGCGAACCGCTCGCAGCACACCCATCCGGTTGGCGTCTCCCTCCAGAAACGCTTTTGAATTCAGCAGCGCCTCGCGCTCGTCATGCGGAATTTCCCGCTGGGTGTAGGGATGGCGAGGCGACTCGCTGTTCAGGATTTCCTGCACCATCTCCGCAGAGAAAACGACACTGGCCTTTCCATCGGCCCAGCGCACCGGGCGTGCCGGGCCTTCGGTGTCGAAGGCGTCCTTGCTCACCGGGCACGCGAGGTCGTGCGCCAAGGCTTCATGCTCCCGCGTGGCGCCCGGTGCCTTGAGCACGGCGATGGCGGCCGCGACGGCGGCGCGGCGCAGGCACTGAAGGGCCGAGTCGCGTTCCTCGACCGGCCACTCAGTGGGCATGGCCTGCCCCAGTTGAATCAGCGCTGACGTGGCTTCCACGCGTTCTCGTCTGGTGGCGAGTTCCGCCGCGTTGAGGCCATCGGCGTTCCTGAGCGTCAGATCGATCTTCTGTTGGTGCAACCAGTGCAACACATGGGCGTGGTCTTTCCTCACAGCCCTGTGAACGGGCCGGTCGCCGAAGCGGTTGGGTTCGTTCAGACTGGACCTGGGCAAACGCGCCATCGCATCCAGGTGCCCGTAACCCGCAGCGATGTGCGCGGGCAGCTCGCCCTGGTCGTTCCATTGACAGAGGTCCGCACCGAGTTCGCCCAGCATGCCAAGCACCTCGGCGTGGCCTTTGATGGCCGCCAGATGGGCGCAGCCATTGCCGCGCTGGCTCCTCTGACGCACATTCGCCCCCAGGTGCTTGAGTTCGGCAATGGCGGTTGCGTGCCCCGCCAGTGCGGCCGAATGAACAGCGGCATGGCCGTTCAAGTCGAGGGCGTCCAGGTTCACGCCCCCCCGGTGCAGCAAAGCGAAGGCACAGGAGAACCCCTGCCGGGCCGCCAGTGTCGCCAGCGTGCGCCCGTCCTCGTTCACCAGATCGCCGAGGTGGGGGTCCAGATCGAGCGTGGCGGCGGCACGCGCGGCGGCAATCTCACGCTCCAGGTGATTGAGGTCACCCGATTCGATCGCGGCGAAGAGGGGATGGGAGGGCATGCGGGGCTTGCTCGGGGTGACCGTCGCGCCAGGGTTCAGGGAGTCGGGGAGGAGTTAGCACCTGCGCGCGAACTGGCTTTCTGTGCAACCTTCTGTTCGTTATGGAGCGCAAGCGCCACCACCTGTTGCCATTGAGGCGCCCCCTCCGGCACGGCGACGCGCCACTCCGCCTGCTCATGCTTGGACAGGTGGGGAATCCCCGGGCTGAAGGCTTCCACGCAGTACTTTCGGGTCGCTCCGCCGGGAAGCGCGACCATGCTCTCGCGGGCTCTCTGCGTCATCAACTTGCGCGCCACGTCGGCCTGCTCGGGGGACGGAAGATGGCGGGCGGCTCGCATGACCATGGCAGCGCCGTAGACTCCGTCCGCACTGGCACTGGCACTGTGCTCTACCTCCGACAGCGCACGATCGGACAACAACTCCCTCGCAGCAGATTCCTTGCGCTCTGAAGGAAGAAAGCCGATCGCATCGGCCACATATGCAACCCCATCAGGGTTGGCCTTTTGGGCCAACATTTGAAGCGCTTCCTGGGGCAGCAAGTGATGCAGCACTTGCTGCCTGAGTTCGCTTTCCAGAAGCGAGGCCGCCATCGTCGCGAAGACGAGCGGCAAGGGCTCAGTTGACCGGGCCAACAATTCGCAGGATTGCGGCGTGCCGTCCGGCCAGAGCAACTGCGAAAAGGTTGACGTTCTTTGCTCCGCAGGCCAAGTTTTCGCCGCGTTCAAGGCACGGGCGAGGTACGTGGGGCTTCCAGATCGGACGATCGTTTCTCGAGCTTGCCCGGTCAACAGCAGCCGTTCTCGCTCCCCCCGTATGGGTTCTGGAAGATGGCCAAGCGAATGAAGCGTTCCATCGGTCGCTCTCGCGTGGCCGGATCGAGCCATCACACCGCAGTTATGGGGCGACATGATGTTCGCCACGGCCTCTGCCCTGGTCTCGGCTGGCAGCGATTCCGCCCCGGTCGCCGCCGCCCAGACGTGCGTGAAATGCACGCCGTTGCCCATGCTCATGGTTTTTGTCGCATGCGGCGTGAGCAACAAAGGCATGCGTTCCAGTTGCATCTCTTGCGGTAGTACGCTGAGGCATGCGGCCAATTCTCCAACTGCGCTTGGATCGTCCAGATCTCCGACTGTGGTGCAGGCTTCTCGCGTCACCAACTGAGGCAGGAGCCCCAACCTGATGTCGGGCGGAAGCGCATTGGCGGACTCCAGGACGAGCCGCATGCTTTCAAGGTCGACCGATCGAGACACTGTGGCGCAGGCGTCGGGCGAAAGCACGCGAGTCATCTGGTTCTGGAAGTTTCCAGCCGCCACGGGCGCGTCGCCCACCGACTTGATCAGACCGTTCATCGCCTGACAGGCTTTCGCAATCAGCGCGGGACGCCCGCTGTCGGCAATCAGTTCGGGCATGCCGGACCGGTCGAAGAACGCCTCGAGCGGCTCACGCCACCGGGGCACGCCCGGGCGCAGGAGGTTCGACAGTTCGGTTTGCAGGCGGTCCAGACGCTCTTCACGCGTTTCCATCGGTTCGACGGTCATGGCTCGGGTCCTTCGGTTGAGTGTCGCCGGGGCGGCGGACGCCATTCTTCCCGTCGCGCTGCGCGCCCGGGCGCACAGGAACCAACCAACGGGATAGCGCCAGCGATCGCAAGCCCTGAACCTCGACCGTTCGCACCAGAAAACCGAGAAACGCCATATTCTTGTGCGACATGAACTTCATTCCATCCCTGACCGACCTGCTGCCTCCCTGGCCGCTCCTCTCGGCCTTCATGCTCGCCAGCCTGGTGCTGGCCATCACCCCCGGGCCCGGCGTGTTCTACATCCTGGCGCGCAGCCTTTCGCAGGGCCGGCGCCATGGCCTCGCTTCGGTGGCGGGCGTGGCGCTGGGCAACTTTGGCAACGCGGTGGGCGCAGCACTCGGCCTGGCGGCGTTGTTCGCCGTGTCGTCGCTGGCCTTCACGGTGGTGAAGTTCGCGGGGGCGGGCTATCTCATCTACCTGGGCATTCAGGCGCTGCGCGCGCCCGAGGCGGCGCCGGATGCGGCGGCTCCCGCTCCGCACAGCCTGGGCCGCATCTTTCGCGATGGTTTCGTGGTGGCCCTGCTCAATCCCCAGACGGCGCTGTTCTTCGCGGCCTTCCTGCCGCAGTTCATGGCACCGCAGGGTTCGGTGATCGGGCAGAGCGTGGCGCTGGGCGCGATCTTCGTGGCGATCGCCGCGCTCAGCGACACGGCCTATGCGCTGGCCGCTGGCTGGCTGGCGCCCCGCCTGAACCGCGTGAGCAGGCTGCGACGCGCGGGGCGCTACCTCACGGGTAGCGTATTCATCGGCCTGGGTGTGCTGGCCGCGTTCACCGGGCGGCGGGGCACCGTGCCCTGACGGCGGCCGCGCTGCATTCCGTTGCTTCGCACAGACGACGGCCGGTACAATTTCCGGCTGTCCACTGCCCCGGCACCGCAGGCCTGCCCGACACGGCACTGCCGGTGTGTCCACATGTACCAAGACTCCCAGGGACCCGAACGTCAGCGCTGCGACGTTCTCGTGATCGGCGGGGGGCCGGCCGGCTCCACCGTTTCGCCTTTTCTCACCCGTCTGGGCCACCGCGTGGTGCTGCTGGAGAAAGCGCACCACCCGCGCTTTCACATTGGCGAATCGTTGCTGCCGGCCAACCTGCCCTTGCTTGAACGCCTGGGCGTGGCCGAGGAGGTGCGGGCCATCGGCCAGCACAAGCCGGGTGCCGAGTTTGTTTCGCCACACCACGACCATTCACAGACCTTCATGTTTGCCGACGCCTGGGACAAGTCCATGCCCGCCGCGTACCAGGTCAAGCGCGCGGAGTTCGACGAGATCCTGATCCGCAACGCCGAGCGCGAAGGCGTGCAAGTTCACGAAGGGTGCCAGGCGACATCGGTGGAGTTCTTGCCCGACCGCTCGGTGCGTGTGCACGCTGCGCACGACGACGGCCGCACCACCGTCTGGGACGCGAAGTTCCTGGTGGATGCGTCTGGGCGTGACACCTTTCTGGCCTCGCGCTTCAAGATCAAGGAGCGCAACCCGAGCCACAACAGCGCGGCCGTGTATGGCCACTTTGCCCATGCGCGCCGCAACGAAGGTGAGGCCGAAGGCAACATCACCGTGTTCTGGTTCGACCACGGCTGGTTCTGGTTCATTCCCCTCACGGGCGGTGCCACCAGCGTGGGCATGGTGACCTGGCCGTACCACATGAAGACGCGCGCCGGGCGCAGCCTGCAGCAGTTCCTGATGGACAACGTGGCCACCTGCGCCGGCCTGGCCGAGCGGCTGAAAGACGCCGAGCTGACGACGCCCGTGGAGGCCACCGGCAACTTCTCTTACTCGGCGCGGCACAACCACGGCGACAACTACCTGATGCTGGGCGACGCCTTCACGTTCATCGACCCGGTGTTTTCATCGGGCGTGTGGCTGGCCATGAACGGTGGCGAACTCGGGGCGCAGACCATCGACACCTGTCTGCGCGAGCCGAAGCAGGCCCGTGCCGCGCTCAAGCGTTTCGACCGCCAGATGCGCCACGGCCCGCGTGAGTTCTCGTGGTTCATCTACCGCGTCACCAACCCGGTGATGCGCGATTTTTTCATGGGCCCGCGCAACGTCTTTCGCGTGAAGGAAGCCTTGCTGTCCATGCTGGCCGGCGACATCTACGGCCGCACGCCGATCTGGCGGTCGCTGATGATGTTCAAGCTCCTTTATTACACCGCCAACCTCGTGCAGCCGCGCCGTGCGTTTGCCGCTTGGCGCCGGCGCCGCCACAACGTCCGCCCCGCCGACGACGCCGCGCTGGCGCACCCGACGTGAGTTTTCGGCACCGCTTCGCGCATGCCTTGAGCCACAGCGACCGGGACGAAGCCCGGGACGGTGTGATGGGTGGCACGGTGATCGCTGGCGTGGCGAATCTGCCGTCGGTGAACTGGCCGCGCCAGCACCTGCGCGCACCCGTGTTGCTGCAGACCGGCTCGCACGCCCTGCACGAAAGCTGGCACACCGAGGGCATGCTCCAACAGGGCCGCGCCGATGGCATCCACTGGTGTCGCAACGCGGAACTGCTGTTCGGCGTCATTGAACTGCAGGAAGCCGACTTCAGCGCGTGCGGCGACAACGCATCGCCCCTGCAGGCCGCGAGCCATGCGGCCTACGAACGCCTGTTCCATCTGCTGCGCCAGCAGGAGATGCCGCACCTGTGGCGGGTGTGGAACTACATGGCGTGCATCAACGGGGAATCGCACGGCTTGGAGCGTTACCGCCAGTTCAACCAGGGGCGGTACACCGCTTTCGAGCAGGCGCACCGGGACACCGGTGGCCAGGTGCCGGCGGCGTGTGCCATCGGTGTGGCGGCCGGTCCTTTGTCCATCGCCTTTCTGGCCGGCAGCACACCGGTGGTGCCGGTGGAGAACCCGCGCCAGGTGAGCGCCTGGCGTTACCCGGCGCAATACGGGCCGCGTGCGCCCACGTTCTCGCGTGCGGCACTGGTCCATCCACCGGGGCAGGAAGTGCTGTTCATTTCCGGCACGGCCAGCATCGTGGGACATCAAACCCTGCACGCAGGCGACGTGACGGCGCAATGCCAGGAGACGGTGCGCAACCTGGCCTGCGTGGTGCAGGAGGCCAACGCTCTGGCCCGCTCGCCCACGCCCTTTTCGCTGGCGGGCATGAGCCACCGCGCCTATGTGCGCCACGCCAGCGACGCCGCCACGGTGCAACGCACGCTGCAGCCGCTGCTGGGTGGCGCCCCTCTGGTCTGCGTGCAGGCCGACATCTGCCGCAGCGACCTGCTCGTGGAAGTTGAATCGCAGGCGATCCACGCACGGCCGTCCCGATGAGCGCGCGCATTCCGTCCACTTCCGTTCCCTGGATCGTGTACGAACACCTCGCGATGGTGGTGGGCCTGGGCACCCTCGCGCTGCTGTGCCTGGCCTGGTCGCCGCTGGCCTTCGTGCTGCGTCCGCTGCTGCCTGGCCGCGCGGGCCACTGGCTGGGGCGCCAGGGGGTCATGCGCGGCTTCCAGCTCTACCTCGGCGTGTTGCGCTGGCTGTGCGCCTGCCGCTTCGACATCGAAGCCATCGACGCCCTGCGCGATCAGGGGCCGATGGTGATCGTCGCCAACCACCCTTCCCTGCTCGACGCGGTGCTGATCACCTCCCGACTGCCCAACGCGGTGTGCGTGATGAAGGCCGAGGTGATGGACAACCCCTTGTTCGGAGCCGGGGCTCGCCTGGCGGGTTATGTGCGCAACGAACCCCCGCTGCACGTGGTGCTGCGCTGCCGGGACGCCCTGCGCCAGGGGGCGCAGGTGGTCATCTTCCCCGAAAGCACGCGCACGCCCGGCTACCCGGCCAACCCGGTCAACCCGCTGTCGCGCACGGCCGCGCTCATTGCCATGCGCGCGGGCGTGCCGGTGCAGACGCTGATCGTCGAGTTCTCCAGCCCCTACCTGGGCAAGGGCTGGTCACTGCTGCGACCGCCGCAACTGCCCCTTGCCTGCCGCATCCGCCTGGGTCGCCGTTTCGATGCCCCGCGCGATCCCCGTGCCATCACCACCGAGCTCGAAGCGCACCTGCGCGCCGAACTCGCCGGACCTCAGAACCCATGACACCGACGCCCAGCACCACCCACCTGGTTCTCATTCCCAGCTACAACCCGGGCCGCAAGGTGCTGCAAACGGTGCGCGCCGCGCGCGCGCAATGGACGCCCGTGTGGGTGGTGGTCGACGGCAGCACGGACGGCTCGGCCGACTGGTTGCGCGAAGAAGCCACCACCGATCCCGGCCTTCGCGTGCTGGTGCTGCCGCAGAACAGCGGCAAAGGTTCGGCCGTGCTCGAAGGCATCACGCGCGCGGCGCAGGCGGGCTTCACCCACGCGCTCACCATGGACTCCGACGGCCAGCATCCCGAAACGCTGATCCCGCACTTCATGGCCACTTCGCAGGCCGCGCCCGAGGCCATGGTGCTGGGCAAACCGGTGTTCGGTCCCGAGGCGCCCGCGCTGCGCGTGAACGGGCGCAAGCTCTCCAACGGCTGGGCCGACCTGGAAACACTCGGCATGGGCATCGGCGATTCGTTGTACGGCTTTCGCGTCTACCCCATCGCGCCGCTCATGAAGGTGATGCACAGCACCCGCTTCATGCGCCGTTTCGATTTCGATCCCGAGGCCGTGGTGCGGCTGTGCTGGGCCGGCGTGCGCCCGATCAATGTGGACGCGCCGGTGCGCTACTTCACACCGCAGGAAGGCGGTGTGTCGCACTTCAACTACCTGCGCGACAACCTGCTGCTGAGCTGGATGCACACCCGCCTGTTCGCCGGCTTCGTGCTGCGCCTGCCGCTGCTGATATGGCGGCGCCTGGGCGGCTGAGACTGCTGCCGTGGAACAAGGCGGAGATGGTGGCGCGAAGCTGCGGCTCTGCCGGGGGCGCGGCACGAGCGGGATCAGAACTGCAGGAAGCTCACGCCCGCACCCAGGCTGGTCTGTCGGAAGTTGTAATCCGTGAGCGTTTCGCCGTAGCCGGTGAAGAGTTGCAGGTACCAGCGAAGGCCGTTGGGTTGATCGCGGTAGACCGGGTAGGTCCATTCGAGTGAAGTGCTGCCCCTGTTGCCAGCGCGCAAAGTGGTGCGGTGCTGCACCGATGCGGTGTGCAGCCCGCTGGCCCAACCGAGTGTGAGTTCGGTCCTGCCACGGAAATCCAGCAGGTCGGGGTTGTCGTCCTTGTCGTCGCGCTCGCGCAGGCGCTGGTGGACCCTGGTGGTGAAGGACCAGTTTCCGCGCTCGAATCCAGCGCCGAGGTACACCCGGTTCCAGCTTCTGGACAAGGGGTCGGACTGCCCGTTCGACTGGTGTGCCAGGCCGATCTGGGTGAAGCGCCATTGCCAGCCCAAAGGCAACAGGCGATAGCGCTGCGCCGTGGGCACCACATAGATCAGCTCGGGTTGGTAATCGGTGTTGCGAAAGGGCCGGGATTCCGCCTGGTTGTAGGCCTGCCACATGGTCTGCATCGTGAAGGCTCCCCACAAGTCGGCGCCCGCAAACCCCACATCCTGCATGAGCTTGGCGCGCAGCGAGAGTTGAAACTTCGCCTCCTCGCGACGGTTGTAGGGCGCGTTCACGGCAGCCTGCGTCGGCGACTGGGGTGCCCGGTTGATGCGGGACTTGATGTGCACGGGCAGCACATAGTTGGGTTGATAGCCGACGAAATTGAACACGCCACGCTTGTCGGCGGCGTCCAGCTCCCAGAACCGCGAAAGCAGGCTGCTGGTGGGAGTCGGTGAGGGCGCGGGAGTCTGCTGCAAGGGCCCGCCCGCTGGCGACAAGGACGACGGTGAAGAAGCCGCGGCGGCTTCTTCACCCGAGAGCGGCTGCTGCGACGCGGGTCCGGCAGGGGCCAGCGCCCGGCCGGCCAGCGTGTCGTAGCAATTGAGGCGGTCGGTTGCAGCGCCGATCAACGCGCATTGCTCCAGCGAAGTGGGCGCGTCAGTTTGTGCCTGCGCAAATGTGCCAGCGAACAGGCCACAAAGCAGGACGAGCGCGGACTTGTTCGGGGCCATGGCACGGGGCGTCAGCCCATCCCTCCATTGATGGATATCACCTGGCCACTCACGTAGGCCGCCTTGTCGGAGGCGAGAAAGGCGACCAGTTCGGCAACCTCCTCCGTGCGCCCTGCACGCTGCATGGGCACCAGGCGCTTGATGGCTTCCTTGTCGAAGGCGCCGTCGATCATGTCGGTCTCGATGATGCCGGGGGCGACGGCGTTGACGGTGATGCCACGGCTGGCGAGTTCGAGGGCCAGTGCCTTGCTGGCCGAATGCAGCGCGCCCTTGGCCGCCGCGTAGTTCACCTGCCCCCGGTTGCCCATGATCGCGGCCACCGACGAGATGCTGACGATGCGGCCCCAGCGGGTGCGGATCATCGGCATGGTGAGTGGCTGCGTGACGTTGTAGAAACCATTGAGCGAGACGTCCAGCACGCGGTCCCATTGCTCACCGCTCATGCCGGGGAACACGGCGTCGTCGTGGATGCCGGCGTTGTTCACCAGAATCTGGATGGCGCCGGCCTCGGTGAGCGTGGCCAGCGCGCTCGCACACGCCGCGCGGTCGGTTACATCGAAGGACACGGCTTCGGCGCTGCCACCGCCGGCGCGAATGGCCTCGGCCGTGGCTTGGGCTTTCTCCAGGGCGCGGTGCGCATGCACGATGAGATGGTGGCCATCGGCCGCGAGGCGCTGGCAGATCGCCGCGCCGATGCCGCCGCTGCCGCCCGTGACCAGTGCCCGTTTCATCATGCGCGTGTCCCCGGTTCAAGTTGTTCGGCGTCGAGCACCACCGCCGCGCGCCCTTCGAGCAGACAGCGCTCGCCCTGGTGCACGCTGAAGCGGTAGAGCACCTGATTGTGGTCGCCCGAGATGCGCTCGGCGCGCACGCGCAGCGGGTCCGGCAGATCGTCCAGACGCTCCACATGCAAGCTGACCCCTCGCACGCTGGTGAGATAACCCTGGCGCGGTGCGGTGTCGCTGCGGGCGGTCAACGCACCATGCACCGCCATGGCCTGCGCCGCGTACTCGATGCCACTGGCGGCACCCAGGCGCCCGGCGGCTCGCAAGGGATGCGCCAGAGACGTGTGGCTGCTGGCGCGGCATTCGATGTGGTCGGCGCTCCACGCACTCACTTCGTCGAGCAGGCACATGTTCCCCTGGTGGGGAATGCGCTGGGCGATCCATTCGCGGTTCATGCCGGCTCGATCCGCACCGCGAGCTGCAGCCCGGGCAGGTAGTCCAGGCACACCTCGCCCCATTCGGCGCGAGCCAGGCGCTCCAGCAGGGGCAGGACGCGCAATGCGGGCACGCTGGAGCGCAAAGGCTCCAGGGCTGCGTACCCCCAAGGGGTGGCGTTCGCGTCGGTGGTCCAGGCGGTGATGCGGGCCATCGAGCCCGGCGTGGCCACCGGCTCCAGCAGCAGCCCCACCCCGGCGCAATCGGGCAGCGGCCTCACAGCGTGCAAGGGTTCGGGGTACTCGCTGTCGTAGGCCGTGAGCAGGGTGGACTGCTGGTCGAGCACCACCTGGCCCAACGCATCGAGCAGGCCGGCGCCAAAGCTGCCGTCGTGGGCGCAGAGCACCTGGCAGGGCGCCATCGATTTCGTGGCAATGCCCCAGTAACCGGCGGGCGCGTTGTGCACCGAGTTGTGAAAACGGGTGGGCGAGATGTCGCGGTCTTCGGTGGCCAGTTGTTCGCACAACGCGTGGCAGTTGTGGCCATCGGAACCGGACGCAGTGAACACAGTGGCCAGACGCGCCACATCGTCGCCCGCCGCAGCCTCCAGCCCGAGCCCCAGCGCCAGCTTGATGACGCGGCTGGCACGCCGGCGTTCGGCCGGCGGCAGGAGAGAGGGCACCGGCAGCACCGAAGGCCCCGGCACCCAGGCTTGCTCGCCGCGCAACACGGCACGCGCACTCGGCCAGTCGGGCAAGCCCGGTGCGATCAGGCCGACGCCGTTGATCCAGGCGGTCAAAGGTGCGGTCACCCAGAACTCCTCAGGCCGAACACCAGGCTGCAGTTGCTGCCACCGAAACCGAAGGAATTGGAGAGCGCGTGATGTACCGGTGCTGCCGCTCCGCGCAATTGGTAGTGAAGCGGAATGGCCGGATCGAGCGTGCGCGTGCCCGGGCTTCCGGGGACGAACTGATCGGTGAGAGCGAGCGCGCACAGGACCGATTCCACCGCACCCGCCGCGCCCAGGGTGTGGCCGGTGGCGCCCTTGGTGGACGAGCAGAGAACGTCCTCGCCGAACACCGCCGCCACGGCTTTGCCCTCGGCGAGGTCGTTGGCGGGTGTGGCGGTGCCGTGCAGGTTGATGTACTGAATGTCGCTCGCAGAGAGCCCGGCCGAGCGCAGCGCGGCTTCCATCGCCATGCGCGCGCCCAGGCCTTCCGGGTGCGGTGCCGACATGTGGTGCGCGTCGCTCGACTCGCCCGCACCGAGCAACCACACGGCGGCGTCGCTGGCCGGCGCGGCGCGCTCGAGCAAGGCATAGGCCGCCCCTTCGCCGACGGAAATGCCGTCGCGCGCGACGTCACCGGGGCGGCAGGGCTCGCGGGAGGTGAGTTCGAGCGAGGCGAAGCCATACAACGTGGTCAGGCACAGCGAGTCGACGCCGCCAACCAGCGCGGCGTCGATGGTACCGAGTTCGATCTGCCGCGCGGCGGCGGCGAACACCTTGGCGCTGGACGAGCAGGCGGTGGAGATGGTGGTGGACTGGCCGGTGATGCCCAGGTGCTGGCGCAGGAACTCGGCCAGTGCATAGGGGTTGTGCGTGCCGGCGTAGCTGAAATCGGGCGGCAGCGCGCCGGTGACGGGATCGCGGCGGCGGTAGGCCAGCTCGGTCTGCAGGATGCCGGAGGTGCTGGTGCCCATGAACACACCGACGCGGCTCGCACCATGGCGCGCCACGGCCGCGCGCACGCGGTCTTCGAAGCCATCGGCCTGCAAGGCCAGGAAGGCCAGACGGTGGTTGCGGCAGTCGTAGTCGGCCAGTGCGTCCGGCAGCACGACCTCATCGACACCGTCGACCTCGCCCACCCAGGTCGGCACGTCCACCGTTTCGAAGCTGCAGGGCGCCAGACCACTGCGGTCTTCGCGCAAGGCGGTGCGGTGCGCGTCAAGTCCCACACCCAGGCAGGTGGTGGCGGTGTAGGCGGACAGCAGCAGGGGCTTCACGGGAACAGACAGAAAAAAAGGTCGCGCATTGTCTCAGATGGTGGCAGGTGCGAGCCCGCCGCTCAGTGCGGAACCCGACACACCAGCATCACATTGGCAAAAGGCTTGTTCCCGTTCATGGACTCGCTCTCCACGTGAAAGCCCAGGCGCTCGAGATCGGCCACCCAGTCGGCCAGGGTGCGGCAATAGAGCTGGGGCAGGCGGTGGCCGCGCGACCAGGTGACGAGGCGGTCCACGCCGTTGCAGATGTGGTGGCGCAGGCCGGCGCTGGCGTCGCCGATGCGGGTGAGGAACACGCCGCCCGCGGGCAAGGCATGGCGGATGCGCGCGAGCACCTGGCCCTGCTGCGTGTGGCTGAAATAGTGCAAGGCATCGAGGATGACGATGGCATCGGGCTGGCCGAAATCCACCGCGTTCATGTCGCCCTGCTCCACGCGCACCACCGGGTGATCGGCCCCGAAGGCGCGCGCCGCACGCTCCACGTCTTTCTGCATCAGCTCCACGCCGCGCAACCGCATGGGCGCGGGCGGTGCCGCCCAACTTTGGGGCCAGTCGCCCAACTCGTGCCGCCGGCGCGCCGCCAGCAGCCAGGCAAAGAGGCTGCCCTGGCCGCAGCCGAGGTCCAGCACATGACCGCCCTGGGGCAGCAGGCCCAGGCGCAGGATCTCGTGAAAGATGGTGTCGTGCCCCAGCTTGCCGCGCGCGTAGTGGTAGGCAAAGTGCCCACTGGGGCGAAAGCTCTGGCTGGCATCGGCCACGAGCCGGTGGATGAAGGCTTGGCTCATGAAACGGATCGGACCAGGGTGACGGGATGCAGTTGGCGTTCGGCGATGGTGCGCAACAGGCGCGGCAACACCGCCAGAATCACCGGCTCGCCGGCGGGCGTGCGGGCGCTGTGGCCGTCGTGCATGAGCACGATGTCGCCGGCATCGAGGCGCGCTGCCAGACGCTGGTACACGCGTTCGGCGTCGCCGGTTCGGGTGTCGGAGGCGCGGCGGCTCCAGGTGGCCAGCGAGAGGCCCAGCCCGTGCAGCACCGGATCGAGGAACGGATTGCGCAGGCCGGCGGTGGCGCGAAAGAACCGCGGCGCCTGGCCGGTGATGCCGGTGAGCGTGGATTGCGCGAGTGCGATGTCGCGCCGCATCCGGGCCGGGCCGAAGAGCGAGAAGGCGTTGCTGTGCGCATGGCCGTGGTTCTCTACCCGGTGACCGCGCTGCACGATCTCGCGGCACAACGCGGGGTGCTGCTGCGCGATGCGGCCGATGCAGAAGAAACTGGCCTTCACGTTCGCCGCATCCAGCAGATCGAGCACGCGCGGCGTGACCTCGGGATCGGGTCCGTCGTCGATGGTGAGCGCGATCTCGCGCCGCTGCGCGGAAGCTTCGGGCAGGCGGGTGAGGTTGGGCCCGAGCAGACGGGAACTCGGCCAAAGGCCGGCACCGGCGAGCAGCGCGTGGTTGGCCACCAGCGCGCCCACCGCCCACGGCCAGGCGGCGGGCACGGCAACCGCTCCCACCAGCGCCGCGCCGTGCACGGCAGCGCTCGCAGTGAGAAAGGGCGAAGGGGTCCAGCGCGTGCTCATGTCAGGTGATATGACCGGTATCGAGGAAGCGTTCCCACAGCGGCAGCCAGGCAGCCCAGTCGTGGCCGCCCTCCACGGTGTGGCGCGAGGCGGGCGGGAAGCGATCGGCCACCTGCTGGATGCGATCGGCAAAGCGGTCGTCGCTGCCGTGGCCGATGAACACCGGCAGATCGGCCGGCGGGCGCTGCAGCCACTGCCACACGCGCAGCTCGGGATCGCGCAGGTCTTCTTCGGTCGGGCGCCAGCGGTCAGGCCCTCCGGCGCGGTCGATCACGTTGGTGCTGGGCCGGCTGCCCGGGTACGGCGCGAGCAAACACAGGCCTGCCGCCACGCCGGGTCGTGCGGCCACGTGCGCCATCGCCACCAGGCCGCCCAGCGAAATGCCGCCCAGCCACACCTGCACACCACGGGCTCGAGCCGGATCGATGAGCTCGCGCTGCAAGCGCTCCCACCGGTCCACCGCCCCCAGGCCCACGCCATCGATGTCGACGCTCACGAGGTCCAGCGGCAGCGCGCGACGTTCGATGACGCTGGCAAACCCGGCCTCGAAGATCGCCTCGGGGCGCATCGCCACGCCGGGCAGCATCACCATCAGGTGCGGTGCCGAGCCGACATGGCCCACGGTGCGCAGCTCGCTCACGGCGCGCGCTTTCGCGCGGCGAATGCCGCCGAGAGGATCAGCGCCAGCACGGCGCCCGGTCCCACCGTGACGCCCAGCGCATGCAGCACCGGCACCGACGACCAGGCCAGCACGCCGAAGCCGATGGCGGTGGTGGTGCCGGCCACGCCGATGGAAAGCAGGGTTTCGTCGTCCAGCGTTTCGCCCAGCGCCAGCCGGTCGAAGAACAGCGAGTAGTTGGACCCCACGGCCACGGTGAGCAGCAGGCCCACCAGGTGCAGCAGGTGCAAACGCACACCGCTGGCGTGCAGCCCGGCCACCACCAGCATCACCGCCATCACCAGCGGCAGCATCACGCCCAGCAGGCGCGCCGGGCTGCGCAACACGAAGCCGAGCACGACGACGATGGCAGCGAAGCCGGAGAGCGACAGGACGATGGCTTCCTGGATGTAGTCGCCATAGAGGGTGTCGAACTCGCCCTTGAGGTCGACAAAGATCGCGCCGCTGCCGGCCAGGGCCGCGCGCACTTCGTCCACCGGAATGTCGATGTCGGGCGCGGGGCGCAGTGGCAGCAGCACGCTCCAGCCCTGCGGACGTTGCAGTAGCAGGGCGTCCACCGCCAGCCCGAGGCCGGTGCCATCCAGATCCTGGCGCGTGAGGTTGGCAGAAGCCCTGGCCGCGCGCACATCGTCCAGGAAGGGCTGCAGTCGATCGGCCGAGATCGGCGCATCCACCAGCGCCACGCGCAGGCGCGCATCGAGCTCCTCGGGCGTGGGAAGGCTGGCGCGGCGGGCGTTCTGCGTGGCCTCGCTGGGCAGGAAACGCGCCGGCGTATCGAAGCCGCCGATGCGCCCGTCTTCCACCAGCCGGCGCAGCGGTGCGCCGGCGCGCTCGGCCGCCTGCAACGCGCTTTCGCGGTCGGGCGCGGTGATCACCGCCATGTAGCGCGCATCAGGCGCCCCCAGGTCACCACGCAGCCGGGCGTCGAGTTCGCCTTCGGCCTCGGTCACCGTGGACAGGGCCGAGAGGTTGGGGTACCAGAGTTCATTGCGGTTCTGCGCCAGGTAGACGCCGGCCAACAGCACCGCCGCCAGCAGGGGCCAGCGGAGCACGCCCGCGCGCTCCACCAGCGGGCGCAACACACGGCCCTGGCGCGCGCCGTCGTGCAGGTGCACGCCCGGGCCCGCCAGGTGCGGCAACAGGTAGCGCGTGACGAGCGCGGCCGTGAGCACGCCGGTGATGGCGTACAGGCCGAGCTGGGCCAGACCCGGGAAGCCCGAGAACAGCAGCGCGCCGAATCCCAGCAACGAGGTGAGCACACCCAGCCGGATGGTGGGCCAGTACTGTTCGCGCCACGAACCCACGCCCATGCGACCGGACTGCACAAAGTAATAGATGGCGTAGTCCACCGCCTCGCCGATCAGCGCAGCGCCGAAGCCCACCGTGATGCCGAACACCGTGCCGTGCACCAGCCCGACCGTGACGATGGCCGCCAGGGTGCCGCTGAGCACCGGCACCAGCGTGAGCAGCAACAGGCGCCCGCGCCGGTAGACGAAGCCGAGCAGGATCGCCAGGATCACCGCGCTCATGATCGACAGCCGCGTCACTTCTTCCTGAATGGTGGCGCGAGCGCGAACCGCAAACAGACCCGGCCCGGACATTTCCAGCGAGAGCGCCTCCAGGCCGCCCTGGCGCGTGACCTGTGCGAACGCATCCCGAATCAGCTCGACCGCCGCCGCCTGGCCGTCGGTGTCCGAACCCAGCGCGTGGGTCTGCATGAGCAGCATGGCGTGCTCGCCATCGCGCGAGGCCCACACGCCCTCCACCTCGTTGGGCTGCACGCCAGCGCCCAGGCCCGCCACCAGCTCCACCAGTTCACCGGTGGGGTCGCGCGCCAGAAACGGCTTGAACAGCATGCCGGCGGAAGAACTCAGCAGATCGATGCTGGCGTTCACCGCGCTGCGCAGACCCTCGACGCTGAAGCGCTCGGGCGTGACCGCGTTGCTGAGCAGGTACCGGTGCTCCAGCAGGAAATCCCGCGCGGCGTCGACCGCATCGGCCTCGCCGTTCTGCACGGTGGCAAAGGCCTCGTTGTCCGCCAGCGATGCGCGCAGTGCGCGCGACGCATCGGCGCGCTGCTTCGCGTCGCCACCTTCGATGGAGAGCATCAGCAGCCGCGACACCGCGCCCTCGCGCAACTGGTCGACCATCACCGACTGTTCAGCGGTGGGTCGCGAGGGCAGGAAGAAGGAGACGTCGGCCGAGAAGCGGGTGTTCAGGAGCAGCACCACACCGATCGCCATCGCGCCGAGCCAGATCAGCAAGGCCTGCCAGGCGCTGCGGATCATGGCGCCTTCACCGGCTCGATGCTCATGTCCGTGCGGTCGCCATCGGTCTGCAGGTATTCGATGCCCAGCACCTGTTCGCGCACACCGGTGAGCGTGATGCGCTGCAGCAGCTTGGCGATGCGCGCGTCGCTGGGCACCAGCGTGAGCACCCAGGCGTCGAGGTTTCCGCTGAGCGCGAGCTGGTAGCTGCGTTCCAGCGATGCGCGGTTGCCCGCGAGCGTGCTGCGGATGCTCTCCACGAAGGCCGCCACTTCGGGCCGCTGGCCGAGCTGGATCGACATCTTGCGACGGTCGCGCTCCAGGCTGAGCGTGTCCTTGTCGAGCACCATGGTCTCGGGCTTGGGTGTGAGCGTGCGTTTCTCCAGCCGGTCGGGCGCGGTGTAGGTCATTTCGCCGGTGGCGATCACCGGCTTGTCGAGCAGCGCCAGGTGGCGTTTTTCGATGAAGGTGGCCTGCCCTCCGGGGTTGCGCGCGAGCTCGGTCATGAGCTGGTCGATGTCGAAAGCCGCATGCGCCAGGGCGGTGGCGCCCATCAGCAGCAGGCCGGTGAAGAGTCGTCGGATCATGAACGGTCCCAGAAATCGAAGAAGTTGAACCAGTTGTACGGCGCCCGGCGGCAGAACTCGCCGAGCCGGTCGGCGTAGGCCTGCATGGCCGTGGTCACGGCGGCCTGGCGCTCGCCGCGCTCGGTGGTCGAAAAATCGGCCAGGGGTTCGAAGTGCAGTTCGTAGCGGTTGCCGCCCAGGTAGATGCCGGCCATGAAGAACACCGGCCGGCGCAGCATCGCCGCCATGCGCCAGGGTCCGACCGGAAAACGCGCAGGCGCGCCGAGGAACACGCATTCTGCCGTGGAGTCGTTCGCCAGCGAGCGGTCGGCCAACATGCCCACAAGGCAGCCTGCCTCCAGCCGGTCGCGCGCCTTGAGCATGGAGTCCGGATGACCCAGGCCCACCACGTCCTGTTGCGCAGCCGGGTTGATGGCATGCAGGATGGCGTTGATCTTGCGCGCGTTCTCTTCGTACATGAGCATGGCCACCGGCGCATGGGCATGCGTGTGGCCCACGGCGCGCAGCACCTCGAAGCTGCCCAGGTGGGCGCCCATCAGCAAAGCACCGGGCTGGCGCCGCAGCGCCTCGCTCACCAGCTCGCCGCCGACAAGGCGGATGTCGAACAGGTCGAAGCGGTCGTTGAGCAGGTAGACGCGGTCGTGCACGGTGCTGGCAAAGCTGAACACGTGGCGGTAGCCGTCGGCCCAGGTCGGCGTGCGTCCCAGCGCGCGCGCCAGGTAGGCGCGGCCGTTGCGACGCGCCTTGGGCGAGAACAGCACGAAATACAGCGCAATGCCGCGCAACACCAAACGGCCGATGGGTCGGCCCAGTCGCAACGAGATCCACACCATGAGCCGCAGCGCGCCCAGGTGGCTGCGCTCCTGCTCGCGCATCCACTCGGGGGTGGGGCCGTGGGTCATGGCGCGGGCGGCAGCAGGCTGCCGCTGGCCACGTCCCGGCCTTCGCAGACCACGCGAAAGCCGATGCCGCCGCGCGCGGTGGGTTGCAGGGCGAAGTGCAGCACCGCGCCAGGCCCCACCGGCACGAAGAACTTGGCCTGCGCCACCTGCCAGCCTTCGGTGGAGGCCACGCCGTGCAGATCTCTGGCGAACAACAGGGCCTGATCGAGCAGGACGACCCCGGGCACGATGGCCCGACCCGGAAAGTGGCCGGCGAAGGCGGGGTGGTCCACCGGCACCACCCAGGTGAACTCAGCGCTGTCCATGCCCCACCTGTTCGGCGTAGAGCGCCTGCAGCGCCTGGCGCGTGAGCTTGCCGGTGCTGTTGCGCGGCAAGGCCTTCACCAGCACCAGCGGGCGTGGCAGGAAGATGGCGTCCAGGCGCGGGCGCAAACCGGCCATGAGCGTGCGCACATCCAGCGTGGGCGCGACCACGAAGGCCACGAGGCGCGTCACCGCCTCGGCGCCCTCGCTGCCATGCGGCGCATCGGGCAGGAAAAAGGCGGCGTCGATCACGCCCGGCAAGGCGCCGAGCTGGTGATTGAGGTAGGCCAGCGAAGTGCGCTTGCCAGCGATGTTGATCAGGTCGGCGTGGCGGCCGTGCAGCAGGAAGCGGCCGTCGGCGCAGGTTTCGATGAGGTCCGCCAACGGCACACTGCCTTCCACATGCCCGCCGCTGGCGTGGGTGGTGTCGCCATCCTGTTCCAGATGCACGTGTTCCATCGGCTGCCAGGCGGCACCATCGAGCGTGCGCCGGCTGGCCAGCGCGGACGACTCGGTGGAACCGTAGATTTCGTGCACCGGCGCGCCGCAATGCGTTTCCACCCGGCGCGCCAACTCGGGGCTGAGCGGTGCCGTGGCCGAGAGCACCAGGTCCAGCGGCGGCACGGGCAGGCCCGAGGCGAGCAGCGTGGAGAGGTGAAACGGCGTGGTCACCAGCATGCGCGGGCGCGGCACGGCGGCGAGGGCCTCCACGATGTCCTGCGGGTAGAAAGGCTTACCGGCGGCGAACTGGCAGCCGCCGTGCAGGGCGAGGAGCAGGGTGGATTCAAAGCCATAGCTGTGCTGCACGGGCACCGTGCCCACGATGGTTTGTGGCCGTTGCAACAGGCCCAGCGCGGCCGCCTCGGCGCGACCATTGCGCACCAGCTTGCCCCAGGTCTTGCGGTGCGGTTGCGGCAGACCGGTGGAGCCCGAGGTGAACAGGATGGCGGCCAGGCGTGCGTCGGCGATGCGCGGCATCTCGTGCACCTCGGTGCGCGGCAGCGAAGCCAGATCCGGAAACTGCAAACCCGGCAGGCCGGGCACGGCGTCGGGCTGATCGCTGAGCCAGCAGGCACCTTCGTAATCTGCCGCGAGGCGTTGCATGGTCTCGGGCGATTGCGACGACGGCTGCAGGCTGACCTTGCCCGCCAGCAGGCCGGCGGCAAAGCCCACGGCAAAGTGGTAACGGTCTTCGCACAGATTGAGCAGCCAGGCACCTGAAGACAGGCGGTTTGACAGCGCGTGGGCATCTTCGAGGAACTTGCGCACGCTCACCGGCCGCTGGCCCCGCCAGGCCAACACGTCGTCCAGTTGCCGGTCGCTGATCAACGCGGAAGCCGCGCTCACTGGGGTACCTTCGCCCTGCGGGCTGCGGGGCGAGCTTGCTTGGGAACGGCCCGGCGCTGCGCTCACTGGGGTACCTTCGCCCTGCGGGCTGCGGGGCGAGCTTGCTTGGGAACGGCCCGGCGCTGCGCTCATGCCGTGGGCGGCGGCATGGTGCGCGCCGAGCGTTGCGCCGATTCGCGCCGGTAGGCGCGCACGATGTCGGCCAGACCGGGGCGTTCGTGCGGCGGCAGCACACGCCGCCGCCACAGGTGCTCGACCAGGAACATCAGGCCGATCAGCGGGCCGGTGAGCAGGTTGGCGTGCACCGACCAGATGGCCCGCGGCGCGAAGATGAAAAGCATGGTGGACACCAGCGCATTGGCAAAGAAAAACACGGTCCAGGCCAGCGTGACGTTGCGCGTGTAGCGCACCTTTCGCGCGGAGAGCTCGTGGCTGAAGATGCGCCGCGCCATGCGCGTGATGAGCGCTTCGCCCGGCCCGAGCAGCGACCTGCCGAAGAACACGCCGAGCGCCACATGGATGCCCAGGTGCTGCAGGTAATAGAGCAGTGGCACATTGCTGCGCAAGGGCGTCCAGAACCAGGCCAGCAACCCGAACACCGCCAGCACGCCGGCCACGCGCCAGCCCCATTGCGGAACGCGCCACAGCGCCATGAAAAGCGCCGCCATCACCGGGAGCACGGCCACCACCGCATTGAAGTCGGCATTGCCCCAGCCGGCGCTACCGGCGTGCGCTGCCACCACCCAGGCCGCCATCAGCAGCAGCAGGCCCAGGTTGCGCAGAAGCGTCATTGCGTGCGCTGGCTGGCAATGTGGGCCGCCAGGGCGCGCGGCGAAGCGAAGATCTTCTCGTTGTCCTCGTTGTCCGAACGCATCTGGAAACCGTAGCGCTTGGAAATGACGAGCGAGATTTCCAGCATGTCGATGGAGTCGAGCCCCAGGCCGTCGCCATACAGCGGTGCATCGGGGTCGACGTCGCTGGCTGCAATGTCCATGTTGAGGGCCTCGATGATCAGGGCGACCACCTCGGGCCACAGGGCGTCGACGGATTCAGGGGAGGCAGGTTGGGTCATGGAGGTCCATCAGGTTCAGAAAAAGCGTCAGAGAGGCGGCGCCCGAAACGCCAGCACGGCATTGCTGCCGCCAAAGGCAAAGGAACTGGACAGCGCCGCCTGCACGGGCACGCCACGGCGGCCGTGCAGCACGTGGTCGACGCCCTCGCAGGCCGGATCGATGCGGCCTTCGAGGTGGGCGGTGGGTGGCAAGGCCTGCTCGCGCAGCGCCAGGGCCGTGACCACCGCCTCGATGGCGCCGGCAGCGCCGAGCAGGTGGCCGTGCATGGATTTGGTGGCGCTCACGGGCAAGTCCCGCGCCCCGTCGCCAAACACTTCGCACAGGGCCGCGATCTCCACCGGATCGCCTTCGGCCGTGGCGGTGCCATGTGCGTTGACGTAGTGAATGTCGGGGGCCGAAAGGCCGCCGTCGGCGAGCGCAGCGCGCATCGCACGAACCTGGCCTTCGCGCTGCGGGCGGACCAGGTGGCTGTGATCGCAACTGGTTCCATAGCCGACGATTTCACCATGGATGCGGGCGCCCCGGGCCAAGGCGTGGTCCCAGGCCTCCAGCACCAGGGCAGCGCCGCCTTCACCCAGCACCAGGCCGGCCCGGTCGGCGGCGAAGGGCCGGCACGCGGCGGGCGCGGTGGCCGCGTCGCCCGGCGACAGCACGCGCATGGCTTCCCACGCCCTCACCACTCCGTAGGACTGGCTCATATCGGAACCGCCGGTCACCATCACGTCGGCCTCGCCGCTGCGCACGCGCCGGAACGCTTCGCCGATGGCGATGCCCGAAGATGCGCAGGCTGCGGTGTGGCTGGTGCTGACGCCGCCCAGGCCGAGCTGCATGGAAATGTGGGCATTGACCGCGTTGTTCATGCCCTGTACGACCGAAAGCGGCGAAAGTCGTTCGCGGCCCATCTGCCACATTTCTCGGCTGCCCCGCTCATGGGCCGCCAGGCCACCCAGCGCCGTGCCCCAGATGCAGCCCCACTGCTCGCGCGCTGCGCCGTCGGCGTCGGCGGCACGACGCGGCAGGCCGGCCTGGTCCCAGGCCTGAAACGCGGCCGCCATGCCCAGCTGCGCGAAGCGCTCCATCATGAGCGAGAGCGGCTTGCCCAGCGCAGCGATGGTGTCGAAGCCCGTGCAACTCACGAACGGGGTGGAAAGCGGGCGGGGCAGGTCTTCGGTGAGCAGGTGGCGCACCGCCGACTCGCCCGCGATCAAGCGCTCGAAGAAGTCAGCGATGTCGCCACCGTAGGGGCTGATCACCCCGAGGCCGGTGATCGCGACGCGGCGGGCGTGCATGCGTCAGCCGGTCTTTGCGGTGGTCAGCAAGTCCAGCGCGGCCTGCATGTCGCCCACGGTGGAAGGCAAGGGAAGATCGGACGGGATCTCGATGCCCAGCCGGTCTTCCGCCTCGAACAGGAGTTCGGCCAGCATCAGCGAATCCACACCCAGATCGGCCAGCAGCGAGGCCGGTTGCACCTGGCCGGGCTCCACGCCCAGTCGGTCGGTGAGAAAGGTGCGTATCAGGTCGGCAGAATTCATGGAAGAAGCCCGAAGTTGACCGGCAAGGTGGGGCCGGGGCTATAGCCCGGGGGTGATCGGATGCGGGGGAGTCCCTGGAAGCAGCTGCCTTGTTGTTGTAGGCCGGGTGCTGGCACTGGCCGCCCGTGCTTCGAAGGGCGACGGATTATACAAATACCCCTATATGCAAAGGTGTCTGTCGTACATTAGCGCGGCCCCGACGCCGATCGTTTCATCCCACCCATGACCTCTCCCTCCGAACGCGCCTGGCCCAGGCAACTGCTGGCACGTTTCGTGACGCTCTGGTATTTGAAGGCCGCCGGCACCACCGCCTTCATGGTGCTGTTCTTCATGAGCTACTTCTGGGTGCTGCGCAACCCGTCGCGCGAACCCTGGACCGTGCCGACGCTGGCGATCGACACCTGGGTGCCGTTCACGCCCGGCGCCTTTGCCGCCTATGTATCGCTGTGGGTCTACGTGTCGCTGCCCTCCGCGCTCATGCCCAACTTTCGCGAGTTGTTGCGCTATGGGCTCTGGACGGGCGCGCTGTGCGGGTCCTGCCTGCTGGTGTTCTGGTTCCTGCCCACGCAGGCGCCGATGCCCGACATCGACTGGTCGCTGCACCCGCAACTGGCTTTCATGAAGGGCCTGGACGCATCGGGCAATGCCTGCCCCTCGCTGCATGTGGGCTCCGCCGTGTACACCGCCTTCTGGCTTCGGCGCATCTTTTCCGAGGTGCAAGCCCCGCCTGTGCTGAACCTGTTGAGCGTGCTCCAGTGCGCCGTGATCGTGTGGTCGACCATGGCGATTCGCCAGCACGTGTTTCTGGACGTGGTGGCCGGCGCGCTGGTGGGCTGGGTGTTCGCCTGGCTCTCGCTGCGCCGGGCGACCTCAGGAATCAAGCACTGAGCTGAAGCCGCCAATGCCGGCGGGCCGAGGTGGGATCTTCACCCGGCAGCAGGTGCAACGACTCGAAGCCCAGTTCTTCCAGCACCGCCTGCGAAGCGTCGTTGGCGGCGTGGGTCCAGGCGTGGACCTCGCGCAAGTTGAGCTGGCGTTCGCCGAAGTCGATCCAGGCCCGCGCAGCCTCGCGCACCAGCCCTTGGCCACGTGCTTCAGGCAGCAGGGCGTAACCCAGCTCCACGTCCGGTGTGCCTTCGCGGATCAGCAGGCCACACAGACCGATCGGGCTCGGCCCGGCATCCTTGAGCTCCATCGCGCACAGGCCGATGCCGAGTGTGGCGTACATGGCCAGGGGGCCTTCCCTCAGGTAGCGCTCGGCGTCTTCCAGCGTGTGCACGGCCTTGTCCCCGATGTGGGCGAGCCAGGCCGGGTCGTTCACGAGTTCGAAGATGAAGGGGGCGTCTGCCTCGGTGAGGGGTCGGAGTCGGAGTCGGGGGGATTCCAGCGGAAGCAGCATGCCGTTTCACCTGGCGCCGGTACCGGCCCAGAACTCGGGCCGCGCGTACTCGTGCTTGAGAAAGTCGATCCACAGGCGCACGCGCAGCGCCAGGTGCTTG
>SXGT01653539.1_pt1 | contig 24564 bp, 16 predicted proteins | sample 3176221 | NCBI WGS metagenome assembly SXGT01 (sample SAMN11356862, study PRJNA531348) | freshwater metagenome | isolation source: freshwater sample F1-120 | place: China: Fuxian Lake, Yuxi | collected 2017-12-25
AACCGCCACAAGTTTGGTCGGCGGTGCAACCAGCGTTTTAACCAACGATACCGATGCCGATGGCAATCCTCTTACCGCGACTTTAGTCAGCAACGTGAGTAACGGCAGCCTCACGATGGCCCGGCTGCTGGAGCAGCAGATCGAGGCCCAGCACAGCGAGATGTCGGCCGAGCGGCGGGCCCAGGTCGGCAGCGGCGATCGCTCCGAGCGCATCCGCAACTACAGCTTCCCGCAGAACCGGATCACGGATCACCGCATCGGGCTGACCATCTACAAGCTCGACCAGATCGTCGAGGGGGCGCTGTCCGAGGTGCTCGATCCGCTCCAGGCGCACTTCCAGGCCGAGGCGCTCAAGGCCTTCGGCGAGGGGTAGGCAGTTGACGGCGACCCACCTGGCCGTGGAGCGGCCGCCTGATGCGGGGGAGGCGCTCGTGCGCGCGCCGCTGTACATCGGCCAGGTGCGCTGCGATCCGCCCGTGATCCTGGCGCCGATGGCGGCGGTGACCAACCCGCCCTTCCGGATCCTGTGTCGCGAGCTGGGCGCGGGGCTGGTCGTCACGGAGATGATCTCGGCGCGGGGGCTGGCCGAGGGGAGCCGCCGCTCGCTGGAGATGCTCGACGTGCGCCCGAGCGAGCGCCCGGTCTGCGTGCAGGTCTTCGGCGCCGACGCCGACGATCTGGCCAGGGCCGCCGTGGTCGTCGAGCGGGCCGGCGCGGACATGATCGACATCAACATGGGCTGCCCCATGAAGAAGGTCGTCAAGTCTGGCCACGGCGCGGCGCTCTTGAGGGAGCCCCGCAAGGTCTTCGAGGTGGTCCAGGCCATGACCCGAGCCGTCTCGATCCCGGTGACGGCCAAGATCCGGGCCGGCTGGGAGGAGTCCAACGCCGTCGACGTGGCCCGGGCCATCGAGGACGCCGGCGGCGCGGCGGTGACGATCCACGCCAGGACCCGCGGCGCGATGTTCGAGGGCCACCCGGACCTGGGCGAGATCGCGGCCCTCAAGGCCGCCGTCTCGATCCCGGTGATCGGCAATGGGGACGTGCGCGACGTGGCCAGCGCCCGCGAGATGCTCGCGCTGACGGGCTGCGACGCGGTGATGGTCGCGCGCGGCTGCATGGGCTACCCGTGGATCTTCAGAGAGCTCGCCGCGTCGCTGCGCGGCGAGGTGATCCCGTCGGCGCCGACGCTGGACGAGCGGCGCGGGCTGCTGCTGCGCCACATCGATCTGTACGTCGAAACTTACGGCGAGCGGATCACCTGCCTCCAGATCCGCAAGCACCTGCTGTGGTACTTCCGCGACACGCCCGGCGAGCGGGTGATCAAGGAGCGCATGGAGGGGCTGTGGCTGATCGCGCAGGTCAAGGGGGCCGTGGACGAGGCGCTGGGCGCCTGCATGGCGCCGGGCTTGCGCTTCGCGCGCGGCCTCGACAGCCACCCGAACCGGCGCCAGCTCCCCCGGGCCCAGGGCTGATCGGGGGCGGCGGGTTGTGGTGATCGCGCCAGCGGCCCTATACTGGATGACATGCTGCTGCTGGACGTGCTCAAGACAATCGCGTCGTGGTTCTCGCCGGGGTTCATGCTCGGGCTGGTGCTCGTCCCGTCGGTGATCAACCAGCGAAAGTCGGCCGTCAGCACCATCGCCTGGGTCCTGGCGCTGCTGGCGATCCCCTACCTGGGGGTGCTGATCTACCTGACGATCGGGGACAGCCGCTTCAAGCGCCGCCTGAGGCGCCGACGCAGGGCCAAGGACGCGCTGGGCCCGAGGCTGGCGGAGTTCGAGGGCGCGGGCGCGTGCGGCCCGGAGGAGCTGGCGGGGCTGCCGGAGCTGTCGCGCTCGCTGTGCCAGCTGACGCAGGCGGCGGGGTCCTTCGCGATGACGCGGCACAACCGGGTCAGGATCCTCGACGGCGGGCAGGAGAAGTTCCCGGCGCTCATGAAGGCCATCGAGGAGGCCAGGGCGCACATCCACCTCGAATATTACATCTTCGAGGCCGATGAGACCGGGGCGCACATCCGGGATCTGCTCACCGAGCGCGCAAGGCAGGGCGTGCAGGTGCGGGTCTTGTGGGACGCGGTGGGCTCCTACAGCGTGGCGACGGGCTTCTTCGACGGCCTGGAGGCGGTGGGGGGCAAGGCGGCCAGCTTCCTGCCCTTGAGGCTGACCCGGCGGCGCTTCGAGGTCAACTTCCGAAACCACCGCAAGATCGCCGTGATCGACGGCCGGGTGGGTTTTTGCGGGGGGATGAACATCGGGGACGAGTACCGGGGCTGGAACTGCACGCCCTGGCGAGACGTCCACCTGGAGGTCGAGGGGCCCTCGGTGCGCCACCTTCAGGAGACCTTCGCCGAGGACTGGTTCTTCGCCACGGGCGAGGAGCTGATCAACGAGGCCTACTTCCCGGCGGTGAGGCGGCCGGGCGACGAGCTGGTGCAGATCCTGATCAGCGGCCCGGATCAGGACAGGTCGAGCATCCACGAGGTGCTCTTTGCGGCCATCGCGCAGGCGCGCGAGCGGGTGCTGGTGATGACGCCCTACTTCGTGCCGGACGAGTCGCTGCTGATGGCGCTGTCGACGACGGCCCGCAGGGGGGTGGACGTGCGGCTGCTGCTGCCCTCGCACAGCGATCAGACGCTGGCCCTCTTCGCCGGGCGCTCCTTCTACGAGGGGCTGCTTGAGGCGGGGGTGCGGATCTTCGAGCACTCGGGGGGCATCCTGCACGGCAAGGTGATGAGCGTCGATCGGCACTTCGCGATCGTGGGCACGGCGAACATGGACGAGCGCTCGTTCTTTTTGAACTTCGAGGTCAACGCGCTGCTCTACTCCACGGCGCAGGCCAGCCGGATCGAGGCGCTGGTGCGCGAGGACATGGATCGAGGACAGGAGATCACGCTGGCGGCCTTCAAGCGCCGGCCCTACCGCGTGCGCCTTGCGGAGAACGCGTGCCGGCTGCTCTCGCCGCTGCTTTGAGGCGCCGGGAGCCTGTGGCGGCTTGATCGGGCGCGGCGTTTGGGTCAGGATCGCGCCATGAGCGACCTGTCTCCCCAAAGCGCTGGCCCCTTTATTCTCGTGGTGGACGACGAGGCGGGGATCCGCCAGCTGTGCTGCGACGTGCTGCGGCGGTCGGGTTTCGCGGTGGAGGCGGCGGCGGACGCGGCGGTGGCGCTCAGGCGCATCGAGGCGGGGCTGTCGGGGCAGGGCGCGCCGGTGGATCTGGTGTTGACGGACATCAAGATGAAGCCCGTCGACGGGTTGCGCTTTCTTGAGGCTCTGCGGGATCTTAGCCCAGGTCTGCGGGTGGTCTTGATGACGGGCTACCCGACGATGGAGACGGCGGTGCGCGGGATGCAGCTCGGCGCGCGCGATTACATCACCAAGCCCTTCACGCCGGTGGAGCTGCGCGCGCTGGTCAAGGAGGCGCTGTCGGGGTGGAGGCCCTCGGCGCCCTCGGCCGAGGGGGCGCCGTCTGGCGAGGTCGAGACGCTGGGTGGGCTGGTGGCCTGCTCGGCCTCGATGCGGGGGCTCCTGGCGACGATCCGGCGGCTGGCGGCCACGGAGGCCTCGGTGTTGATCACGGGGGAGTCGGGCACGGGCAAGGAGCTCGTCGCCCGCGCGATCCATGATCTGAGCCGGCGGGCCTCGGGGGCCTTCGTGCCGGTCAACTGCTCGGCGCTGGTCGACTCGCTGATGGAGTCGGAGCTCTTCGGCCACCTCAAGGGGGCCTTTACGGGGGCGTCGTCGCGCAAGGCGGGGCTCTTTCAGTTCGCGGACAAGGGGACGCTCTTCCTGGACGAGATCGGCGACCTGGCCTTGAGCCTCCAGCCGAAGCTCCTGAGGGTCTTGCAGGAGGGCGAGATCAAGCCGGTCGGCGAGGTGCGCAGCGTCCCGGTGGACGTGCGGATCCTCGCCGCGACGCACCAGGATCTGGAGGCGGGGATAGGCTCGGGGGTCTTTCGCCAGGACCTCTTCTACCGGCTCAACGTCTTCCACCTGCGCATCCCGCCGCTGCGGGAGCGGCGCGACGCCATCCTGCCGATCGCGCGCACCTTGCTGGCCGATCTCGGCCAGCGGATGGGGCGCGGGGGGCCGATGGAGGTGAGCCAGGAGGGGCAAAGGGCGCTCGTGGGCCACGACTGGCCGGGCAATGTGCGCGAGCTCAAGAATGTCCTGACGCGCGCCGCGACGCTCGCCTCAGGCGAGGTGCTCTCCGAGGCGGATCTGGCGCTCGGCGGGGGAGGGCGGTCGCTGCTGGCCTCTCCGGGCGGCTACCTGTACGAGGGGTTGACGCTCGACGAGGTCGAGCGCCGCCACATCCTCCACCACCTGGAGAAGTTCGAGGGCAACCGCTCCCACACCGCGCGGGTGCTGGGCATCAACCGGACGACGCTGTGGAAGAAGCTCAGCCGCTATGGCATCGAAGACGATCTGGATGAGCCCGAGGAGGGCTGAGATCCTGGGGCGCGAGCACCTCGGCTCGTCGAGGATTGGGGGCCCTCGTCGGCCTGATTTTTCCACGCCGAGCCGGATCTCCTCGTGGGAGAGCCCGTGGCGACGGGATCGTCGGTAAGGACTTGACCTGATGAAGCCGCGCTGCATAATGTCGAGTGAACAGTGTGACAGAAGGACTGGGCGTCGTCGTCACATTGAGGCTGGGGGTTCTGGAGAGGCTTTTTGAGGTTCGGATTGTGGTACGTCACGCTCCCTGCCTTTTCAGGCGGTTACCCCTTGACCATCATTGTGAATCGGGACTATTGCAACCTTATCCAAGACCGTTGAAGTCTTGTCTCCCCAGGGCGCAGGTCGCGTCTTGAGGGAGGGGTCAATTTGACTTTTTGCCATGGGGATACTGAACATGATCAGGGCCCCACTCAACCACCCTGGAGGGAAGCTGTGAAGAAGCACCTTATCCTGTTGCTTGCTATGCTGATGGTCGGCGTCACGGGCGTCGCCTGTGGCGATGATGACGACGACGACGACAACGAGGCCGAGCCCGAGCCCGAGCCCGAGCCTGAGGGCGAGCCGGAGGGTGAGCCTGAGGGTGAGCCCGAGGGTGAGCCCGAGGGTGAGCCTGAGGGTGAGCCCGAGGGTGAGCCCGAGGCCCAGCCGGAGGGTGAGCCCGAGGGCGGCAACGTGCTGTGCGACGAGTACTGCGCGCTGGCGCTGGACTCCTGCCTGGATGTCGTCGGCGCCGAGGCGCTCGGCTTCGCGGACGAGGAGACCTGCCAGGCCGCCTGCGCCGACTTCCCCGCCGATGGCGCGGAGGACGATCGCTCGGGCGACTCGGTCCAGTGCCGGATCTACCACGCCGACGTGGCCAGCAACGTCGCCCCCGAGTTCCACTGCGCCCACGCCTCCGTCGGCGGCGGCGGCGTCTGCGAGGACGACCCGCCCGGCCTGTGCGAGACCTACTGCGCGATCATGATCGAGAACTGCCCCGACACCTTCGGCAATGACGTCGAGGACATCCCGGCCTGCATCACGGAGTGCGAGGCGGCGGCCCTGGCCGACGGCGCCCTCGGCGATGCCACCGGCAACACCCTGCAGTGCCGCATCTTCCACGCCGCGATCGCCCTGGACGACCAGACCCAGTGCATCGAGGCCGACCTGGCCGACTCGACCGTCTGCGTCGACTGATCCGGGTTGTAGCGTGAGTTGAGCCAAGAAAAGCCGCTCGATCCCCAGGATCGAGCGGCTTTTCTACCAAAAGGCCCCTGCGACCCCCTGTTGGCGGGGGTCCATGGGTTGTCTTCGCCTCGCGGGGGCAGGAAACCTACAATGGTTACTGGACCCGATGAGGTCGCGGTGGTAGATTCTCCACCGCTCGTTTCGAACGATTGAGGAGAGCGGGCCTCTCGAAGAAGCCCTGAAGATGGACAAACCTGATTGGTTTTATGAGAGGCGGCCAAGGAGTTGACCGACCCCTCAAAATCACCTGAGGAGAAGACCTTGAAAAAGCACCTGATTTTGATGCTCGCCCTGCTTCTTGTCGGCGCCACTGGCGTCGCCTGCGGAGATGACGACGACGACGACGCCGACGCCGAGCCCGAGGCCCAGCCGGAGGGTGAGCCCGAAGGTGAGCCTGAGGGTGAGCCCGAGGGTGAGCCCGAGGGTGAGCCCGAGGGCGAGCCTGAGGGCGAGCCTGAGGGTGAGCCCGAGGGTGAGCCTGAGGGCGAGCCCGAGGGCAACAACGAGGATCCCCTCGTCGTCTGCCAGAACACCTGCACCGAGGTCGCGGCCTGCCCCGAGCTCGCCGAGCTGTGCTCCGCCGAGATCCTGGCTGTCGTCGAGGCCACGTGCCAGGGCGTCTGCGAGGACGAGGACGCCCGCGGCCAGATCCTGGCCGCTGCCGGCCTGCCCTGCGCCGTCGTCGCGCCGCTGGCCATCGACGGCTTCGGCCTCGAGGGCCTCTGCTCCGACGAGTGCGGCCAGTACTGCACCCTGATGGGCAGCGCCTGCGGCGACTTCGAGGTCGGCTTTGACGCCACCAACGTCCAGGAGTGCCTGCTGACCTGCTCGGACTACTCCTTCGACGGCAACACCGACGATCGCTCCGGCGACTCGGTCCAGTGCCGGATCTACCACGCTGACGTCGCCAACGCCGCCGCCCCCGAAGTCCACTGCCCGCACGCGGGCGTCGACGGCGGCGGCGTCTGTGTTGACGAGCCCCCCAGCGCCTGCGTGACCTACTGCGCCATCATGGACGCCAACTGCCCCGACGTCTTCGGCGACAACGAGACCTGCCTCACGGCCTGCGAAGGCGTCATCCCCGAGACCGGCGCCAACGGCGACCTCGAGGGCAACACCGTCCAGTGCCTCTCGACCCACGCCCTCATCGCCGAGCTCAACGAGGCCTCTTGCTCCGAGGCCGACCCGGCCACGACCACCAACTGCGTCGACGGCGAGTGATCCTCCCCCGCACCCGACCCCGGCTTGATCCGCAAGCCGAGGGTCGAGCGCGCAGATGAAAAAAGCCCCCTCGGGATCCCGAGGGGGCTTTTTTCATCTGCGCACCCAACCCACGACCGCGACCTCGCCCGCCCCCGGCGCGCGCCCAGGCCAAGGCCCCGCCCCAGGCCCTCTACCCCGGCCAGCACTCCCGCACCTCGCCCTCGAAGCGCGCCATCATCCTCTCTCTGTTGTGCGCCTTGATCCGCGCCTCGACCCGCTCAAAGACCGCCCTGTACGCTCCCGCCTCCATCCGCGTCAGGTTCACCTCGGGGGCGCGGAAGTCGATCGACGTCGCCTCGTGCACCCCCCCGGTCATCTCCCACAGCTCCGTCCCAGGCAGCGGCGTGGCCGAGAACAGGCTGATCGCGTCCAGACCCAGGCCGCAGGCGAAGTCCGCCGTCTTCTCGATCAGCGCCTCCGTCTCCCACGGGAAGCCCACCATGAAGAAGCCCGTACACCGGATCCCCCTGGCCTTGACCTGCCCGACCGCCTCGACGATCGCGCCCAGCGCCGTCTTCTTGCGGATCTTGATCAGCGAGTCGTAATCCCCCGACTCGATCCCGAAGAAGATCTGATGGCACCCCGCCGCCTTCATCAAGTCCAACAGCGCCGGGTCCACCCTGTCCGTCCGCGTCTGGCAGGCGAAGGGGACCACGAGGCCGCGCTCGATGATCTGCGTGCAGATCTCGACCGTCCTGGCCCGGTTGAGCGTAAAGACGCTGTCGTGGAAGAAGAGGTAGGGGATGTCGTAGCGCGCCCGCAGGTGCGCGATCTCGTCGACCACGCTGGTGGCCGAGCGGTAGCGGGTCTGCCGATCATTGCTCGACGGCACCGCGCAGTAGATGCACCGGTAGGGGCACCCGCGCAGCGTGACCATCGCCTGATAGAAGGTCGGGTGGATGTCGTCGGCCCACACCAGCCCGTCCCGCTTGGGATAGGGCAGCGCGTCCAGCGCCCCGATCGACGCCCGAGGCGCGCTACGGCGCGCCTGACCCGCCTCGTCCCTCCACACCAGCCCCGCGATGGACCCCGGATCGCGCACCCGCCCCCCCTCCAGCGCCCCAAGCACCTCCCGCATCGTCTCCTCGCCCTCGCCGGCGACCACCAGATCCACCGCCGGAGCGCCCATCAGCGCGCTGACGGGCTCCGTCGAGGCGTGGACCCCCCCGAGGACCACGAGCGCCTCGGGGTTGACCCGCTTGACCACCGCCGCCGTGGCCGCCGCCGCCCTCCACGTTGCCGTCACCGCCGTCAACCCCACCACGTCGGGCGCTTCGGCCTCGATGGCGCGGGCAAGCTCTCGCCAGGGGTCGTCCCCGCGCCAGACCCGCGTGTCGGGCAGGAGGAAGCGGACCTCGGCCCGATCCTCGATGGCCGCCCCGACGTAGGCCAGCCCCAGCGGCTGGACCTGCCGCGTGCGGCCCTGGCCTTCGAGGAACTTCTGCGGCGGATCGATGAGCAAGACCTTCATGGCGTGACCTCAAGGGGCGCGCTGGCCGGATCTTCAATCCCCAGGCGCAGATGGAGGGGCTTGAAGATGATCCGCAAGGCGTTCTCGCCGTAGACGGCGCGCAACACCTCAGGCGGCAGGTCGATGGGGTGGATGGGCCAGCGGCCCTGGATGGGGATCGGGTGGGGGATCTCGGGATGGGTGGCCGGATCGCCCTCGAAGAAGCGCCAGTGCCGCTCAAAGAAGAGGGCGGCGGACTCCAGCGTCGGGGTCTCCTTGGAGACCGAGCCGAGGAAGAGGGAGTAGCGCCGCTGGCCGTCGCGCGATCGGGCGTGGACGCCGAAGTCGCTGCCGAAGAGCACGCGCCGCTGGTGCTTGATGAAGAAGCGCCGGACCCTGGCCGGGTCGTGCCGGCCGATCTCGCCCAGGCGCGCGGCCACGTCCAGGACCGCGTTGGGGTGGTCGTCCAGCAGTCGATCGATCGCCTCGATGTCCTCGGGGTTGTTGCCGAAGTGGACCAGGATGAAGGTCGTCGAGGGGTGTCGGCTCAAGACCCGGGCGCGCTGGGCCAGGAGCACCTCGCGCCGGGGGAACCTCGGATCGGCGAAGGACCAGTCGGGGGCCTCGGAGAGCTCTTCGAAGCGCTCGTTCTCGGGCGTCAGCGGCTCGAAGAAGGCCCTGGGGTCCCCGGTGTGGATCGACACGGGCACGCCGAGCGCGCCAGCGCGCGCCCAGATGGGATCGAGCCTGGGGTCATCGACGGCCACGAAGGCGCCCTCGCGGTCGGTGACGCCCAGCCCCAGCGCCTTGGAGATCTTCAACCCCGCGTAGCCCTGAGCGACGGCGTCGGCCAGCCCGTCGGCGATGCTCTGGCCGAAGCCCTCCTCGTCGAAGCGCGACCAGTCGACGTTGTAGAAGACCGCGACGCGGCCTCGGGCGGCCTTCATCGCGTCCAGGTGCGGCTTGAGGCCTTCGGCGCGCCCCTGGTGGCCGCCGCTGAGGTTGACGAAGCGGGCCACCCCGTGCTCGTCGGCGAGCCGGAGGGCCATGTCGTAAGCGTCTGGGCCGACGTGGGTGTGGACGTCGATGATCGTCGGGCGAGCGGGCTTGCGAGCGGCCGGGCCTGGAGAGGTTGTTTCGTTGGCTTTGTCGGGCGTGAGGGCAGAGGTCGGGGGCGAGCCGCAGCGACCGCACCCGGTGATCGCCAGCGCGATCGCGAGGGGCAGGGTCGCGCGGGCGCTCACGCGTCGGCCCGCAGCGGGTCGGGCGCTTCAGGCCCGAAGTGGATCTCGGCGTCGGAGAGGCGCTGATAGTTGGGCTCAAGCATGTCGAGGGGGCCGATGTCCTCGGGGCTCAGAGCGGCGGCGAGCAGGGCCAGGTGGGCGGCGCGGGGGTGTGCAAAGACGCCGTCGGCCAGATAGACGCCGTCGGCCAGATTGACGCCGTCGGCCAGATTGACGCCGTCGGCCAGATTGACGCCGTCGGCCAGATTGACGCCGTCGGCTTGTTCGGCGCCGATCTTCTGGATCGCGTCGTAGAGGCGCGGTGCGCCGGGGCCGAGGAGGACGAGGGGCTCGCCGGGCTTTCGAAGGGCGAGGGCGGCCTGGGCGAGGGCGTGGGGGAGGAAGGCGGCGTCGGGGAGGTCGGCGCGCAGGTGGCCGTCGTCGCGGTCGCGTCGGTAGAGGCCGGCGAAGAGCTCGCCCTTGCGGGCGTCGATGACGGGGACGATCAGGCCGTCGGAGGCGATGGCCTGGCAGGCGATGGCGGCGAGGCTGGAGACGGCGACGAGGGGGATGTCGCGGGCGAAGGCCAGGCCCTTGAGGCAGGCCATGCCGATGCGCAGGCCGGTGAAGCTGCCGGGTCCGGCGCCGACGGCGAGCAGGTTGAGGTCGCCGAGGCCGACGCCGGCCTCGTCGAGCATGGCGTTGATGGTGCCCAGGAGCATGCCGGCGTGGCCGCGGCGGGTGACCAGGGTGCGCTCGGCGCGCAGGAGGCCGCCGAGGACGAGGGCGACGCTCTGGGTCAAGGTGGCCGTGTCGACGGCCAGGATGTTCTGGAAGTGGTTGATTTTATGATACATTGAGCCAGCTTGCGAAGTCCTGCCAGTAGCGTTCGATGTCGTTCTTGAAGGCCAGGAGCATGAGGAGGGCGATGAGGCTGAAGCCGATGTAGTAGGCGATCTGCCGGGTGCGCTGGCTGAGCTCTTTGCGCTTGATCGCCTCGATGGCCAGGAGCATGAGGTGCCCGCCGTCGAGGACGGGGATGGGCAGCAGGTTGATGAGCCCGAGGTTGATGGAGATCAGGGCCATCATCCAGAGGAACTCCTCGATGCCCTTTTCGCCGGCCTTGGCGGCGATGTCGAAGATCATGATGGGGCCGCCGATGGTGTCGGTGCTCACGCGGCCCTTGATGAGCTGGACGATGCCGTTGACCATCATGGTGGTGAACTTCCAGGTCATCTCGACGCCGTTGGTCGCGGCGTAGACGACTCTGTCGCCGAAGGGAACGGGGATGGGGTCGGGCAGGTCGTAGCTGTTGTAGACGTCGAAGCCGAACCAGATGCTCGGGACCATCTCGTTGAACTTGCCCTTGAACTCGCGGATCGAGGGGGTCCAGGTGACCTCCTGGGTTTCCAGGCCGCGCTTGATCTGGAGCTTGAAGGAGATGGCGAGCTCAGTCTTGGGGGTGTCGGGCTCGGCGTTCATGCGCTCCCAGAAGCGCTGCTGGGCGTCGTAGCGCAGCAGCCGCATCTTGTTGTAGGGCATCGCGTCCATGCTCAGGAGCTCGTCGCCGACCTTGAGGCCGGCGGCCTCGGCGGGGCCGCCGGGGTCGATGGAGGCGATGAACATGTCGGCGGGGACGGCGCCGATGCTCCAGCGCAGGCCCTCCTTGAGGGGTGTCACGGTGGCCTTGACGTGCCGCTCGATCTGGAGCCCGCCGCCGAGGAAGTCCACGGGCTCGGGGCGCATGGCGACGAGCTCGACGGGCTTGCCGCCGCCGGCCTCGATGGCGGCCTGGACGGCGATGAAGCTGCGCGTGGGGGTGCCGCCGACCGAGACGATCCTGTCGAAGGTCTTCAGGCCGGCCTGGGCCGCGGGGGCGCCGGGGTCCTGGATCGCGATGATGGGGCCGTAGGTCTCGGAGGTGACCCCGATGATGCCGTAGGTCTCTTGAAAGAGGCCCATCCGGTCGGTCTTGGTGTAGGGCTCGGGGGTGATGGTGAAGTCGATCTGGCGCTCGCCGCGCTGGACGGTGAAGGTGAGGGCCTTGCCTGCCGAGACCTCGACGATGTCGGTCAGGTCGCTCCAGTAGCGCACGTCCTGGCCGTCGACGGCGACGATCAGGTCGCCGGCCAGCAGGCCCGCCTCGACCTCGCCCTTCTTGAGCGGGGTGGCCTGCGAGGCCGGGCTCTGGGGGGTGACCTGTCCGACGACGGAGGGCGGCATGGTGCTCATGCCCAGCCCGAGGAAGAAGTAGACGAAGATGGGGAAGATCAGGTTGATGACCGGACCCGCGGCGATGATGATCGCGCGCTGCCAGATGGGCTTGCGGACGAAGGCGCGGGCGCGCTCGGCCTCGGGCAGGGCGTCGCCCCAGTCGTCGTAGAGCTCCTCGGGCTGCATCCCGAACATCTTGACGTAGCCGCCGATGGGCAACGCGCAGATCGTGTACTCGGTCTCGCCGCGGGTGAAGCTCAGGGCCTTGACGACCGGCCCCATGCCGATGGCGAAGCGCTCGACCTTGACCCCGAAGAGCTTGGCGAAGAAGTAGTGCCCGAACTCGTGGATGAAGATCAGGACACCGATCAGGATGAGAAAGTAGACGACCTGCATGGCCTCACTTGCCGGTTGAGCCGATCCCGCGCCTCAAGACGCGATGTAGCGCTGAAAGACATAGAACCAGGGCGCAGCGAAGATCAAAGCGTCGATCCGATCAAGCAGGCCCCCATGCCCGTAGATGATGACGCCGCTGTCCTTGACCCCGTGCGCCCTCTTGATCAAGGACTCGCACAGGTCCCCGATCTGACCGAGGAAGTTGGCCGGGACAGCCAGCGCGAAGACCTGCCAGAGCTCAAGCTCGGGCATCAGGGGGGTGAACTTGAACATCAAGACGACCGCGATCGAGGTCAGGAGCCCTCCAACGGCGCCCTCGACGGTCTTCTTCGGGCTAACCCGCGAGGCCAGCTTGTGCTTCCCGAAGGCGCGCCCGGTGAAGTAGGCCCCCGTGTCGCTGCCCCAGACCACCGCCATGCACATCGTCACCCAGAGGCCGCCCTTGTCGCCGCCGTCGCGGAAGAGCAGCGCCAGGGTCGTCGGCATCACCGCGCAGTAGATCAGCGCCATGCCGCTGGTCCCGATGTGCAGCGAGACTTTGTCCAGATCCCGGTAGGTGAACAGGTAGGTGATGAAGATCGCCAGCCCCGAGAAGGCCAGCGTCACCATGACCTCGTAGCCGTCCGGGGGGGTCGTCGGGGTCGATCGCAACAAGAGGACCGCGAAAAGCGCCAGCGCGCAGACACACGTGATGACCTGGGCGACCCGGTTGGTGCCGGCGGTGACCATCGACAGGAACTCCCAGGTGGCCACGACGACCGCGGCCCCGATCAGGATCGCGAAGCCCGCCGGCGGCGCCCAGAAGAGCAGCCACAGGATCACCGGCACGCCGATGGCGGACGTGATCAGCCGGGGCCCCAGGTCGGACTTCTTCTTCTCGGGGGGGGGCGCGGCGGCGCCGGGCTCCTGAAGGGGGGTGTCGATCCCGGAAGGGGGAGGCTGGTTCATGAACGCGCTCGCGCATTGGGCCTGGTGATCGAGGGCGACTCCCCCTGCGAGGATATAACCACCCTCCAGGGATTACATCAAACCCGACCTCGGCCTCGCGCGTCGATCGAGCGGCCGATCAGCGCCGCGATCAGCAGCGCGGCCAGCCAGCCGGGCCCCCCCGATCGGCCCGGCCCTGGCGCCTGGGCGCAGCCCTCGTTGCGGACCTGCCCCACCGAGCCCCTCGGGTCAGGGTTCGGCTCGGCCTCGTCGGGCTGGGCCTCGGGCTGCCCGTCGGGCTCGGGTTGACCCTCAGGTTGACCCTCGGGCTGGCCTTCGGGCTCTGGCGTGGGGCTCGGCTCGGGATCGACGCCCTCGGCCAGCACCTCGACGTCGAGGGTCTCGCGGCCCGGCTCGCCCTGGTCGTCAAAGACCGTCAGCTCGACCGTGTAGCGGCCCGGGGCCTCGAACTGGTGCAGGATCACCTCCCCGCGGCCGACGCCGCCGTCGCCGAAGTCCCATCGCCAGGTGACGACCTGGCCGTCGACGTCGCCGGAGGCGCCGCCGTCGAACTCGACGGCCAGCGGAGCCGGCCCGCGCGCGGTCGAGGCGCTGATGCTCGCCGTCGGGGCCTCGTTGGGCGGCAGCGCGTCGACGAAGACCGGCTGGGTCCAGGCGAAGCCCTCGGGGCTGGAGACGCGGGCGCGCACGTAGCGCTCGTCGCCCCGGAAGCGGTAGCTGGCGAAGTCGCCGCGGACCCGCTCCAGGACAGCGCCATTGCCGCCGATGAAGACGATCTCGGTGGCCCCGGGCGCGTCCACGTCGTAGAGGCTCCGGGTGTGGCTGAAGTCGGCCAGCTGCGCCCCTGTCGAGGCGTAGAAGCGCCCGCGCTCCATAGCGTCGAGGATCGCGGCCTTGTCCCGCGAGGCCGCGTCCACGAAGATGAAGCCGCCGCCGGGCGGCCTGTCGCCCTGCACGAGCGTGTGGGCGTCGTCCACGGCCACGCCCCACATCAGCCGCCCCGTGCTGAGCACCCCGTCCCAGATGTCCTCCGACGAGGGCCCGCTGCGCTCGATCACGATCGGGTGGGAGTTGAAGATCTCCAGGAACATCGGGCCGCTCATCTCCGAGACTTCTTCAATGATGTCGCGCGATTGCAGAAAGTTGTACTCGGGGTGGTTGAGCTGCGGCAGCCCCCCGTTGGCCCAGATCAGCTCAAAGGCCGCCGAGATCGAGCTGGCCGGCGCCACCCTGGCTGGCAGGTCGATCCCGTTGATGTGGTGCTGGCTGGTCGTGAGCTCCTCGCCGGGGATCAGCAGGAAGTCTGCGTCGACCAGCGCCCGCCCGCGCGCGTCGCGCAGGGCGTTGAGCGCCGCCTGGGTGGTGTAGGCGTTGTGGTCGGTCAGCACGACGAAGTCGTAGCCGTTGTCCTTGTACCAGGACATCAGCGACTCGATGGGCGTGCTCGAATCCGGGCTGGCCGAGGTGTGGCAGTGGGTGTTGCCCTTGAACCACTCCGCGCCGGCCCTGCCCGGCGCCAGGGCCAGCGTCAGCCCGGCGCAGAGGGCGGCGATGGCGGCGATCCTGGAGGGCGCGGGCGCGCCCCTTCGTCTTGTCTTGTCCATCCTCGGCGCCCCCCTCGGCGCGGCGGTGACACACACGCGGCACTCAAGATAGTGAACGGTCAGTCAGGGCGCAAGGACGGGGCGCGAGCTCGCGCCGAGGGGGGCGCCGGCGCCGGAGCGCTGGCATCCTGGGCGCCGCTGTGGCAGGATGGGGCCTGCAGGTGCGGACGATTCTGGAGGTCGGTCAATGCGCTGGATCGGGGTTTCTCAAGGGTTCGCGGTGGCCTCGGCGGGCCTGTTGGTGATGGCGTCTGGCTGCACGAACGGGCCGGTCAAGACGGACGTCGGGGTCAACGAGGCCAGCAGCCGCTGCAAGCAGCAGCCTGAGCAGACCGTCAAGCTCCAGTCCGGCATCGAGGCGGGCTTCCAGCAAGGGCTGCTGAAGTTCGAGGGCCAGGCCGCCTACGAGCAGCTCGTCGAGGTCAAGAACAAGTTCGACACGCTCCAGGCCGACTACGCCCAGATGAGCTATCAGCTCTGCGAGGACTCGGCCACCGAGTCGGTCAGCCGGGACTACTACGAGCGCCGCCGCGAGTGCCTCGATCAGGCGCTGCTGGCCATGCGGGCCATGGATCTGGTCCTGTCCGAGAAGATCTCGTCGGGCCCCCCGGAGGAGCTGGCCAGCGTCAAGGAGGCCACCTGGGAGCTGGACGCCAAGATGGCCTGGCTTCAGGAGATCCTGGCCTGCCCGAAGGAGGGCCAGTCGGTCCTGGCGTCGCCCGAGGCCGCCACCCCCGAGCAGGACATTACGCTGACGGCCTACCTGATCTGCCAGAAGCAGGTGGGGGGGAAGTTCGTCGACGTGCCCGAGTGCACCGAGACCTCGCTGAGGGAGAACGATCGGGTCAAGATCGGCTTCCGCGTCGACAAGCCCGCTCGCCTCTACGTGCTCAACTACAACGACACGGGCCTCTTCCAGACCATCTTCCCCGATCGCGGGATCGCCAACGAGATCGAGCCCGGGCGCGACTACATCCTGCCGCCGGACGACTGGCTGGAGCTTGACGATCAGGTCGGCGTCGTCGAGCACCTCCAGATCGTGGCCTCGCTGGAGAAGCTCCAGCAGCTTGAGGATCTGCGCGGGGCCTACTTCGAGCCCAAGCCCGGCGACAAGGCCGCCCAGGCCACGGCGAAGAAGGCCTCGGTCAAGACCCGCGGGCTGCTTGAGCCGGTGCTCACGCGCGGCTTCAAGCAGAAGGGCAAGGCCCCCGTCATGCTGGAGGCCGGCGGCGCGAAGGTCCAGACCGTCCCGATGGTCGCCTCCAGGCCCGGCGTCAACGTCATCGAGTTCAAGCTCTCCCATCAATGACCGCCGACGCGATGAGAGGCGAGGGCTCATGACCGGTGACGCTGGCCTGTCTCCTGGGAAAGTGGTGGGCCAAGGGCGCTATCGGCTTGAGAAGAAGCTCGGGCAGGGCGGCTTTGGAGAGGTCTGGAAGGCCTGGGACGACAAGCGCGGCGAGCCGGTGGCGCTCAAGACCATCCTGCCGACGCTGGGCGCCGATCGCAGCGTCGCGGCGCGCTTCCGCCGCGAGATCGCCACGGCCGCGCGCCTGACCCACCCCAACATCGTCCGGATCCTGGACACGGGCCAGTTCGAGGACGGCCGGCCCTTCTTCTCGATGGAGTTCCTCGACGGCCAGCCCCTTGAGCGCTTCACCAACCGCCTGTCCTCCTCCCTGCTGCTCTTCGATCAGCTCCTCGAGGCGCTGGCCTTCGCCCACGCGCGCGGCATCATCCACCGGGATCTCAAGCCCGACAACGTCATCGTCATGGTCAGCGAGGGGCAGCTCCACCTCAAGCTGCTGGACTTTGGCATCGCGCTGCTCGACGAGGGCCTCGGCGCCGGCCAGGGCCAGGTCTCCATCACGCGCCCAGGCCTGCCCGTCGGGACCGTCCCCTACATGAGCCCCGAGCAGGCCAGCGGCGAGCCCTCCAGCGCCGGCCCGGCCTCCGACCTCTACTCCGTCGGGGTCATGCTCTACGAGCTCCTCTCCGGCGAGCGCCCCTTCGAGGGCGACTGGATGTTCGTCATCGTCCAGCACGTCAGCCTCGCCCCGAAGCCGCTGATCATCAAGCCCGACTTCCAGCTCGAAGATCCTCGTCCGCTCATCGAGCTGGTCGGCACGCTGCTCAAGAAGCCCTACCGCGAGCGCCCCGAGTGCGCCGCCCACGTCCGCCAGATGCTGGCCCAGATCCGGGAGTCTCTGCGCGACAGCGCCGACTCGCTGCTGACCGACTTGCCCGCCATCGAGGCCGCCGATGGCACCTATCTGCCGACGATGGCCTCGACGGGCGGATCGTTGGTGAGCGGCGAGGAGGTCGATCAGGGCGCGCTCTCGCTGCTTCGGATGCACGAGGCGCCCGTCGTCGGCCGTGAGGCGGAGCAGAAGGCTTTGTGGGAGGCGGTCGCGCGGGTCACCAGCTCGCGTCGCCCCGAGGCGGTCATGGTCTCGAGCCCTCCGAACCGGGGCAAGAGCCGGCTGGCGCGCTGGCTGGTCGAGGAGGTCCACCGCGCGGGGCTGATGCGGGTGCTCAACGTCTACGTCATCGACGGCGGCCTGCCAGCGGCCATGCACGCGGCCATCTACCGAGCGCTGCGGCTGCCCAAGCTTGAGCGGCAACCTCTGAGCCGGCGCATCGACGATGTGCTCAATCTCGAACCCGCCGATCGGGACGAGCTGTGCGAATTCCTCATGGCCGGCGGCAGGATAGCCGATCCCGTGGCCGAGGCAGAGCGGCTCAAGGGCTGGGCGAGGTTGTGGCAGAAGTTCATCTGGCGCCTGACGGAGTTCCCGAGCAAGCGGCCGCTGCTGGTCTGGATCGACGGCCCGGATCAGGGCGACATGGCCGAGACCTCCGGGTGGATCGAGCTGCTGCTCAACGTCACCAAGATCGGTCGGCGCCCCGTGCTGCTGCTCTGGACCGTCGAGCCCGAGGGCGAGGCGCTCTCGCCCGGCCTCGAGAAGGTCTCCCGGCGGGAAGACACGACGCTCATGGAGCTCTCGCCGCTCTCGCCCGAGGCCCAGGCGAGGCTCGCCCGCTATTACGCCCCCGATCTGGCCGAGGACGCGATCGCCGTGCTCCAGGAGCGGTCGATGGGCAACCCCTTCTTCTTGAGGGAGATGTTGCTGAGCTGGATCGACGAGGGGGCGCTCCAGGCCTCCGAGCGCGGCCTGTCGCTCTCCATCGCGGCTCGGGCCCAGGCGCCCGAGGGGCTCGATCGCATCGTCAAGCAGCGCCTCGTTCACTTCCTGGAGCGCAAACCCGATCTGGATGAGGCCGCGGAGTCGCTGTTGATCCTGGCCTATCTGGGCCAGAGCTTCCCGGAGTCGCTGGCCCAGGACGCGCTGGCAGGCTCCCAGATCTCCACGGCCGATCTCATCGAGGAGGGCTTCCTGGAGGTCATCCCCGGCGCCCGCGAGCAAGAACTGACCCTGTCGTCGAAGAACCTGCGCGAGGCCCTGCTGGAGATGGCCGAGCAACGGGGCGTCGTCGCCCTCCTGCTCGGCCGCGGGATAGAGCTGCGCGTCGCCTCGGGCCTCGGCGCCATGATCCGCAGCGACTGGGAGATGGCCGAGCGCTGTCTGGCCGTCGGCTGGAACCTGATCGACGATGCCCCGAGCGAGCTGGTCAACGAGCTGTGGCGCATGGAGATCCTCGATCTGCTCTGCTGCATGGCCTTCAGGCGTCGGGAGGCCGTGCTGCTGAACGCGCGGGCTCAGAGCATCGCCTGGGTGGCCGGCTCGGCGACCCCCGAGATCCAGAAGCAGCTCAAGGCCCTCGTCGGCATCTGGGACGGCGCCGCGCTGCTCCTCGAAGGCGACTTTCAAGGCGCCCCGGCCGAGATCCAGATCGCGCTGGACCTCAGCTGCCTCATCGGCGACGTCGCTCTGGAGGCGCGCGCCCTCCACGGCCTCGGGCGCGCGGCCCAGATGGCCGGCGATCGGGTCAAGGCCCTCGATCTCCTCGGGAGGTCCTCGCAGGCCTTCAGGAAGCTCGATCGCCACACCCGCAGCGCCCAGCCGCTGCTCAACCTCTTTGAAGCCGACGTGATCAGCGATCAGGCGGCCGTGATGGCCGAAGAGGGGGACCTCGTGGCCGCCAGCGTCCAGCTCAGGATGCTGCTCGGGCTCTACAAGCAGTACAACGACCGCCAGGGCGAGGCCCACACGCTGACCAAGCTCGTCCGGATCATGCGAAAGCTCGGCGACGTCACCCAGGCCGCGGCGTTGATCGTCGAGGCCAGGGCCATCATGCAGATCATCGACGACCGCTGGGGCCTGGCCGTGCTCCAGTGGGAGGAGGCCACCGCCTGCCTCAAGGGCAACGATCTTGAGCGGGCCGACGTCAACTACCGCGCCGCCGCGCGGCTCTTCGCCTCCTTCAAGGACGAGGTCAGCGAGGCCAGCTGCATCAACGCCCGCGGAGAGCTGGCCCGCAAGGGCGGGCGCCTGCGCGAGGCCGTCGAGCACTACCTCGCCTTCAGAGCCTCCATGGCTCGCCTGAGCCACACCCACGGCCTGGGGCTGGCCGACATCAACCTCGGCTGGACCTACATGGTGGCGTCCAACCCCCAGACCGCCCAGCAACACTTCCACGCCGCCTACGAGACGCTCCACGGGGCTGGCCCTCGCGGCGTCCTTATCAGCGCCATGGTGGGCTGGTCCTGGGCCGCCGCGCTGCTCGGCGACGTCCAGGGCGCGATCGCCACCCTCCACAACGCCCAGGGGCTCAACGAGGGCCGCCCCGTCATCGACGAGGACACTCAGCGGGCGCTGGCGGCGATCTCGACCTTCGCGGGTCAGTGCGGGCTGCCCGCGCTCTCCGAGGCGGCCGGGCGCCTGCCCGTCCAGGGGTGAGGTCGGTCAGCGCGCGGCGAGGAAGTCGCGCAGGCCGCTGTCCTGATCCGAGAAGACCAGATCGACGGTGGAGCGGGCGTTGTCCAGGGGATCGGGGCGCGGGGCCTGGGTCGAGGCGGCTCTGAGCTCGCGCAGCGCCCGGTTGTACCAGATCGCCTGGCCCGTCGAGCCGCGCAGCATCTTGGCCTCGAAGTGGCTGATGGCGCAGGGGGTCTGGCGCTCCCCTTCAATGGCCTCTCCAGGCACGAAGGCGATGTGGGCGCTGTACTTGCTTTGCTCCTCGATGTCGCACAGCGCCTCGGTGTGGTAGATGACCTGTCCGATCAAGAGGGTGTCGGCGCCGACGAGGGCGGCCAGCTCCTTGGCGAGTCTGATTCGATCGTCCTCCAGGGCGCCGCGCTCCGTCGAGGTGACTTCGAAGAGCTCAGGCAATGGCCGGTCGATGTCCAGGCGCTCCAGCAGCGGCTCGCCTTGCGCGGCGGCGAGGGCGGCCCGCACCTCGTCGCAGGTGATGACAGAGAAGCCCATGGCCTCAAGCCGCGCAGCGGCGCTGTCTTCGTAGACGCGCACGGCGGCCTCGCGCTCCGCGTCGCTCAGACCAAAGAAATCCGATGTGGCAAAAGGTATTATCGCGATCTTGCCCAGCGACGTCGCCTCAAAGCCGACTCGGATGCCGGTCTCGGCCTGATCGTCGGTGAAGGTCAGCGTCGCGCACCCTGAGATGCTCAACACCAGCGACACCGCGGCGTAGAGGGCGGCGCGGTACAAGGCGCGCTTCTGGCTTCGATGGCGGATCAGGCAGGGTCCGTCCAGCCTGATCCGAGGCCGCTCGACAAGCATGGAGTGTCCTCCTTGACGTCTCCGCGATTGTCCAGGTCACGATCAGGGCGCTGCGATCCATGCTGCGTCCCTCGGACCTGTTGAGAGGATAGAGCACTTGTGGGTGTGCGCCAGTAAATCACCGCGATCTGCCGCAGGTGTAGGTGTGCGGCAGCGCGCGGCGTCGAGGCGAGGGTTCAGGGGGGGGAGTCTGGCAGGATCAGCGGCGGCGCAGGAGGACGGCGAGGGCCAGCAGGGGCAGGAGCAGGGGGATCTGAGGCCGGGAGGGCGCGGGCCGCGCGGGCGAGGCGCACTGGCAGCCCTTGTCGATGGGGGAGCCGCCGATGGGGTTCTTGTTGAGGGGGTCGAGGGGGTTGCTGCCGTTGGAGACCTCATCGCCGTCGGAGATGCCGTCGCCGTCGGTGTCGCGGACCAGGGGGTCGGTGCCCAGCTCGACCTCCTGGCCGTCGAGGAGGCCGTCGTCGTCGGTGTCGCCGTTGATGGGGTTGGTGCCTCGGATCAGCTCGTCGCCGTCGAGGAGGCCGTCGCCGTCGGTGTCGGCCACGTTGGGGTCGGTGCCCAGCTCCAGCTCGGCGGGGTCTGAGAGGCCGTCCTCGTCGCCGTCGGCCAGGGCGGGGTTGGTGCCCATCTCGACCTCCTGGCCGTCGAGGAGGCCGTCGCCGTCGGTGTCGGGGTTGTTGTCGTCGGTGAAGAGCTCGACCTCCTGGCGTCGGGTCAGGCCGTCGCCGTCGACGTCGGTGTCGCACTTGTCGCCGATGGCGTCGTCGTCCAGATCGGCCTGATCGGTGTTGGAGAGGCCGGGGCAGTTGTCCTCATGATCGAGGATCGTGTCCATGTCGGTGTCGGAGTTGCGCACGACGACCTCCCAGGACTGCTCGTCGCTGCCGCCGTCGCCGTCGTCGACCCGGACCGTGAAGTTGAAGGTCTGCTCCAGGCTCTCGGGGGGGGGCGTCCAGGTCAGCGTGCCGAAGTCGTCGAAGTCGGCGCCCTCGGGGCCGCTCAGCAGCGAAAAGGCGAGGGTGTCCAGGGAGCCGGCGGGGTCGGTGACGCGGATGGGGTAGGTGAAGACCCCGCCGAGGGGCGCCTGCCGGGGCGGCACGCTGGTGATCTCGGGGGCGACGTTGGTGGCCACGATCGTGGCCGTGGCGGTGCCCTCGCGGCCCTCGTCGTCGATGACGCGCAGCCCCACGATCATGTTGCCGGGGCCGTCGAGCCCGGAGGTGTCGATGATGGCCCGTACGCCCTGGGCGTCGTCGTATTCGCCGTCGAGGTCGACGTCCCAGTCGTAGGCCGTCAGGGTGCCCGCGGAGTTCGAGGCGTCCAGCGTGACCGTCGGCGTGCCCTCCTCGATGGTGTAGGTGCCGCCAGCCGAGGCGTTGACGGGCTGCCCGGCCCACTGGGTGGCGTTGATGATGAGCTGCTCCCAGTCGCCGCTGAGGGCCTGAGGGGCGCTCGGGTAGATGCCGAGCCAGACGACCCGGCCGGCCTTGTCCTGGCGCGCGGCTACGAGCACCTGCCCGTCGCTGTAGCTGGCGATGCGCTGGGCGCCGGGCAGCAGGCTCACCGCGCCGGTGCGGAAGCTGTCGGTCCGCACGCTGCGCACCTGCTGCATGATCGGGTGGCGCGGCTCCTCGACCGTGCCCATCAGGCCAGCGCTGAAGACCGAGGCGCGGTCCGCGGTCCCCGAGACCAGCCCGTAGCCCTGGGTGCGCCACCGGCCTGCGATGTCGTTGTTGGGCAGGTAATGCGAGAAGACCATCTCGATGACCGCGCCGCCCTCGTCGACGAAGGCCGCCAGCGCGTCACCCGCGCGGGTGGACTGGGCGTCGTCGAGGCCCTGGTTGGTCCACACGATCGCCACGTCGTGCCGCCGCAAGGTCGCCAGATCGACGAGCCCGAGGCTGTTGGACAGATCGGTGATCTCCACGTCGAACTGCGTCTGGTTGCGCAGGATCGAGGCCACCACCGTGGCGCCGGCCTGCGGGACGATGACGACCTTGACGGGCTGGCCGTGGGCCACCTGCGGCGCTCCGAAGATCGCGCCGAGCGCCCCGATCATCGCAAGTCCGCAAGAAAGGAGGAGAGGAGGAAGGCGTTGGCCTCTTGTCATCGTGTTCGTCTCTGGTGTTCGCCCCGCATCAGGCCCCCCCTGATTCTAGAGCCTCACCCAGGCGCTTTCAACCGGCGCGCCGTCGAAGCCGCGACAAAGCCACCAGGGCCACAAGGACCAGGGCGACGCCTCCCGAGGGGCCTGGTCGGGCTGGCGGGCTGAGGCAGCCGCAGGCCTCCGTAGCCCCAGAGGTGGGGTCGGCGCCATCGGGCCTGTCGTCGCGCGGATCAAGGGGATCGAGGCCGAGCAGGACCTCATCGCCGTCCTGCCGCCCGCCGCCGTCGGTGTCCCTCAAGGTCGGATCGGTGCCTCGCCCGACCTCCTGGCCGTCATCCAGGCGATCGCTGTCGGAGTCGGCCACCAGGGGATCGGCGCCCAGCGCGATCTCCTGGCCGTCCTCCAGGCCGTCCTTGTCGCTGTCGGGGTCGAGGGGGTCGGTGCCGGCCTCGACCTCGTCGCCGTCGCCGAGGCCGTCGCCGTCGCTGTCGGCCAGCGCCGGGTCCGTCCCCCGCTCACGGGCCTCTTCGATGTCGTCGATCCCGTCATCGTCGGTGTCGGTGAGGAGCGGGTCGGTGCCCAGGGCGCGCTCCTCGTCGCCGCTCAGGCCGTCGCCGTCCGCGTCGTCGTCGCAGACGTCGCCGATCCCGTCGCCGTCAGCGTCGAGCTGGTCGCCGTTGGCCTCGGTCGGGCAGTTGTCGGCCGAGAGCGCGACCCCGTCGCCGTCCCGATCCGAGGTCTCGGCGCTCCACAGGATGGCCTGCACCACCATGCGCTCCCAGTCGCCCTCCAGGAGGTCGGGATCGGAGAGCGTGAAGCCGAGCCACGCGACGCGGCCCGGCCTGTCCTCTCGGACCGCGGCGAGGATCTGGAGATCCTCGTAGCGGGCGATGGCGCGCGCGCCAGGCAGCAAGGGCGCGTCTCCGGTGCGGTGGCGTCGGGCGTGGAGCCGCTCGACGCCCGCCAGGATCGGGTGGTCCGGCTCCTCGCGCAGCCCGATGGAGCCGGGCGTGTCGGTCAGCCCGCTTGCGGCCCCGACGCAGGATCGCTGGCCCTGGCGCCACCGCCCGCCGATGAGCTGATCGGGGTCAAGCTGGGCGAAGACCGCCTCGACGACCCCCCCGCCCTGGTCGACGTGATCGGCCAGGGCGTCGCCAAGCTCGGCGCTCTGCCGGGCGTCGAGGCGGTGGTTCGTCCATGTGATGATGACGTCGTACCGAGAGAGGCTCTCGGCGTCGACGGGCGTGTCCGGCAGCGGCCGCTCGTCGACTTCGAGGTCGAAGCGACCTCGCAGGGCTTCGGCCAGCGGCGACGTGTCGTCGTAGGCCAGCAGGAGGGCGCGGACCTGGGTCGAGGCGGCCGCCGGCCACAGGAGCACCGCCCAGAGCGCCAGGATGGCGGCGCGCCTTGCCTTCATGATCGACGCCGCGTCAGGCGCGCGATCGCCGCGCCAAGCGCCAGGGCCAGCGCCAGCCAGCCCGCCGAGCCCGTAGAGGGGGTGCCATGCAAGGAGGCGCACGCGCAGGACTCGTCGGTGTTGAGCGATCCGACCCCGGGGGCCGGCTCGGGCTCCACGGGCGGCTCGTCCACCACAGGGTCGTCGTCGGCGGGGTCGTTGGGGTCGGTGCCGCGCTCGATCTCGTCGCCGTCGGGCACGCTGCCTTGATCGGAGTCGGAGCTGCTCGGGTTGGTCAGGTGAACGCGGACCTCGTCGCCGTCGCTCAGGCCGTCGCCGTCGGTGTCCGGGGAGAGGGGGTCGGTGCCGCGCTCGACCTCGTCGCCGTCGCCGAGGCCGTCGTCGTCGGTGTCGCCGTTGAGCGGGTCGGTGCTGCCGTTGACCTCGTCGAGGTCCGACAGGCCGTCCGTGTCGGTGTCCGGCTCAAGGGGATCGGTGCCGCGCTCGACCTCGTCGCCGTCGCGCAGGCCGTCGCCCTCGGTGTCCGGGGAGAGGGGGTCGGTGCCCAGGCCGG
>SXGT01431932.1_pt1 | contig 24563 bp, 26 predicted proteins | sample 3176221 | NCBI WGS metagenome assembly SXGT01 (sample SAMN11356862, study PRJNA531348) | freshwater metagenome | isolation source: freshwater sample F1-120 | place: China: Fuxian Lake, Yuxi | collected 2017-12-25
AGCCGAGCACGGACGCGTTGTTGACGATCGCGCCCGTCCCGCGAGGCATCATGTGGCGGAGCGCCGCGCGCATCATGCGGAACGTGCCGGTGAGGGTGACGTCGGTGACTCTGTGCCACTGCTCGTCCGTCATGTCGACCAGGGGGGCGGTGCCGCCGAGCCCCGCGTTGTTCACGAGCACGTCGACGCCGCCGAGCTCCTTCTCCGCGGCCGTCCAGAGCGCGTCGACGTCGCCCTGCACCGCCACGTCGCAGCGCGCCGAGGGTACACCACCGAGCTTCGCGGACGCCTCGGCGAGTCGCCGCTCGTGGACATCGCTGATCAGGACACGCGCACCCTCCTCCTGCGCGCGCTTCGCGACCGCGAACCCGATGCCCGTGCCGGCCGCCGCCGTGACGAGCACGGTCTTGCCCTTCAGGAGGTCGCGTCCGGGGGGATACGCAGGGTTTGCGGGCATCGTCCAGGCGAGCGTAACCGCTTGTCAGCCCGAGTGAAACATGTTTCATTCCGGACCGAAGGTGCCGAGATGACGAGCAGCCGCTTCCCGTTCCCCCGCTACCCGAATGGCTGGTTCCAGGTCGCGTACACCGACGAGCTCGGCCCCGGCGCGGTCCGCCCGCTCCGGTACTTCGGCCGCGACCTCGTGCTGTTCCGTACGGAGGCCGGCAAGGCGAAGCTGCTCGACGCGCACTGCCCGCACCTCGGCGCCCACCTCGGCCACGGCGGCAAGGTCCGGGGCGACTGCATCGAGTGCCCCTTCCACGCGTGGAAGTTCGACGGCTCCGGCGCCTGCGTCGAGGTGCCCTACGCGAAGAAGATCCCACCCCGGGCGACGCTCGGGACGTGGCACCTGCGCGAGGTCAACGGGATGATCATGGCGTGGCACCACGCGGGCGGCCTCCCGCCGCAGTGGGAGGTGCCAGAGCTCCCCGAGTACCAGAACGAGGTGTGGACGCCCTACGCGAAGCGCAGCTGGAAGATCCGCACGCACAACCAGGAGATGGCCGAGAACGCCGTCGACTGCGCGCACTTCCTCTACCTTCACGGCACGCAGGGGATGCCCGAGACCCAGGCCGAGATCCAGGGCCACCTCCTCCGCTCGAAGTCGAAGACCCTCATGAAGACGCCCCAGGGCAAGGTCGAGGGTCAGATCGACGTCCACGCCTACGGGTTCGGCTTCACCACGACGCGCTTCACGGGGCTGGTCGAGACGCTGCTCGTCTCGAGCGGCACGACCATCGACGAGGATCTCGTGGAGCTGCGGTTCGCCTTCACCATCAAGAAGCTGGTGAACGAAGGCGTGACGTCGACGGTCGGCGAGGCGTTCCAGCGCGAGGTGGGGCGCCAGCTCGAGCAGGACATCCCGATCTGGGAGAACAAGATCTACGTGCACCCACCCGTGCTCGTCGACGGCGACGGCCCGATCGGTCTGTTCCGCAAGTGGGCGAAGCAGTTCTACGAGACGGGGGCGCCGGAGCCGGCCACGGTCGCGGCCGAGTAGGGCCTGCCTCACGGCTTCTGGCTCGAACCGCCGACGGGGTGTCGTTGCAAGGCCCCCGGAGATCGGTAGACTGGCTCGGATGCGGCTCCCGGTACTCGTGTGCGCAGCGTCGAGCCTCGCGCTCCTCGCCGTGGGCCACCCTCCGCGGGACGCCGCGGGGCCCATCGCGGTCGACGTGCGACAGGCCGGGCGGCTCCCGATGCGCTTCGAGCCCAACCTGGGCCAGTTCGACGAGCCCGTTCGTTTCCTCGCACGCTCACGGGGCGCGACGCTGTTCCTGACGGACGACGGTGCGACGCTTCGCCTTCGCGCGCCGGCCCACGGCACGCCACCGCGCGCGGCCGAGCGGCGGGTCGACCCCCCTGCGCTTCCCCCTCCCGACGCCGTACTCGGGCTGAAGGTCGCGGGCGCGCGACCGACCGAGCCGCGCGCGGAGGGACGCCTCGCCACCGTCACCAACTACTTCCTCGGGAACGATCCCGCGAGGTGGCGGTAGAGCGCGGAGCAAGCGATCCGCCGTGCGCCCGGGGCGAGCGTCTCGACCGCTCGCCCTCGCCCTCAGCGCTTCACGCAGGTGACGTTGTAGAACGGGTACGATCCTCCCGCCACCGGCTCGTCGATCTGGGACACGTCCGCGATGCCGTAGGCGCCGAGCTCGCGCGCGACCGATGCCTCGTCGTAGAAGAACATGGGGACGCCGCGCGCGCGCTCGTACCCGTCGTCGCCCAGCTTCGGGCCCTGTCCGTACATCGGCGCGCTCTTCGAGATGAGCGTGAAGATCATCGAGCCGCGCGGCCGCAGCTGTCGAGCGCAATCGGGGAAGAATTTCGCGCGCGCCGCCGCGTCGAGCAGGTGAGCTAGGCCGTAACAGAACACGCCGTCGTACTCGCCGTCGTCGAAGGGCATGTCCTCGACCGAGCCGTGGTGGATCGGGAAGTCGAGACCGAGATCCGGACGGGCGAGCGCGATCGCCGTCGCGGAGACCTCGATGCCGGTCACGGACATCCCGCGCTCGTCGAGAGACCGATGCGCGAGCAATCGAGAGCGATACCCACCCGCAGCCGCGGGATCCGGCCAGGCTCGGGTGGCGCCCGTCTCGACGGCTCAGCCTGCCAGCGACGCCCCCAGCCGCGCGAGGTGAAAGCTCCCGCCGCCCAGCTGGAGCTCGAGCCATTTCGACAGCGGGTAATAACGCGCCAGGCCGTACTCCAGATCGAAGCCGATGCCCCCGTGCAGGTGCTGCGCAGCGTAGACGACGCGCTGGCCGGCCTCGGCGGCGAAGGCCTTCGCGATGGCGACCTCGCGCGACGCGGGTAGCTCCTCGGAGAGCCGCCACGCGGCCTCCCACAGGGTGACGCGCATGGTCTCGACGTCGATGTACGCGTCCGCCGCGCGCTGCGCGACGGCCTGGAAGGTCGCGATGGGACGATCGAACTGCACGCGACCCGTGGTGTAGGCGGCCGTCTTCCGGAGCACGGCCTCGGCGATGCCGAGCTGCATCGCGCAGAGGCCGATCGCGGCCCGCTCCAGGAACCACGTCTGCGCCCCGACGTCCCCCAGCGGGCGCGCGGGCGCGCCGCGGAACGTCACGAGCCCGTGCAGCCCACCCGTCGTCGCGGTCTGCGCCTCGACCGTGACGCCCGGCGCGCGCGCGTCGACGAGGCAGAGCCCTCCGGACGTCGTGACCAGGAAGCCCGCGGCGCGCTCGGCCGCCGGGACGCACGTCTTCACGCCGTCCACGTGCCCTTCCCGGAGCCGCGCGACGGGACGCCACGGATCGCCGCCGTCCGGCTCCTCCATCGCCGGTACGAGGATCGCCTCCCCGCCGAGCACCGCCGCGAGCCTCGCCCGCTCCGCGGGCGCGCCGAAGCGATCGAGCGCCATCGCCGTCGTCGTGACCGCGTGGATCGGTACGCGCGCGGCCGCCCCGCCCGCGGCGACGAGCAGCGACACGTGCTCGAGCAGGCCCTGCCCTGCCCCACCCGCGTCCTCCGCGACGGCCGTCCCGAGGAGGCCGGCCTTCGCGAGCTCGGCCCAGACGTCCGCGTCCGCGCCCCTCGCGTGGCGCTCGAAGATCGCGGTCGCGAGCTTCGCGACATCCTTCTGCGTATCGGTGAGCTCGAAGTCCATGACGGCTCCTCTTCAGCGCGGCGCGCGTGGCATCCCCAGGCCGAGCTGCGCGATGAGATCGCGCTGGATCTCGTTCGTGCCGCCGCCGAACGAGAGGACCAGCGTGGTCCGGTAGTACGTCTCGACGCGCCCGCGGAGGAGCGCGCCCGGCGAGCCCGCCTTGAGCGCCCCCGGCGGGCCGAGGACCTCGAGCAGGCCCTGGTAGATGGCCACGAAGGACTCGCTCCCGAAGACCTTCACCGTCGACGACTCGGCCGGATCGAGCTTGTCCTTGCCCACGTTCCAGGCCTGCCGCCACGCGAGGAGGCGGAGCGCCTCGATCTTCGCGGTCGCCCGGGCCAGCGCCATCTGCACCCAGGGCTCGTCGAGGACGCGACGGCCGTCCGCGCGACGGGCCTCTCGCGCCCACGCGACGGTCTCCTCCACGAACCGGGCGACCGGCCCCGGCGCGAGCAGGGCCACGCGCTCGTGGTTGAGCTGCGTCGTGATGAGCCTCCACCCCTCGTTCTCCTTCGCCACGCGGCGCGTGACCGGAACGCGCACGTCCTCGAGGTACACGAGGTTGGTCCGGTTCCCGCCGAGCGTGTGGATCGGCGTGACGGAGACGCCCGGCGCCTTGCGGTCGATCATGACGATCGAGATGCCCTTGTGCTTCGGCGCGGCCGGATCGGTGCGCACGGCGAGCCAGATCAGGTCGGCGTACTCGGCGAGCGACGTGAACACCTTCTGCCCGTTGATGACGTAGTCGTCCCCGTCGCGAACGGCGCGTGTCGTGAGGGACGCGAGATCCGTCCCGGCGTTGGGCTCGCTGTACCCGATCGCGAAGTGGAGCTCGCCGCGCAGGATCCTCGGAAGAGACTCCGCCTTCTGCGCGTCGCTCCCGAACTTCATCAGGGTCGGCCCCACGGTGCACAGCGTGAGGAACGGGATCGGGAAGCCCGCGCGCTGCACCTCGTCGAAGAAGATGAACTGCTCGATCGCGGGCCGCGCGCGGCCCCCGTACTCGATCGGCCAGCCGATCCCGAGCCACCCGTCGGCGCCCAGCTGACGGAGGACCTGCGTGTACAGCGGGCCACCGCCGTCCGAGCCGCGGACCTCGTCGAGCACGTCGCCCGTGACGAGCCCCGCGAGGTACCGGCGCAGGTCGTCCCGCATCGTCTTCTCCTCGGGCGTGAAATCCACGTACATGCGCGCTCCTCGATTCGTGACTCGCGGGTCAGGGCCGCTCGCGCCCGACGACCCACATGGCAAAGAACTGCGATCCCCCGCCGTACGCGTGCCCGAGCGCGCGCCGCGCCCCCGGGACCTGGTGCTCGCCGGCCTGATCCCGGACCTGCATGGCCGCCTCCGCGAACCGGAGCATGCCGCTCGCGCCGATGGGGTTCGACGAGAGGACGCCGCCGGAGGGGTTGATGGGCAGCGCGCCGCCGAGCGCCGTCGCGCCGTCGAGCGTGAGCCTCCAGCCCTCGCCGCGGGGTGCGAAGCCGAGGTTCTCGATCCACATCGGCTCGAACCACGAGAACGGGACGTAGATCTCCGCGACATCGATCTCGCGCCGCGGGTCGGTGACGCGCGCCTGATCGAAGACGTCCCTGGCGCAGTCGCGGCCCGCGCGCGGATCGACCTGATCGCGCCCCGCGAAGACGACCGGCTCGCTGCGCGTGGCGAGGCCGTGGACCCACGCGGGAGGCCGCGGCGCGCGCCGCGCGCCCTCGTCGTCGGTGAGCACCATCGCGCACGCGCCGTCGGACGACGGACAGGTCTCCAGGTAGCGGATTGGATCCCAGAGCATCGGCGAGTCGCGCACCATCGCGGCGTCGATGTTCTCGAGGCGGAGGTGCGCGTAGGGGTTCTTCAGCGCGTGGAGGCGATCCTTGACCGCGACCGCGATGCCGACCTCCTCGGGGGCGCCGCTCCTCCGGATGTACGCGCGGACGAGGGGCGCGAAGTACCCGCCGGCGCCGGCCGTGAGCTGCGGCTGAAACGGGATCTTCGGCGAGAGCGCCCACATCGCGTCGGACTCGGACTGCTTCTCGAACGCCACCGTCAGGACCCGCCGGTGGACGCCCGCGATCACGGTCTGCGCGGCGACGATGGCGGTCGAGCCGCCGACCGACCCGGCCGTGTGGACCCGGAGCATGGGCTTGCCTGCGGCGCCGAGGGCGTCCGCGAGGTAGAGCTCCGGCATCATGACCCCCTCGAACATGTCGGGGGCCTTGCCGAGGACGACCGCGTCGATGTCCTTCCAGGCCATCTCGGCGTCGGCCAGCGCGCGCGACGCGGCCTCGCGGACGAGCCCGGCGATGGAGACGTCCTGGCGCTTCGCCTTGTGGTGCGTCTGGCCGATGCCGACGATGGCGCAGCGGTTCACGAGGTGGCCTCCCGTGACGCGTCGAGGACGCACACCAGGTTCTGCTGCAGGCACGGGCCGCTCGTGGCGTGGGCCAGGGCCCGGTCCGCGCCACCGTCGAGGACGGTCGCCGCCGCGTGCCCGATCCGCGTGAGCCCGGCCACGATCATCGGATCGGCGCGAGGCGAAGGCACGCGCGTCACCGCGTCGTCGATCGCGAGCGCGTCGCGCAGGATGATCTCCTCGTGCGGGAATCCGGCGTGGAGGAACGCCACGTCCGGCCTCCGCGCGAACGCGCCGGCGTGCTCCGCGGCGAGCCGCGTCGAGGAGGAACGCGTGAGATCGCGCGCCCCGAGCTGGTGAGGCTCGATGCGGTGATCGATCCCGCGGATCCAGGCAGGCCGCTTCGCGAGACGCTCCGCGGTGGCGCCAGCGGCCAGCACCACCGCCGCGGCTCCGTCGGAGACGCGCCTCCCCTCCGCGACCTTCGCGACGTCCCGCTCCGTGGCCCGACCCGCGTCGCAGAGCGCCCGCGCCTGAAGCCCCGCGATGGCGTCCGCGTCCACGCCGAGCGGCGCGAGCGTGTACGGATCGAGCTGCTGCGCCAGGACGCGCGGCAGATCCCCGAGCGACGACTTGCCGTACGCGTACACGAGCGCGGTGTCGACGTCCCCGCACAGGAGCCGGACCCACGCCTCGTAGAGGGCCCACGCGCCATCCATCTCGACGTGGCTCTCCAGGATCGGGGGCCAGGGCGCGACGCCATCGAGCGCGGCGACGAACGAGAACGGCCGCCCGAGCAGGTAGTCGCAGCTGCCCGAGCACACAAACCCCACGTCACGACGCTCGAGCCCCGCGCGGGCGAGCGCCTCGGAGACGACCGGCTGGACGAGCTCGACCTCCTCGCGCTCCGTGTCACGCGAGACGGGCGGGAGCTCGACGAAGGCGACGATCGCGATGTCACGCCCGGCGATCCCGCTCACAGGTGGGCCTCGATGCTCTCGTAGGGCAGGTCGGCCTCGCCCGACGGCTCGAACCAGCGGATCGAAGCGAGCGTCGGCGCGAGCTCCGCGTCGGGGACCCACGTCGCGCGGACGCGCATGCCCATGCGGACCTCCTCCGGCGGGATGCCGCGCACGAGATGGAAGATCGGCATGTCCGCGCCGTCGAGCAGCACGGCGACCGCGGCGTACGGCGGTGGGAACGGAGCGGCGTCGAACGGGATGCGGATGATGCAAAACGTGGTGATCGTGCCCGTGTCCCGGACCTCGACCTCGTGGTCGGCGGGCACGCCGCACGTCGGGCACGCGCCTCTCGGCGGGAGGTACACCTTGCGGCACCGCGGGCAGCGCCCGCCGACGATGCGCTTCTTGGCCAGCCCGGAGAGGTAGGTCCGGAGGTGGCGGCCCGCGATGATGGTGTAGTCGAGCCGCACGGGCGAGGGCAGGAGCGCGACCGGCCCGGAGACCTCCGTCGTGGGACGCGCGACGTCGATCGGCGTGGCCCCGTCGTGGGGGACGAAACACTCGAGATCGCGGATCGTTCCGGTTCGCTCCGCGCGCCACCTCGCCCGCACGCGGAGGCCCGTGCGGATGCCGCCCGGCTCCCCGCCGACGTCGACGGCGTGGAGCATCGCGGTGTCGGCGCCGTCCAGCCTGACGAGCGCCCACGCGAAGGGACGCGCGACCGGATGATCCGGCCGGGGCGCCGCGACCCACGTCCACGTGGTGACGACCCCACCCGGGCCCACGTCGACGGGCGCGCCCACGTCCTCGCCGCTCTCGGGATCGTACTCGAGCGGCGGCGACAGCACGCGCCCGCCCGCCGTCCTCACGCCCTCGAGACGGCCGTCGCGGAGCGCCCCGAGGAACCGACCGATCACCGCGCCGGTCGAGCGCCGGTACGTGTACTCCAGCCGGTACGGCGCCTCGAAGCCGTCGTCCATGCCCGCGACTAGAACATGTTCTAGTCGGGGAGTAAAGGGCTCAGTCCCCTTCCACGACGGACAGCGCCTGCCGCGGACAGCGCTTCACGGCCATCCGGACGGCGTCGTGCGTCTCCGGCGGCGGGTGCTCGGCGAGGAGCACGAGCCGGTCGTCGTCGTCCGTCCGGAACACCGCGGGGGCGATCTTCACGCAGCGCGCGTTGCCCTCGCACAGGTCGCGATCGACGAGGATCTTCACGACGCCCCCCACACGGGAGCGGGCGCCAGGGCGCGCTCGACGAGATCGCCAACGACGCCCCCGAGCTCCCGCGCGTCCCACGTCGCGCCACGGTCGACGGTCGGACCCGGGCGCCACCCGTCTTCGAGGGCGATCTTGCCGCCCTGCACGTCGAAGACGCGGCCCGTGACCGTGCGGGACTCGGCGCTCGCGAGCCATGCCACGAGCGGGGACACGTTCTCGGGAGCCATCGCGTCGAAGCCCGACTCGGGCCGGCGCATCATGTCCGGGAAGGCCGCCTCCGTCATGCGCGTCCGCGCGGCGGGCGCGATCGCGTTCGCGGTGACGCCGTAGCGCCCGAGCTCCGCGGCCTGCACCAGCGTGAGCGCCGCGATCGCGCCCTTCGCGGCGGAGTAGGCCGCCTGCCCGATCGACCCCTGCAGGCCCGCGCCCGAAGTGGTGTTCACGATGCGGGCGTCGACCGCCTCGCCGCGCTTCTTCGCGTCACGCCAGTGGGCCGCCGCGTGGCGCGCCGGGGCGGCGTGTCCCTTCACGTGGACGCGGAGGATCGCGTCCCACTCGGCCTCCTCGGACGAGACGAACATGCGATCGCGAAGGAAACCCGCGTTGCACACCAGGACGTCGAGGCGGCCAAAGCGGTCGATTGCAGCGGCGACGAGGCGACGCGACCCCTCCCAGTCGGCCACGTCGTCGCCGTTCGCGATCGCGACGCCACCGGCCGCCTCGATCTCCGCGACCACGAGATCGGCGGGCGCGCTCGACGCCGACCCGGCGCCGTCCCTCTCCACCCCGAGGTCGTTGACGACCACGCGCGCGCCCAGCCGCCCGAGCTCGAGTGCGTGGGCGCGACCGAGGCCGCGGCCCGCGCCCGTGACGATGGCGACGCGTCCGTCAAGGAAGGCCATGCGCCTGGTTCTACCACGCTTGAGCGCCTCCGTGAAACATGTTCTATTTCGCCCGTGCGGTTCGCGTTCACGGACGAGCAGGAGGAGATCCGGCGGCAGGTCCGGCGGGCGATCGCCGACGGGGGGGGCGTCACTGCGGCGCGGCGCGCCATGGAGGACGGCGCGGGGATCGACCGCGCGCTCTGGCGCCGGCTGGGGACCGAGCTCGGGCTCGCGGGCCTGGCCATCCCCGACGTGCACGGCGGGGCCGGGCTCGGCTGGATCGAGATCGTCGCCGTGATCGAGGCGCTCGGGGCCGACCTCGCCTGCGTGCCCTTCCTGTCGAGCGCCTGCCTCGCGACGGCGGCCATCCTCGAGGCGGGGACGCCGGAGCAGCACGCGGCGCTCCTCCCCGCGATGGCGCGCGGAGCCTCGACCGCGACGCTCGCGTGGCTCGAGGCGAGCGGCGACCCCTCGCCCGACGCGATCGAGGCGACCGCCCACGCCGACCCGGACGGTGGGTTCGTGCTCCGCGGCACGAAGCGCTTCGTCCTCGATGGTCACAGCGCGGATCTCCTCCTCGTCGCGGTGCGCGCGGAGGGCGGCGCGGTCGCGCTCCATGCGGTCCCCGCCGCGACGCCAGGCGTCCGGCGGGCGCGACTGCCCACGATGGACGGCACCCGCGCGCAGGCCGAGATCATCCTCGAGGACGTCCGCGTGCCCGCGTCCTCGCGGCTGGGCGGTGGTGGCTGGCACCCGATCGCCCGGGCGATCGCGAAGGCCCGCGTCGCGCTCGCGGCCGAGCAGGTCGGCGGCGCGCAGGCGTGCCTCGATTTCTCGGTCGCGTACGCCAAGGTGCGCCAGCAGTTCGGACGCCCGATCGGATCGTTCCAGGCGATCCAGCACACGCTCGCCGACATGTTCGTGCAGGTGGAGACGGCGCGTTCCATCGCGTACCACGCCGCGTGGGAGGCCGAGCACGCGCCCGACATCGAGGTCACATCCGCAGCGACCGCGGCCTACTGCGCCGACGCGTTCCTCGCGTGCGCCGCCGACGCCATCCAGGTACACGGCGGCATCGGCTTCACGTGGGAGCACGACGCGCAGCTGTACTTCAAGAGGGCTCGCGCGGGCCGCACGCTCCTCGGCTCCACCACGGCGCACCGGGACACGGTGGCGCGGAGCCTCGGGCTCGGGCTCGCGCGGGCCCACACGGACGGGACGCGCTGATGGACCTCCGACTGTCGCCGGAGGACGAGCGCTTCCGTGACGAGGTGCGCGCGTGGCTCGAGACACGCCTCGGCGGCGACTTCCGCGATCTCCGCGGCACGGGCGGCCCCGGCCACGAGCACGAGGTCGTCGAGGGACGCATGGCGTGGGAGCGCGAGCTCGGCGCCGCGGGGTGGATCGGCCTCGGCTGGCCGGCGCCCTCCGGCCGCGGCGCTTCCCTGTGGAGGCAGGTGATCTTCCAGGAGGAGTACGCGCGTGCGCGCGCGCCAGGGCGCCTCGGCCACATCGGCGAGCACCTCCTTGGCGCGACCCTCGCTGCGCTCGGCACACCCGAGCAGAAGGAGCGGTTCTTGCCCCCGATCGCGCGCGGTGAGGAGCTCTGGTGCCAGGGCTCCTCGGAGCCCGGGGCCGGCTCGGATCTCGCCGGGGTGACGACGCGCGCCGATCTCGCGGGGGACGCGTGGGCGATCCGGGGCCAGAAGATCTGGACCTCCCACGCCCACCTCGCGGACTACTGCTTCGTCCTCGCGCGCACGGATCCCGCCGAGCGGCGCCACGCCGGCCTGTCGTACCTCCTCGTCCCCATGCGGCAGCCCGGCGTCACGGTGCGCCCGATCCGGAACCTCACCGGCAGCGCCGAGTTCTGCGAGGTCTTCTTCGACGGCGCGCGCGCGGCGCGCGAGAACGTCGTCGGCGCTCCGGGCGAGGGGTGGAAGGTCGCGATGGCGACGCTCGCGTTCGAGCGCGGCGCCTCCACCCTCGGGCAGCAGATCGGCTTCGCGAGCGAGCTCGACGCGATCGTGGCGGCCGCCCGCGCGCGCGACGCCGATCGGGATCCCGAGGTCTGCCGACGGATCGCCGACGCCTGGATCGGGCTCCGCGTCATGCGCGCATTCGCGCTGCGGGTGCTCTCGCACGGCGCGCAGGGCGAGCTGCCGCCGGCGGGCCTCGGCGCCAAGCTCTACTGGTCCACGTGGCATCGACGGCTCGGCGAGCTCGCCATGGACGTGCTCGGCCCCGACGCCGAGATCCTGCGGGCGCCGCCGTGCGCGCTGGCCCCGCTGCAGGAGACCTTCCTCTTCTCGCGCGCCGACACGATCTATGCGGGCTCGAGCGAGATCCAGCGCAACATCATCGCGACCCGCGCGCTCGGCCTGCCGCGCTGATCGATCGAACAGCCTTTCCAGCGGGGCGTCACACCGCTACGATGCAGGGGTCCGGCGGCGCGGCCGCCCGTGGGTGGCAGGGAAATGGAGGACGCATCATGTGGAAGAAGCTCGTCCGTGGCGCGACGATCACGTCCGTCGGTGCCCTCGGCGCCGTGAACCTCTTCGCCGGCTGCAGCAGCGATCCGGCCGCCGCCACGCCCGATGACGCCGGCGGCGCCGCGGAGACCGGCCCGAAGGTCGTCGACTCGGGGCGCGTGGACACGGGCATCGCGATCGTCGATAGCGGCCCGACGACCTGTTACGACGAGTCGAAGGCGGCGCGCCTCAAGGCCTTCACCGTCCGGACCGGGCAGAACTTCTGCACGGCCTCCCAGATCGACGCGTACTTCGCCGCGTGCCGCGAGAAGGGGTCGACGACCGCGACGTGCGACGCCGCGACGAAGGGCGCCGACGCGGGCGTCCCCACCGCCTGCCACGCGTGCCTGACGGGCAACTCGCCGTCGACATCCCTGCCGGTGGTCCTGCCCTCGGGCGGGAACTTCGTCACTGTGCAATGGGTCGCGTGCGGCTACGCGGTGATCAACGAGCCCGGGTGTGGCTTCTCGACCGCGGACGCCGCCTTCTGCGTCGGCCAGTCGTGCGATGGCTGCAACCGGGACACCGACAAGGCCGGGTTCGCGGAGTGCCAGACCACCGCGAAGGCGAGCGACAAGTGCAAGGACTCCACGCCCAAGTCGTGCGTCGACGCGTTCAACGCCGCGAGGCCGCGGATCGACCCCATCTGCGTCGGGCCGACCTTCAAGGATTACTACATCAAGGTCGCCAACTACTTCTGCGGACCTCCGCTCGCCAGCGACGGCGGGGGCGCGGACGCCAGCGACGACGGCGGCTGAGCCGACAGACGCTCGGGGATCAGGGCCAGCCCGAGTAGCTGGCGCGATGGACGCGGCGGTGGTAGCCAGGATCATGACGTCGAGTACAGTCGCGCGCGTTCGCCGATGGTTCGGAGCGGCCGCGCTCCTCGTGCCGCTCGCGAGCTGCACCCTCCTCGACGCCCCGACCACGAGCACCACGCCGAAGGGCCCGAGGTGCGCGAGCACGGACACGGCGTGCATGCTCTCGAACCTCCGCGTCGAGCAGGCGGGCCGCCGACTGACCCTGGTTCCCATCGCCGCGGACAAGATCCAGACCTCGCAGCTCGCGCCGGGCAAGGGTGTGCCGGCCGTGACGCTCCAGAGCGGCGGGTCGCCGAACCTGGAGTTCCACTACGGCAGCCGGAGCGGCGGGATCGCGGTGCCCCTCGCCTTCACGGACCCCAACGGCGCGAGGCCCGGCGGCTGCTTTCGCATCCGCCTGAAGAGCCAGCCGCCAGGCCCCTTCGGGGGCTTCCCCGTGGTGGCCTTCGCCTCCGAGCCCGACGGAAAGACGAGCGGTACGTTTGCTTTGACGCTCCTGCCCGGCTTCGATCCGATCGGTGACGTCGCCGACTACGTGCTCGACCTCTTCCCGATGTCGGCGGTCGATCCGACGAAGGAAGCGATCGAGGAGGCTCTCGCCGGGAGCCCCATCGCCATCGGCAGCGCCCTCCCGTTCAACGTCCACATGTCACCGAGCACGCCGACCCCGCCGACGGGTGGCACCGCGAGCACGTGCAGCTCCGACAGCGCCTGCGCGGCCTTCGGCAAGCGCAACTGCCAGCCGCAAGACGGCGCGCGGTGCGGCGGCGACAAGCTCTGCCACTGCTGCCTCGCGCTCTGCGGCTCGGGCACCGGCGCGTGCTCCTGCACCAAGTGCGACGGGAACTGCAGTGGCGACCGGATGTGCGTCGGCTCGACGTGCGTCTTCAAGGTGGGCGCCGGCCCGTCGCAGTGACGCGACGCCGCTCCGAGGTGCGCGGGGGGCGACGCGTGTAGCGGGGCGGGCCAGCCTCCATCGCGAGGCCATGGACCGCGTGGGCGCGGCCGTGCGGGACGGGCAGCAGCGTGGCGACGTCCGCCGCGACGTCGAGCCGGGACAGGTGGGAGCGCTCGTGGTGGCGATCGTGCTCGGCATCGAGGTTCTCACGGAGCTCGACGTGCCGTTCGGGACGATGGGCGCCGCGGCGACGCTGCTCGACCTGTTGCGCCCGACGGCGGGCGACGGGTCGGGCCAGGGGACGACGGCCAAGCCCCCGGGCGCCTCGCGGGGCCGCGCCCGAGGCTGACATACGCACGCGTACGCCATGACATACGTACGCATGTGCCCGAGCGGGCGAGCGGCTACAGCTTGAACACCCTCACGGCGTTGTCCCGGAGGAACTTCGGCCATACGGCCTCCTTGAACGGGACGCCGGGCAACTCCTTGAAGATGCGCTCGAGCGTGAGCCCCATCGGGAAGTACCCCGCGTACATGACCTGATCGGCCCCGCGCGTGTTCGCGAAGTCGACGATGGCCTTCGGGTAGTGCCGCGGGGCGAACGCGCTCGTCGAGTACGAGAGGTTCGGGTACTTCAACATCAGCTTCACGGCGAGATCCGTCCAGGGCTCGCCCCCGTGCCGCATCACGACCCTGAGCTCAGGGAAGAACCAGCACACCTCGTCGAGCAGCTCCACCTTCTGCGGGGCCATCGGCAGGCGGGGGCCGGGGACGCCGACGCAGATGCAGATCGGGAGATCGAGCTCGACGCACTTGGCGTAGACCGGGAACCACTTCTTGTCGTCGATGGGCACCTGCGGGCACAGCCCGGAGGGGAACGCCGTCACCGCCTTGATGCCGATCTCGCGGTGGAGGCGCGCGATCGTGCGGACCTCGTCCATCCCCCGGTTCGGATTCGCGTGGTAGCTCGCGAAGAAGCGGTCGGGGTATCGCGTCAGGGCGTCGAGCGCCGGGGACGGCGCGCCGTCGCAGCCGATCATGGCGCGCGCGACGCCGTAGCGATCCATCTCGGCCACCGTGTAGGCGACGTAGTCGTCCTGCGCGTCGATCCGCGGCAGGTCCTTGAACAGGTACTGCGCGGGCATCTCGAACCGCTCGCGAGACTCCTGGTCGAGGAGCAGCGGCTTCATGAAGTCGTACCATGCCCGCTGCTCCTCCCCGCTGCCGGGGATGTTCAGCATCAGATCGATCGCGCCGACGCCCGTGGGGAACGTCAAGACAGCGCGCCCCCGTCGGCGCGGATCTCGACGCCGTTGATGTAGCGGGCGTCGTCCGACGCGAGGAACGCGATCACCGAGGCGGCGTGCTCCGGGCCGGCGTACGGCATCGTGAGCGGCATGGCGCCGCGCAAGAGCTCGGGGTCGCCGCCCTTCGGCAGACGGAACTGCGCGTGGAGGGGCGTCGCGACGCCGCCGGGGCACACGCAGTTCGCGCGGAGCCCCTGCTTCGCGTACTCGACGGCGATCGAGCGCGTCATCGACAGGATGCCGCCCTTCGACGCCGCGTACGCCGCCATCCACGGGTGCGAGCCCAGGGCGGCCGTCGACGAGGTGTTCACGATGTTCCCCTTCGTCTTCAAGAGGTGCGGCAGCGTGGCGCGACACACGAGGAACGTGCCGGTCAGGTTGACCCGCAGGATGCGGTTCCAGTTGTCGAGCGAGAGCTCGTGCGTGTGGTCCGCGCGGAGGATGCCGGCCACGTTGCACACGACGTCGAGGCGCTCGAAGCGCGCGAGGACTTCGCTCACGGTCCTCGCGACCTCGGCCTCGTCGGAGACGTCGCAGCGGAAGTCCGCGCCGCCCTCGGTGATGTCGATCGTCGCGACCTTCGCGCCCTCCTCGGCGAGCCGCGCGGCGGTGGCCTTTCCGATGCCCGACGCGGCGCCCGTGACCAGCGCGACCCTTCCCTCGAATCGGTTCATCCGCCTTGCTCCTCGCCCCCCGGGGGCAGGTAGAACTGCCGGTACCACTTGCGCAGCGCGCCGATCGCGCCGTCGCCGTCGCAGAGCATGGGCCGGTCGCGCCAGGCCTTGTTCTCCCAGATCTGCACGTCCTCGCCGAAGCCCTTCTGGAGGTTGTCCGTGTAGCCCTGCGCGTAGCGGGCCATCTTCTCGTCGGACGCCATCTTCTTCAGCATCACGCCGAAGCGGAGGTGGAGGCTGTGCTCGTCGATCGGCGTGTGCGCGTTGATGAGGCGGTTCGGGAGGAACGACTCCATCTCGGTGACCTGGTAGGCGGGACCGAAGTAGGTGGCCGTGAGCGCGAACCGGTCCTCCCCTCCCCCGCGCGGGTACGCGACGCCCGAGGAGCGCTGGATGCCCATGTGCGCGGTGAACACGTTCTCGAAGGACTCGATCTCGGTGTTGTGCACCCGCGGGAAGTGCGCGCGATCGGCGACGTTCTCGATGATCTCGCGGGGCGCGGTGCGGATGGTCATCAAGCTCATCGTCCAGGGCGTCCACGCCGGATCGCCGTGCTCCGGGATCTCGGGGATCTCGTAGCTCGGCGCGCGGCCCCACGTGTCATGCCACACGAAGACGAGGCCGTTTCGCTCGCGCGCGGGCCAGGCGCGCACGCGTGCACGCGGCGGGATCTTGCCGCTCGCGCAGTACGGGATGTCGACGCACGCGCCGTCCGCGCCGAAGCGCCAGGCGTGGAACGGGCAGCGGATCGAGTCCTCGACCACCTTGCCCCCGACGCCGAGATCCGCGCCGAGGTGCGGGCAGTGCGCGTCGAGGACGCTGACCGCGCCGCCGTCGCCGCGGAAGGCGACCAGCCGCTGGCCGAAGTAGCGGAGCGGGAGGACCTTCCTCGGCGGGAGCTCGTCGACCGTCGCGACGACGAACCACCCCGTCGCGTAGGTCGCGGGGCTCACGAATGGCCTCCGGTCTCGAGGACGCGCCTCGCCCACGCGTAGTCGGGCTTGCCGCTCGGCTGCCTGGACACGGCCTCCACGAGGAGGAGCTGCCGCGGCATCTTGTAGCCTGCGAGGAGCGTGCGGCAGTGCGCCTGGAGCTCCTCGAGCGTGGGCGCCTTCCCGGGCCGCGGCTCGACGACCGCGGCGACGCGCTGCATCCACCGCTCGTCCGCGAGCCCGACGACGAGCGCGTCGAACACGTCCGGGTGCGCCTTGAGGGCCTCCTCGACCTCCTCCGGAAACACCTTCTCGCCACCCGTGTTGATGCAGTTCACGCCGCGGCCGTACACCGTGATGCGGCCGTCGGCCTCCACCGTGGCCGCGTCGCCGGGGAGGACGAAGCGGCGGCCGTCGATCGTCACGAAGCGCTCGCGCGTCTTGGCCTCGTCCTTGTAGTAGCCGAGCGGCACGTGGCCGCCGCGTGCGAGGCGGCCGAGCTTGCCAGAGCCGGGCTCGATGGGGCGGAGGTCGTCGTCGAGGACGAGCGAGTCCTCGCTCATCGCGAAGCTCGGACGGCCGTCCGCGCCGGTCTCCGTTCCCGGGAAGGCGGAGCCCTGGTGGCCCGTCTCGGACGCGCCGAAGTTGTTGAGGACCATCGTCTCGGGGAGCAGCTCCTGGAGACGATCCCTCACCGAAGGCGAGAGGATCGCCCCGGCCGACGCGATCACGAGGAGGCTCGAGGTGTCGTGCCGCCGCTCGGACAGCTCGTCCACGATCGGGCGCGCCATGGCGTCGCCGACGAGGGTGATGGTGGTGACCTGCTCCTCGCCTACGAGCTCGCAGAGGCGGCGCGCGTCGAAGCTCCGGCCTGGCTGCACGACCACGCTGCCCCCCGTGAAGAACGCGATCCACGAACCGAGCTGGGCGGCGCCGTGGATGAAGGGGGCGGCGGGGACGAGGCGCATCGCGTTCTCGGGGTCGCGGGCGAACGCGGCGACGTCGCCGGGGTGCGTGGCCGGATCGCCGCCGGGGCGTCCGCCCTGCAGGCCCGCGAAGAAGAGATCCTCGTGGCGCCACATGACCCCCTTGGGGCGCCCGGTCGTGCCCCCGGTGTAGATCACGTAGAGATCGTCGTTCGAGCGCGGCCCGTAATCGCGCGTCGGGGTCGCCGCCGCGAGCGCCGCTTCGTAGTCCTGGACCTCGAGCCCACCGGCGTCGACGGCGCTCCCGTCGGCGACCACCAGCACGGCCGGCGCGGTGCGCCTGTCGCGCGTAGCCTCGGCGACGACGGAGAGGAGATCGGCCTGCGTGACGATGGCGACGAGATCCGCGTCCTCGAAGAGCGGCCCGAGCTCGGCGGCGACGTAGCGGTAGTTGAGGTTGATCGGCACGGCCCGGAGCTTGAAGCAGCCGATCATCGCCTCGACGTACTCGCTGCCGTTGTAGAGGTGCAGGCCGACGTGGTGGCCCGCGCCCACGCCGCGCGCACGGAGGGCGGCGGCGACGCGGTCGGCGCGCTCGTCGAGGTCGCGGAAGCTCAGGCGCCGGGATCCCGCCACGAGCGCCGTCCGCTCGCCGACGGCGTCCGCGAGCGACTCGAACAGGTCGGCGAGGTTGTAGGTCCCGGACATCGCGAGGCTCACCGAGGGAGGCGCTCGTGGGAGCCTCGCCCCGCGGCGCGCGCCTGTCAAGCGCGGACTAGAACATGTTTCATTTTGCCGCGTCGACCCGCGCCAGGAAGGCCGCGACGGCGACGCTGAACGCGTCGTTGTCGTCGCCGGCGACCATGTGCGCGGCGCCGGCCACGTCGGCGTACTCGGCGTGGGGCACCAGGGCCCGGAGCTCGCGCACGCCCTCGTCGGAGAGGACGTCGCTCATCCGGCCCCGCACGACCAAGGTCGGGATCGAGAGCGCGCTGGCCGCCCTCTCGAGGCGGGCTCGCGCGAAGGACGGATCGCCCCTGTCGCGACGCACGAAGCGCGGATCCCAGTGCCAGCGCCAGCGCCCGTCCGGCCCCTGACGGAGGTTCTTCGCGAGGCCCGCCGTGTCGCGCGGGCGCTTGCGGTGCGGCAGGTAGGCGGCGATGGCGTCGGCGGCCTCGTCGAGGGACGCGAAGCCGTCGAGGCCGGAGTGCATGAAGGAGATCACGCGCGTGACCCCCTCCTGCTCCATGCGGGGCGCCACGTCCACGAGCACGAGCGCACGGAGGAGCGGCGGCGTCCCGGCGCCCCGCTCGCCCTCGGCCATGAGGGCCGCGAGGCCCCCGAGCGAGGCGCCCACCACCGCGGGGGGCCGCCCGATCCACGCCGCGATCGCGCGGACGTCGGCGGCGAAGGTGGCGAGGTCGAACCCCGCGCCGAGATCGCCCGCGGGCGGCCAGTCGCTGTCGCCGTGCCCGCGGTGGTCCATCGTGACCACGTACGCGCCGCCGAGCGCCATGCGTGCGGCGGTGTTCCCCCACGCGTGGCGCGTCTGGCCGCCGCCGTGGAGGAAGACGATGGGCGTCCGCCCTTCCGTCGCGGCGATCTCGCCCCACGCCTCGCCGCGGAGGGAGAGGCCGTCGGCGCTCGTGATCGTGACGCGAGACGGCTCCACCGCGGGGCACCGTACCACGCGGACCTTGACACCCCCGAGTGAAACACGTTTCATTTCGGTGGATGCGGGCCCGGTTGCGCGAGATCGGCTGGGACGCGGATCTCGCGATCGAGCGGATGGAGGGGCCTCCCGCCGCGGGTCCCGGCGAGATCGTCATCGCCGTGGAGGCGTGCGGGGTCTGCGGGCGCGACTGCATCGATCGCGCGGGCCGCTTCGCGTTCGTGCAGGTGCCCATCACCCCGGGGCACGAGGCGATCGGCCGCGTCGTGGCGACGGGCGAGGGCGTCGACACCTGGCGGATCGGCGATCGCGTGGCGTCGATGCACCGCGACGCCTGCGGGGAGTGCGCGGCGTGCGCGGCGGGCGAGACGTCCCTCTGCGCGCGCGCTGCGAGCGTGCTCGGCCTCCTCGTCGACGGCGGCTACGCGCGATGGCTCGCGGCCCCCGCGAGCGCGTTCTACGCGGTGCCGGAGGGGATCGACCCTGCCCTCGGCGCCGTCTTCCACTGCACGCTCGGGACGGCCTGGCGTGGCCTCCGCCGCGCGGGTGTGCGCGCCGGCCACCGGGTCCTCGTCACCGGCGCCAACGGCGGCGTGGGCGCCGCCGCCGTGCAGATCGCGCGCCGCCTCGGCGCGGAGGTCACAGCCGTCGTCCGCCGCGAGGCGCACGGCGCGCTCGCGGAGGGTTTGGGCGCCAGCCGCGTGATCGTCGACGGGGGCGGCGGCTTCCACAAGCGGATCGGCGGCGACCCGATGGACGTCGCGATGGACTGCGTGGGCGCCCCGACCTTCAACGCCTCCGTGCGCGCGCTCGGCGTGGGCGGGCGCCTCGTCGCCGTCGGGAACGTCGTCGACGCGCGCGTCGAGGTCAACCTCGGCTACATCATCACGCGCGCCATCGAGATCACCGGATCGTCCGGCGCGACGCGCGGGGACATGGCGTCTCTGCTCGCGGAGCACGGCCGGCGGCCCTTCGAGATTCCGATCCACGCCCGCCTGCCGCTCGCGGAGGCCGATCGCGCGCAGCGCATGGTCGCGAAGGGTGGGCTCGCCGGGCGCGTGCTCCTCACCCTCGAGGCGGACTGAGCCATGCCTTTCGTGGAGCTCGAGGACGCGCGCGTGCACTACGACACGGCCGGCAGCGAGGGGTCGCCCGTCCTGCTCGTGATGGGGTTCGGCGTGCCCGGCCGGATGTGGATGAACCAGATCGAGGCCCTGTCGAAGCGCCACCGCGTCGCGTGGTTCGACAACGCCGGCGCGGGCCAGACGCGCGCGAGGCTGCGCGTCTCGATGCGTGATCTCGGGCGCCACGCGCTCGCCGTCGCGGATGAGCTCTCGTGGCCGCACGTCCACGTCGTCGGCGTATCGCTGGGCGGCCTGATCGCACAGGAGAGCGCCCTCTCGTGGACCTCGCGCGTGCGGAGCCTGTCGCTCATCGCGACACACGCCGGAGGCTTCCGGAACTTCTTCCCGCCCCCCGCGAGCCTCCTCCTCTTCCTCCGCGCGTTCCTGGGCCCGCGGTCCGCGCGCGCGCGGATGCTCGAGCGCCTGGTGTTCCCGGACGAGTACCTCCGGTCCATCGACGTCAGGCCCCTCCGCGCCGCGATGCGCGAAGAGGTCGTCGGCGCCGCGCCCGCCCGGGATCGACTGCGCCAGATGGCGGCCATCCTCGGTCACAGGGCCTCCGATCGCCTCCACGCGCTCGCGGGCACGCCGACGCTCGTGGTGAAGGCGTCGCGCGATCGGCTCATCCGTCCCCGAGAGCACCACCGCCTGCACGAGCTCATCCCCAACTCGCGGCTCGTGGAGTTCACCGACGCCGGCCACGCCATCCTCCACCAGTGCGCGGCGGGCCTGAACGACGCGCTGCTCGATCACTTCCGGGCGGCGGACCGGCGCACCCGAGGCGATCTTCCTCCTTGACCTTCCTCCGGGCGCGGAGTTTACTCCGCAGTAGAACATGTTTCACACGAGGAAATGAGCATGAGACGCATCGCCAGCTGCACGGAGTACTTCGACACGATCCAGGAGCGCTTCCTCCCGGAGAACGCGGCCGGCGTGGACGCGAGCTTCGTCTACGAGCTGGAGGGGGACGGCGGCGGCACGTGGACGGTGCGCGTGAAGGACAAGGCGCTCACCGTGGAGACGGGCGCCGGGGCCTCGCCCACGGTCACGTACAAGATCAAGGCCAGCGACTACGTCGACCTCGTGAACGGCGACCTCAACGGCGCGAAGGCGTTCCTCACGCGCAAGCTCAAGGTCTCCGGATCGATCCCGATGGCGCAGAAGATGAACAAGTTCCTCCCGCCCGCCTCGTGACCGTCACGCGCATCCAGACGCGGCTCGCCGAGGCGCTCGGCCTCGACGTCCCGATCTTCGCGTTCTCGAAGGCGCCCGCCGTGGTCGCCGCCGTGAGCCGCGCGGGCGGGCTCGGCGTCCTCGGCGCGGTGGCGTACACGGTGGATCAGCTCCGCGAGGCGCTCGACTTCGTGGACGCGCACGCGGGCGGCAAGCCCTACGGCGTCGACGTGGTGATGCCCGCGAAGTACGTCGACGGCGGCGCGGGGCACGACGCTCCGCTCGATCCGAGCATGCTGGAGGCGATGATCTCGCCGGCGCACCGGGCGTTCATCGAGGACCTCCTCGCCCGCCACGAGGTGCCCGCCCTGCCGGCAGGGCAGACGTCGTGGCACCACCTGTTGGCGTGGACGGAGCAGACGACGCGGCCGCAGGTCGAGATGGCCCTCTCGCGCGAGGGGTCGAACATCCGGCTGCTCGCCAACGCGCTCGGCCCCCCCCCGCGGGACATCGTGGACGCGGCGCACGCGCGTGGGATGAAGGTCGCGGCGCTCTCCGGCGCCGCGGAGCACGCGAAGAAGCACATCGCCAACGGCGTCGACATCATCGTCGCGCAGGGGACGGAGGCGGGGGGCCACTGCGGCGAGATCTCGACCATGGTCCTCGTGCCGGAGATCGTCGACGCGGTGGGTGACGTGCCCGTGCTCGCGGCGGGCGGCATCGGTTGCGGGCGGCAGGTCGCGGCCGCCCTCGCGCTCGGCGCGCAGGGCGCGTGGACCGGATCGATGTGGCTCACCGTGGCGGAGTCGGACCTCCACCCCATCGCGCGCGACAAGCTCTTGCGCGCGACTTCGCGGGACACCGTGCGCTCGCGGGCGCTGACGGGCAAGCCCGCGCGCCAGCTCCGGACGGCGTGGTCCGACGCGTGGGACGATCCGGGGGGGCCCGGCACCCTGCCGATGCCGCTCCAGTTCATGGCGACCGCCGACGCGACGACGCGCATCCACCACTGGGCCGGCCAGCCCGGCACCCGCGCGCACGAGCTCCTCACCTCCCCCGTGGGCCAGATCGTGGGCCGCATGAACGCGGTCCGCCCGGTCGAGGACGTGATGCGCGATCTGGTCACCGAGCTCGAGGGCTGCGTCCGCCGGATGGCGGGCGCGATGCAGGCGTGACCGTGGGCAGCGAGAACGACAAGGACCGCGAGCGGATCTTCGACGTGGCCATCCAGCTCGCCGAGGAGGGCGGTTACGACAACGTGCGGCAGCGCGACGTCGCCGCGCGGGCGGGCGTGGCCCTCGGCACGCTCTACAAGCGGTTTCGATCGAAGGAGGACATCCTCTCCGCCGCCCTCGAGCGGGAGACGGAGAAGCTCGAGAAGAAGATCGAGAAGGGCCCCATCAAGGGCGACCGCGTGGAGGAGCGCCTCGTCGCGTTCTACACGGTCCTGACGCGCGCGCTGTGCCGGCGCCCCCACTTCGCCCGCGCCGTGCTGCGCGCGATGGCGTCGGGGCAGCCCGAGGTCGCGCGTCACGTCGTCGCCTACCAGGGGCGCATGAACGACATCCTGATCGCCACCATGCGCGGGGTCGGACGCATCAGCGCGGCGGAGACGGTGTCGCACCCGCCCACGAGCGACGAGCGGACGCTCGCGCTCCTGCTCCAGCAGAACTGGTTCGCTTCGCTGATCGGATGGTCGGCGGGGCTGCACAGCCAGGCGGCGATCCTCGATCACGTCCGGACGGCGCTGGGGCTGTACCTGAAGGGGCTGGACTGGGACGCAAAGGCACGCGCGCACGGTCGCTGACGCGCCAGCCGATCTGTTGTACGACCCCTCCGCATGAGCAAGCTACCGCCCGGCAGCCGGGGACTCCCCCTCCTCGGCCAGACCCTCGCGTTCGTGAAGGATCCCCAGGGCTTCCTCGACGCCGGCCACGCCGAGCACGGCGACGTGTTCCTCACGAACCTCTTCTTCGCCGACACCGTCAGCCTCTCGGGCGAGAAGGGACTCGAGGTCTTCAACGACGCGCGGTGGTTCACGCGCATCGACTCGTCGCCCGGCCACATCCAGACCCTGCTCGATCGAGACGCGACCCCGTTCATCGACCCGCCGACGCACACGACGCGGCGCGTCCTCCTCCTGCAGGCGTTCACCGACGAGGCCCTCGCCGCGTACATCCCCACGATCTGGGCGATCATGACGCGATACGCCGAGGGATGGGAGCAGCGGAAGGACCTCACGTGGGTCCCCGAGCTGTCCCGCATGTGCTTCGCCATCGCCGACTCGCTCTTCACCGGCGCCGATCCGACCGTCGAGGACGCGCGGACGTACGCGCTCTACCAGCAGTTCCTCGGTGGCATCGTGACCTTGCCGCTCGCCCTGCCGTTCACGCCCTACGGCAAGGCGCTCAGGGCACGCGACGGCCTCCTCGCCCACGTGAGCGAGGCCTACGAGCGACGGAAGAAGGACCCGGGCGACGACCTGCTCTCCCGGTCGATCGCCGCCCGCGGCGAAGGCGGCGAGCAGCTCGAGAAGCGGGAGATCGTCATGGAGATGGTCCACTTCTACACGGCGTACGCGCTCGTGGAGGCGGGCCTCACGTACCTCGTGAAGGCGATCGCCGAACACGACGACGTGCGCGTGAAGGTGTTCGAGGAGCTCGACACCCTGCCGCGGGATCGCGCGCCCACGCTCGCCGAGCTGCGCGGCCTTCGCTACGTGCAGGCCGTCACGAAGGAGTCGCGCCGCGCGGTGCCGCTCGCGCCGCTCACGGTCTTCGCGCGCGCGAAGGAGGACGTGCCGTTCGGGGAGTACACGATCCCGAAGGGCACGAAGGCCGTCGGGTGCCTCTCCAGGACGCTCATGGATGAACGCGCCTACCCGAGCCCGCGCGTGTTCGATCCGAAGCGCTTCCTCGACGACGCCGAGCTCGCGAAGCGCCACGCCTTCTGCCCCCACGGCGCGGGCTCGAAGAAGGGCCACAGGTGCCTCGGCGAGGAGCTCGCCGAGGTGATGCTCGCGCTGTTCCTCGCGCGCCTCACGCCGTACCGCTGGGCGCTGGCCCCGGGGCAGGACCTCTCGGCGCGAAAGGGCTGGATCTTCCCGACCCCCATGGATGGTCTGAAGGTGGCGTTCACACGGATCTAGGTGCAATGCCGTTCGGTTAGGGGCGATCCGGCGCAAGAGAACGGGTGCCCCCACTCGCCGCGCTTCGCGCGTCGGTCTCCCCCAAATCGCGCGCTACGCGCGCTCAGGGGGAGACGAAGAGGTTCCGGGAGCACCGCGCAGACCTCACCCTCCCGGCCTCCCTCTCCCTGAAGGGAGAGGGAGGAGCGCGCGTGCTCCGCGCAGACCTCACCCTCCCGGCCTCCCTCTCCCTCAAGGGAGAGGGAGGAGCGCGCGTGCTCCGCGCAGACCTCACCCTCCCGGCCTCCCACTCCCTCAAGGGAGAGG
>SXGT01494492.1_pt1 | contig 24559 bp, 16 predicted proteins | sample 3176221 | NCBI WGS metagenome assembly SXGT01 (sample SAMN11356862, study PRJNA531348) | freshwater metagenome | isolation source: freshwater sample F1-120 | place: China: Fuxian Lake, Yuxi | collected 2017-12-25
GCGACAGGTGATACTGGTCTGCAACGAGTTGCCAATATCAGTGGCATCGTGACGATCAATGTGCATGAAATTGCCGCAGCTCTCAAACCACCAATGTTTTTGGGCGAGTCCATCGGTGTCGACATCACACGCGTGGGCGAACAAGATGGTCAAGGTATTGGACATCTCCCTGATGGAACTATGGTGGTGATCGATGGTGGCGCGGAAAAAATGGGAAGCCATGCCAGTGGAACCGTCAGCAACATTCTTCAAACCGCAGGCGGCCGAATCATCTTCGCCAAGATCGATCCCCCGCTTCCTGGAAGTACAGAATCCATGGCAGCAAAAGCGGTCACTCAACCGCGCGAGCCGCAATCTGGTGGAAGTCCTCAATCACCAAACACGGATCAAACTCGTCGACAAAATCCTCCCAGCGCCCGCAACCCTCGCAGGACATAGTTTTTTTTGTCGCCTGAATCTATAAATTCAAACGATCTCCCAAGATCCAATCAATCTGATGGACACGAACTTTTGTTCGTCGGCGGCGGGTTTACAGCATCGCGCGCACTCAGCGAATCGATCCTTCGTGCAGGCGGGATTCAAGTCAACTTGTGCGCACGAGTTCATGATGCCGTTGATGTTGCCCTTCGCATCTGCCCAACGATCATCTTGTTTGATCTTCGTGACGGTGAGTTTGATGCTCTTGGAATTTTGGATAGCTTCAAAAGAAGTCCCGAGGTTGGTGCGGTTCCGATCATAATTCTCACCACTCCAGAAAATTCGGCGCTTCGCGAGGAGGCATTCACTCGTGGAATTGCAGATTTTGTTCTCGCCCCTGTCAGCACAACCGAACTCGTTGCGCGCATCCGAACCCATTCAACGGGGTATATGAATATTCTCAAGCGCAATCGAAGTTCGACGGCATATGAATCGCTGCAAAGCGAACTGCGCACTGTCCACCGAAAGCTTGAGGAGATTCGAAGTCAATCGGTACATCGCGATGACAAGAAGATTGACTCGATCTGGGAATCGCGTGTCAGCGGATTAGTGAAGATCGGAATCGAACTGAATCAAATTCAGGATTTTAATTCTCTGATGGACCGCATCCTTTCCGAGGCTCGCTATCTGCTGCATTCGCAAGCTGGAACAATTTTCCTGCGTGAGGAAGACGCGCTTCGATTTGCCTTCTTCCACAATGACGCACTTGCAGAGCGCACCAGCACAGGCGAGCCTCCGCCCATTGCCGAATTTCGAATTCCAATCACGGATCGCAGCCTTGCTGGCTGGGTATGTTTGACGGGTCAACCACTTTATATCGAGGATTGCTACAACATTTCACTCGAAGTGCCATATCGATTCGATTCTTCATTTGATCAACTTCTGGGATACCGAACTCAATCGATGATTGCGATGCCACTCAAGAATCAGAGCGGACGGATTCTTGGCGTCATACAAGTCATCAACCCAATATCTCCTGACGGACGCACAGTGGCTGGATACGCCAGCGATGACATCCGCATGCTTGAGCATTTCGCAAGCGTTGCAACTGTTGCAATCGAACGAGCACATATGACCAACAAAATGGTTTCTCGAATGATTCGAATGACTGAAATTCATGATCCCGACGAAAAATTTCACCACAGTGAGCGGGTGGAAGGTTATTCCGCCGTGGTTTTCGAGGAATGGGCGCGTCGTCGTGGATTGGTCGGAGTCGCATTTGATCGACAATTGGACCGATTAAAGTATGCAGCAAAATTGCACGATATTGGCAAGATCGGAGTCTCTAATTCGATCCTCAAATCACCCAACAGTTTGAGCGACACTGAACGTAAAGAAATCCAAAAGCATACTCATACCGGCGGAGATTTCTTTTCGCGCGAGCCATCGGACTTTGATGAAGCCGCCCGCGAAGTGGCTCTTTATCATCATGAGCGTTGGGATGGATCGGGCTATCCAGGCCTTGACGATGGCGGTGTTCATCGTGGACGATGCGGGGAGGAGATCCCACTTTTCGCAAGAATCGTCGGATTGGTGGATGTCTTTGATGCACTGAGTAGTGATCGTTGCTATCGGGATAAGTGGAAGGGCGATAAGGTCCTTGAGCACATCCAAGACCAAAAAGAAAAACATTTCGATCCGGAGTTGGTTGAAATTTTCTTCGCGAAAATCGATGCGATTTATAGAGTTCGTGATTCCAACCAAGAACAAGCCTAAAACCATTTCACTGCAATGAATCACATCCTAGGATCAATTCTGGGTGTGTTTGCAATGTGCGTCTGCACATCTTGTGATTGCGCTTCCCAAGCGTCTTCTTTGCAAATTTCGAAATTCGCATTTCGTGAAGTCGCGATGGGTTGCGAAATGCGCGTCGAACTCTTCGCGCGGACATCGGCGCAGGCGCGAAGTCTCGCGAGCGCAGCATTCGACCGAGTGCATGCACTGAATGATGTGTTGAGTGACTATCAAGCAACATCGCAAGTTGGAAGACTTACGACGGATTCAAGCGAATCAATCCCAATCAGTCCAGAACTTTTCGATGCTCTGGAAAGATCGATTCAAATTTCGCGTGCAACTGGCGGGTGCTTCGACGCGACAATCGGCGCATTGAGTCAACTCTGGAGGAAGGCACGCAAAGAAAACATCGTTCCAAGCGAAGATGCCATTGCCCGCGCAAACGCAATGGGCGGATGGGATAAAATCGCCTTGAAATCCAGAGCAAATCACGACGAAACAACGCTCACCTTCTTGCGCCCTGGAATTCGTTTGGACTTCGGAGCAATTGGCAAAGGCATCGCCGCTCAGGCCGCGCTGGAAACTCTTCGCACACTCGGCACATCTATTGCGATGTGTTCGCTCGCCGGAGATATCGCCTGTGGCGATGCGCCCCCTGACAGCGATGGATGGACGATCGACGTGGAATCTGGAATTGAAGGAGTCCCGCCATGCAGACTGGTTCTGCGCAATCAATGTGTTTCGACAAGTGGCGACGAGTCGCAGCATTTTGACGCGAATGGAATTCGTTATTCGCATGTGATTGATCCTCGAACAGGTCACGCAGTCACTCGGCGGATTGCAGCGACGGTTGTCTGTCGCGATGGAGCAGTCGCCGATGCACTTGCAACTGCGCTCTGCGTGGGCGGACCAGAATTGCTTGGGATATCGACAGATTTACAGCACGCGCTGAGTGGTCTCTCTCTCGGCGGTTTTCAAGCGAGAGTCGCAGAGATCACATCTTCTTCGCAAGGCACTCCATCAATCACTCTCACCAGTGGATGGAATGCGCTTGTTGCATCGACTATCAACCGCGACCAGGTATCGCCACTGGCGCCTGTTGAAGCGGGCCAAACTGCAGTGAAGGCGGCATCAAATTCATCGGATCAGATAGCGCCGCTTCCCAAGTGAATTCCGCGCCGGAATAAGCGGCCATTCGACCCATAATCGCACTCATCGTGCTCTCGGCAACCTGCTTTGTTTCGTTCAGCGGGGTGCCATCAAGAATCGCCTTCTGCAAATCAATATGTTCTTGCACATATGGATTATTGTTTGGCCCGTCGAAGGTCCACGGCTTTTCGCCTGTGATGCGAGCGGATCCGGATGTGAGTCGCGCGATTCCTGTTGTTCCATAAATGACTTCTTCCACTCGGCCCGAAGTGTTTTCTTGTTGTCGCGCCATACTGAGTGCGAATCTTGGCTCGGTGTCACCTTGTGCTTGTGGATATTCAAAGTCCACAGCAAAGTGATCAAAAACATTTCCAAATTCTTTCTGGTCGGTTCGTGACTGGCGACCTCCGACGGCGATGCAGCGTGAAGGATGAGAATCCATTGCCCAATTTGCAACATCGATATTGTGCATATGCTGTTCTACAATGTGATCGCCCGAAAGCCAAGTGTGGTAGAGCCAGTTGCGAACTTGATTTTCCACATCACTTCGCTTTGGGTCGGGGGAAACATTCCAGAGGCTTCCCATATTCCAGAAAACACGCGCTGCAACGACACGCCCGATAGCGCCATCTTTGATTCGCTGCATCGCTTCCAGATAGCACCATTCGTGACGACGCTGCGTTCCAGCTGCGACGCGTAATTTCTTCGCATCGACTTCGAGAGATGCCGCGAGCATCGTTCGGATTCCCGTTGGATCGACCGCCACAGGTTTTTCAACGAACGCATTTTTTCCCGCAGCAACTGCCGCAGAAAAATGAATCGGACGAAATCCAGGCGGCGTCGCCAAGATGACATAGTCACAAGGAACCGCAATGACACCTTGATATGCGTCAAATCCAGTGAAGCATTGAGCCGAAGCGACCTTCGATCGTTCACCGAACGATGCGAGTCCCGACTGTGCGGATGTGATTCGTTCTGAAAAGAGATCGCCGTATGCAACGATGCGCGCTTCAGGCGATGCTTCAAGAGCATTGCCCGCCGCACCAGTTCCACGACCACCGCATCCGATCACGCCGATTCTGATCTCGCGCTTTCCGCGTGCCGCCACCAAACGAGCGGCATTGGCGTTGCTCGAAACAAAACCACCAACTCCTGCGATGGCCAGTGTCGACCACGCAGTGCTCTTCACAAATTCTCTGCGATTGATTTTTTCCATTGGGTTCTTTCTTTTCGAAGTGTTCAAACTGCTGTTGTGGGTGTGACACCAGGACGCGGCGCCTTCTGAATCGGCATTGGATTTTCAAATGATTTCGGGGTGAGATTTTCTCCCGATGTTGTCGCCTCTTCCCATGTCACCTGCTTGCCCGAATATGCGGACATTCGACCCATAATTGCCATCAAGCACGAATCCGCCATGAACTCCCCTTCGTTGATTGTTCGATGATCGCGGATGGACTTGAAGAGGGTGTCGTGCTCAACTTGATACATATCTGGCGTCGCGCCATTCTTTGGATACTGCCAAATCGTCTTGCCAGAATAATCCTTGATCCAGTGCGTTGGACCCCAACCATTCACCCACGCATATCCCTTTGTGCCGTTGATCCAATCGTCGTTGTTGTTGTAACAATTCGCTTGCTGTCGAGTGGTCAGGACACAACGCGGACCATTTTCATATTCATAGATGATCGAGAAATTGTCATAGATATCACCACGCTCTGGAATGTCTTCGCGGCAATATCGGCTTCCAATTCCAGTGCATTTCGTTGGATACCGCCCACCCATAGCCCAGTTGATTTTGTCGATCGAATGAACGGCTTGCTCGACGAGGTGATCTCCCGAAAGCCATGCGAAGTGTTGCCAATTGCGAAGCTGAAAATCAAAGTCCGACCAACCTGCTTGTCGTGGTAGTGTCCCAAGTGGTCCAGTCAAATATGTTGCGCTGATGCTGACGACTTCTCCAAGTCGCCCGCCGAGAATTTCGCCATAAATCGCACGCTCGGGGCTGGAACTGCGCCAACAAAATCCACTGACAATTGTCAGATTCTTCTCTCGTGCAATCCGCACGCTTTCCTTCACGGATCGATATCCCACCGAGTCAACACAGACAGGCTTCTCGCAGAAAATATTTTTTCCTGCGGCGACACACTTCGCAAGTTGCTCTGGACGGAACGATGGCGTTGAGCAAAGAAGCACAACATCCACCAGCGGAAGCAGTTGATCAATCGCATCAAGACCGACGAATTGACGATCGGCTGGAACAAGCACGCGCTCTTTCCCATCTTCCTTCAATAAATTCGCGAGGCTGGAATCAAGACGATCTCGAAACGCGTCCGCCATCGCCCAGATCACAACACCTTTGTCAGCGGCAAGCGCTTGAGCGGCGGCACCAGTTCCGCGCCCTCCACACCCAACAAGTCCAACTTTGATTCTGTCATCCCCAGGCGCGCCAGCCCAAACTGGAAAGGGAGCGAGCGTGGCGCCAACTCCAACAATTGCCGCGGTTTTTATGAATGCACGACGAGTTTCATCGGTCTGGGACATCGGATCTTTCTCCATTTTTTCCAAACTGAACTTTGAATTCACCACTGAAAAGTCAACAAGAGCCTACATCACTGAGGCTTGGTAGTTGCAGGAATTGGCGGATTTGTTGGCGCGGCGGGCGCGGCGACAGGTCCATCGCACACCACCCGAAATCCAATCCAACCCGCATCAGCAAGCCACCAAACACTCTTTGGAATTTGCGGATCCGTTCGATTCCACTTTGGAGAATCAACTTCCAAAGCACTGCATCCGATTTCATTTTGCGCTTCACGGTATGAACCGCCAAGAACAACTCCAGTTCCATCTGGTTGCACGCACCACTCCGCAAGATTGCCATATACATCATGCAAACCCTGCGCGTCGGCTTTTTTCGTTGCAACCTTATGAGTCGTGCCGTCGCTGTTCTCATCAAACCAGGCGAAATCACCAACGGCGTCTGCGGAGATCTTTCCCACTTCGCAAGCACGCTTCCATTCTGCAACAGTCGGCAATCGATAATTCTTGCCACTCTTTGCGGAGAGCCACTGGCAAAAACCATTTGCATTCTTGAAGCTGACAGAATTCGCAGGCCATCCAGCGTGGCCAAATCCGCGATCCATCGCGATATATGGCTTCGTTGGACGAGTCACCGCATCGGCGTCTGCCGAATCGCTCTTGCCATCAACTTTATCGAATCCATAAATGCAAATATCGAGGACTTCCCACGGAATTTCAGTCTTGCTCATCCAGATACCGCTTGCGCCAGGCATTGCTGCGACAGGAATCATTTCGATCGATCTGGCAGTTCCACGAATCGATTCGGTGAAGGCTTTGGAATCAGCATCCCCCGCTCCAGAAAGCATCCAGCTCGAAAGAGGGAGTAAAATTAGTACTTCACAAAAGGTGAAACTTTTTTTTGGAATATTCATCGCTTTATTGGAAAGTCTAGCGATCCACTGCAAGATGTAAGCATAAGATATATTTCTATGCTCGCTTTATTTACATCGATCATTCTTGTCGCGGCACCTCAATCGATTGGCAAAATCGAACCGAGTGTCGTCGAACTTCTCACGCTGCCGCTTGCTCCAGATAGTTCGATCACGCTGCGACTCGAATCGATGAGCGTGGTATCGCCAACCGGCATCGTGGTTCACCGAAGTCACGGGCGAGAATCGTGGGCGCAAATGGATGCATCGCAAGTCAAGATGTGGAAAGCGAAATCACTCGATGGCTTGTGGAGCGGATTCCTCGCATTCTCTCCCAGCGGTGGTCTGGGATGGATCGAGTTAAACGGCCAGCGCTTGGTCTTGATGGGATGCGAGGAAAATCCTGCAGAATCTGGCAAGGGACTTCGCCCTGGACCTTGGCGCTTGGAACCTGAAGGTCGACCTTCTGCGCCACCAATCGAGGAACTGTGTCGTGTCATTGATCGACCCGATGATCAAGGTTCCATCGCAGGCGCTGCAATTCCTGAAGTGAACATTGCAACTCTCCCCCGACTTGTTGAAATGGCAGTCGATGCGGATTATGAATTCACTTCTATGTTTGCAACGCCAATGGCTGCGATTGATTACATCCTGACTCTCTATGGCGCGAACAGTTTCATCCTCGAGCGTGATTGCAACACTCGTCTTCGTATGAATTACATTCGGACATTCGACACTGCCGACGATTTATACAACGAACCAAATCCGCTGAATCCATTTCGCGATGAATGGAATGCAAATCAGACTTGGGTGACGCGCGACCTTGCTCAACTCTTGACTGGTCGGCGAGATTTGCCATATGGCGGTGTCGCGTGGCTGAACGCTGCTTGCACTGATCATGGTTATTCCGTCTCTGGATACATGATCGGCTCCTTCGCAGATTCCACGCAGACCAATCCAGGGAATTGGGACATCATCGTTTCAACCCACGAAATTGGCCACAATATTGGCACGCTCCACACGCACAATTACGGCATCGATAACTGCGCATCCGGCAGTGTGCAGCGCGGAACAATAATGAGTTACTGCCATGTGGTCTCGGGCGCAACATCCAACGTCGATCTGCGATTCCACCGTGGAACAGCCGAGGTAGTCGTCGGATGGGTATTGAATAACGCACCCTGCCTCGCAAGCGATTGCAACAACAACGGCACAAGCGATGCGGAAGAAATCGCAAGCGGCGCACTTGTGGATAGCAACGCTGATGGCATCCCAGATCTCTGTCAAGATTGCGACGCCAACGGAGTGCTTGACCCAATTCAAATCGCCGCGGGCGCTGCGGATGTTGATCAGAATGGACGACCAGATTTTTGCGACATCGACTGCAACGGCAACGGCGTTCCCGACCTTGCGGATATTGGCAGCGGAGAAATTGCGGATGACGACGGCAACTTCATCCCCGATTCTTGCCAAGTTGATTGTGATGAAAATGGCGTGGCAGATGGTGTTGATTTGATTGTGGATGTCAGCCGAGATCTCGATCGTGATGGAGTGATTGATTCCTGCGAAGATTGCAACGGCAATGGCGTTGCAGATCCCACCGATCTTGCTGGAGCGCTGGGACTTTGGACCGTGCAGTTTTCGCCCGCGCTCTTGATTGAACTCGATGGACGCAGCGGAGTTCAGCGACGCACAATCGACCCTTCTAGTGCGGGAATCCAGTCTTTTTCTGCAATTGAAGCCGCACTCGATGGATCGCTACTTCTAGTTGCGATCACCAAAGGAGAATCCGCGCTCTTTCGATTCGATAGAACGACGGCGGCTCTGTCGCGACTCACCACCAGCGCATCGGCATTCCCAGTCGCCAACAAATTGCGCCTGGTTCCAGGAACGAGTGGTTCACTCGCTGCATGCGATGTGCTTGACCCAATCAACAAACGAATCACTCGCTGGCGATTGGCCGATGGCGTATCTCTGGGAACTATGGTCCAACTCGCATCTGATTCTTCTCCCCGATCATTCGCCAGACAAGCGTCCGCATATCTCATCATCAACGCAGACGGAACAATCGTGCGCAGCGCGACCGAAGGAAGCGCTCCCGCGCCATTTGGCTCACTTGAAGTGGGCGCGGACGCAACGGACATTCTTGTTGCTTCGGACGACCGAGTGTTGGTCAGCGACCGCGCAAGCGACTCGATTCAGAAATTTTCATCGACCGGCGCGTCGCTTGGGCGCTTTGATCTCGGCCCTGTTCCAACATCCAGCGTCGCGCTCATTGATCCCCAATCGCTCGTCACTGCGCGACAGAATCCCAGCGTCATCTTCATTCTCACAGCGGGGGCAAACGCAGCCGTACACGGTCACCGTCTTTCTGATGGTAATTACCTTCGCACTTACCGCATCTATAGAGTCGACGCAGTTGGGTCCGACGGCTTTGCTCAAATCGGCCAGTCACCGCTTGATATTGATATGAATTTCGAACTCGATTCCTGCTTGGAAACACTCCCCGCCGATCTCAATAACGATGGGTATGTCGATGGGCTTGATATGGCGACACTTCTCTCGGCATGGGGATCATCCAGTGTTGTCGCAGACATAAATCTCGACGGCATTGTCAGTGGGCCCGACCTTGCAATCTTGCTTTCGGGTTGGACTGGATAAAAGTCCACGCAAAGGCGAGCGGTCAAAAGCAGAACAAAACAATTTTCAAATCAGCCTCGGCGCGTCCACAGCGCTGCGTCGAGTATCGACCAAATGTGGATGATCCAGCCGAGAAGAATCCACCAAAGAATTGTCGCAAGCACAAACTGCACGATAGCAATCAGCAATCTCCCCTGCAGCAGTTGTCCAAGTCCAGGAATGAAAAAACTGCAGAGCGCAGCGATGACATTTCCAGACGAGCCTTGGCCATTACTCATTTGTGAATTCCTATTTTTCTCTCATCCACACGCCTGAGACCCAATGGTCTCAACCCCAATCTGACAACAGGATAGTCAAATCAGGACCGCCCACAGTGCCGTCACCATTTATGTCCGCCGATCCAGAACCGCCCCACTGCGAAAGTATGAATGTCAGATCAGTTCCGTTGACAACTCCATCATTATTGATGTCGGCGGGACGAGGTGAGGTGCAATTGAATCCGAAGATGCGCAGATCATCGACGCCAGCCTCGATCAGACTTCCCGCATCCAAATCACGCGCCTGAAATCGCAAGCGCATCGCATTTGTTGGAGTCATGAAACTTGCAATTCGAACTTGTTTCTCGGTCCAAGAACCTGGACTTGCAGTCACAAGGTCCACCTGCGTCCAAGTTGTTCCAGCATTGTTTGAGAGCAAGATCGGCATGGAATCAAGTCCAGGCGAACCGCCTAAATTATTGGAATACCAAACATAAAATCCAAAAACAGGATCTGCGAGTTGAGTTGCGTCGATCGATGGCGTGGTCAGCGATGTCGTTCCACCATCGACATCTGCCGCACCTGCTGAACCACCAACAGCTCCCTGCCCAGTGATCCAAGCGAAAGTTCCGTTGTCTGTGTGATCATCTTCTGGCTGCGCGGTGGTTCCCACTGGATTCACTCGATCCCAAAGACCCGAAGTTGCATTATCACCAGTCGCTCCAACCACCCAGCCATTTGCGTTGACCTCCATTTGATCCGTGAATCCAACGCTTTCGCCGTATGCGACTGAAGCAGAGCGCATCGCTCCAACTGGATCACGCACGATCACACCACTGCCCAAGGTGAATTCCACCGCAAAGGAAACTGTCGAAGGACAAATCAGAACTGGAAACGCCGCCTTCCAAAGACCAGCACCCATTGGAACTAGAGGCTCTGTTCGATCCGTCGGGCCACCCGTGTTATAAATCAGTTTCGCGCCATTTGCGGCGATGGTTTGACCGGCTGCCAATTGCGTTGAAACATTGAAAGATCCATTCGTAGGAGCGATTTGCGTTGGGACGCCAGTTGGATATGAAACTGTCAGCGGATTGACTCCGACAGTCCACACAAATAAACCTCGCTGAATGTCACTGCCGATCACAGTTCCACTTGGAAAGAATGGATAGTTGCTCCATAGTCCGGCATAGCCAGTCGCATTTTCAGTTGGATATGTATCGAACCACGCTATCTCATTGGGAGATGTGCGATTGGTGATGTCAAAAATTCGTAAACCTGTTTTGTAGTTGCTGGCGTAGAGATTGTTTCCCTTGATATACAGATTGTGATCGACGGAAACAAGCCCGTTTGAATATCCGCCCGCATAAAACGGGGCGGCAAGGTTTTCGATGTTGATGATTCGCGTGAGTGCATTTATCCCAAAATTTTGTTCATCAATTTCATCGTTGATATATGCGTATTTGAAATCAGGGGAAATCCAGACCTGATGACAATATGCGGCGTTGGGATAAGTCGCTCGACCAATGACCACGATGTTCGCCTTGTCAGTGATGTCGAGGATGTCCATTCCAGAATCCGTCTGGCCGCCATTGAGACCGCCGCAAGCAAGAAAAATCTCGCGACCTGCGTACGGTCCACTTGGCCAGTTGAATACCGCACCATCGTGGGTGTACTTGGAACTCCAAGCGCTGACATATGCGGGAAGTGCTGGATTTGCCAAGCTGTATACGCGCACTCCGTTCGAACCGCCACCCATTCGATAAAGATAACCGGTCACTTCATTGATGATCATTGTGTGTGTGGATGTCACGCCACCATCGACGACTGTTCCAAGATCTGTGATCACACCTTGATCGATTCCTGCGAGATTGAAAATCTGAATTCCTCCACCACCTTCGCTGACTGAATAGCAATAGTTCTGATAGGTCTTCATATTTCGCCAGAGACTGTCGGATGCGCTGGCCGGTCGCGGCATAAACTTCACCAACTGCGATGCTGATGGATTGGTGATCTCCACGAATGCAGTTCCGTTGCTCATTCCAAGAATTGCGTACTCGCGCCCAGTTGGGCTGACATATCCCCAACAATCACTCGCGCTCGTCGCAGCTGCGCTGATAGCAGTCGAAGGAAACCACGCTTGTAACTGAACATTCAAAGATTGAAAGGTTGATCCCGCAACGCCGCCTTCGCTTGCTCGCCAAATCGGACCGAAGAATGGCGGTTCCATATCTTGTTCCTTGGGATCGTCTTCGTGCGCCCAGGCTCCAAAGCCTGCGGTCAGCGCCGCGGACAAGGCGACAATCATGGTGAGGATCATTCCGCTTGAGTAAAGCGAAGGAGCATCTTTCTTCATAACCTACTTTACTCAATAGATTTTTCGCGTCCACTCCAATCTTTGTCATTTATGTAGTTTTTTTCTCATTTCGCCCCCTCGGGGCCAACCGTGGATTGGGGATTGCGGGTCCATTCGACCGGAGGAGGCGTGCCGTCAAGAGAACGCAAAAATGCCAAGAGATCTTGCAATTCTTGAGGTGAAAAGTCCCGCCTTTTCAGGATCGATTCGCGGTGATGGTCGATGGTGACCGACCCTTCGAGCGTGCTATAAAAATGAAGCACCTCTTCAAGCGTGGCGAATTGCCCTTGATGAAAATATGGCGCGGTCAAGCCAACATTTCGAAGTGATGGAGTGCGGAATGCACCCCATTGATCTGTTTGCGCGACCAATGAATCGACGATTGCGGCGCGCTCGCTGCGAGGCGAATCAGAATATTCACCGCTCGTGCGAAACGGACTTGCCTGCAGCGCAGTCACTGCCGCGAAGCGTCCAGGATCTGAAAGCAAATCATTTCGAGGCGCTGCGCCGAGGGCATGAAATTCGCCATCACTCAAGAGCGGGCCAACATGACATTGCCAACAGAGCGCGCGACTGGTGAACAGATCAAGACCGCGCTGAGCGCTTGGAGAAAAATCCAGCGCGGGAACGAGATCGAGTTCGCGCGGCATTTGAAGATCACGCCAACGATCAACCCAGCGGTCGAATGGACTCGGACCAGTGACCAGCCTGCGTTCATATGCGGCAAGCGCTTTGCCTATGTTGGAAATTGCCCGCTCAATATCCGCACTCGAAAGTGGCTCTTGAGGAAATTGTCCAAAGAGTTCTTCATACTGCATCCGAAGCGCTGGATCACTGACAATTCGATCGACGATATTTTGGAAAGTATTCCCCATCTCTCTCGGATGCGACATCGGTCCATGCGCCTGACTCCACATCGAATCAAACCGACCATCCCAGTTGAACCAAGTCTGATGCGCCGCATCCAGAATCGTCAGCGTGTTGTGAACTCCCTGCGAAATTCCCATATTCAACGCGATTCCGTCGGTGAAGGATTTTTCCGGCTTATGACAAGTCGCGCAAGAAATGTCGCCATTCACCGATAATTTTGCGTCAAAAAAGAGATCGTGCCCGAACCTCGATGCGCGAAGATCATCACAGAGATGATTGGTCACATCGTATGGAACTGGTCCAGGAAAACCCATCTCATTCACTCGATCGATTTGCGCGCGACCAAAGACAACGCCTGAAAAATTAGGATCGGGCGGCTTTGGCGACAGGGTTGAATTTGGTTGAGTGCACGCCACGACAACACCGATGCCACCGACAAACAGGGCGATCCACTTCAATACATGAGAATATTCCACTGCGCCCTTTCTATGGTTGTTCCATCGTCAATGTCTACATCCACTTCCCACCGACCCGACATATGGAAGAGCATTCCGTCTGCGCGACACTTTCCCGATTTTTCCAAAAGAATCGTTGGCGCAATATTCATACCGTGACCGTGTTCTGGCATCTGCGCATCGACCATAACACTCATAGGAAGATCGCGGGGACTTCTCGTGGACTCGATACTCAATTCGATTGTGAATCTTCTGCGAACAATCGGCAACTCTGATTCCTTTCCATCTACAAGCACTCGCCACTTCACTCGCCACGATCCATCGTTGCTGAGAGTTTCGTGCCACGCATTCTTCACGGGGAAAGTTTTCGCGTCGCTTCCCTGCATCATTATGGCGGCAGAAAGCGGCAGCGCAAGAATTGCCGTCAGCAGAAATATCGAAATTCTGCGAATACAAAACATTATGGCACCGCCCCTGTTGGTTTTGCCGCGGCCGGTGCGTCAGTTTTCTTGCGGATTTTCAGCACTTCATCCGCCGTTCGAGCCCGCGTATACGCCCGTCCCAAACTGAATGTCATCTGCCACTCGCCATCAGCGCCAAATCTTTGCGCTCGATGATTGCCGCCGTCGACCACATACAGATCGCCACTTGCGCCGAATACCGCCGCACCTGGCAACCACATTTGTCCATCGGCAACTCCACGCGAACCGATTCGGCGAATGCTTCCATCGCTTGCAGAGCGCACCACAGAGTCGCCCCATGAATCCACGACAACCCATTCGTTGTTTGGTGCGGTGATCAACCCGGATGCAAATGCAACATCGTGAAGTTGTTGAAATCCCGATGTGCGCCACGCGTTTTGTTCCCATTTGAATTGACAGAGCATCGCGGGACGATCAAAAACAACACCAACAGTTCCATCCACCGCGACTGCTATTGATTGCGCACGCGCGGTCGTATCGGGCGCTGCGATGGCGGCGGTTGATGCCGTGCGCAACGAAGAATCAAGCGTGACAATGCGAGGGCCTTCATCGCAAAGTGCAAGAATGGACCCGTCGGGCGCGCGCGCCAAACCTGTGATGCGAGCATCCGCGGGAAGATTCATTCGATCATAAGAACGAGTCTTGACAAGCTTCGCCATAAAAGGTTCAAAGATGATTTCCTTCGGCGGTGGAGTCAATTCCCAGAGCGCAAGTCTGCGATTGATCCCATCGGCAACCAGCAATCGCGTGCCATCGTTCAGCGCCAACAGCGCATCGACCTTGCCAATTTCATGGGGTTTTGTCCCTGCATTAGCGATATTTGTCACATGCAGAGGTTGGCCCTTGGAAAGATCAAAGACCACAATGCTGCACGATTCTGGATCGTGCATAAAGAGTCGCTGCCCATCGCGCGCGGCGGAAGCGCCGAAATGACTTTGAACGCCATCCAGTTTCGGCAAGACCAGTCTGATATCTGCGGGCTCGACAGCAAGTCCAGGCACGAATGCTTGAACGCGTCTCTCGAAAGGTTCGCAGACGACCGCGAGGGAAGTTTTCATTGCTCCTCGATTGACATCATTGCAGACAGCGATCGCAGTTGGATAATGCACTGCTCCTTCGCCATCTCGAGGGCGAACCGCGTGTTGTCCATATGCGAGTTGACCTCGTCCTTGCAGATCCTGCCGAGAAACTCTGTGATTGAATTGATCCGCTATGAAAATCCAACGACCATCGCTCGCAACCCCCATCGGATTATGAAAGAGTCCAGGAAATGGTCCGCGACCACCCCACGATGCGAGAACTTTTACTGTCGCGGAGTTATCCGAGAGATCGAGGAGGAAAACCCAATTCTGTTCGCTTGCAGTGACGACAAGTTTTCCATCGCCGCAGAAAGCGACACCAAATGGAAAACCAATAGCGCTGTTCTTGATCTGGAAAATTTCCCGCGCAATTCGCCTGATTTCCTTGCCTGCAAGCGAGCAGATCACAATCTCTCCCGTTGCTTCATCCACAATCGCAACGCAAGGTGATGGCGGATTGCCCGCCACGCCGACGGCAATTTGACCTGGCGCGCGAAGAGGCGCATCCGTGGCGAACTTTTCTTGCCAGACTCCAAGGGGCGAATAGCGATCAATGGATCCTCGGCGACGATCACTCAGCAAGATCGAACCATCCGCGAGTGCGGCGACGCCGCTTGGTTGAAGGAGTTTTTCGCCACCGACTTCTTCCGCACCAACAATGTTGGTGCGCCATCGCTCTGAACCATCTTCAGCGGAAAGTCCCACCAATTGACCAGATGCATCCGCGACTGCGACCAATCCACTTGGAGTGATCGCGCACGCGACTGGCGATTCGAAGCCGCCGCTCTGCCAAGCAAATGTGCCAGCCAATTCGCTTGATGATGGAACTGGCGACGGAACTTGCTGCAACAGAATCGTCGCGGCGATGATGTTTTTCAACAGGCTGCTGGCAATCACAAAGAGAAGTCTAGTGCGCTAATCTTGCAGCGATGCTTGCAACCCATTCTCTTTGGCCCCTAGGCACCATTCCGTTTATCGGGCTTTTATTGGCGATCGCGATTCTGCCTTTGATTCCAGCGACTTCGCATTGGTGGCACGCAAACCGAAGCAAGACAATCGTCGCCGGGGGTTGCGGTCTCCTGACGCTCCTTTTCATATCTCTCACCGAGAGCGTCGCGTCTGCCGGGCATATTTTCGTCCACACGCTTATCAGCGAATACATCCCATTTATTATTCTGCTTGGATCACTCTATATTGTTGCGGGTGGAATCGCACTGCGCGGCGATCTTGCTGCGACTCCGCGAACAAACACGATCATCCTTGCTGTCGGCGCTTCGCTTGCCAGCGTGCTTGGAACCACGGGCGCAAGCGTTCTGCTGATTCGCCTTCTCTTGGATACGAATCGTGACCGCACCCGCGTCGCGCATACCGTGGTGTTTTTCATCTTCCTCGTTTCGAATGTCGGAGGATTACTTCTCCCCATCGGCGACCCACCGCTCTTTCTTGGATACTTGCGCGGCGTGCCATTTTTCTGGACTCTGCAAATGTGGCCGCAGTGGTCATTCACGGTTGGCTTATTGCTTGCGATCTATTTCGGCGTTGATTCGTGGATGATTCGCCACGAAACTGCAGAAGCCCTTCGCAAGGAAGCAAAGTCTAGACACCGAATCCATATCAGCGGACTTATCAATCTCGTATGGCTTGGAGGAATCTTGGCATCGGTCATTGTGCTTGTTCCAGGTCGACTCTTCCCTGGAACTTCTCAAGAAATTCCCGCCTTTGCTCGCGAAGGTGCGATGTGCTTGTTTGGTGGACTGAGCCTCATCACCACACCTCATGCACTGCGCGCGATCAACAAGTTTTCCTGGGGACCGATCTTGGAAGTTGCCGCGCTCTTCATCGGCATCTTTGTTGCGATGCAAGTTCCACTCGCAGTTCTGACCGAACGCGGCGCGGAACTTGGCGTGACAACTCCCGCTCAGTTCTTCTGGGTCACTGGCGCACTGTCCAGTTTCTTGGATAACGCTCCAACATATTTAGTCTTTCTGACCACTGCCACCAGCCTTCCCGCTGAACCGGATACCACGATGGTTATGCTCAGCGATGGATTGCAGGTCAGCGCCACGCTGCTCGTTGCGATTTCGCTGGGCAGTGTGTTCATGGGAGCCAATTCGTACATTGGAAATGGCCCTAATTTTATGGTGAAAGCGATGGCTGAAGAGAGCGGCGTGCGGATGCCAAGTTTCTTCGGTTATATGGCGTGGGCCGCAGTGGTATTGATCCCCGTCTTTATTCTTGTGACGATCATCTTCGAGCATTGAGCCTGAAAAGCCCGAAGGAGAATCATTTCTTCGCAGGCGGCGCGCCATCATCGCGTTTCATCATCGAATAGATAACGCTTTGCACGACGACTGATTCGCCAACAAGTCTGCCAACGCGCTCGCCAGCTTCGCGGACTGATCGAATCTTTCCTTCATCAAATTCTTCTTCGAATTCGCCAAGAGAGTTCTCGATTCCGATCATCATCGATGCGATGACTGCCCACTCGTGACGAGAGTCCGGCCAATACTGGTTCGATCGAAGAGTGTCCACCGGAACATTCATTTTCCAACCATCCGAAGTTTCGACCATCGTCAACAATCCGCCGAATGCAGGTTCATTGTCGATCGAGATTGCAGCAGTTCCATCACCAAGATCTTCGACCTCCATCCGCGCTCGTTGTTCGGTCAGGAAACCAAATGGATCTCCCAGCACGCGTTTGGCCAACGATCGATAATCAAATCCTTGATCCGCCGCAGCCTTGACTCCGACCTTTGCCTCGGCTTTCAACTCCGCGGGAAATCGGCTGTTGATTTTCTTCGAGACCCGCCACAACTGTGCAAGCATCTCGCCCATCTTGTCTTTGACATTCTGGATCGCACTCGCCTCCGTGACGCCATCGTCAAATGTGACATCGCGCGCCTTGATTTCGATCATCTGCGGCAAATCCTGCGGCCGCCCCTCTTCGATCATCCGCTGAATCGCATCAAGGGCTTTTTGCGGCGTGCTGGTGTCATCGCCCTTTTTGCGACAGCCAACAACACAAACAACGCACATCGCCGCCACGAAAACCCAGCGTGGGGAGTGCAGAAAGATTGTCGCCAGTTGGTTGCTCACTGCGCTAATCTTACGCCAGAGATGCAAGTCACAATCAATGGAAAATCCGAGATTCTTTCAGACTCTTGCACGGTTGCGGAGGCGGTCATTCGCTTCAGATCGGCGGATGTTCCATGCGCAGTCGAGGTGAACGAACGACTTGTTCCACACGACAAGCGCGAAAGCATTTCGCTGCACGCTGGCGACCGAATTGAAATTGTCACTCTTGTTGGTGGAGGCTGAACATATGACAATTCTTCCATCCACTGCATCCGCGATCTCCCCCACTCCTCTGCGCGTTGGATCGTTCACGCTGCAAAGTCGACTGATCGTCGGCACTGGAAAATATTCTGACAATGACACGATGAATCTTGCGCTTGCGGCTTGCGGCGCCGATGTTGTCACTGTCGCAGTGCGCCGCGAACGACTGATTGATGCGCAAGGAAAATCGCTGCTCGATGCGATGGATACTTCGAAGTTGACCATTCTTCCAAATACTGCTGGATGCTTTACTGCGCAAGACGCGGTCCGCGTTGCGCGATTGGGCAGAGACATTCTGCAGCAAATGAAAAATCCTGGCGCGCGCTGGGTCAAGTTGGAAGTCCTCGGTGATAAGCGAACTCTGCTGCCCGATCCAGTTGGAACGCTCGAAGCGTGCCGCGAGTTGGTTGCGGATGGCTTCGAAGTTCTGTGCTATTCCAGCGACGATCCAATAATGGCCGTGCGATTACGCGATGCGGGTGCGACGAGTGTGATGCCAGCAGGCAGTCCCATCGGATCTGGTCGAGGGATTTCCAATCCAAGCGCAATCTCGATCATTCTCGAACTTCTCAAAGATCCTTCCGCGGGCGGCGATCCAAATTATCCCGTCATTGTCGATGCTGGCGTTGGAACGCCAAGCGATGTGACGGTTGCGATGGAACTCGGCGCAGATGGCGTGCTGTTGAATACTGCGATCGCCCATGCAAAGGATGCAGTGATGATGGCCAATGCGATGCGCTTGGCGTGTGATGCGGGTTGGCTTGGCGCGCGTGCAGGGCGAATGCCCAGCCGCCGATACGCGAGTGCGTCGAGTCCTTGGGAAGGCGTGATCACGCATATTCCTGGGGAATAAAGCCAAGCGAGTGAAGGCAAGCGGCCAATTCGTCAGACTGCTCTCTTCGCCATCTTGAGAAAATTGCCGAGCAACTTTGGACCTTCGGTGGTCAAGAAACTTTCTGGATGAAACTGCACGCCGTCCATCGGCGCGGCGCCATGCGGCGCTTTCCAGCGAAGACCCATCACCTCGTCTCGTTCAGTCCACGCAGAGATTTCGAAGTCATCCGTCACGGTCGCGCGCTCGACAATCAATGAGTGATACCGCGTCGCAGTCGTTGGATTGGTCAAGCCCGCGAAGAGTCCTCGACCATCGTGAAAAATCTTCGAAGTCTTGCCGTGCACAGGCTGATCGTTTCGCTTGACTGTCATGCCGTGCGCATCGCCGATGGTTTGATGACCGAGGCAGACTCCAAGAATTGGAATCTCGCCGCGAAAAAGTCGGATGAGATCGGCGCAGATACCGCTTTCTTTCGGTGTGCAAGGACCCGGAGAAATCACCAACCACTTTGGTTTCAGCGCGCGCGCTTCATCGCTTGTGATCGCATCATTGCGAACTACTTGAATCGGTATGGAACCATCGAGCACGCCGAAGGCTTGTACAAGATTCCAAGTGAAAGAGTCGTAGTTGTCGATGAGGAGCAGCACTGATGGACCTGCGATGGAGGATAGAAGGAGATTGCTCGTACGGCGCGACACTAGCTCGCATAGACAAATGCGTGCTAAAAATGAATTCAAGATCACGCACAAAAAAACGAGAAACCCGCAAAGCTTCTAATAAAGCCTGCTGGGAATTTCAGTGGAGTGGATGAGAATCGAACTCACAACCTCTTGAATGCGATTCAAGCGCTCTGCCAATTGAGCTACCACCCCTGCAATCAAACCACAACAAAAAGTATAACCAGCCGAGTTGAGAATGCACGGCGAATCGAAGTAACCTCCTTTCGTGGCATCCGACACAGCGAACCCAGAGAAAGACGCGCCCGCGCCAAACCGCGACACGCCAGCGATGCGTCAGTACGACCGATTTCGCCGTGAGCATCCTGGGTGCATGCTCTTTTTTCGTATGGGCGACTTCTATGAGATGTTCCATGAAGACGCGGTACGCGCGCACAAAATTCTTGGCATCACATTGACCGAACGAACATCGGGGATTCCGATGGCTGGCGTTCCATATCACGCTGCCGAAGGATATTTGCGAAGGCTTGTCGAACACGGCGAACGCGTCGCTGTCTGCGAACAAATCCAAGACCCAAAGGATGCGAAAGGCGTTGTTGATCGCGCGGTCGTGCGCGTCGTCACGCCAGGCACACGCGTCGACGAAGCACTGCTGGAATCTGGCGCGCAAAATGTTGTCGCTGCGATCGTCACGATCAATGCAAGCGCCGCAATCGCACTCGTCGAACTTTCGACTGGCTCATTTCGCATCGTGCCTTGCGATACACATTCTCTCGCCGATGAATTAGCGCGCGCTGCTCCCGCAGAAATTGTTGTCGCTGAAGGCGCGCGATTTTCCAACGATGTGCCGCTGGCGGATATTGCGCGCTCGCTGCGCGTCGCAGTGACAAGTCGACCTCCGTGGTCGATGGGCGCGGAAGAATCCGCAAACATTCTGCGCCGACATTATGGCGTCGCATCCGTGGCAGCGTGGGGACTTGGCGGCGCGTCGCTCTGCGCCGCGGGCGGACTGCTGGGATATCTCATCGAAACTCAAGCGGGTTTCGCGGTCGATGGCGCAGCTGGAACCACCGCTGGCGTGCGAACGCTTTCGCATCTCGAAGCGCCTCGAATTGTCGATCGTTCAAGGTCGGTCATCTTGGACGCTTGGACGCTTCGTGCGCTGGAAATCGAGCGCACTTCTCTCGCTGGAACGACCGAATCTTCACTTGTCGCAACACTTTCCGCCGCACGCACGCCGATGGGGCGGCGACTGCTTCGCGACTGGCTTTGCTTTCCACTTCGCGATCGTCACGCAATCGAAAGTCGACTCGGAGCGGTTGCGGCGCTCGTGCAAGATCAGCCACTTCGTGACTCTCTTGGATCGCTCCTCGCACGCATTCAAGATGTTGCTCGCATTCACGGACGCGTTGCGATGCGCCGCGCAACTCCGCGGGATGTTGTCGCGCTTGGTCGGTCGCTTGCAGCTTTGCCGACGGCGACTGAACTTCTTGAAGGCATCCCCGCTTTCGCGGATTCATACGCTCGATTGATGTCACTCAGTGGTGGGCTTGCAGAACTTGGAATGCGAATCGTGCGGTCGTGCGTAGACGATCCTCCCACACATCTTCGCGAAGGCGGACTGCTGCGAGAAGGCGTGGACGCGGAGTTGGATGAAGCGAAGTCACTTCAGCGCGATGCAGGCGAGTGGATCGCGAACTATCAATCGCAGTTGATCCGAGAAAGCGGTATCGAAAGTCTGCGCACGGGATTCAATCGAGTCTTTGGCTATTACATCGAAGTCACACACACTCATTCAGCTCGAGTGCCGATCACATTCACTCGCAAGCAGACTCTGCGAAATGTCGAGCGCTACATCACGCCAGAGCTGAAGGCTTTTGAGGAACGGGTGCTGACCGCAGAATTCCGCGCATTTGAGCGAGAAAAGCATCTCTTTGAGCAACTTCTCGCACAAATCAGCGCACACGCAAACGAGATTGCCTCGTATGGCGAAGTGATTGCGCAAATCGATTGCCTCGCTTCATTCGCCGATTGCGCAGTGCGCCACGGCTATGTGCGACCGGAGATTGTCGATCAACCGATTTTGGTAATCGAACAAGCAAGACATCCTGTTCTCGATCGATCGCTTGGCGGAAAGTTCGTTCCTAATGATTGCACGCTTGGTAGCGCGGGCGCGGATTCAAGTGCGAGTGCGAGTGCGAGTGCGAGTGCGAGTGCGAGTGCGAGTGCAAGTGCGAGTGCGAGTGCGAGTGCGAGTGCGAGTGCGAGTGCGAGTGCGAGTGCGAGTGCGAGTGCGAGTGCGAGTGCCACGCTCGCCCTCGTGACAGGTCCCAACATGGCTGGGAAGTCAACATTCATTCGCCAGAATGCGCTGATCACTTTGATGGCACTCGCGGGAAGTTTCGTTCCGGCGAAGCGGGCCGTGATCGGACTCTGCGACCGAATCTTCGCGCGCATCGGCGCGGGCGATGAACTGCACACAGGGCGTTCGACATTTATGGTCGAGATGACGGAGACTGCGAACATCCTTCATCACGCCACGGCGCAGAGTCTGGTGGTGCTCGATGAAATCGGACGCGGCACAAGCACGCTTGATGGGCTCAGCCTTGCGTGGGCGATCACCGAATGGCTTGCCCAGAAAAAAACACGAACGCTATTCGCAACGCATTATCACGAACTGACCGCCCTTGCCGATGACGAACCTGCAATCTGCAATCTCCAAGTCGCAGTGAGAGAATGGAAGGATGAAGTCGTCTTCCTGCATCGCATCGAGCCTGGTCGTGCGGATCGTTCGTATGGAATTCATGTGGCAAAACTTGCTGGATTACCGCCCAAAGTCGTTGACCGCGCTCGGCGAATCTTGGAGACTCTCACCGTGCAAACCGCCGCGCCAGTGCGACGAAAAAATGGCGATGACCAACCTTCACTCTTTGCGCAGCACGAAGAACAGATGAAAGCACCAAACGCGTCAATAGTGCAAGCAGAACCCGCCGTGCATCCGGTGGTGCAAGAGATCAACCAGCTTTCACTCGAAACGCTCACCCCGATGGCTGCGTTTGATTTGCTTCGCAAGTGGAAGTCAACTCAAGAATCCTGAGAAGTGATTGGTGCTTGAAGACCGCGACGCTTGAAGACCGCGACGCTTGAAGACCGCGACGCTTGAAAACTGCGACGCTTGAAAACTGCGACGCTTATGGTCGCGTGCCAGAATTCGTTGCGCTCATGAGCGTTGTCACTGTCATCGCAGGAGATGATCCTGTCAATACGAATTTCGCTCGCACGGAATAGACGGCCGTCGTACCACGTGCAATTGTCGTGTCGTCAAAGAGGAGTGCGCTTGGAGAAGCGATCAGTGTGGCAGGCGCGCCACCGATCGAACGGAAGACTTCATATCCAGTTGCCGATGTGACCGCACTCCATGTGACACGAACTTTCGTTATGTCCGTGTCAGTTGCATTGACATTGGCCGGCGCCGGACGATTGCGATATCCCGTATTGCCACTGCTTGCCGCGCTCATACCAATCGTCCCATAGACAGCCTTCACCGTGTATGTAAACAGAACGCCAACGGGCGCCGAAGTATCGCTGTATGTCGTGACTGCCCCAACTGTTCCAATTGCTGATGCACTTCCACTTCGGAAAATTTTGTACGCCGTTGCACCTGGGGCAACTGTCCAAGTGACAACAACACTCGCCGCGCTTGTTCCATCGGAGGCAGCAACTCCATTTGGTTCAGAAAGAGCACGAAAACCGCTGTTTCCAGCGCTTGCTGCGCTGACTCCAACCACGCCAGTTGCTCTCACTGTATATGTGTACGCAACACCAGCTGATGCACCAACATCATTGAATGTCGTTGCGGATGCTGTGCCGATTGGCGCAACTGTTCCGCTGCGGAAAATTTGATATCCCGTCGCGCCAATTGATGCCACCCACGTAACGGAGATATGAAGCGTCGAGGTTCCATCTGAAGCCGCAACACTTGTTGGCGCAGAGAGATTGCGATATCCAACATTTGACAAACTTTCAGGGGATAATCCTCCAGCGCTCACTGTCTTCACGAAATAGACATACGAGGTTCCTGGAACTGCGGTCATATCGTTGAACAACAATGAACTAATTCCAACCGTGCCGATTTCGGTTCCACTGCGGAATATTTTAAATCCAGTCCCACCGCTGACCGCACTCCAACTCACCAAAACCTTATTGGTAAAGCTTCCAGCACTTGCAGAAACTCCTGTGGGCGCTGGCACAACATATGAAAATGCGTTTGGCAAGTTTACGGTACCGCTAGGAGTTGTCACTGCAATGGTCTTAACGCCGGCAGTTCCCGCGGGTGTTACCGCAGTGATGGAAGTCGCATTCACCACAACAACACTCGTCGCCGCGACTCCGCCAACTGTCACGCTGGTCGCGCCAGACAAATTTGTTCCCGTGATCGTGATCGCAGTGCCACCAAGAGTTGTTCCAGAAGATGGGCTGACGCTCGAGATCGTTGGCGCTGGCACAACAAATGTAAACGCATTCGTCGCAGTCGCACTTCCGCCTGGTGTCGTCACCACAACATTCTTCGCCCCTGCAGTTCCCGCGGGTGTCACTGCGGTAACGCTCGTCGAAGAAACCACACCAACACTCGTCGCCGCGACTCCGCCAACTGTCACGCTGCTCGCGCCAGACAAATTTGTTCCCGTGATCGTGATCGCAGTGCCACCCGCAGTCGAACCACTCGTTGGAGAAACCGAAGAAACCGTCGGAGGCGCAAGATATGTAAA
>SXGT01229039.1_pt1 | contig 24558 bp, 18 predicted proteins | sample 3176221 | NCBI WGS metagenome assembly SXGT01 (sample SAMN11356862, study PRJNA531348) | freshwater metagenome | isolation source: freshwater sample F1-120 | place: China: Fuxian Lake, Yuxi | collected 2017-12-25
ACGGGTTCGAGTCCCGTTGGGGTCACTGCTCTCTTGTGCAAGGAGTCGCAAAGTCCAGCATTACAGGGCTTTCATTACCTTCGGCTCCAGCCGGTTGAGACTCCATTCCGCTTGGGGTGGATCCTGACTGCGCCGGATCTTGCACCGCCACTGGGCCGCCGGTCGAGCCCTTCGCCACTTGGTAGCGATTTTCCTCCGGTGTCGCTTTCAGTTTCGTTGCGGCGGGGAGGTAAAGTCGAGTCGAATTCTCCGCTCCTCTGCGAAGCGGACAAACTCCCACTGGTCGACAAACTTCCGCCGATGCCGCAATTCCAGTTGGTCGAGGATAGTGCGCCGAGCAGAGCCAACGCAGAATGGCAGTTTGAGCAATTCCACCAACTGTTGATCGGACAGTCGACGGCGCTGACTGTCACCCAGAACAGTTTTCAGGCCCTGAGCCAGCGTATGGATGGCCTGAGTGGCATTGGACTTGGCCATGGCTTGAGTGAGCTTGGCGGCGGCTACGGCGGACACGTGGGCGGCCTCGCCCGAGTCCATTCGATCCGACACCACCGCAAGGGACTCCGCCAACGCTAAAAGGGTGGCAGCGTTTACCCCGTTTTCATTGCCTATCAGTTCGACACTGGCAACTCGCACAAGAGCCTCGATGGTCTGGGTCAGTGTGGCGGCGGCATCCACAGCTTCTTTGGATTCCATGCGATCCGACATCGCCGACAGGCCCTTCGCGAGCGACTTGATAGCGTTGGCGTTCGCTCTGGCGTCGGCGTCGTCGATGATGTTGGCTCTGGCATTATTAGCGTTGGTGATCTTGGTCATGGCATGCGTAAGCGAGGCGACGGCCTTCTTGGATTCCATGCGGACCGCCATCGCCGACAGGGGTTCTGCGAATAATACTGGGCTTAGGAGTTTGGACTGGGTGAGGACGTCGGCCAAGTCGCTCGCTTCCTCGGGGCCTAGCCGAGGCGCCACCGCGGAAAGACCCTCTGCCAGATACCCCAAGGAAAAAAGATTCTTTTGGGGGTCAACCAGGTTTCGCGTGAGCATCGCAGCGGCCGTTGCCGCTGCCTTCGGCTCCATGCGAGGCGCGACAAACGATAGGCCTTTGACAAGATCACGGACGTCATCGTAGGCACCTGGCTCCTTGGCAATCGCTTGGGTGAGCACGGCGGCGGCCTCGGTTGATACGCGAACCGCGTCCGGGGGGGCCATGCGGGGTGTCAGCAACGACAGGCTCTCCGCCAGAATCATGAGGGTCTGTGAGTTCTGAGGCATAGTCATGGTCTGGAGGAGGGCAATGGCGGCTTCGGTAGATACGAGGGCGGCTGCCTTGGGTTCCATGCAAGCGGCCACTGCCGACAGACTTTTCGCCAGAATTACGAGGCGTCTTGAGGCCGGCTCGTCTTCCATACCCATGGTCTCAGCCATGGCCAGGGTGAAGGCAGCGGCGACCGCCTTCGCGTCGTTGGGTTCGAGGCGGACTGGCACCGCCGATAGGACTTGTGCGAAATATGAGAGCTTCCAGGAGGAGTTTGTCTTAGCGATGGCTTGGGCGAGGGCGGACGCCACTTCTCCAGCCTCTTTGGGTTCTAGGTGGCCCACCACCGCTGACAAGCACTGCGCCAGAGACGCGAGAGTGGGCGAGGTTTTCGCCACGGTCATGGCCTGGACAAGCACGACAGCGGCTTCCGAACACACGCGGGTCGCCTCTTTGGGTTCCAGTTGTTCCGCCGCAGCCGATAGGGCCGCCGCCAAAGGACCGCGTTGAGAGGTCTCGGACATTGCCAGCGTGAGGAACACCTCGTCGGTTGAAAGCGAGGAAGAGTACCCATTTTGAGAGGCCTGCGTGAGAGTGCTAATTACCGCTTTGGGTTCCATGCGCGACGCGACAAACGATAGGCCTTTGATCAGGGCGTCGTATTCACCTGGGTACTTGGAAATTGCATGGGTGAGCGCGGCGGCGGCCTCGGTTGATACGCGAGCCGCATCAGCGGGGGCCATTTGAGGTGTGAGCAATGATAGGCTCTCCGATAGAATCATGAGCGTCTGTGGGTTTTGAGACTTTGTCATTGCCTGGATGAGCACAGCCGCGGCTTCCGTACACACGCGGGTAGCCTCTTTGGGTTTCAGGTGGGCCGCCACTGCCGCGAGGCTCTTCGCAAGACCATTAAGTTCAAATTCATTGTTGGTCTTGGAAATGGCCCGGGCGAGGGTGCTGACGGCCTCCCTGGATTCCATGCGGGCCGCCACCGCCGACAGTACGCGAGTCAGCGGTTGTAGGCCAGGAGAGTCGGAGTTCATCTCGGCCATGGCCTCGACGAGGGTGGCGGCGAGCGCCGCAGCCTCCTTAGGTTCTAAGCGGGCCACCACCGCGAGCAGGCCCTGCGACAGAAAGATCCTAACCGCTACATCGTCTGACTTGGCCATGGCTGCGGTGAGGGTGGTAGCAGCCTCAGCAGCCTCTTTGGGTTCTAGGTGGGCCGCAACGCTTCCAAGGCATGTCAACGGTGCCGACAAGAGATAAGCGTCTTTGGTCGTGTCTATGTCTCTGACAAAGGTGACGGCGGCCTCTTTCGACAATCGCGCCGCCTCTTTGGGTTCCATGCGGTCCAGCACCTCCTCCAAAACCCGAATCTGTGTCCCGAAGTTGACGAGGTCTTTCATCTCGCGCAGAGCCTGAAATTGTGCCTGCGCCACTACGGCGGCAGCGGGGGGAGACAATTCTCCCCACTCCCACGCCGCCAACATGACATTTGTCCGCGCTTCATCAGTTTGGTCGGCGCTTTCTAGAGTATTCACCAGAAGTCGTTCGACTTCCTGGCGCCTCTGTGCGTCCAATCCCACGACAGCCTGAATCGCGAACTTAGCGCGTGCTCGCAGCTTGCGCTTCCCTTGGTTGTTGAGGAGGGCCTCGGTCATGAAACGGTCTGCGAGAGGATCGTTGCGGAATATCGCTAACTCGTTGAGCGCATCGATTTCCGCGTTGTTTAACGGGCCAGGCGATTCGGCCAAGGGGCTCAGCCAAGTGCGCGCCAGAGATTCCTCCAACCTGTCCTGTTTCTGTTCTAGAATCGTGTTCTTTTTTTCGACCTCCGCTTCGGACAACTCCAGCGCCGTGTTCTTCGTGGCGAGTTGATTGCGGGCCAACACCGCAGCCGCTTCCTTATCCAAAGCTTCCAGCAGACCGAGCGTGGTGCCGACGAGTCCGGCGAAAAACGCCACCAGCACCAAGCTGGTGGCGATCACCTGTCCCTTGTTCCGGCGGACAAACTTCTGAAACCGATATCCCGCACTCGGCGGCCGGGCTTCGACCACCTCATCGGCCAGATACCGCTGGATGTCGCGAACCAGCGCGTTGGCCGTGTCATAGCGTCGGTCTCGTTGCTTCTCCAAACACTTCATCACCACCCAGTCCAGTTCGCCCCGCAACAGCGCCATCAGCTTCTTCGGCTCGGTCTGCCGCCCCGCAACAGCGCCATCAGCTTCTTCGGCTCGGTCTGCCGCACCGCCGCCAGCGACGGCAGCGCCTCGTCGGTCGACAGTCGCGTGCTGGGCTTCGACGGCTCTTCCTCCTGGATGATCCGGATCATCTCGGTGAGCGCGGCCTTCTTGAGGCGCTTGGCGTCGATGGGCCGCAGCCCCGTCAGCAATTCGTAGAGAATCACGCCGAGCGAGTAGATATCCGCCCGCGTGTCGATGTCTCCCCCCGAGAAGCCGGCTTGTTCGGGCGACATGTATTCCAGTGTGCCGACTACCGCGCCAAAGCCCGTCGACATTGTCTCCTCGGTCAGCTTGCCCGATGTCGCTTTTGCCACGCCGAAGTCGATCACTTTGGGAACCGGCTTACCATCGATCATCGTCACCAAAATGTTTGCCGGCTTGAGGTCCCGATGCACGATTCCCTTCTGATGCGCGTGCTGCACCGCCTGGCAGATCGGCACGAACAACTCCAGCCGCGCTTTGGGAGTAAGCTTCAGCTCGTCGCAGAACTTGTTCAGCGGCAGGCCGTTGACCAGCTCCATCACGAAGAACGGCTGGCCGGTGGGAGTGATGCCGCCGTCGAGCACCCGGGCGATGTTCGGGTGGTCCATCAATGCGAGCGCCTGCCGCTCCTGCTCGAAGCGTTGCAGCACGGCCCGGGAGTCCATGCCGGTCTTGATCAACTTCAGGGCGACCTTGCGCTTCACCGGCTGGGTCTGCTTGGCGACCCAAACTTCGCCCATACCACCTTCGCCGATTTTTTCCTGCAGCGTGTAACGCCCAGCGATTACCGCGCCCGCGATAGCATTACGGCAGAAGTCGATGGTCGCGGTCTGGGAGGCGAGGGACTCTAGGGAGACGACCGGATTTGGTGCGTGCTCGCTCGTTGCGGCCGAGTCGGCTGCGGCTGGCTGGGAATCCATGGTCGCGGCGAGGTTGCCGCCCGAAACAACGGGAACGATCGGCCCTTTCGGTTTGGCAGCGGGCTCCTCCAGAAACTGCGATTCCGCCGCATAAGCATTCAGCAGTTTCTCGACACGCTGCCTTAGTTCGGAGTCCTTTCCACAAGCCTCATTCAGGTAGGCAGACCGCTGGTCACTGGATACGATTTTCCGAGCGGTATTGAAGAGGATCTCTTCGTTGGGTTTTTCAGGCAACATGGGCTGTGCTTTCGCAATCTGTCAGTCAGGTCAAGGTGATGCGATCAACCGACTTCAGAGATCAGTGCGACATTCACTCGAAAAATACCCAACTAGAATTCGATAATTCAGGATGTTTTGGGGACTGTTTCCGATTCCGACACTTCCAGCCGCAACCAGGTTTTCGCGTAAACCCAGTCGTTATCAACGGTTGAGCTCGAAATGCCGAGTACCTGAGCTGCTTCGGCCAGCGTCAAACCTGCAAAGAATCGCAAGCGGACCAGTTCTGCCTTGCGGCGGTCGAGATGCTCTAGTTTCTGCAATGCTTCGTCTATTGCCAGCACGTCCACCGATGGACCAAGGACTGGAGCGGCCACCTCGGTAAGCTCGATGCGCTGGTATCCACCCCCCGCCTTCAGGCGTTTCTTGCGCCGAGCGATCTCAACCAGAATCCGTTGCATCGCCAAGGCGGCTGCCCCAAAGAAATGTCCATGTCCCCGCCAGTGGATATCCACTTCGCCACCAACCAGCCGCAAATACGCCTCATGCACCAGGGCCGTCGCCTGGAGCGTCTGCCCCGGCTTCTCGTGAACCAGCTTCGCCGCGGCCAGCTTCCGCAATTCGTCATACACCAGCGGGAGCAGCTTCTCTGCCGCCGACGGATCGCCGGATTCGATTTGGGAGAGGATGCGGGTGACGTCAGACATGGGGATTAGCTTAACACGAGCTTCCTGTGCCTGGAATTTCTTTTCGGCCCAGCGACCCGCCGAGTTTTCCCCCGTTGCCACTGGCCGCTCCTCAACAGACACTTCAGTAATATCGAAGTTGGTGTCAGGTTGCCATGGTGCGGCTATTTTCCGAAGGTCATCTTGTGTCTGAGCCCTACGACGCCTTTTTGCTGGTCTCGTTTGGCGGGCCCGAAGGGCCGGCGGACGTGATGCCGTTTCTGGAAAATGTGCTGCGCGGGCGAAATGTGCCGCGGGAGCGGATGCTGGAGGTCGCGGCCCATTATCAGCGCTTTGGCGGCAAGAGCCCGCTTAACGATCAGAACCGGGCGCTCCTGGCGGCAGTGAAGCAGGAGTTTGCGGCGGCTGGAATCAAGCTGCCGGTGTATTGGGGGAACCGCAACTGGCATCCGCTGTTGCCGGATGCACTGCGGCAGATGAAGCAGGATGGCGTGAAGCGGGCGCTGGCATTTTTCACGTCCGCGTTCAGCTCGTATTCCGGCTGCCGGCAGTATCGAGAGAATATCGCGGCTGCACAGGCGGAGGTTGGTGAAGGCGCTCCGCAGGTGGATAAGCTCCGGGCGTTTTTCAACCATCCGGGCTTCATTGAGCCGATGGTGGAGAAGACCAGGGCCGCCCTGTCACAGATTCCCGTCGAACAGCGTGACAAGGCCCAGTTGCTGTTTACCGCTCACAGTATTCCCCTGGGCATGGCGGCAACCTGCCAGTACGAAGCGCAGCTTCGGGAAGCCTCGCATCTCGTTGCCGCCGGCGTCGGATGTGGCGACTGGCGGCTGGTCTATCAAAGCCGCAGTGGCCCGCCCACTCAGCCGTGGCTGGAGCCGGATGTGGGAGCGGCGCTCCGGGAGTTTGCCGAATCCGGCGGCAAGGACGTGGTGGTGGTGCCAATCGGTTTCATCTCGGACCACATCGAAGTGCTGTTCGATCTGGATGAGGAAGCTCAGAACATCGCCCGGCAGATTGGACTCAACATGGTCCGAGCCGCCACCGTAGGTACGCATCCGCGCTTCGTGCGGATGATTCGCGAGCTGGCGCAAGAACGGCTCGGTGATCATCCAGTGCGCCCAGCGCTCGGAGACCTCGGCCCCAGTCATGATGTTTGTCCCCAAGACTGCTGCGTCTATCAGCCGCGGCGGGCTGGTGTCCCATAGGGAACGGGCCTACTGCTTGCCCCGAAAAATCCAGCCCTGTCTATAAAAATAGACAAACAAGCCGACGGCAGTGGCGGCCATCAGCAGCAGGCAAACGGGATAGCCCAGGTACCACCGCAGCTCGGGCATATTCCAGGGAGAAGTAGCCGGATCGAAGTTCATGCCGTAGACGCCGGCGATAAACGTGAGCGGAATGAACAGCGTGGACATGATGGTCAGCACCCGCATCGTTTCGTTGATGCGGTTGCTGATAGAGGACATGTAGAGGTCGCGGAGGTCGGCGGTCAGCTCGCGGTAGGTTTCGAGCAGCTCCACGATTTGCACAACGTGGTCGTAGCAGTCGCGAAGATAAACGCGGGTGGCGGGAGTGATTTGCGGCGTGGTTTCCCGCATCATTTGGGCCAGTGCTTCCCGCAGCGGCCAGATGGCCCGGCGAACAAGTAGCAGGTCCGCCTTCACCTGGTGAAGGTGGTCCATGGTTTGTCGCGTTGGGCGCTCCAGAACGGCATCTTCCAGTTCATCGAGCCTTTCGGCGTAGGTTTCCACGACTGGATAGAAGGAATCGATGACGGCATCAATCAGCGCATAGGTCAGATAATCGCTGCCACTCTTGCGGATGCGGCCGGCATTGTCCTTCAGCCGCTGACGTACGCCGCCAAAGGGATCGCCAGGAGTCCCTTCCTGAAAGGTGAGGACGAAGTGCGGCCCGACAAACATGCTGAGCTGCTCGGTGCCGGCCCGCTGGTCGCAGTTGATCATGCGGAGGACGACGAACAACAGCTCGCCATATTCTTCCACCTTGGCTCGCTGGTGGAGGTTGACCACGTCTTCCATCGCCAACCGATGCAAGTCGAAGAGCTGGCCTAACTGCTCGATGAGTTTGGCATCCCCGAGCCCTTCCACGTTGATCCAGGTGACTCCATAGTCCGCCAGGAGTTGCGGAATCTTGGACAAGTCGGTGAGCGTCTGCTGATGATACTTGTCGTCGCTATAGGAGATGATGGTCACTTCCGGCTGAGGCTGCGACGGGTCGGCGACCACGGTGCCGGGGGATGCGCCGGGTTGGGTCCGCCGCTCGATGTGCAGGTCGCGCTTATGCTTTTTGCGGCGGCTCACGCGGCTCCTCGCAGCTCGCGCGGGGTGGCGGTTGATTCGGTGAGGCGGACTTCCACCGGCCGCATCAGGTTCAGATGCACATCCCGCTGCGGATAAGCGATGACGACGCCTCGGTCGGAGAATATCTCATCGATTCGAAAGCGCAGATCGCTTTCCACTTTGCCCCGATCGGCCTGGCTCATCTTGAGCCAGAAGCTGAGCTCGAACTGCATGGCATGGTCGCTGAACTCAGTGAAAGAGACGCCGGGACCGGGGGTCTTCAGGATTTGCTCGTGCTCTTCCGCTGCTTGTTTGAGCAGGCGGGCGACTTCCCGCGCCGGCGAGCCATACGCCACGCCGACGCAGACCTTGCTGCTGATGACGTCGTCGGAGAGGGTCCAGTTGACGACGTTTCCTTGCAGAAACGTGCTGTTGGGAATGATGACTTCGAGGTTCGACCCGGTGGTGATGCGGGTGCTGCGGGCACCAATCTCGCTCACCTTACCATTGTGACTGTCGATCTGGATGACATCGCCGACGCGGATCGGCCGCTCGATCAGCAGAATCAGCCCGCTGATGAAGTTGTTCATCACATTCTGGCTGCCAAAGCCGATGCCGATGGCTAGGGCACCGCCAAAGAACGTGAAGACCGTCATCGGCACACCGACCAGTTGCAGCGAGAAGACCGCGAACAGCCCAAACAGGACATAGAACGACACTTTCTGCAGCGGAGCCGCAGTAGCGGGTGGAAGTCCCACGCGGCGCAGGACCGTTTCTCCAAGCCAGGTGCTGAGGCGGCGGGCCAGCTTCTGGCCAAGCCAGAGCAGGAACAATCCGCCAATGATGACCTGCAGAGAGAGGTCGAATTCCTTGGTCTTCAGGAAAGGGAAACGCCACACGTAAAGGACTTTTTGCCAGACCTGTTGGACTTCCCCTTTGACGAGACCGGTGACGCCATCATCCCCGGCTTCTGCTTCGCCGGCGGACAGTTCGTCCATCGAGGAGGCCGGAACGGTCGCTGAATCCGTGGCCTTCGGCAGTAGTTTGGGACCTGTCTTTCCGCTGGTAGTGATGCTGGCCCCAGGCGGCTTCGTAGTGAGAATACGCGCCGGTCGCCAGGCAACCTTCGGCTCCACGGGGTCCGGCACAGTCTCGGCAGCGGCGGGCAGTGGTTTTGGCGGAAGTGCGCGGAGGGGCTCAGCGGGAGTCGGCTCCTGAGACTCTTCCACCGGAGCCAGGTTTTCGGCAGGGACAACCCGCGACGGTTGGACGGCGCGAAAGCTACGACCGGGGATCTGGCTCCAAGCGGCGGCTGGAGGAAAACCCAAGGTGATCGCAATCAGCATTCCACTGGTTCGAATAAAAACCACTGCGTTACGCACAATCGCCTCCTGGCAAAGTCCTGGCAGATCTCCCGCGACCACCGGCGGTGTAGAAAGGACGACCGCTCGCGGTGTAGAAATACAGGAGCGAGGCAAGCGAGGTCAAGAGAAGTCCATGCTAGCAACGTAGCCAAACCATGACCGAGTACCGCTGGAACTTCTCCGAGTTCGCCGTCGCCTATGACCAGGCTGCGGAGCGCGTTCATCCGTACTACCTGGAGTTGCAGGAAGCAATTCTGGTTGAACTGGCGTTTCCAGCGGACACGGAGGTGCTCCTCGTCGATATGGGGGGCGGCTCGGGGCGGCTCATGGAACGGATATTCGACAAGTGGCCGCGAGCGAGTGGCATGGTGCTTGACCAGTCGGAGCCCTTCCTGGCCCTGGCGGAACGCCGCCTCGCCCGCTTTGGCAAGCGCGCGAGCTGCGTGCAGGCTCGTTTGCAGGATGACTGGTTGAACTTGCTACCAATGCCGCCGGCAGCGATTGTCAGCATGTCGGCCATCCATCATTTGGATCCTGGCGAAAAGCAGACTTTTTACCAGCGCTGTTTTGAGGCTCTGGCTGCCGGCGGACGACTTTACAACGGTGACGAAGTGCGCCCGGCGGACGATTCGCAGTATCTCCCAATCCTGCAAGAGTGGGCCAACTTGTGGGAAGACGGCATGGCCGGCGGCAGCATTCCGCCGGACATTCACGCCGCGCTGCGGGGTTGGGTTGATCGCAATGTCACCCGGTTCGGCCAACCGAAACAAAGCGGCGACGACTGTCATGAGACGGTGACAGCGCAGCAAGGGTATTGCCTTGGCGTGGGTTTTGTCGAGGCAAGAGTCCTTTGGCACAAAAAGCTCTGGGCGCTGCTGGTGGCGACGAAATGACCCCGCCAGATATGCACTATGCAGCTTCCTGACGCAGCCGCGAACGCATTTCTCGTAGCTCTCGTTCCAGTTGCCGGCGATCGGAGTTCCAGCCGGTTTCAATCGCGCGGAGCTGATCGGACTGTTCCAACAGTTCGCATTCGCGTTCAACGAGCGACTTCGCGTGGCGCTCGATTTCTTGCTCGCGGGCAGCGAACCAGCTTTGCAGCTCTTGCCGCTGCGTCCGGAGAACTCCACTCTCCTGGGCAACCCTTTCGGCGAGCCCGAGCAACTCTTCCTGCTGTTCGCGCAGACCCTGCTGCTCCTGGCGATACTGTTCGGCAAGCTTCATGCGCAGTTGGGCAATCGACTGTGTGATTTCCGCCGGCGGCATCCGCCCTTGAACCTGGCCCCAAAGCTGCTCCGCCATCAGCCGCATCTCGAGGGACTGGCGATGGGCCAGCGTGATTTCACCCCGGAGCTGTTCGATTGCGGCTTGTTGCTGGTCGAGAGCTGACTCCCGCGAAGTCAAGCGAGCGCGGCGCTGTTCGAGCGCGGCTGTGGCGCGATGTTGTTCCAGGACGATGGCCTCCTGCTCGGCCGTCCTTTGCCTCGCCCAATCGGTCCGCTCTTGGGAAAGCGCTTCGCGGTCGTTTTCTAATTCACGTGCCTGTTCGGCCAGCAGGGCTTCGCCTTTATCGAGCGCTTCCGCGCGGTGGCTCAGTTCCGCAGCCAACTCCTCCCGAATGGTCGCTCGCTCGCTCGCCAATTCCGCCTGCTCTTCCTCGTGGGAACGCTCCCACTCCAGGCGGGCATGGTGAAGTGCCGCCGCTTCGCGCTCAATAGCCTGCCGGCGTTCGCGAACCTGGTTCTCCTTGACTTCGATCTGTTTCATGCGTTCGCCCAGCGCGGCCGCCTGCTCGCCGGCCACCTGCTGCCGCTGGACAAGTTCTTGCTCGCGCTGGACGAGAACCGCCTGGCGCGACTCCAACTCTATGTGCCACGATTGGCACTGCTGAGATTCTAGAGACACTTCGCTAGATGCACTTTGCCTCTGTTGCGCAAGTTGCCGAAGCGCCTCCTCCTTTTCAACTGCCTGCCTGACTTCGTTAGCGGCAACTCCCTTTTCCCGCTCCGCCAACTCTGCTCCCTTTTCGCTCATCCAGAGACGGGCGCGGCGAAGTTCGTTGTCCAGCTCCGCGGCCTGGGCATTTTGCAGCGCCTCGCGATGCTCCAGCTCCCGAAGCTGCTCCTGCAATTGACTGGCCAGTTGACTGGCTTGTGCCTCCAATTGCTCCGCGCGGGCCTCCGGCGATTCGTCGAGCTCGAGAAGGTCATCCAGCGAATGCACTGGGTCTGACAAGAAATTCTGGGGCTGGTTGTCCACTGAAGTCGTGGCACCCGCACCGACGCCGGCCAATTCCGCGACCAACGCCGGGCTGTGCTCCACCGACCGAACGCTCACGGAATGAGGCCCGTCAATGCGGCGAGGCTTCACCAGTTGGTCAGCGTTTGGTACCGCAATTCCATTGCCACTCATGGCCACTTCTCCTCGCCCTCAAAGCTGCTGTTTTTGGTGTCGTTCCCGCAAATTCAAACTAACCGGCAAGATCGTCCTATTTTGACAACTCATAACATCGGCACTTGGCTGTGCGGAAGTGAAGCAGCAGCTTGGGTTTGAGCACATTTCGTACTTGGCACCCCCAAGTCGCAGGGTTTATTGGACGCCCTCGCGATAGCAATGCTTGCAGGCGTCTCCCCCGCGTGGGACAATTCAACTACGCCTGTTCCCTCGCGCCGCCTTTCGCCGCGAGAAGAACGAGTGCTGCGGGGAACTTGCAATATGAAGGTCACTCCCATCGGGGACAAAGTCGTGGTCAGGCGGTTGGAGGCCGAGGGGAAAACCGCGGGGGGTATTCTGCTCCCCGATGCCGCCAAAGAGAAGCCACAAGAGGGACGGGTGCTGTCCGTCGGCGATGGTCGGTTGATCGCGGGGGGGAAGCGGGCCCCCCATCAGGTTCGCGAGGGGGATAAAGTCGTCTTCCTCACGTATGCTGGCACGGAAGTTTCAGTAGACGGCGATGACCTGCTGATTTTGCGGGAAGAAGACATTCTGGCGGTCATCGACTAGCCGGGCGTGGCGATTATTTGGCCGACGCGTCAGCCATTCAAATCTGGGAGTTCACTGGTATGCAAACTCGTCGTCACTTTCTCGCTGCCACCGCCGCTGTCGGGGCTGCTTCCACGCTGCTCCCCAAATTGCTTTGGGCTGAGGACAAGACTGCTGAGCAGATGGTGACCAAAGCGATCGCCTTCCTCACGACGAAGGGGCAGGCCGCCGACGGCTCCTATACGGCCGTTAGCGGGCCTGGAATCACCGCCCTGGTTGTCGCCGGAATCCTCCGCAACGGCCGCTCGCCCGATGACCCGGCCGTTTCTAAAAGTCTGAAGTACTTGGATAGCTTCATCCAGCCAGACGGCGGGATTTATTCTCCGGAGTCCTACTACAAGAACTACGAGACCTGCATTTGCATCCTGGCAATGACCGAAGCCAACAAGAACGGCCGCTACGACAAGATTCTGAGGAAGGCCGACGGCTATATCAAGGGAACGCAGTGGGACGAGTCCGAAGGTAAGGCCAAGGACGACACTTTTTACGGCGGCGCTGGCTACGGCAAGAATAAACGGCCTGACCTTTCCAACACCACGTTCTTGATCGACGCCCTAAAAGCGACCGGCAACGACGAAAACAGCGAGGCCATTCAACGAGCCTTGATTTTCGTCTCCCGCTGCCAGAACCTGGAGACCGAGCACAACACCACCCCGTTCGCCACCAAGAACCCCGACGGCGGCTTTTACTACACGCCAGCCGCGGGGGGGACCAGCCAGGCGGGGGTCGACGAAAAGACCGGCGGCCTGCGGAGCTACGCCAGCATGACCTATGCCGGGCTGAAGAGCATGATCTACGCCGGCGTGAAGCCGAACGACCCACGCGTAAAGGGGGCACTGTCCTGGCTCAAAAAACACTACGACCTGAAAGAAAACCCCGGCATGGGACAGGCCGGCCTGTTCTACTACTACCACACCTTCGCCAAAGCTCTCTCCGCGATGGGACAGGATGAGTTTGTCGACGAGAAGGGAGTCAAGCACGACTGGCGCAAAGAGCTCATCGCCGAGCTCTCCAGCCGCCAGCGCGAAAACGGCTCGTGGGTGAATGACGAACAAAAGTGGCTGGAAGGGGACGCCAACATCGTGACGGCCTATGCCTTGCTGGCGCTGTCGTATTGCAAGAAGAAATAGCGTCGGCAGTCAGCTTTACTTCGCCCCCGCCACGAGTGCCGCTGCGTAGCCGAGCGTGTCGCCGCGCCCTTTGCAGTATTCCAGCACCGTGGCGTAGTCCCCCGCCTTCTCGGCTAGTTCCAAGAGCGACGGCGCGATGCCGACCGGTTGCACTCCGGGCTTGCTGAGGGCGATCGCGGCGGCGACCGCTTCCTGGTAGCGGCCGATGCGGGCGAGCAGGTCGACGTAGGTCTCGCTCGGAATCATCGTGTGATACTGCGGGTCGAGCATTTCGGCCTTGCTCTTGAAGTAGGCCAGCGCTTCCTCGACGTTTTCGCCGAGCAGAGCCTGGAAATAGAGCGCGTGGCTGGGATACGTCTCCGCGAACGGCTCATCTCCCTGATACTGAAACTGGGCCGATAACAACCGGCCGTATTCGGTCAGGTCGAGCGCCAGCCGCAGGTCGGCAGGATCGCTGCAATTCCTGGCGATGCGTGTGGTGGAGGCCAGATGCGTGGTATCGATATGGTAGGAATTTTCCTGGAACAGCCACTCCCGGTCAGCTACCAGTTCCTTCAGCGACGTTTCCTTGGGCTGCGAGCCTTCTTGCCGGGCGATGTCCACCTTCACGCTCCCCACCAGGTCGGCATGCAACCGATGCAGCAGCAGCCGGGCGGCGGGTTCCTGCTCCTTCCGCGGTCGGCGGGCGACGGACGAATCGTAAGTCGTAATCGAGCTGCAGGTGCCATAGCTTTCCAGCACCAGGCCAAACCCTCGGGCAATGTCGATCCCCTCATGCAGCGTCACTTCGATGATCTCTTCCGTATTGTCCTCGGCCGGCTTCACCTCGGCGAGCAGTTTCGCCGCCTCCGCCTTATCCCCCACCGGCCGCAGATACATCCACCCCTCGCGGACCTTCCCCTCCTTCAGCAGCAGTGTCCCCACCTCGCGGCAAGCCGCAATCAGCCCCTCCTCCAGTTCATTTCGCTTCGCCTCGCTGAGCCCATCCGACCCCTCGGTCGACGCAACCCCCATCCCCAGTTTGCGGCGGACCTGCATCTTGAGGGCTTCAAATAACTCGTGATACTTCTTCTCGCTCCGCAACTGAGTTGCGACCCGGATCAGCACTGCGTCGGGTCCGTGGGCGGCAAGTTCGGATTTCAACGAATCGAATGCGGATTCAGTCATGACGTATTTAGGTTAGGAAGTCGGATTATCTCGTCAGAACACGTCATCGTACCATTGAGGTGCCCGAGCAGGTAGCGGCGCGAAACGAGCTACCGCGGCTCCGCCAGCGGAGTTTTCCTTTCGAAGATTCCAGATGTTCGCGGTGCCATCTCAGCATTGAGGGCGATGAAGTCGTGCCACTGCGTGGGCACATTGTCGTCGAGAAAGATGGCCTCGACCGGGCACTCCGGCGTGCAAGCTCCACAGTCAATGCACTCCTCTGGGTCGATATACAGCATTTGCTCCCCTTCGTGAAAGCACTCGACCGGGCAGACGACGACGCAGTCAGTGTATTTGCAGCCGAAGCAGGGCTGGGTGACGACGTGGGTCATGACAGTTCTCCTAAGGACAATGAGGTGTCTCCGTAGGTACATGCACCCCAGCAACTGCGAGCGGCCAGAAAATGCCAAGAAATTTGGAGCGAGATTGCCTATGATTGGGTGACATGGAACCGCATCTCTCCCAAATACCAAGCGATCAACTCCTGCTTCGCTGCGAGCAGGGGGATGAAGGTGCCTCTCAGGAGATTTTTGAGCGTTACCTGGCTCGGCTGACGGCACTGGCTCGAAGCCGTTTGGCCTCGCGGTTGGCCCGGCGAACCGACCCGGAGGACATCGTGCTCTCGGCCTATCGCAGCTTCTTTGTGGGAGCACGTGACAGCAGATTTGTCTTGCAACGGAGCGGTGATTTGTGGCGGCTGCTGGTATCTATCACGCTGCACAAGCTGTATCGCCAAGTGAAGAAGCATTCCGCCGAGAGTCGCGATGTACAGCGGGAGGAGATTCTGTTGGAAGGCTTTGCCGTTTCGCAGGAGCCAACAGCTGAAGCGGCGATTGCGCTCGCCGACGAGTTGGAGGCCATTCTGAAGCCGCTCGACCCGCTGTTGCGACGCGTGCTGGAGCTGCGGTTGCAAGGACAATCGCTGGAGGAGATTGCCGCCATCACCATGCGATCCGAGCGAACAGTCCGGCGGTCTTTGGCCGAACTTCGTGATGCGATTGCCAGCCGGCGAGAAAAGGACGCCGATGACTGACGTCAAGTCCCTGGCAAAATGCGTGGATGGTTTTGAAGCGGCATGGCGAAATGGAAGTCCGCCGAAAATTGCCGATTTTCTGCCTGCCAACGTCGAAAGCAACGACGAGTGTCGCCGTGCCATTCTGCATGAGCTTGTCTGCATCGACCTCGAATACTGCTGGCAGAAAGTGGGGCGAAAACGGGGAACGCGACAGTGGACGTTGGAGGACTACGTTCGCGAGTTGCCGGAGCTTGGACTACTCTCCGAAATCCCGCTCACGCTCATTGCCGAAGAATTCCGTGTCCGCCACCGCTTTGGCGACCGTCCAATTGTCGATGCTTTCCGCAGCCGCTTCGCCGATCGCTGGATGGAGTGTGAACCGATGCTGCTGCAAGTGCTCGCCGAACTCAATGAAGAGTCGCAGCCCGCTGTCGCGGCTCAACCTCCTCCCCAGACCAGCAGCCTCTCGCTCGACGCTCCGGTTCCCTATCAGGACTTCGTCGTCCGACAGATGATTGGGAGCGGACGGATGGGAAAGGTGTATCGGGCCTGGCAACGGAGTCTGGAACGAGAAGTAGCCATCAAGTTCCTCCGCAAGTCGTTTCTGCATGACGCCGACGCAATCGAGCGATTCATCCGCGAAGCCCGCATTGTCGCGCAGCTTCGGCATCCGAACATTCTGGCGGTGCATGGCCTGGGGCGGACTCCTTACGGCGGTTACTTCATGGTGCTGGACCTGGTAAAGGGGCATGATCTGGCAACTGCCGCTCGGCAGCCGATCACTATGCAGCAAGCAATCGAGTGGATTACCACCGCTGCCGATGCGCTCGCGCATGCGCACCAACGGGGCATCATCCACTGTGACCTCAAGCCGGCCAATCTGCTGCTCGATAATGACGGGCGGCTGCTCGTCGCGGACTTTGGCCTCGCCCGCACCTGGAATACCGCCGGCACGCATCCGCACGAAGTCGCCGGCACCGCACCCTTCATGGCCCCCGAGCAAATCGAGCCCTCCTTCGGCAGCATTGGTCCATGGACTGACGTGTACGCTCTCGGCGCGGTGCTCTACACCCTGCTGACCGGTAGGCCGCCGTACGAAGGGCGAACGCTGGCGGATATTCTGGCCCAGATAATGGCGGCTCGCATGCCGCCGGATGTTGATGAACTTCGGCCCGATGTTCCGCGCGAAGTGGCGGACCTTTGTTTGCGGTGTCTTCAAACGGACGCAGCGTCGCGATACCAAGGCATGCAGCAGCTCAAGATAGCCCTTGAAATCGTTTCGATTTGACCTTGAAAAAGTGGAGTCAGCGTCAAACCGCTTTTGCGAGGTCGCGGTCGCCAGTTTCTTCCGATGACACTTCGTCCACCGGCAATTCCTCTTCCCGATTCCGCGACAGCCAGCGCAGGAGAGCCGGGAAGAAGACCAGGGAGTTGACGAGGCAGAAGAAGACGCCGAGGGTCAGGACCTGGCCGAGGCTGCGGAGACCTTGGTGGCGGGCGAGGATCATGCTGCCGAAGCTGGCCATGGTCGTGGTGCTGGTAAGCAGGACTGCGACGGCGGTGGAATCGGAGAGCTGGAAGCGGCCCCGTTGCCGGCGAAATTCATGGACCAGAGGAACGCCGTCGTGCGCGCCGATGCCCAGGATCAGCGGCAGGGCAATGAGATTCGCCGCGTTGAACGGGATGCCGAGCCAGCCGATGATGCCGCACATCTGCACGAAGCCGAGGGCCAGCGGCACCATGGCGAGAAGCGAATGGCGGATGGTGCCAAAGTCAATGAGCAGCAGGCCGAAAACCGCGAGCAGGGAGTACACGCCGGCCAGGATATGGCTCTTTTGCATGTGCCGCGAGGCATAAAAGGTCTGCACGGGGCTGCCGGTGATTTGGGGGTCCACTCCCTCCACGTCGGCGACGAAGCGGGACAGCTTGTCCATCTCCCAGATGTTCCCTTTGGCATAGACCCGCAGCAAATGCTTGCCCGTTCTGCCGACGAAACGATCGGTGAGCTCGCGGGGAATGTCTTGGCGAGTGGGAGCGATAGGGTCGGCGTAGGCGAGGAGGGAGAGAAGGGGGGCGAGTTGATCGGGGATGGGGCCAGTCTCAAAACCAGCGCGGTGGATGGTAGCAGCTTCAGGGGGACGGGAGTCTTTGGCGGGAGCGTTGTTTGGAGATGGAGTGATGTTTGACGCCAAAGACTCCCGTCCCCGTTTTAGCTGCATGAGTTTGTCGTGGATGATGGCGATAAAGCGCTGTTTGGCGGGAGTGGAGTCGGGAAGCAGCGAGACAATCTCTTCCGTCTTGGCAACCGTCGGCAGAGCTTCGAGCTGCGCTTTCCGCGACCGCAGCTCGCCCCTCGTTTTGCACGTCGAAACGGCGAACCAGACGCTTTCGCCCGACGACGTGAAGATGTCCCGCTCGATGTCCACGCTTTCCATGTGCCGCGGCTGGAGATTGAGCAGGTTGTGGTCGTAGCGGAGATGCGAGAGGCCGGCCGCAATCAGCCCGGTGACAGCCAGCCCGGCCACCATGACGAGTCGGGGCCTTTGCAACGAGACCGAGAACCAGCGGGCCGCGGGCAATATCTCCGGCAGGGCCAGCGCGGGCCGCTTCTCGTCGCTGAGCAGAATCAGCGGCGGCAGCACGACTACGGTTGCCAGCACGCAGAGCAAAATGCCTCCGCCGGAGATGATGCCGAGCTCGCGCACGCCGGTAAATTCCGTCAGCCCCGCCATGAAAAACGCCGCTGCTGCCGTCACACCGCCGGTCACGACGCCGGGACCGACATCCGCCGCCGTGCTAATGAGCGCGCGCTGGCAATTGTGGCCCAGTTTTCGCAGCCGGAGATAGCTGGCGACATAGTGGATGCCAAAGTCGATGCCCAAACCGATCAGTATGACCGCGAAGGCGGCGCTGAGGATATTGAGATGGCCGATGACCAGCGTGGCGAAGGCAAACGTCCATGCGGTCCCCAGAAGGAGCACGATGTTGGCCAGGATGGCGTGCCGGACTCCGCCGTAACCGGACACGAATAGAAAGGCGACGCCAGCCAGGCTGAGGAAATTCGTCCAGAACATGTCCTCCTGGCTGGCCTGCATCTCGTCGTACTCAATCACGGGCATTCCGGTCAGGCCAATCCAGGCTTTAGGCTGTAAGTCTCGTTCCGCAGCAATGGTCCGGCGAAGAGCGGTGACGGCCGCGCCGCCGCGGGCAAATTCACTATCCACGTTTTTAAAACGGAGCAGCACGAAACCCATCCGGCCTTCTTCGGCAGTCAGATAGCGGGGCTCCAGCTCTTTCAGCAGAGCAAACTGCCTTTCCGACTCCTGACTCCTGACCCCTGACTCCTGATCCCTGTCCAGGAAGGCTGCCCCACTGATTTGCCGCGCCAGCCCCTGCAGCTCTTGCTCGGAAAGAAAGTGCAGACCTTTGGCTTTGATGTTGTCGAGCTGCCGCTTGTAGAAGATGGATTCGAAGAGTTGATCCTGCTCGCGGAGCCTGGCGGCGAGGTCTTCGAGCGTCTGGGCGACAGTCACCCCGTCCTCGGCCCGCACGACGATGACGGCATCTTCCCGGTCGTCAAATTCCTCAATGTGCTTGAGCCACCGCTGGTTGTAACTGCTGCTCGGATTGAGCAAGTCGAGCCGGTTGGTCTTGAAGCGAAGTCCGTTGGCCGTGATGAGCACCGCCACCATTGTGACAAGCAATGCCCCGCCGATGACCATCCCTGGCGCACGGAGCGTCTGCTGCGTCAGCCATTGGAGGGGCCGCGAGAGTGGCGATTCTGCGATGGGTGGATTCCGTTCCATAGTGTCGCCTTTCGCTCCGCGAAAGCACGCTGGGCTACTCTCGCGGAGCGAAAGGGGGCGCTCATTCTAGCGCACCTGTTATCGCCCAACCAACCCCAAAACCGGCCCGTTGTGAAGGTTCGCGGCAAGCGGTAAAGTGGCTAGAACTTGGCCTTTTGTTCTGCATCCGAACACTAACCCGAAGCGCCAGCGAGGGAGGGGACCAATCATGTCCTCCCTCGCTGGCGCTTCGGGTTAATGAATTTGAGAAGACCCATGTCCGACCCCTATTACCAGTCTCTCTTTGCCGAACGCATCGGCGGCGTCAACTACGGCAAGGGGACGGAGATCTATAAGTTCGAGAAAATCAAGCGGGCCAAGCGAAAGGCCCTCGCGGATTATCCCCAGCGCTCGCTTGTCGATTTCGGCATCGGCGAGAACGATGCGATGGCCCCCGAGACCGTCCGCCGAAAGATGACCGAGGAAATCAGCCGCCCGGACAACCGGGGCTATATGGACAACGGCAATGCCGCCTTCAAGGACGCAGCCGCCCGGTTCATGCAGCGGAACTTTGGCGTAAGCCTCGATGCCGCCACCCAGGTCAACCACTGCATCGGCAGCAAACCGGCACTGGCGATGTTGCCAGCCTGCTTCATCAATCCGGGCGATGTCACGATGATGACCGTCCCCGGCTATCCTGTCGCCGGTACACACACCAAGTACTACGGCGGCTCGGTCTATCGTTTGCCGCTGCTCGCGGAGAACGAATTCCTGCCGGACTTTGCCGCTGTGCCTGAGAGCGTTTGGGAAAAGACCAAGTTATTGGTGCTCAACTATCCCAACAGCCCGACGGGAAAGACTGTCACACCGGAGTTTTACGCGAAGATCATCGCCCTGGCCAAAGAGCGGAACTTCGTTGTCGCCCAGGACGCCGCCCATATGATGCTGACCTATGGCACCAAGCCACTCAGCTTTTTGAGCGTGCCGGGGGCGATGGATGTGGGCGTCGAGATTCATTCTCTGTCGAAGGGCTTCGACATGATCGGCTGGCGGATTGGCTGGATGTGCGGAGCGGAGCGGATTGTCCGGGCCTTTGCCGACGTCAAGGACAACTCCGACAGCGGCCAGTTCGGCGCGATTCAAAACGCCGCGGCCTTCGCCCTCGACGATGACAGCATTCCCGCCCGCATTCGCGCCAAGTATGAGCGGCGGCTGAAAAAGCTCGTCGCCACGCTCACTCGTTGTGGCTTCGATTGCAAGATGCCCGGTGGGACTTACTTTCTCTATACGCGGGCACCGAAAGGGCTGGCCGGCGGAGCGAAGTTCGAGAATGCCGAAGCCGCCAGCCAGTACCTCATCACGCAGCAGTCGATGGTCACCGTGCCGTGGGACGACGCCGGCCCCTTCCTGCGGTTCAGCGTCACCTACGAAGCGGCCGATGAAGCCGCGGAGGACGCGCTGATGTCCATTGCCGAGGAGCGGCTGCGGCAGAGCGAGTTGGTGTTTTAGGCGACAAATGAAGGAACTGACAGAAACATGGAAGAAAGAAAAATGAAGAGGTGGAAAATGCGTGGCGTTTTCGATTCCCATCCGTGCCCATCCATGTTCCATCCGTGGCTCCTGCTTTTGCTTCTCTGCCCGTTGGCTCTTGGTTGCGGCGGAAAGGCCAAGCCCAAGGAGAAGTCCCTGACCGTCCAGTATGAGGCCGCCCTCAAGCTGCACGATCCGATCCAGAAGTCGAAGGGGCTGGCCAAAGTCGCCGAGAAGCAAAGCAAGTCGGGCGATGCCGTGGCGGCCCAGTCGTCGCTGGCCTCCGCGGCCATCGCTGCCAAGGAAGTGACTGACCCGGCCAGCAGAGCCACCTGCCTAAATCTCGTCGCCGGCGCGATGTGCCGCGTGGACCAGGCTTCCGAAGCCGCGCCGTTGTTCAAAGAAGCGGCGGCGGCCACCGATGAGATCAAGGACGTGGACGCGAAAATCACCCCGCTCACCTCGCTCGCCTTCAGCGCCAGCACCTACCTGAAAGACCCCGATCTCGCTGCCGAATATTTGAAGAAGGCCGAAGCCGCCGCGGAAGCCATCAATAACGCCACGATCAAGGCCCAAGCGCTGGGACGCATCGCCAATTCTTACGTCAAGCTTCCCAAGGACGAAGACGCCACTCGCATGGCGGACAAAGCCCTGGCGTTCGCCCGCTCCCAGCCTGGCCCCAAGGAAAAATCTGACACGCTAGCCGAAGTCGCCGCCCAGCTTCACTTAATGAAAAAGCCCGAAGAGTCCAAAGCCGCCTTTGACGAGGCTCAGAAGGAAGCGGACCTGGTCACTGCCGAAGACGGCAAAGCGTATGCTTTCGTGCAACTCGCCAAGAAGCTGAAGGATTCGGGCCAAAAGGAACTCGCCGGGACTCTGCTTACCAAGGCGGACGATCTGGCCGACAAGCTCAAGGACGCCTCGCTCCGCGGACCGATTAAGACGGAGGTGGAGCTGGTACGGAAGGGATTGTAGGCATCGCCGGACGGGATCGGGCGGAAGAACCAGGGATTGGAACAGAAGGAAACGAAGGGAACGAAGAAATCCAAAGCACCTGAATGCATCGGTCTTGGGACACTTTTTGGCAAGATGCTGCCATTCTCCTTCGGCTCCCCTTCGTTTCCTCCGTTACCTTCTGTTCATTTCTTCTTCCCCGTCGTTTGAATCTCCAAATCTCGAAGCGCCTCGGTTAACATCGGACCGAATTCCCGCGCGCTCCAGAGCGACCGCCCGAGTTGCCAGTTGCGGTCGATGTGCTTGGGGTTGTTGGCGTCGATCTCGCACAGCAGGATGTCTTCGACATGGCGGCGGGTGCGGGTCAGGATTTCGCCGTGCGGGTCGATGACATAGCTGTCCCCATAGCCGACCCCTTCAAAACCTTGAATGCTGGTGTCCTTTCCAATGCTCACGTTGTTGCCGCGGACGAAGAAGACGCTGTTCTCCACGGCCCGGGCGGTGTGGTCGGCCCGGACCTTCATGAAGTGGCCAATCAGGCCGGCGGCATTGATGTAATTGTAATGCGGGGCGAAGACGACGCGGGCCCCTTTCGCCGCCAGGATCCGAGTCGGCTCGATGTAGCCCCCGTCGGCGCAAATGATGACGCCAAACTTCACTTTGCCATCTTTTCGCGTCTCGCGCTCAAAGACGGGAAACTCTCGCCCTTGCTTGTGAAACTTCATGTAGGCCGCACACTTGCTGTAGGTCCCCAGCAAATGCCCTTTGTGGGCGATGGCGCAAGTGTTGTAGAGGTCGTCGCCGCGAGTTTCGTTGAATCCGACGATGACGGTCGGGTCGAACTTCGCCGTCACATCGAGCAGTTGCATCATCTGCGGAGAACTCACCGAGAACGCATGTTTCCTTGCCCGCTCGTCATCGTCTTGATAACCGGTGAGAAAGCATTCCGGGTACGAAACAATCTCCGCCCGGTCCTCCTCAGCCGCCTTCAGACCTTCGGCGACTTTGGCCAGGTTGGCGTCAAAGTCCCCGCTCTTGGGTTCGAACTGGCAATGGGCGATACGCATGAATTTCCTGCCTTTTCAATGGACGACTCGATTTTTTCTCTCCTGATGTGGCTCTGGCCATTGTATGCGGCTGAGATGCACCAATGGTCATTCCGCGCCTCGTTATAATCAAAGCGTTCAATTTCCCCGTCCCATTCGCCATTCGAATTGTGAGCTTCCACCTCCCCTCCCTCATGTCCCCGTCCGCTCCATCTACTGAAGCTCCCCTCGCCCAAAAGCCCCTCCCGCCGCAAAAATCCCCGGCGGAGATGCTCGCGACTCCCGCTCAGTTCGTGAAAGGTGTCGGCCCGCAGCGACAGGAAGCCTTCGCCCGGCTCGACCTCTTCTACGCCGCGGATATCCTGTTTCACTTCCCGCGAACCTATCAGGACATGAGCGAGCTGCGTGAGGTGGATCAGCTCGAAGAGGGAATCCTGGCGAGCGTGGTCGGCGTGATCGATGAAGTGGACCTACGGAATACCGGCCCCGGCAAATCGATTCTTGGAATGCTGCTCCGCCAGGGGACTAAGTTCCTGCGGGCCATCTGGTTCAATCAGCCCTGGATGTTGCAGAAGCTTGTCCGCGGCCGGCGGGTGATGCTTTGCGGCGAGGCGAAGCTGCAGGGGATTCGCTGGGAGATGTCGCACCCCAAAGTCGAATTCCTGGCGGACGACGAAGACGCCCCCAATGGCCGCATCCTGCCGGTCTACTCGCTCACCGAGGGGATCAACCAGACGCAGATGCGGCGGATCGTGCAAGGCGTGGTCGAAACTTACACGCAGTTCGTGGACGAGGTCTTCCCCGACGACTTCCTCGACACCCACAACCTCTGGCCCATCAAAGCCGCCCTGCCGCAAATTCATTTCCCCACGGACCCCGCCGCGCGCGACCAGGCCCGTCGCCGCTTCATCTACCAGGAGCTCCTCGTCCTGCAACTCGCCCTCGCCATCCGCAAATGGCGGATGCAGCACTCCCGCCGCGCCCCGCAGATGCCCGTCAGTGCCAAGATCGATGCCCGCATCACGCGGCTATTTCCGTTTGAGTTGACCAAGGCCCAGCGGCGGACCATCGACGAAATTGCCGCCGACATGGGGCGGGAACATCCGATGAACCGCCTGCTGCAGGGGGACGTCGGCAGCGGAAAGACGGTCGTCGCGATGTACGCCATGCTCCTCGCCGTCGCCCATGGCCAACAGGCGGCTCTCATGGCTCCGACCGAAGTCCTGGCGAAGCAGCACGTGCAGACCCTTTCCAAAGCTCTCGCCGCCAGCAAGGTCCGCATCGGCACGCTCACCGGCTCGCAAACACCAGCCGAGCGGAAAGAGATTCTCGACAAGATCGCCAAAGGCGAGATCGACATCGTTGTCGGCACCCACGCGGTCACGCATGCCGTCGCCAAAAGCGGCGTCGAGTTCAAGAAGCTCGGCCTGGTCATCATCGACGAGCAGCACAAGTTCGGCGTGCGGCAGCGGGCGGCACTGAAAAAGGCAGGGATCGATCCGCATTACCTGGTGATGACCGCCACCCCCATCCCCCGCACCATGACGATGACCCTCTTCGGCGACCTCGACGTCTCCACGCTCGACGAGCCGCCGCCGGGCCGCCAGAAATTCAACACCTCCTGGGCCAACGAAGGGCAGCGGGACCGCTGGTGGAAGTTCTACCGCAGAAAGCTGGACGAAGGGCGGCAGGGCTACGTCATCGCCCCGCTCGTCGAGGAGGCCGAAGGGCTCGAAGCCGCCAACGTGCAGCAAACGTTCGAAATCCTCTCCCGCGGCGAGCTAGCGAGCTATCGCCTCGGCATGATTCACGGGCGGATGACGCCGGCGGAGAAGGAATCGGTGATGGACGCCTTCCGCAGCGGCCGGACGCAGGTCC